>UEXM01000109.1_pt1 | contig 21012 bp, 21 predicted proteins | sample 1796661 | NCBI WGS metagenome assembly UEXM01 (sample SAMEA4772469, study PRJEB27181) | metagenome | reverse complement strand
TTACCATTCTACTCTACCTCCATAATAATAAAAATTTCTAGTGTAGCATCATTAGCAATCGGGCCAATTGCATCAAAGTTAATTCTTTGAATCATATTTTGATTTGCTGAAGCGTGATTAAACAGACCTACTTCCCTTATTATATTTCCATTTAAAGAAGTTCCGGCAATAGAAATCTTAGCCTCTATCACATTACTAGTAGAACTGCTTTTAGTAGGTGTAATAGTCAATCCTAAAGGAACATCCAATGTATCACTTATTGGATTAGTCGAATTTCCTCCCTGCCCGACATCTGCTTTTAACATTAAACTTTTAATATGTTCGGCTACTTCTTCCTGTAATTTTTCTGTTATCATAACAAATCCTCCTCTAATAAATTAGTGAGCGTGATAGTTCCATCTGCAAATCCAAATGTGTTGGCGTTTGTATTTAGTGTTGCCGCAAATCCTAGGTGGAAAGCCCCTGTTGATGCCCTAGTCCGAATCAATAGTGCCATTTCTTTTATTTTTACTTTCTCTAAAAAGTCTACTGATAGACCCTTTTCATTGAAAGACAATGCCCGTAATTTATTTGAATTAGACTGTGATTGTAGTAGTAGTTCTGCAAATACATCTTCTAGTTTCTTAGAATATTTACCCATCTCTATTGTAACAAAACCACTAATAGGATGAGTTATATCTAATACAATATAATTATCTAAACCTATATTCTCTTGCTTAGATTCAAATTGTATTATATCTCCTGCTCTTAGTTGTTCATGTCCTGTTGGTATAACTCTAACCTTAATTTTTTTATCAAGGCTTCCATGTAGTCTTAGCAATTTACCTGCTCTTTCATCTACATCTTGTTGTGTTATTAAAGATGAATCAACTTCTTCTAATGTTTTTCTGCCTATTTTCTGTATGCTAGTCAAGTTCTTCCTATCCGCTTTATGCGAAGAACCGTAGACAACTACTTGATTATAGAAATCAAAGCCACTATCTATCGTTTCATAATCTATAATTTTATCATCATTTACTAAAATATTAGTTCTAAAAATAGTATCTTCTCTAGTTTTAACAGTAAAAGAATTCTGATTTATTATTAAAGCCAAATCTTTTCTTTCCAATATGTAATTAATTGCGGAAAATAACGAAGTACCCGTAAACTTAGGAGCGATAAATAATGGATATGTTGGGGAGGTATTATCAAAAGTCAAACCCTCTTCTTCAAATAATTCGTTAAGTAATTCTTCTGCTTCATTTGCTATTGCTACCGTAGAGCCAATACAGGCTCTAGTCGGGTCTATTTTTAGTTCTTCTAAGGAATCTAATACTAATGTTTCTGATAGAGATACAATGCCATTTAGTGCAACCTTATCCGGTATTACTAAGGCATGGCTTTCATTACCACCTACCGAATGTACTGTTCTTTTTATTGAATTATCCCCATCGCTGATATATAGTTCATATTTATCCGAAGGAAGAAGAGTTCTTGTATTAGCATTATTTACAACTAAATTCCCCCCGCCACTTTTATTGTCTACATCTACCATAACAAACATAGATAGAACTCCCTCAGAACCGGATTTAGCATCATTTTCCCCTCCTTCATGGTAAAAATAATTATTATTTTTTACATTATACATTTCCGTGCTATTTGCTTGTTTAGTATATTCGGGTCTTAGAGTGTTTAGTTGTATTTCATCCGGATGAGTTTCAAATAAACAATTAGCATTAGGTTGCATAACTCTATACGCCCTACCATTATCCAATTGAGAACTAGTATGTATCGCTACACTTGCTGTACCGTCTTGTTGTTCTATTGTAGCCGCCTCATGAGAATAAATATAGATAGGGTCGGCTAAATGACCTAAGCCCAAACTTATGCCCCCTATAGCATCTACTGTTTGAGTTCCTGTGTTTACTTCGGGGACTAAGTAGCAACCTGTTAAGTCCACTAAATCTAACCAAGCCATTAGTTCTTCATCCGGATTGGGAGGTGCGCCTTTTCCATTAACAGGTATGGTATACTTGTATATATTACCATTAGAAGAAGCAACTGTGCTTTCAATTGCAGACCAAGAAGCACGAAATAGTCTTAACTTAAATCCTAAATATGCTCCATCGGCAGGACTGTCTCTATTACTATCACTAGAATAATCATGAGCAGTATTTCTTGATGGTGATAGTCTTTCTTGATGGTGAGTAGTAGAAGTTAAAGTTACGATTTCTCTAGGAATAGTAGAAGAAGTAGGGTCTAAAACTAGGCCGCTTCTTTTAATAGAACCTGTTCCTAATACATCTGTAGTATCTCCTACCTTAAGAGAACCTGTTCCACTTTCTATTGAATAGGTATCTAAAACTACTCCTATTAAACCCCCATGTGGATTACCTACATCAGATTGTAATGCCAGCATTTTACCTAAAACATAACTAACTGACCTTCCTTGTGCATTATAGTTCAAACCCCCTAGATAAATAGAATTAGTTAGGAAACTATTAGCACCACTTCCAAAAATACTAGGTAAAACCACCTCACTATTGACTTCCAAATTAATAGCAGTATCATCGTTATCAACAAATGCTGTACTTCCCGAAGCACCATAATTATAGTTACTGGTTTTAGGTATAATAGCACCCTTTAATGGATGATAATCAGCAGTATTGTTACTACCAAATATACTATCATCTTTTTTCCTACCCGAAGTAGTTGCTTGAAAAACATCAGTAAGTCTAACAGCCGCCCTATTAGTATTGTTATCCATACTAGGAGTGAAGGTAGCACCATTGGTAGCATGTGTTGCTATAGCACTTCCACTATCCGCATTAATAGTACCAACAAATTCTGCTCCTATGAATATTTTATCTCCCGCCATTAACTTAACTGGGCTAGTAAAAATAATTTGATTCGCTGGATTGCCTAGAGAATTTATACCTATAGAATCTATAGTGAGAGTAGTTCCTAATTCGCCTGTAGAAGTTAAGCGATGGCATATAGAACCAAGACCAAAAGGAGAATTAAAATATATTTCCTCTGTGGATTTTTCAGGATTAATTAAATTAAAATACTCATCGTAAACACATTCTGTTAATCTCATTAATCCAAAACGCTTTAGTTTAGTAATATCACTATTAGTAGTAAAAGATAAACTTTGAAAGTTACTGTCCTTTAGTATTAAATTACCGTCTGAATCGGTTTTATTAGAATTATCTGTTAAAAATAATTTATAGCCTGTTAAAGATTTAGTAGCACTACTACTACCGTCTTCGTGAAAAATGCTGTCTGTTCTAAGTGAAGAATACGGTAGAAGGTCAGAAGTAATATAGAAAAACAATCTTGGGAAAGAATCATCTACACTTTCAAAAAGATGCTTTCTTCCAACGGTATCTCTACTAGCCCTAACATCGGGGTGTATTAAACTAGTAGTCAAGTCCCTACCCTGCCTTCTCATATTAGATATATTGGAGCCGTAAATACTAACATGGCCTCTTTTATCATAGGGCATCTCTTCATTAGACCCTCTTTGATTTATTTCAGTTATAGACATATTTCCTACTCTTGGTGAAAATTTATATGAAGTAAAATTTTTCTTAATAGGAGTCATTCTTCCGCTATATTTTCCGGCAAAATCAAAACTAAGTGACCCGAATACATTATCAAAATGTAGGTCTTCTGTTCCAAGCCTAAAAGTATCTACATTAATTGTTTTATAATAAGGATTACCAAACTCCGAAATAAAATCAGTAGTTGAAGTTCTTACTGCATTAAAAGGAACTAGACCAGTAGAAATGTGTTTTTGATGAGGTATCGAAAATATTTTTCCCCCCCATAGATGCGCAGTATTAGATAAATTAACATGGTTTCTGCTTCTTGTAGAAACTAATATTTCATCTCCTATATCTAAATCTATTCTGTTTCCTGCACTACTTTGATTTCTATCCACTACGATTTGATGAGTAGTAGTATTAGCGGCAGGATTGCCACTACTAATATGACTAGCCTTCTGTTCAAATTTTATTATGTCTACTACATACCCAAGAAAACCTTCTTCTTCCGTTTGTGAACCTTGAAAACAGTTTCCGTACAAAGGTTCTCCTATCTTTATGTTAGAAAATCCTGCTCCTGTATTAGTCGTTTCTACAACAACTTCCCCTGAACTTTTGTTGGCCGTAACTGTTAAAGCAACGCTAGTTTCTTGCTCTATTCTCTGTGCCTTAATTCCTTGAAAATCAACAGACCTTCCTAAAGTTATAGGAACATAAGGTGCTAATTCTATTTGAGTAACATTATCTCTTTTAGAAGTAGAAACTATTTCAAAATCTATTAAAGTATTAACAGTATCAAAAGTAGATGTAGTCCCTCCACCAATTTCATCTTTTAATATGCACTCAAACGCACTGTCTAATTTTATATTCTTAGGAGAATTTATCTCATACCCTATCGCTTTTTCATCGGAATTAGAACTAGTATTTGGAAGTGCGGAAACTTCAGCCCCAGTAGAATCTATGGCATTACCCGCAGTAAAAATTAATCCCTTACCTGCTGAACCTACTAAAGAAGTGGGAGAAGCACTAGCAAAGTTTGATGAACCTAGTGCTTTAGTAAACATATAGTTTTTCTCACTTTCAATATAAACAGTATCAGATGATAATACCATAGAAAGTAGTCCAGTTTCAAAATTAATTAGATGAAGTGGTGCGCCTAAAAAGTGACTTCCTAAACTTGAAACCTTACCTATGAAGCCTCTTTGAGTGAATAACTTATCTCCAACGGCTACTGGGGCAGTAGCACTAGTAATTACCGCCGTTTTCAAAGAACCTCCAACTGCATCATTGGTAGTCCTAGACCCTAGATTTACGCTAACTAATGTATTAGTAGGACTATTGCTAGAATAAATAATATCTTCGCTAAATGCAGTATCTTTGTTAATAATAGGAGATAGCAATTTGTTTAGTTTATCTCTTCCCTTTATATCCAAAAAGGTTTGAGAGTCTTCTTTAACAGTATTTATTTGTTCTACTTCTCCTTCAAACTTAAGTGAATATACAGTGTATTCTCCTCTAATAAACTCTAAAGGATTGGCATAGTAACTATCTCCTGTATAAGAAACAGTCATCATAGATTTATCTTTATCTACTGCTGAAATCGTAGCCAGTAGTTTAGTTTCATTAGTTGAGTTAAATAAAATTTCTAAATTATCTGTTCTATTGATTAAATTCATTGTAGTTATGATAGTATTATCAGTAGGATTATATGCCCTTCTTGAAAGAATATCGTCAGCAGTAGGAGTAAAACTTAACGAAGTAAATGATTGAGCATTCTCTGTTCTTTTTTCTGCTCTAACCGTTAGAGTTTGTAGCGTTGCCGCATTAGTAAAAGAACCCATACTAGACACTAGCATTATCTTATCTTGTATCTTTACTTCATCACCTGCATTTAATACAGTTGCTAAGTCATATTCAGTTCTAATGTTAAAGACATTTGCCGATGCCTCGGAGACAAAAGAAGCCTTTAGGTTTACAAACGCATCTAAGTTAGCCCTGTGTAATAAATTTCTAACCTTGTACGGGTCAAAGACATCTATTTTTTTATTCATTATTCTTCCATTATCTACTATTCTAGTTTCTGAAAAACTACCTTGATTGATTGAATCTCTAGTTTCATTATCTATTACTGCTGTAACAAGATTAGATTTTTCGGGAGAATAATCGTAGTGTAAATATCTAGTCTGTCCTAAAGTATCTCTAGTTGTTATGGAATTATCACTACTTCTTCTAGCATTAATGTAGGCATCTTTGTAATCATTGTAATCAATAGTAACAGTGCCTCCTTCATTAGAGGTATTACTTCCGCCGCTACTTTCGTCTAATGTTCTAAGTTTATCAGTCATATTAACAACTAAAGAATATTTACTGTAGTCTACTATTCTTTTACCAAAATCCGAAACTGTTCTAAAAGTGATTCCATCGGAAGCATGTTGAGCAATAGTAACAGTAGTAGAACTTCCCATTTTTCCCAAAGCGTAATACTTGGTATTGTGGTCTAGTTCGTTCTTTTTGTCTAACCTATCATTAAAGAAATAAAACAGTGGTCTAGCGCAAACTGCTCCATTTTTTAAATTAGCACTATCATCATCTTGTTTTAGCCCTACCGATAGAGCAACTATTTTATTATTAGTATCATTTATTCCTGTAATGATTCTATACTTTGTCCCTTTCGGTATTTCATTTCCCAACTTCGGCTCAAACTCAAAAGCATCGCAAGTGCTAGTTCCATTACCGTCATCTTCTACAATTAGATTAGTTACTTTAGCAAAGTGGTGTTTCTTATCATCATCGGAGTGAACTAATACAAAGTAGTCTACTGTATCAAAATTATTAAATGTTAAAGTGGAATCGCTTTTTATTCTAAATCCTTTGGTTGTAGCATCATTACTTAGTTCCGTACCTATTGTCATACTAGCACTAAGGCTATCATCTGCCATCACTATTATAGAAACAAAATGGTCATCTGCAACGCTACTTGTATTTCTAAACTTAGTATTAGTAGGCGCATCTTCAGACTTTCCAGCATTCACTTGAGTGGGGGCTGAAGGTTCTATATTGAATGGCATTACTCATCAACCTCCTCAAATCTAAGATAGACCAAAGCATCACTATAAGTTGGAGTAAGATTGGTTAAAGTAGAAAACACATCCTTTCTTTTATTTACTATTGATAACTCATGAAACTCTCCCATAAATTGTTTATTTGTACTTGCTGAACCTGCCCCTGTACTTCCACCACCATTAGCACCAAGATACAAGTTTTCTCTAGCAAAGATAAAATTACCACTATCTTGATGAGTTTCTTGTAATATTCTAGACCCATTTATATAAATAGAGACCTCCCTACTAGTATTATCAAATGAACAGGCTATATGAAATGAATTATTTACATAAGCGGGGTCAGCCTTTCCTCTAACAAACACCTCACATCCAGCATTTATTATCGCTTCGTTCTCCGAAGAAACGCTATTATTTGGAAAGTGGATTCTATTTCCACCTGTTAAAGCAACAACAAATCCTATGTTTATGTATTGTGAATTTTGTCTTATGAATATATCCGTTTTACCATTACTAGCAATCGGAACTTCCGTAGTATCTAACGAAGAAAAAAGTATTGCTTCCGTTCCACCAAAACCCAAAGCGGGGTCGCTAGTTCCACTAGCCGCAATAGAAGTAGCATCACCAATTTTGATATATTCAGTTCTACCATTTACTAACCCAGTTAAATCATCATCACTAGAATACTTAACAAAAGAAGAACGATTTGGTTCTATAACAACAGGGCTAGTAAATGTCCTAACTGCACTACTGCCAATTTTTATCTTAGCCATAATTTTGTATCTAGCAGGATTGTTTCTAGTTCTACCTGTCATAGAGTTAGGGTGTGTACCAGTAAAATTGGAATTCAATGCTTCATTTACTAGAAACAAAGAAAAATTAGTGCTGTGAAAAATAGCCATTTCATGAGTATCTCTTTCTGTTTTATCTAAATATGTCTCTCCTTGTAAAACAGCGTCATTAGTTTCAGTAACTAAATGAGCCGGAAATATTTTCTTAGAAGTTAATCTATTAGGAACTGCCGCTTGACCGCTAACATTAGTTCCTGCCCCCATTATATCATACGGAGTAATTATCGCTTCTATTGTAAACGAACCTGTATGCGCCCATATTCCATAAGTAACATCATCAGTAGTATCGCTAGAAGTTCCAGCATCGGGTATATTTTCTGCATAATCAATAGTAGCAAAACCATTACACATTACAGGAAATACCAAACTTCTTTGTTTTCCTACAAATACATTATACATTTATTCACCTCAAGGTAATACATCTGCTATGGTAAATTCCATAGTAAATTCAATTTCAACGGTTTCAGCATCGAAAGAAAAACCAAAACTAGAAACATATCCTTTCAACCCTGTACTTGTTACAGAAGTTGGAAAGGTGTCCTTAGCCAAAAAAGCACCTTCATTGTCTAATTTTTCCTGTGCTGTTCCTCCTCCTCCATCTCCTCTAGCCTTGAAGGTAAAAGGTATTTGAACCGTATCTGTTCTTTGATTATAGGCTTTATCGACCTTAGAGTCCATTAAGATAGTTATCTCTTGAAAAGATTGATATTCATTTATTCCTGTAGCATCTACCCCCGAAGCAATAAGTTGTGCAATTTCCTGTGATGTAAAATTTAGGCTTTTTACAGCAGAGGCACTATCGTTTGGGTCTACTCTAGTGTGGCTTCTTTTGAGAACTGAGTCCACTATATACCCAGTCAAGTTCAATCTTCTTTCTGCTTTGCCAGTATCAAGAGCGATGGTTTTAGCCTGACCGAAACCTACTCCTGCAAAGGGAATAGTAAGATTTGGTATTGTCTTATCTACGCTAAAAGCGGCAGAGGTGACTTTTAAAGGAATAGTATCTATGGTTAAATCACTACCACTGAATTTCTGTAGTTTCAAATACACATAATCTGTCATCTAATCATCTCACAATATCGAATTTCTAAAAGAAGAACGCCTATTTATTTTATAACTAACCATTTTTCCTATCTCATCAGCCATTCTTCTCATTTCTTCCTTAGAAGTATCTTTAGCATTAACGGTTATGTTAAAATTATTTACCGTAGAGCCTGACATTTGCCTAGATTGACTATTAGTATAAACTCTAGAACCCGCAGGTAATTTAACTAATTCCGGCCCTCTTTCTCCAACAAGAGTTGTTTCTCCCTGTCCTACTATACCACCAGTTGCTCTCTTTTCGAAAAGACCTGTAACTTTATCTTTAACCTTACCTAGACCCTTACTTACCTTTTCTAACACTTTGACCTTTAATACAGCATCTTTTAATCCGTCCACACCGTCTTTTATTAGAATTCTTACTGCTTTGTAAACAACAAAACCAATTAGGGCAACTAACCATACAGGAGCAGTATACCACCAAAGAATAAAGCCAATTACAGCCGCCGCCGCTAGAGCCGTTTTTCCTTTCTGCGCCACTTCTATTAGTTTTTCACCTATCTTTTTACCTGCGTTAAATAGTGTAGATACTGCTAGAGTAATTACTACTCCTAGAGTCGCTATAGCCACGCCTAAAACTAACTGTAATATGCCGTATGCTAAAGTAACAAGGCTATTGATTAAGTCAGTTAAACTACCTCCATTAAAGGCTACATTCCATAGACCTTTCAGCCCTTCCCATATTGTAGAAATAGCAGGTAATATCATACTAAGACCAAACAAAAACACCGTCTTAATTGCGTCAAAAGAGGCCTTTAAAGCGGGGCCAATTAATTTAAGCAATAAAAACATACCAACAACAAAGGCTAAAAATCCTAAGAAGAAATACCCAACCTTTCTAGAAATCATAAAGATAGCACTACCCACCTTTCTAAATAATTTAATCGGTTTAGAATTAAGAAGTTTGGTCATTCTTTTGGCATTTACTTTGAAGGATATCTTCTCAAAGTGTTTAGCAGTCAAACCCTTTTCTTTACCGACTTTATCCATATCGGCTTCTCTTGCGTCATACTTACTTCGCATTTTTTCTCTTCTAGAAATAGCCCTTGTTTTGTCTCTAGCAATCTTTTTTCCTCTAGGGTCTTCCATAGCCCCTTTTATAAGTTCTTTTCGCTTTTTATTGATGAGTTCTACCTCTTCATCAAAAGTAGATATTGCTCCTTCTTTTCTTTTCTTTTCTGCAAATGCAATAGCCTTTTGTTCGGCTTTTGTTTCTATTTTACGAAGTTTCTCATTTAATTCTTTTATCTCTTCCCCGTATTTTTTCTCACCATCTAACCTTAGTTTGGCAAGTCTTTTCCTATTGCTTATTTGTTTTTTAAAGGCGACTTTTTGTTCCTTAGCAATTCTTTTATCTATTTTTCTTTGGGCTAATTTCATTATGGTAGATTGCTTACCGAATTTTTTAATTCCCTCTAGTTCAGTAGTTCCTACCGGACTTCTCATTTTGACATTAGAATCCTTAGCAGTATCTAAAGAGAAATTAGAGAATGCTAGTTTATCAGTATTGGAATTGTCTGCTAATTTATTTACTTGCTTTCTTTTCTTAATAAAAGCACTCATGCCTTTTATTGGATTCTTAAACGCATCCTTTCCTCTTTTGCCCCCTAAAAACCCAAATACTCCACCTATTGCTTTTTGGAACTTACCCATTTCATCAGTGTTTTCCTTTAGGTCTTTGGCAGTTCTTGGCAAAAATGTCCTTAATGTGCTTCCTATAAATTGAAGAGTAAATCCTATCTTACTCAAAAAGGTGAAACCGCCGGGAATGAAACCAAAAACGAACCTTCTTAATTTAGCCGCTTCAAAAGACATAATTCTTATATCTTCTCTACTATTAGTTAAGAATTCAGCAAAGTATTCAAATCCTGAACCTCCTGCATCTATATATGCCTTAAAGGATTTAGGACTAAATAACTCAAAGGTTTTCGGTTTATCATAAGCACTTAATTTCTTAAGTGCGCTATTTAGTATAGAAGTTCGCTTATTAGCCTTAGTAATAGCAATACCCATAGAATTAACTTCTTTACCATATTTATTTACTTTCTTTGAGCCTTCTTCAGTAGTTTCGTTTTGTTTTGAAAGAGTTCTAGTAAAGTCCTTAAAATCCTTTTCTGTTTTTGACATATTGTTTTGAAGGCCAACCATAGTGTCACTAATATTTTGTATTAGTTCGGGCAATCCTGCTAGGCCTAATTTTCTTAAATTAGCCTTAGCCTGTGCGCCTTTCATAGCATTTCCTTTTGTTGACAAATTAACCCCTCTACATTTTTACGCCCTTTTGGGCCTTATCCATCTCTTCTGCTTCAAGTTCCTTAACCGTTTGATGTATAAATAACATTTCCTTAACTAGACTTGCTGGCATCCTATAAACCTCTAAAGGGCTTATAGAAAAAGCAGTTGCTAAAGTATATACAATTATTTTTGGCATAAAATGAGGAGGGCAATTTCCTGTTCTAACTGCCTTCCTCATCATTCGTTTTTTTCTTCATCACCACTATCTGCTAATGGGTTTGGCAAAATTTCTTTTAATTGGTCGCCAATATAGGGAGTAAGTTTTAGAATATCAATTGCCGAAAGTTTAGGTTCAGTCTTAACAATAAAGTTCTCAACCATATATTTGAACATGCCATTAAGGTCAATATCCATATTTTGAGTTCGAGCATCAATCTTCATTAGAGTATTAACTGCTTTATCAACTTCTATCCATGTGGGTTCTTTTATCCACACTTTTAGGTATTCATCGCTTTCGGGTGCTACTTTAACATAGTGTAGCGTAGGCTCTTGTGCTGCAAACAGCACACTTTTATCACTTATTATTTTCTTTTCAGTCATATTATCCACCTTTTAAACCAACAAACATACATACAAACGGTGTTGGTGGAATGTAACTTATTCAGACTTCGGTTCTTCTTTTTTCTCCTCAGTCTTTTTAGTTGTAGTCTTTTTAGCCACAGCCTTCTTAGGCTTTGATTTAGATTCTAACTCTTCTTGCATTCGCTTTAAATTCTTTTGAAATCTAGAACCCACTTAAATCACCCCTGTAGCATCCAATGAGTTCTAACCGTACATGCTTCTAAGTCTCTTGGCATAATAGTAGCACTAACTTCTATCGGGCCTTTATCATCAGGCATTGGGAATTCATTGGAACTTAAGAAATAGTTTTTGAACTTAAGAACTATATTCTCTCCAGTGGCTTTAGTAAAAATTAATTCAATATGATTATTTCCAGTATTTTCTGTATTATTAATTAGTTCTTTGTATAGTTGGTTATCAGTAACATATCCATTGAATTGTACCTCATATGTTCTTTGAGCAGGTAGAGCCTCTTGTATAGATTTATTACCTACTCCCAAGTATCTCTTATCTGTTAGAGTATTATTCATAGTAAGAGTAAGGCTAGTTACCTTTAAGAAATCTGTTCCAAATACCTTTAGGCTTCCATCGGAAAAGAAAAACGGCTCTCTACATGCGTCTGCGGCTGTAAAATTAAAGAAACTAGTTTCATCTGCTACTCCTCTTCTTGCTGTATATTCTTCATTAGATTCTAGGTTGTGAACATTTCTAGTATTAGCGTTAATTGTCATCTTTACTTCTTCATTTTCGTTAGCAGTCATAGTTAGAGTATTGACCCTACATCCTCTAGCAATCTTAACGAAGTTAAATGACTCATTTGTTTCTGCTGTTTCAGTTTCATAGATATCAGTTCCTCCATCATGGTCTACTAATTTGCTAAATACTTGTTCTAGTGCAAATGATGGTAATAAATCTCCATCTTGTTCTTCAAAGGTATATTGTATTGCATCATCAATTTTCCCATCCACGCCAACAGTAGGAACAGTTACAATATGCAGTCCTGCAACAGTATCTTGAGCAGGATTAACATATGGAGTCATAATAGCACCAACTGACCTATGGAAAATTGGGCCAGTTTCTTCTACATCATCATAATTAATGTATATGCCATTAGAAGTTGCTGGTACTGCGGCATTAGTAGGAGTAGCACCGGAAAGACCCGCTTCGCTAAATGCATTAGCAACACTTACACTTCCAATATCTACATTAGTGCATTTACCAAAGAAATAGTAAAGCCATGTTCCTTGATTAGCAACAAGACCGATATCTGCCGCACCTGCGGTTTCTATTCCCTTGTATTGATAAGTAAAGTTTCTACTGCCACCTAATGAAATATTTGTTTGTTTCATTTCCACTTCAGTAGTTGGGAAGGTTAAAGATTCTACTATTCCCAACCAAGTATCGGCTAAGAGAGTTTTCTTATCAGTATTAATTTTTGGAGCAGGACAAGGCGCACCGTAACTATCTATTACAAAGTAATCTCCACTACTTAAAGCGGCAGAAGGAGTAAATGAAATAGTAGTTGCTGTATTAGCAGTAATTCTGTGAGTGGTTTGTAGGGCATTTCCCGAAGTGTATTTTCTAAACAAACAACCAACATAAAGATTATTCACTAAAGAAAAATGCGTTCCAAATACCACATTTGCTACTGTGCTAGTGTTAGCAGTAACCGTAGTTACTGTCCCACTAGTTTCTTGAATCGGAAAATAAATATCTAATTCCGGTACTTTCGTTACGCTTGCTCCACTTCCTAAAAATATATCTGTGTTTTTTACCATGTTAAACTCTCTCCCATTACTTACTTACAAACTACTGCGGGATGCTTAGTCCAAATCTCTTTACCTCAAGCGACACTTTATACCCATATAACCTTTTTCCCCTATCATTACTTTCGGTTCTAGAACCAATAAACATTTGATTAAACTTAGAACCATCGCTTGCAGTAAATCCCTTTCTATTATCTTCTATCACTTTTCTTAAGATAGCATATAAATCTCTTAGTCTATCTCTTCCGTAATTTAAATTACCATTTGCTCTTTCGTCATGTATAACTCTAAGATGTAAAGTAAGAGAATAAGTTTCATTTCTAATATCATAATGAATTGTCGGGTATGTTATATTTTGAGAATCTTCAAAGACTAAAATAGTTGCACCCCCGCCACTATTGCTCATATCATATCTACTTCCTTTATTGGGTTGTAGTGTTCTTACATCAATAACTGTAGGTGTGGTTATTGTACCATCTAAGGAAAGTGCATCTCTAGCCCTACTCCATCTAGAAGAAGATTGACCGGCATCAGTTCCAGTCAATAACTCTACGATAATACTGACTTCATCCATTCTTCTACCTCCGATTTAATTGAATTATTTACTTTCTTTAGTATTTCTTCTTGTGCAAATTTAGAAACTTCTTCATCACTAAAACTGACATCAATACCCAACTGTTCCGATAGTATCTGAGTTGCCAACTGTCGTTCTTTCTGTATTTTCACCAATTCATTTACTTCTTTCATACTAATATAGAATGCCATAGTAATCAATCCAAGAAATAAACTAAGTCTTTCTTCCCGTTAAGAGTTTCCATAGCCTCTTTTCTAAGAATATCATATTTTTCTTTTGTAGAAATATTAGCCCCTGTCTCACTAACTAGAATACTTTGGTCATCATGTCTTAGTATTTCAGCCGCCACTAACTTAGTAGTTGCTTCATGTATTTGAGCAGGAACTCTACTGTCTCCTGCTTCGTAAGTTACAATAATAGAATTCTTACTATGGAAAGGATATTCCTGCATAAAGAATATTCGTCCTTCATCTGCAATAGTCCAAAAGTCTCCTAGTCTTCTAATATCTTCTTTGTCTGTAAATCTAGATACAGAACAAACTGTAGGAACATCTTGGTTTACAGAAATAAAGTTTAGTGTATTTGTTCCGGCAGTTATTCCCGAACCACTATCTAGAACTACAGTAGTTGCATCAGTAATAGAAGTTATAGTTTTACTACCAGTAATTCCAGTTCCACTAACGGTCATACCTACTGCAAGTTTAGAAGAATCAGCAACGGTAAGATTTGCAGAAGATAAACCAGTAGTACAGGATTGTTGGGTTGTTATTTCTACTACACAGTCTGAACCATCATCTCCTGCTAGTAGAGAGGAAATAAGGATATTAGCCCCACTACTTTTGTCCTTAGAAGCATAAAAGAAGTCCGATATTGATAATTGATTAGTTGTGTCTAATAGGGCTTTATGGTTTCTAGCCTTGGTAAATGATTGAGTCTTACTAGGTTTTTCTTCATTAATCAAAGAAATTATTTCATTAACAGTAGTCTTTATCCCAAAAGCATTATTGAATTCATCATCTTCTAATCTAGGAGAACTGGTAGTAACTATTCTGTTAGAGGATTCTAAGTTAAATGCATAACTGCCATTAGGAGTTTTAAGAGTTATTATTTTAATATCCGTATGATTTTCTTGTAAGTTTATTTGGGCTTGAGCCGATGCTAGTTCTTCATACTGAGAACCTTGCCAAACTTGTAGAGATACAATCTTTCTAATCTTTAAAGTAGGTAATTGTATAAACCCTACATATCCCCCGTAGTAACTATTCATTGGTAGATTCTTAAATTGAAAATCATGAAATTCATCTCTAGTTATAATTGGTCGATAAGAACGCTTTACCGTTTCATCAACTGTTCCTTCTATTCTTTTTATTATCTTACCTACTTGCGCTCTTGAAGGGTATGAAGTATCACTGAAATGAGAGATTTGTAACATATCTGCGACAGAAGCAAAGTCTGTATAATACCCAACTCCCTTATCATATGAACCTGTGAAAAAACCTAACGCTACTGTATAAGTCGCTACCCCGTTCAATTTCTCGTCAAAAGAATAGTCACTAGGAAATCCGGTTGTACCCATCAGTATTCCTCCAAGGTTTCTCTAATATCTAGTATTCTATTACCCAAGTCATCTAAATATTTTCTCATCGCTTTATTTTGCCCTCGGTTTCTAATAGGGCTTAGGTTGTAAGTTGCATATTTTTTAAGATAGACTGTATAGGCTACTTTCATATCTAGTTCAGTATCTATTGGTTTAGGTTCTTCATCATCATCTTCCTCTTTAGCAAAGGTAAGTAAATCTTCTACCGTAAAAGCACTTGCTTGATATTTAGTTTCTCCAAATTCATCTCCCTCTATTAACCTAGAACTTTCGCTAACTGTAGAATCTACAAGTTCGGGAACTAGAACATATATTTTAGCAACATCTTTGTTGACTTTATACATTCTAAGCCATCTTTTAGTAGTCATTTTTTTCTCTGTACTAATGTCTTCTAAATCTTCTTTTCTTAGTTCAGGTTTTTTTCCGTAGATTGTATCATACTCTCCTAGTTCTCCTGCACCGCCTTCGGATATATTGGGAAATGGATTTTTCATTCCTCCACCAACAACATTATCAAAAACTCTAAACACTTGCGCCGAAGTTCGGTCATCTAAAGTCCCAGTTAGAAGTTTGTAATACAACTCTGCCCTTTGTTCTTCATCAAAGCCTAACTCATCTACATATTTTGCCCTATCTCCGGCTTTTAGTAGGTCTTTCCTAAGAAAATAATATCCCGAAGAGGTAGTTCCATATTTTTCCTCAACTACTCTAAAGTCTCCTCTCTCTATTTGATTTGCCTCTGCTTCTGTAATAGGTTCATCCTTTCTATCTATATACGCATACATCAGTCTTTCTTTTCCTTGAAAGTCCGAAGCAAATAGAGCCTTATCTTTGAATGTACGATTACCTTCTTGTTTTAACATTTCAAACTTTTCATCGAAGAAACTGTGAGGAATTGTTTTTATTTTATTATTACCGAAGCCAAATTCATTATATGCTTTTTCTGCTTTATTATATGCATCTTTATTATCAGAATAAATTAAAAAGTATTTATTTCCCTCTACTTCTATTTCAGCAGTTTGACTTCTTAATTCATTGTACTGGGCGACTATTTCTTGTCGGGCTTGTTTTAGTTTATTAGAGATTTTCTCCCTAGCCTTTCTCTTTTCCTCTGTATCTTCGCCCTCTTTAAACTCTATATCTTTCGGTATTTTATAATCTTTCATTGGTATTAAAGGGTATTCTCTTTCTTTAGTGATATTAAAATTAGGATTGATAGCAAAGGCTTTCGGGATTCTATATTTCGTAGCAGTAAACTTGTCATATTTATTTTTTATTTTATCATCATCATCCGGAAGAGTATCTTTTACTCGCTGGGATAAAGTACCTGTACTACTTTTTTTATTTACTAAAGATGCTTCAACTAGTAACTGGTATAGAACACCATCTCCCACCATAGAGTTAAAATATCCTTTGGTTCCTATATTACTAGAAAACCACTTAGTTAGTTTAGCGTTTAATTTATCTATATACTCATAATCTAACAACATGCCGTCTTTTATGGAAGAGTTATTTTTAGTATAGGCTTTACCCTCTTTCTCCATAAATTTATCTATGTCACTTACAGGAAATTCAATAGCACCTTTAATTCCTTCTGTATCTATATCGCTATCAATGATTACTTTACCTCTTTTAGAATCAATAATGTCTACTTCTGCACCTGTATAATCTATGATTATGTCTTGGGTTTTAGTCATTATTTCCGACATTTCATCGTCATCTGGAAAAGTAAAAGAAGTGTGGCAGTTTTTATTTCCTCTATTATTTCCTTTAGCAAAACTTAAAACATTTTTTCCTTGTATTGTTTTAGATGTTTTCAATCTTATTTCAGTTTGAAGTTCTAGAGTAGGTTCGGGGTGAGGTTTTTCCCCCCTCAATATTTTTAATATATCTTGTTGAATATTTTCGGTTATATTACTGATATCGCTTATCACTGTTCCGCTTAATTGAGCAATTAGTTCTTTATCATGTTCCGAGTTACCTTCTTCTATATTTTTTAGTCTAGCCTCTCCCACCATTTTATTATCCGCATCTATTCTTCTGTCCGGCCTTCTCTTTAAAAAACTACTAAGTGCTTCTCGATTAGCCTGTAAATAAGGCTGTAATGGACTATCTAATAATTCCGTTAAAATTGATTCTAATTCGTCAACTAGTTCTTTGGGATTTTCATCTTCGGCTTCTAACCTATCTATAGAATCTTCAATTGAAGAAATAAAATCAGTTTCTTTTCCTAATATGTAGTTTTCCATTTGTTCTAAAAAATAATCTTTGGCGGCTGGTAGTTTTCTAACAGCCCCACTATAAACAAAGGAAACCATTTAATCAACTCACATTAACCATTTAGCCCAAGAAGCACCCTTTTGAATTGCACTACCTAAACCTAAACCGCTAGAAGGAGGTTCATAACTCATTTGCCCTTGATGGTCTATCCAGTAAGGCCTACCATATCCATCTGTTCCTGTAGGAGGAACCGGATAACCGCTACCATTATTCATAGCACCTTGCATTTGATTATATTGTTGCATATTACCCGTTAATCCCGCTACTGCCACACCTGCTGTTGGTTGCGCCATTGATTGCATACTTCCTCCTGCATTAAATCCTTGAGATTCAAGGTATTGTTGTTTAGCCAATTTTCTTTGGTTTACAACTTCTGTATTAATAGCAGAATCAAGTAAGTTTCTAATATCTAATTCAATATTTGCTTGAGTAACTTGTTCGTATTCTCTCAAACAATCGGCATTGACAATAATATTACTACCACTGTTAGTTAGTTTTAACTTTGATAGCATTTGACTAACTACTCTTTCTACCACATCTTCCATCATTTGTTCTAGTGAAGTTAAAAACTTCTCTCCGTGATATTGAAAGAATTCTTCTACATGATTATCTTGTAGAGAAAGCAAGTTATTCATTGATTTAAAATTGTTTTGTTGTCCTTGCTGAACCGCATTCATTACTGTTCCATTACTTGTTCCTAATATACCCATACTTATTCCTCTTTAACTTCTTTTTTTGATTTTTCGCCATTAGTCTTCTTAATATCATCTACTTTAACTTCTTTATTTATCATTAAATAATTCAATCTATCAGTTAGTATATTTATTTCGCCCACAATCTCTATCGCTTCGTTAGTCGCTGACCTATTATCGCCTAAAGTTGGTGGCTTTATTAAATAACCGTTTCCCGTTAAAGAGATAATATCATCTTTTGTTAAATTATTTATCGGGCCACCTCTTAAAATTTTAGGCATTTTAGGTTTAAAAGCCTTAAAGTCTAAACCATGTTTGTCTGCTAATATCTGTTGCTGTAGCATTTCCATTTGCATATACATAGCAGCATGTTTAGGGCAGTAAGTTCCCATTAATGGCCTTCCTTTAGTTACCTTATCTAGTGGAATAGGCGGTCTAAGATAGTCTCCTGCCTCCCATATATGATGCATTCCACAAACTACACACCTATCTTTCAGATTAAACTTTTTTCCGTATTTAATAAATAGTAATTTTTTAGGTTCTGCTTTTAAAACTAAACTTAGTTCTGCTAGTTGTTTTTTAGGTTTAATAGCCATAAAGTGATATTCGGCTACTGCCCCGCTTGCTCTAGCCTGTTTGATTGGGGATAGTCCCAGTTGCATATTATTTTGCTGTCCTATTATCTGCTGATTTTGATACATCTTTTATTCCTCAATAGTCTTTTATCATAGTAGTTATTCCTTTATACACCATTTCCGGTTCTGACTTTGCTGATACTATATATTTGTAGCACGGTATTCCTTTATCATTAAGTTGCCTCATTCCATATGAGAACGGCTCAAATATCTCATGTTTCTCTATCGGCTTATCACTTTTATATTTTTCTCCCCAAATATCGTATTTATTAGCCCAAATACCGACTGCCATAGGATAATCCGAATCTTTTTTCTTTCTTCCTGTTGGCCACCTACTATTTACAATAGTATCAACTAAAAACTTCCACGCTACTTGATGGTCTAGATTAGAACTGTTATCCAAATGTCTGTGGTCTATCATAAATATAACATATTTAACTCTTCTAGATTGCATATCCTTAACCCATTCTTTCCAATAGATTGCTTCTCCACCAATATCGGCAGTTTTGATAGTATGAGAATCCCCATCTAATTTTATTGTTTTTCTAGAAGCCCTGTGTAAGCCCACAGTTCTTTCTTGTATTGTAGGAACTTCTCCCCTAGTTCTTAATTGGTGACTTAAGGTAGTTTTTCCAACCATAGTAGCCCCATATACTCCAAAGTTAATGGCATGAACTTTTTTCCAAAATCCAATAATTGCTTCTCCGACTAGGATAGCAAACCCAGTCATTATTGACATATCAATGCCCCCAAAGGTCGCCTACAAATCCAGTAATCCAACCCATAATATTTATGTCAAATACTCCCATAATATTACCAACGAGAAACATAGAAAGAGTAGAGAATCCTCCCCAAAACCATGCTCTCATTTTCAAAAAGAAAATATCTGCTGAATGCGCTCTTGATTGGTTATATGCATAATCCGAATCAGAGAATCCCATTAAGTCTCCAAGAACCATTTAGCCACCCTCATTGAAGGACTGCTAAAAAATCGTTTGATACAGTATTGTCATCAACTTCTGTTTGGGAAGCAGCATAAGGGAAGGAAGTGTTGTACTGTTTTGCGCTTTCAGTCATCTTTCTTCTTTGTTGTTCATCTCTAGCCCTTCTTTCCCAGAAAGAATTTATCTTTCTATCCAGTAGCCAAATTTCTATCTTGTCATTAAGGGCTAAATCAAACAATGCTTTCATTACCATTATTGCCCCGACAGTTCCTAATCCGAATAAAACAGAGTGCGCCAATGCTCCATAAGGAAATGTTGTTCCGAATGTAGCATAAGCGAATACATTTGCTCCACTAACTGCACCAACAAAAAGTATAGTCATTATTAATCTAGTGTCTTGATTTAAAACTGCCATTATAACACCTCAAGAGAATTCAATTGAAACTGCTGCACCTAAGCCCGCACCAGTTGCTATATCTAAATATAGCCCAATAGTAGAGATAACCCCATGCATGTCAAATTCAATGGTATCTGTTTTGGAAGTAACTAGATTTATTCTTGCTAATTCTTTACCGCTTGCTGCTGTATTATCAAAGACTCTAACCAATGTTGGATTAGTTCCAGTCAATTGTGCATGAATCGAAATTAACTTACTTCGTTCACCACTAACAATAGCACTCGCCGTCAAAACTCCACTACTTCTACAGCCTACCATAAGCCTTCCTCAAACATCGTTAGGTGCAATACCTATTATAACTTTCCTAAGACTATTACTCTTTTTTAGAAGTTTTAGTCTTAGTAGTTTTAGGTTTTGAAGTCTTAGGTTTTGAAGCCTTAGCCGCTTTCGGTATCAGCAAATCTACTAAATCTTGATTAGTTTTTAGATTCTTTTTTGTCTCAATAGCCGCTATTTTAATTTTGGCTTCTTCTAACTCAAGAATTCCTGTTTCATCTTCTTTAGTAAAGGTAAACATAAAGTCAGGGTGTCCTAGCATAGATATTGCAGACCGTAGAGGGAACTCAACGGGTGTATCTTTTGTAATTAATACACCCGCTAAGTTCTTTGTCCCTAGTTCTGCCCTATCTGTTAATTTAACAGTTGGCATTTAAAGGCCTCACTTGTTACCGTA
>UEXM01001348.1_pt1 | contig 21070 bp, 22 predicted proteins | sample 1796661 | NCBI WGS metagenome assembly UEXM01 (sample SAMEA4772469, study PRJEB27181) | metagenome | reverse complement strand
AGCTTAGATATGGTATGTTTTCATTTCGCAATTTACTCAGTTAATGGCTCTTTAAATTGTGATAGTTTATTTATTAATTTTATAAGTGCGAGTGATGATAATGATTTTAGACGGAAAGCTAACTGCTAAGAATTTACGGGCTCAGTTAGCTGTAGAAGTAACTGAATTGAAAACTAAAGCAAGTATTTGCCCTAAGTTAGTTGTTATTTTGGTTGGGAATGATCCTGCAAGCCAAGTGTACGTTAAAAATAAAGTAAGACAGACTCAAGAAACCGGCATGGTATCTAATGAAATCAAGTTAGCTGAAGAAACGAGCCAAGAAGAATTATTAATGCATTTACATCAGTTAAATCAAGACAGCAGCGTTCATGGGATATTAGTCCAGTTACCATTACCAGCACATATTAATGAGAGTGCTGTTATCGCCGCAATTAATCCTGAAAAAGATGTTGACGGCTTCCATGCTATTAACGCAGGTCTTCTATTTAATGGTGAAAGTAGTGGGCTCGTACCATGTACCCCTCAAGGCTGTATTATTCTAGCAAAACAGTATTTGGGTAATGATTTATCGGGTAAACATGCAGTGGTCATTGGTCGCTCAAACATTGTCGGTAAACCTGTAGCAATGTTGTTACTACAAGAAAATTGTACTGTTACCATCGCACACTCAAAAACAATTAACTTAGCTGAAGTTTGTCAACAAGCTGATATTTTAGTTGCTGCTGTCGGCATTGCTAAATTTGTTAAGGCTGAATGGGTTAAAGAAGGCGCAACGGTAATTGATGTCGGTATTAACAGGATCATAGATCATGAAGGCAAAGCCAATCTTGTTGGTGATGTTGACTATGATGAGGTTGTTGATAAGTGCGGTGCAATTACACCAGTGCCCGGTGGTGTAGGTCCTATGACGATTGCATGTCTATTAAAGAATACCCTCATTGCTGCTAAGCACATTGTGGAAAATTAACACTATAAAGGTAACAGCATAAACTTTTATGATTTTCTTTATAACGTAAAAAGCGGTGACGAAATTCATCCGGTAATTGTGCAATATTTTTTGCTGTGTTGTGACTGACAAACTTATTCGACAAGTAAAGTGTTGCTAATGCTTGATCAGCAAAACAAATAATATTGTCATAACGGGCTTGTGTGGTCTCTTCTTTGCAAAGACGTTCCGCTATGACGGCGCGTAATAATATACTAGCTATACCGCGACCACGATGTTCAGAGTCAATAACTAAGCCATGCAGTAACCAAAATAGCCCACTTTCTTGACCTGCTGATATGATCACGCAAGCAATAATTTTAGTATTGTGCTTTATAAAATATGCGTGGTCATGTCCAATAAAGCCAGCAGCGTATCGTTGCGCTTTATAGAAACGTTGAATGTCTTTTTTGTCTGATTTTTTGGCTTTTATTACCAGGTAAGTGGAGCGCTGACTAGGCAAGTGCTTTTCTATCTTTGATATTGTCATTCAGAGCATAATACCTGATCACAACGGTTATTACACAGCGTAATTTTAGCTATACGTAGCTATTGTAATCTTATGCTGACAAGATAAATAGTTACGTACGAACTGACATTAAAAATATTATTTTACTAATTCGTTACGTACTAAACCGCGGCGGATATTCTTACATAATTTCGCTAAACGACTAATATCACCAAATGTTGGCTGTTCATTATTTGCCAAGCGAACTTCCCAATCAGACAGTTCGGTATCTGCTAATTCGAGAAGTTTCTTCGCACATCCCACACATTTTCCTGCGCATATTTGTGCTTCAGGCAGGGTAAATGGAAAATCATCCCTGACTTGTTTGATCAATAGGCACATTGCTGTATGTCGATCAGGCTTCATTTCATCACCCTTACTCTGTTTACTTTATTGTAGGTCTAGGTTTTGATACCGCGATTGCCACATTATTCTAGCTATAAACTACAATAGGTTATTTGTCATAGCTCAAATGATTTATCAAAAGTCAGCTTTTTAATCTGTGCCTGATAATTTTAACGCTTTGGCTAAATAGTTTAGCCAAATATGCTACTTATCAGGTTATAATATGGTAATAGAGTTTTAATTTTTAGCTAGTTTTTAAGTAAGTGGAGAGTAAGTTTGCAGTTTAGTGATTTTGGGTTAGATAGTAAGATAATGGCAACCGTTGAACATTTAGGTTTTAGCGAGCCGACTGAAATCCAGCAACAGGCCATTCCTGCCGCTATGACAGGTCATGACTTGATCGCATCATCAAAAACAGGCTCTGGCAAAACATTAGCATTTATTATTCCTGCAATGCAGCGCTTATTAAAGAATCGCGCATTGAGTAAACGAGATCCTCGTGTGGTTATTTTAACGCCTACTCGTGAGCTAGCTAAGCAAGTTTTTACTCAATTAAGAATGTTTACCTCAGGTTCACAGTTTAAAGCGGTGCTGATACTTGGCGGTGAGAACTTTAATGATCAAGTGAAAACTTTAGAGAAAGATCCACATTTTATTGTTGCAACACCTGGACGTTTAGCTGATCACCTTTCACAAGGGCACTTTTATTTAAGTGGATTAGAGTTATTGATTCTTGATGAAGCAGACCGCATGCTAGATTTAGGTTTTGCTGAGCAACTCGCACAAATCAATAAAGCTGCCGATCACAGAAAACGTCAAACTTTAATGTTTTCAGCGACTTTAGATCATGCACAAGTCAATGATTTTGCCTTAGCTTTATTGAAAAAACCTAAGCGTATTGCTATTGGTAGTGCGCATACTGAGCATAAAGATATTACAAAGCGTTTTTATCTTTGCGATAACTTAACGCAAAAAGAAAAATTGCTGCAGCACTTTATTGAAACCGAACAGCATCAACAAATGATTATCTTCACAGCCACACGCGCTGATACTGATAGGCTCTCAACTTTGTTAACAGAGCAGGGCTTAAGTACCGTTGCGCTAAGTGGAGAGTTAAATCAAAGCCAACGTAATCAAATTATGGACGGCTTTAGTAAAGGCCAGCAGAAGATATTGATCACAACCGATCTGGCTTCTCGTGGCTTAGATTTGATCAATGTATCGCATGTTATTAATTTTGATATGCCAAAACATACTGAAGAATTTGTTCATCGCATTGGCCGTACTGGCCGCGCAGGTAGTACTGGAGATGCCATCTCTTTTGTTGGTCCAAAGGATTGGATTAGTTTTAAGAACGTTGAAGGGTTTTTACAGCAAAAGCTAACATTTGACAAAGTTGAAGGTTTTAAAGTTAAGTTCAATGGTATAAAACCTAAGAAAGCCAAAGTGGTTAGTAAAACCAAAGACAGTAATAAATTAGCACCACAGGCTAAGAAAGCGAAAGCGAAGAAAATCGTCAAGAAGAGCTTTTTAGCGGCTGATGCAGGTGAGTTACCGGTATTAAAGCGTAAAAAGCCTGTAGCACCACAAGATATTGAGCAAAATGATATAGAAGAAGTTGATTAGGCTTAACTAATACACTTAAGCCACTTTTAAAAATATCCATAGGTATCAACCAAACTTAGCCGCGAAGGTATTTGGCGACAGTAGATAAAAACTTTAATACGATAAGGGCATTAACTCAGCTTAATTTTTAGCTTGAATTAATGCACTTTTTTGATTCATTTTTTCGTTACTTTTATGTTCTGCTTTTTACAGCGTCGTTATTATTTATTTTCACCATTAAAAATGAACTGTTAATTAATCAACTTGCTATATACCCAAGCCACTTGAAAATGCAGTTTCAGCGTTAAGCTAGGAAGTCAGCGCAAGGCACAGCACGCAGATAATGGTTATTCTCGATAATAGCTCCTGCATTATCCTAATGCCCCACATCCCTGTGGGAACCTTATCAAGTGCTGCACAGCATTTTTGCTCCAGACAAAAGCTAAGTACATACATCCATGTATGCAACGCTGCACTGACTTTCTAGCTTAGCTCCCGCAGGGCAAAGCGATAAAGGGTCATCTCCGGCGTTATTGATTTCGATAATGGAACAACCATTCCTTTCAATAAATGCCTTGGTGCTAACCCTTTTTCGACTTGCACAATCCTGTATTTTCAAGTGGTTTGGGTATAAGCCCTCAGCTCACTTTAAAGTTTCCATGTAAACCCAATGGTAGATGATAAGGCAGCCATGCTCGACAAATTGGTCCATCCTTGAGGTTATTAGCGCTAAATATATTTAAGCAAGTGCGCTTACTCGGTATATGTAAAGCTGTACCCAGTAAATAGCCATCACCTTCCTTAGCTGTGTTGGAGATAATAATATGCTCTTCAGCGATAAATTCATCACCGTAGATAAATGTGTCTTTTTTCCCACTGTCCACGTTGAGACAACATACTGTATCACACCAAAATTGGCTCTGCGTATGCGAAAGGGTATATAATGTTTTATTGCGTTGCCCCACTAAATGATCGTAAACCCGAGGGAATTCACTATCACCATCAACAACGACTTTGGTTGTGCCGCCATTAGGCTTTAACGTGAATAGTGTTGTGTGAGGTGAGTTTTGATCTAAATTTTTTGCTGTGCCTGACATTATTTCAGACAACTCATCCATGACCTTAAAATTGTCATTAATGCTGGCGTCAAAATGAATAGTGCCATCATTTTCCTCCCAAGCATTACCGAAATGAAAAGCGAAACCTGCATCTAACTCATATTGCTTCTTCAATGTTAACGTCTGTTTATCAATAACTAATACTCGCATAGGTTGCTTGCTATCGTACTCGATACTTGCGAAGAGTTTGAGATTACTGTGGCTGCGATCAGCTTGTGAGGTCAGCGACGGTAAAATAAGTAAAATGTGCTTATGGGTGATCAGAAAGTCATGTAACATTTTGCCACGATAACGCGCGTTTATAATGCCAACATTTTTCATTACTCCTTTACTTGATAGCTGGTATAGCGCGACATGGCCCGATAAACTCAATCCAAAATTCCAAATATCGCCATTGGCTTCAATTTTAGGATGTGCTGAAAATGCTAAGCCTTTAAGTTTATCATCGTACTGGCTGTTAGCTCCTAAATCAACTCGTCGTTTAGTGGCAAGCGTTGTAGCATCTAATGCCGTTGCTGAGCCAGACTCCCATAATGCCCAAATCTCATCATCAACAGGAATAACATTGATATTGGCGGTATTAACCGTATCGGCTTGAGTTACTTTACGGCTATTTTTTATGTCACTTAATGGCCCTGAATATAAAAATTTGTCTTGTTGCTGTTCCTGTAAAAATTTTGTGGTTTCAACAAACTTGCCCTGATGCACAATATTGCCATTAGCAAAAGTAAAGCTATTGATCATACCGTCACCTTCAAACTGGTGTGAATAACGCTGATTGCCTTGTTCATATTTAGCAGGACCATTGCGATAGAATACTCCCGTGAGATCTTTGGGTAATTTGCCTTCAATAGTAAGCTGCTGATGGGCGAAGTTATTCGCAGTATTCTTCAAACCTAATAAGCTTGGGTTGTCCTTCAAGGCATCAGCAAAGGACTTTTTTATATTAGCAAGTGGGTCTATTTGGTTTTTATTGACTATTTTTGCATTAACGGCAAATGGCACAGACATTAAAAGACTGCTTGCCCCAATACAAGCACTCGCTCCAGCGATATTTTTTAATAATTGGCGACGTTGCATACATTGTCTCCTTAATAATTAATCGTTGAACGGTTAGTTACCGTGGCATCTGCAACTTGAAATTTAATTGCTTGGTATTCAACTGGACCATAATTAGCTTTTGCACTGTTTGAATATCCATAGCCTTCTATTGGCATGCCAAAGAGGTTAGTTTCCATAGCACTGTTATCATTTTCGTCATGGAAATATCGAATACCATAGTCGTTATCTTCTAAGTTATTAAAGGTTATTGTGATCTGACCTTTTTTGGCAATAGCGATGCTAGATAAATAAGCGTTATTCGCTTGGTAGTTTTTTTCACCTTGAAATAATTGCACATACACTTTTCCTTGATCTGATTTAATATCGTCAATAATAAAAGTAACGTTATTAGCTAAGGCATGTGTTGATGTGAGTAACATACTCGTTGTCATTATTGCTATAAAAAGTGTTTTCATTTGCTTTCCTTATTATTTACATTGAATTAAAAAGTAGTGATTGCTTCGATAGGGAAAGAGGATAAAATGCCTTTATCGAATTAGGAATTAAGAATTCGCCATCAGGTTGAATTCTTCGTGTAATAAACAAAAAAGGCCGATGTACCATTGACGAATCGTGAATAACCCATTGAAAATAAAGATAAAATAATAAGATGGGATAAAACTAAAATTAAGTCAGACGCTGTGGTGATCATGATAATCGCTAGTGTTTTAAGCTTACTAACGCCATTTGGTATGGATAAGGTTGGCTTAATCAAGGGCTGGTTTTTTTTTGGCTACTACTTTGTTTTAGTGGTTACTTTGTTTATGCTCCGATCATTTATTTTGGTAATGAATTTCTATATAAAATCTCGAAAATATTACGAGCGAGGTATTGGTTACGAATAACGCTTTTAGCAGCTTTGGGCAGTGTTATTATGAGCTTTATTGTGCCCTTAGTGGTGATAAACTTTTTTGATGTTCAAATTGCTTATCTAACGTTAGTACCACAAATAATGTTAAGAACCTTTATTGTTGGTGGCTTAATTTCGGGTGTTTACAGCTTAAAAAATTACTTACAAACACAAAAGCAGCAACTGTTAAAGCAACAGCAGCAGCTAAGTGATCAGCAAGCGCAGAATTCGAACAGTATAAATAAAAAATACCAAGATTTTATGACAAAGTTACCGCTAGACAAACGTGGTAAGTTGATCTGCTTAGAAATGGACGATCATTACTTAAAGGTGCATACCGATAAGGGCAGTGATTTGATATTAATGAGATTTAAAGATGCACTTGCTTGCTTAGATGAATATCCCGGCATTCAAACGCATCGGTCATGGTGGGTGGCACAAGATGCTATTGTCAGTGAAGAGAAGGAAGGGCGAAAGCTACTATTAAAACTGGTTAATCAGCAGCTTGTACCCGTATCTCGACGTTATACAGAACAAGTGAAAACGCTTATTCAGCAATTAGTTGTTTAAGTGTGTAACTTGTTTCGTTGTCGCCTAGCTTAGTCTTTAGATAAGGCAATATTTCTGCTAACTGTTGCGAAAGCTGCCATGGCGGGTTAACAATAAATAAACCGGTGCCTGTCATGCCGTATTCTGTGGTATCAGCCTTCTGGCAATACTCAACTTGCAAAACATTACGCAGCTCACTTTTAGTGAATGCACTTTGCATTTGCTCTACAAGTTCGCGCTTAACCACGGGGTACCATAAAATATACGTACCAGTTGCAAACTTCTTATAGGCATTTACTATGGTTCTAGTGGCTTTAAGGTAATCTTCTTTGAGTTCATATGGTGGGTCAATTAATACTACACCACGTCGATTTGGTGGTGGTACTAAGCCCAAAACCCCTTGATAACCGTCAGATTGTTTTACGTGCGATTTATTCCAACGTTGGCTATAAGCTTGTAAATGCTCAATATCGGCAGGATGTAACTCAAATAAATGCGCACTGTCTTGTCGACGAGTAAATTGTCGAGCAATGCCTGGCGAACCAGGATAAAGCGCAATGTCTCCTTGTTCGTCAATCACATCTTCGTTTAAACTTTTGACTAAATCAATGTAGGGCTGCAAAGGCTCGGGTAAGTCACCATTATCAATTAACTTAGCAATGCCATCTTTATATTCACCAGTTTTTTGTGCATATTCATCAGCTAGTTGATACATACCAGCGCCAGAGTGACTGTCGATATAATAAAAGCCTTTATCTTTTCGTGTCATGTACTCAAGCACTAGGGTGAGAACGGAATGCTTTAAAACATCAGCAAAATTTCCGGCGTGAAAGGCGTGGCGATAACTAAGCACTTTATTTCCTTTAAGAATAATAGAGAAGAGCAGGTTTAAATCTAAAATGGCATTATCTACAAAGTGATAATGCCATTTTTAATGGTGTATTGCTAAACGTTAAGTAAAAACTAAGCAGGTTTTAAACTTGTGATGCTAAGTATTCGTCGTAACCACCAGCAAAGTCAGTATAACCACCAGCTTTTAATTCGATAATACGTGTCGCTAAGCTTGAAACAAACTCACGGTCATGACTGACAAATAAAATGGTGCCTTCAAACTGCTCCATTGCCATATTTAATGACTCGATAGACTCCATATCCATGTGGTTAGTTGGTTCATCCATGACCAAAATATTTGGTTTTTGCATCATGATTTTACCAAACAACATACGACCCTGTTCACCACCAGAAAGTACTTTTACCGACTTTTTAATATCATCAGCAGAGAATAATAAACGCCCTAAATAACCACGAACCGCTTGCTCGTCATCAGTAGGCTGGCGCCATTGGCTCATCCACTCAAATAATGTCATGTCATTTTCAAACTCATGAGCATGGTCTTGCGCGTAGTAACCAATGTTGACGTTTTCAGACCAAGTATATAAACCTGAGGTTGGTTGGTATTGAGCTTCACCCATAATGGTGCGTAAAAATGTAGTTTTACCCACGCCGTTTTCACCGATAATAGCGACATGTTCACCAACTTCAATCATCATATTGAGGTCTGTAAGTACCTTGTTATCATCAAAGCTTTTGCTCATATTTTCGATAACAAGCGCATTACGGAAAAGTTTCTTTTCTTGTTCAAAACGAATAAATGGGTTAACACGGCTTGACGCTTTAACTTCCGCTAATTGAATCTTATCAATTTGCTTCGCGCGCGAAGTTGCTTGTTTTGCTTTTGATGCGTTGGCTGAGAAACGGGCAACAAAGGCTTGTAACTCGCCAATTTGTGCTTTTTTCTTCGCGTTATCTGCCATTAATTGTGCTCTAGCTTGTGTCGAAGCAAGCATGTATTCATCATAGTTACCTGGGAATACACGTAATTCACCATAATCTAAATCAGCCATATGTGTACAAACACTGTTTAAAAAATGACGGTCATGCGAGATGATGATCATGGTTGAATCACGTTCGTTTAAGGTTTCTTCTAACCATTGAATAGTATGAATGTCTAAGTTGTTGGTTGGCTCATCAAGTAATAAAATATCAGGATCAGAGAACAGCGCTTGTGCTAATAACACACGCAGTTTCCAACCTGGGGCTACATCGCTCATTAAACCAAAATGTTGTTCAACCGGAATACCAACACCCATTAACAATTCACCGGCGCGGCTTTCTGCGCTGTAACCATCCATTTCAGCGTATTGAGACTCTAAATCGCCGGCACGCATACCATCTTCTTCGCTCATTTCAGGCAAGGCATAAATACGATCACGCTCTTCTTTTACAGCCCATAACTCTGTGTGGCCCATAATAACGGTATCAACGACAGAAAACTCTTCAAAACCGAACTGGTCTTGACGAAGTTTACCAATACGCTCGTTAGGATCTAAACTTACGTTGCCTGATGTTTGCTCTAAATCACCACCTAAAATTTTCATAAAGGTTGATTTACCACAACCATTAGCGCCGATTAAACCATAGCGGTTACCGCCACCAAATTTTTGTGAAATGTTTTCAAATAACGGCTTAGCACCGAATTGTTGGGTAATATTGTTTGCAGCTAACATAAAGGTTCCGTCGCGAGTGTTTAGATGAGTTAAGTTAACGCGTTAACTCATACCTATAACAACTAAAAAATGTAAAAATAATGCGCGCGATTATACAGGTGTTTAAAGATTAGCGAAAGTGGAGCACTGGCATAACTTTGCTTAATTCTGAATTATAAAATACGGGAAAGGTACATGTAATAACAAACAAAAGGCGCTTTGAAGGGAATAAAAGAACCATTAGTCGCTCGGTATAATTATTATAAAATTTAAACTGTTCTTTGGGTCTTAGTATTAATAATAACCATGAAAGCTTATCAGGCCTGCCATCTAAAAGTATAGAGCAGGGAAGATTTATTGAAAATAAATGCTGAGATTATAACTCAGTAAACTCATTCAAAGGCATTATTGCTCTTCTTATGCAGATTTCCCCTGTTTATAGGTTTGCTGTGTTTTAACTGTTTACAAGGCGTTACTTCCAATACATACGAGGCGACCAAGCTTGCTATTTGTCTAAACCCTAGCAAATAGGTAAGTGCTAATGTCACCATCTGTTCGATGTTTTGTTATTTTTGGAGTCGTTAGCAGCATAGATTCACTCTTGGTCATAAATGAGCGTGCAGATGGTATAAATATCTATCTGTTAAGTCATTCAATTTACGTGATAAAGTAGGGATGTATGCAAGTAATATTATCAAGCTGACTAATCAACATAAAATAACGATTTTAAATTAGTGTAATCAACCGCAGACTTAAATGGATTTTCATGACTACAAAAACAAAAACAAAAACAAAAACAAAAACAAAAACAAAAACAAAAAACGTTGATACTGCGCTAAGTATTTTGCTTGGCGTTTTATTGACTATACCAGCTTTGAGTTTTGCAGCGAAAGTTGATACTTCGATGACAGCAGAGCAGTGGCGCAGTATAACTGAGCGCGATATTGAAGCTGCTTACAGTATATCCGCAAAAAACCATCCCGGTATGTTTGATGTTAATAACCCAACTTTCCCTGATTTATTAAATCAAGCAAAAGCGGAGGCACTTGCACTCTCATCACAAGCGAGCGGACCGCAGGTTCATGTTGCGGCAATTGCGCGCTTCAGTACTGTGTTACAAGATGGCCACGCCGGTGTGTTTTCAAGCGTAGAAAGACCGGCACGCCGCTGGCCGGGTTTTAGTGCCGTATGGCGAGGCGATGCGCTAAAAGTGTATTACAGCGAAACCAACAATATTAGTAAAGGCGATGTTGTCAGCCAATGTGATGGACAAAGCACTGAAGCCTTAATGCGCAAAAGGGTTTTTAAGTTTCATGGTGAAGTTGCACAACCTGGACATTGGTGGAACCAAGGTTGGCGGTTACTAATTGATGAGGGTAATCCATTTTTAATGCCCTTAAAAGCATGTGAATTTGTTAAAGCCAATGGCGAAACTTATACACAAGTGCTGAACTGGTCAACAAGGCCTAAATCAGTAAATAAACATCTAGAGAATGCTGACAACGGTGATGAACTACCTATTGATTTGACCTGGCCCGATAAAAAGATAGCGTGGGTCGCCATGCCTAGCTTTTCGGTAAACGATAAACAAACCGCTGACTACAATAAGGTCTTTGAAAAAATTGAACTGCAACATAGAAAACTGCTTAATGCTAAAGCGGTAGTTTTAGATCTGCGGCATAATCAAGGTGGCTCATCTTATTGGAGTTTACAAATAGCAAAAAGATTATGGGGCGAAAAGATTGTAGAGCAAAAAGCAGCCGATTTGTCTCAAAATACACAAGTGTGGTGGAGAGCCTCAAAAGATAATACTGACTATGTAGAGTCGTTAATTGAACTGGTGAAAGATCAAAGTGATGTTCATGAGTTTATAAAAGTAGTACATAAAGGAATGACGGAATCACTTAAAAGTAAAGCACCATTTTATGTAGAAATGCCTGATGAAAAGCGTGAGCAAAGCTTAAATAAATCGCTAACCAGCAACTTTAAAACTAAGGTGTTTGTTATAGTGCCGCCGCAATGCGCGAGTGCCTGTTTAGATGCGATTGATGTATTTAAGCTATTTCCCAATACGCGGTTATTTGGTGCCCCAAGCAGCGCCGATTCTATGTATATGGAAGTACGTTTAGCTACTTTACCTTCAGGATTAGGTAAAGTGATTGTGCCAAATAAAGTTTATGTAAATAGAGCACGTGGAGAAGGGGCTTACTACAAGCCAGATATCGCTTATAACGGTATTGATTGGACAACCAGCTTGCTGCTTGAGCAGATTAAAAAATATTAGGGCCTGTCTATAATTATCTACTTGATAAAGTAGCTTAGAAATTGGAATAGCACTGATTCAGGTAGATTTTTAAATGTGACTGGAACTTTAACGGAGTTTTTTCATTGAAAAATTCAAAAAAATAGCAAGATACTCATTCTAAATTTTAATCTAGTGATATCGTATGTAGCGTGAGTTTTTCTGCAACTTCTTGCATTGCGTTGTAGTTTAAACATTGTAGTTTAAACATAGGGCTGCTTCTCAATATCAGTGTTTTTCATGACCCAATAGCTTCAATAAACTCATAGCTGACTTTCTTTGGTTAATTGACTGGCTAATTGATCAAGAAAGAAGGTAACCCGTCATGATCAAATGTTGTTATCTTCAGTCCAATCTTTTAGTTTCTCTAAAATATCTAATGCGGTGCGGCCAAAGTCTGTTATTTCGTAAGCTACGGCAATAGGGCGATCGCTAATTACTTCTCGCGTCACTAAACCTTGTGCTTCTAATTCTTTTAAGCGCTGATCAACCATTTTCTTACTTGCGCCGCCTAACATGCGCGATAATTCGTTAAAACGTACAGGGCCGTCTTTCAGATGCCATAAAATAGAGGCTTTCCATTTTCCGCCTAAAACTCGCATGCCTCGTTCAATCAGGCAAGGTTGCTCACAGGTTTCTACATTTATTTTTTTTGCGCTACTATCTGTTTTTGCTGTGCTTTTCATTTTATTTACACGTTAATTAAGGTGGTTACTAAAAGTATACTGGTTGCTTTAATTAACTACTCTAGCATAATACTGACATATAACCAATTTACACGTTGTGGGGCAGGTAAGCTCACACTCGTATTCATGCCATTTTAGGAAACTATATTATGTCAACGCTCACTTCTTACAGCCCTATTGATAGAAAACCACTGGGCGATGTTGCCATTACTGAGCCTGTTGATATGCCAGCGGTTGTTTTACGGGCAAAGCATGCACAAAAATCTTGGTCTGCTTTAACTCTTGGTGAACGCCAACAAAAAATAATTAACGCTTACGAAGCGCTTAACGCAGTAGATGATGAGCTGACATTATTGATCAGTAAAGAAATGGGCAAAGATTATCGAAGAGCGAGTTATGAAGTGGGCGGCACTATTCAAAATACGGCTTATTTTGCGCAAGAAATAGCGCAAGCACTACAAAGTGAATCAATAGGGCGTGAGGGTGAAATGCAATATCGCCCTTTAGGTGTAGTCGCTGTTATTTCTCCGTGGAATTATCCTCTGGCGATGGCGAATAATTTGTTATTACCTGCGCTGATTGCGGGTAATACTGTGGTATTAAAACCTTCAGAAGAAACCCCGTTGGTTGCTGACCTTTTTGTTAACACCTTGAACCAAACACTGCCTGAAAATGTATTACAAATAGTACATGGTGATGCAGAAACCGGTAAAGCCTTGGTTAACGGCGATATTAACATGGTTGCTTTTACCGGCTCACTCGCTGCAGGTAAGCATATTATGGCCAGTGCTGCGTCAGGGCTTAAGCGTTTAGTGATGGAGTTGGGCGGTAATGATCCGATGATTGTTATGGCCAGTGCAGATATAGATAAGGCAGTTCAGTTTGCCGTTGCTAGCTCTTTCGAAAACGCCGGTCAAATGTGTACATCAACTGAGCGTATTTATGTTGATGAGCGTGTTGCTGACGAGTTTGAGCAGAAAGTGGTTGCGTTAGCTCGTCGCTATCAGGTTGGCCCTTGGGATCAACAACATGTCAATATTGGTCCCATTGTTAACCCTAAGCAGCATGCTAATATTTTGTCTCAATTGGAAGATGCTCACGCTAAAGGCGCGAAGTTCTTACTCGGCAAACCTCATTACGAATTACCTTATATACAACCGACGGTTGTTACGGGAATTATACCTAATATGACCTTAGAGCAAGATGAAACTTTTGGACCCGTAGTAGCTATTAGCCGGTTTAATCATTTATCTGAAGCGGTTGAGCGAGCCAACGCTAGCCCATATGGCTTAGCTGCGGTGGTATTTGGTGGCGCTGGCGCAAATGATGTTGCCGAGCAAATGGAAGCGGGCATGGTTGCAATAAACAAAGGCGCTGGAGGACTTGGTCCTTGGGTTGGCGCTAAGCAAAGTGGTTTCGGTTTTCATGGCACTGCTGCCGGTCATCGTCAGTTTGCTCAAGTGAGAGTTATCAATAAATAAGTCGCTAATCTCACATGCATGCCACTTGAAAAATAATTGAAACATAAGCTTAGCCGTCATTTTTAATGACTACTCGGTAAAATATAGAGAAAGATATGAACCAAAAAATAGATACAGTAAATGATTTTTTTGTTGCCGCTTTAGAGCCCGGAGCTGAGCACCCAGCGTTACCGGCATGGGGTAACCGAAAGGTAAATCCAGCAAACTTGAAACAAAACGTTGATGTCAGCAATATTGAGCGACACGAATTAGCGCAAGTGCCCGGAGCCTTTCAGTTACTGAACGTATTGACGCAACAAGAGTGCGAAACACTAGTCAGCATTAGCGAACAATTGGGCTTTTTACCCGATGCCGCGGTTTCTCTGCCACGCAGTGTTCGCCATAATGACAGCTTAACGTGGATAGTTGACGAGCAAACTGACGGTATTATTTGGCAGCGTATTGCGCATTTAATGGATGACAGACAAGCTATTTTTACTGGCAGTAAAGCGTTAGGGATCAATGCACGCTTTCGTTTCTATCGTTATAACGCCCAAGACTACTTTAAACCACACTCTGATGGTGCTTGGCCGGGCAGCCGTGTTATTAATAATGAATTAATAACCAATGCTTATCCTGATCGTTATAGTCAAATGACATTTTTAATTTTCCTAACTGAAGACTTTCGCGGTGGTGAAACCCGCTTTTTGGTTAATGCCAATGATGCGACTCAACCAGCGAAAAGAAATGATCAGGTTAGAAATGTAGATATTAGAACCCCTGCTGGCGGCATATTATGTTTTCCACACGGCATGCACCCTCTACATTGTATTCACAGTTCGGTACCAATTACCGACGGAGTTAAATATATCATCCGTAGTGATGTTTTGTTTGAGTTATAAATATTTCTATCAGTATGCTGTTCTTAGGTAATGGTTGTAGAGCATTATCTGTAACCGTTTTTATACCGCAGTGTTAGCTATAACAATACAACTTCACTTGTTTTATGAATTAATTAGGGCATTTATTCTGAATTGTCATTAAAATTTTCGTTTTAATGATGTCATTCATTATTTAGCTTGGCTGCCCTGTAATTACCGCCACATATCGACTCAACAAACTTAGCTAGCTTATCAATAAAATAAATAAGTGAGATTTGATAAATAGGGGTAATGACTAAGATTATTAGCTGGAAACCAATTGTTAAGGCTCAAGGCTATAGTTGATACCATAGCGCATAAAGTTAAATCAACTGAAACTTAGGCGGTAACTTTCTTGAAAAATAACCTTCCAATTGCCGTTTTAAACGATTTTTAACTTGCTTATTCAATCCTAGTGTAAAAAGTATGCTTGAAAGTGTCGTTACAATAATCACTGTTTTATATAACTTTACGCCAGTGAATAATATTAACAGCATTAATAAAAGTGCATAGGTTAAGCCCATCACCGCAAGGCATAAACAAAGCTCTTGTATTTCTTTGTTTTGAAACAGCTTCATATTTTCTCCGCTTTTATTTCTCAGATTTCAATATAGATCAGCTTAGCAAGGTTAGTTAATTCACTCTATAGCCAAACTTAGCCTACATGTTACAAGAGGTGTCAAAAATAACTCGAATAAATGTCACAAAGTAAAAAGTCATGGTGTCTTGGTTATGAAATAGGGAGTCATTTACTTCTTATATTATAGTTTAAGGAACAATGATGAATAAATTACGACTAGTAACGATGATGATATTAATGTTGAGTTTCGCCATTCACGCAGAGAATTGCATTAATGTTGAAGTACATGGGCAAGGGAAGCCTATTATTTTAATTCCGGGCTTAATGAGTGATGGCCGTGTTTGGCAGAAAACTGCACATAACTTGGCAAAAAACTATCAAGTCCATACGATCAGCATCGCAGGTTTTGCTAATACCGCTCCTTGCGCTGCAGCAGATAACATTATGCCTCAAGTTAAATCTGAATTATTAAGCTACATAAAAACCAATGGATTACAAAAAACGATATTAATCGGACATAGTTTAGGGGCATTTTTATCCTTCAGTTTGGCGATAGACAATGAAGCATTATTTTCGGCAATTGTTGCGGTAGATGGTTTACCCTATATTGCGCCAATATTTACTAATACATCGTCCACTACCGTTAGTCATATGCAACAACAAGCTAATTACATACGTAATATGTATCAACAGGCCACAGCAGAACAAATGGCGAATATGACCAAAAAAACCATTGCTATACAAGCAACATCGGTTAAAGATCAAGAGGTTATTATTGCTATGGCAAAAGCTTCTGATCAAAAAACAGTGGCTTCAGCCTTACATTTTTTATTAGTTAATGATTTAAGAGAGCCATTAAAAAAGGTGCAAACGCCTTTATTACTGATTGCTGCGCAAGGTGCGTTTCAGAACGAACAATCACGTAAATTTGCTACCTTCTTGTATCAACAACAAATAGACAATGTGCCTAATGCTCGACATTTTATTATGTGGGATGATGCTAAATGGCTAATGGCAGAAACAGCTTTATTTTTAAAGGGAGTTTTATAAATATGTTATTAAATAATGAACAACAATTACTTCCTGATATAGCTTTAGCAAAGTCAGGTGATCAAATAGCCTTTACCCGCTTAATTGAGCAACTAAAAAATACCGTAGGCTCAATAGCGTTAGCTATTACCAAAGATCTTGATAGCAGTGAAGATGTAAGTCAAAAAGTTTTTATTAAGGTCTGGCGAGATATTGACCAACTAAAGGAAAATATTAGTTTTTTGCCTTGGGTTCGGCAAATAACTCGTTACACCGCATTAAATCATTTAAGAGATGAAAAGGTAAACCGTAATGTAAAAGGCGATGCAACAGACGACTTACTTGCTACCTTGGTTGATCCAAGCCATTCAGCAGATATAAATTTATTGCGAGAGGAGCAAAACGCTTTGATTAAAACGCTCTTAGCTGAGCTGCCCGATGAAAGTCGAGAAATAGTACTGTTATATTACCGAGAACAGCAAAATAGCCAATCTGTCGCTTTGTTACTGGGATTAAATGAAGCAACTGTTAGAAAGCGTTTAAGTCGAGTACGTGAACTTATCAAAGACAAAGTACTTGCACGTTACGGCAAGATTATTTTATCAACCAGTCCGTTTGGTTTAACGGCGTTAGTTTTATCCGGACTTTCTGTCAGTACACCCGTGGCGGCTGCAGTCGCCACTAAAAGTATTGTCAGTAGTCAAAGCCACTGATTGGTGAAAATAATATTAACGCTTGGTGGCGCAATGTTAGGAGCTGTTTTAGGTATATTGGGTAGCTATATTGGTATGTCTAAAGTGATAGAAAAATCGGTCAATGAAAATCAAAAAAAGCAGCTTATTTCATTACGTAATAAAACAGCATTGCAATTATTTATTACCGGTATTCTTCTTACGTTAAGTTATGAGTTAACCGCTGGTTGGTTAATGCCTTGTTTATGTTTTATTGTATTATTTCTTGTTATTTATCGATCTACAAAAGGTGTAAATAAATTAGTATATATGGCATCAAATAAAACCGGGTTCATCAACGAAGCTTTGATCACACAATCGAGTAAAGACAAATTTTGGTGCCAATTTGGCTTGATCATTGGCTTTTTAGGCGGTGGGTCAGGATTATTAATAGGCTTATATAACAGCGGTCGCTTTGCTACATTTTTATGATAAACCCAAGTTTGAATGAACAAATTAGTAGGGCACACATTGTAAATTTTCATATTGTGATATCTTATTTACAATGTGTGCCTCTGAAATTATTTGCTCACTAGCGTCGCACTATATATCAGCCTTCTTTACGGTAAATACTTATCAAGCATACCGCTAAAAGTAACGTCGCAATCATGCCTGAGGCACCAGCAACACCTGACGGAAGAAAACCATCACGGCCAAAGGTAATTAAAATACCATTGGCAAACATAGCAACTACACCCGCTAACGCGGTAAGGCCTCCTATCGCTTTGCCACCTTTAGCTATACTTGTCATACCAAAAACAACTGCTGCTAACCCCAATAATACTTTTGCTGCATAGTAAATCATGAAAGACAAAGCAACCACACCACCAATTAAAGGTTGTGCTCCTTCTACGGCGCCCGCAACTTTACCAAACGATGAAAACAAGGTTAGGCCAATACTCACCTGTACTATGTTAAGTACCGCACTAAAGGCAATAGCCGACCAGCCCAGTTGACTATTTTTTGCTTGCACCATAGCCGCACCGGCAAAAGCAACAAGCACAGTAAATACCAATGCTTCTAGCCCCCATGCAAACTGTCTTGAAAAACTGATTTCAGCACTGTAAAGGGCAGTAAAAATTGCCTGTGTTATCGCCAACACCAACAATAATGATGCCGTAATTAGCATGGTGCGTTTATTCGTAAATTCCATTATGTACCTCTAATAATTTTATATTTAACGCGTTCTCATCGCTTTATTGCACTAGATTAGTTTTATATGGTCGGTCATAAATAATTGGCAAATAAATGTAGGTTGTCAGTCTGTCTAATACCTAAGGTATTGAAGCTGTGAACAGAATACAAATTGTTTACTTTTATAGGGTTAAAATGAGGTGGTTACTTAAAAAAGCGTTTTTCATTTAAACTTTAAAACTTAACATTAAAACCTACTCAAACCGTGCCGTATAAAGCACTAATACCGTTTCATAATGCTCTAAAAAGCGTTTCATAGGTGCAGCAGCTATGAGTACATCAAATAGATGAGACTTTTTGTGAAGTAGCTTTCATACACGAAATCATAAGACAGGCTAAACTATGCAATAATTTCATCCGAAACGAAAAACAATCATTTCTAAAATCAATCTCTTGTAATGAAAGGGTATGTGAAAAGGGAGATCGGGATAATTTAGCAACAGAACTCAGTAAAAACATCATTCTAAATTCATGTTTGCTATAAGGCCGCTAGCTTTATTTTTTGTGAGGAAAGAGGAAAGAGGAAAGAGGACAGATATATTTCTGTAATTTCTTCCTTTACTCGTTAAAACGGCTCTGACCCTTTTTATTCGCTGAAGTTTAACACTCACAATAAGGGGGCCAATTAATAGTTTGCTTAAATGTGAAGCGGAGCGGAACCGAGCAAATGGTTAGCAGTCTCGCTTTATTTGCCTTGTTATAAAGAATTTACACAAGTCTTGTTTTTAAAGAAAATTTCAGTTAATCCTTCTTTACTTCGAATTTCAAATGCACTTTCGGAAAAGGAAACGAATGTGAAAGGAACCCAAACAACAAAGTTATTCTTTTCGATTCCCCAATTACCAGTTGCGAAATAATAATCACGTTCTGAAAAATAATTGGATCTTTCAATAGGGCGTAGCTCAGACACTTGGCAAGAATATGAATGATCTGCTTTAAAGTCACAAGCTTTCCACTCTTTTGAATTTTCATTTGATAATTGATAATACCAAATCCCTATTATGTCATCATCAGATGGTTGCGTGCTGTTTGCCACAGGCAAAGAACAATCAACAGCCTCTTTACTTGAAGAGGAAAAGGAGATTAAATTTATTATGAGCAATAAACATAGAGTTTTACGCAAGGCTTCCGTTCCTTATAATGCTTCATTAAGAAGCGAATTTAGGCTTGCTAAACTTTTGTGACGAAGGAACTCGAGCAAGCCGTGACGAGTCTTTCTTGAATGACTTAGGTTTACCGATCACCAGAGCCTTGATTGTTATCAGGTAAATCATTGCAAACAGCACAACTAATGTTTTTGCGATAATTGTAGAAACGCCTAATAGCAAAAATAGCTACCGATACCAAGGCCCACAAAATACCAAATTCAATAGAGTACTCTAGACTTCTGCCTTTTAAGTATTGAATGCCTGCCAGCAGAGAAAAAATAATTGGTAGAGCTATAGCGTATTGAACAATCCTTTTCTTTATTGGCATAAATATTCTATTAACACTCTGAGCTTTAAGTACCAACGCTTTGCTAAGCGGCTAAAAATGGCTAGCTATAATATCGAGGAACCAGCACAGTCAGCTGTTTCTCCTTATTAATCAGCTTGTAGATATGCTTACCCGTGATGTCGACGGATATGTTTAACTAAGCCTGATTTATCAAATTCAAGTGAAACAATATTAGTTTTACTGTACTCAATAGTCTTGTTTATATGAGAAGGTTTAACTTTACCTAATTCAGTCATTTTTACAAAAACCACATTGGCACCAACCATTATTTCATTTACTTCGATTGAGCTATGTATGACTTCATCTTTTAATTTATTGATCATATCCTCGCGGAGTTTAGCCTTATCTGTGTAAGTAAACTTGAACTTGACGTGTTCATCAATGAAGTCATCTGATAGTAGCGAAATATAGTTTTCTATTTCTTTGATTGTGGTGTTGGGTTGCTGACGCGCATTTTTAGCTGCGACAAATGCTTTAGCTTTATCGATTAATTGCTCTGGCGTGTAATTATCTTTTCCATGACTCGAAAATGAAAAAAGAAAGAAAAATAACACTAATATAGATTTTTTCATCATACTCTCCTTGTATACCTAGACATAATGACTTCCCACAAGGTGCCAGCCTCTAAACGTGGGTTAGTTTTACAAACCAGAGCCATAATATATGTGTCAACAATATAAAACAGAGGCTAGCATGACTAAACATAGCATACTTTTCATTAGCTTAGATACTCATAAATCATTTACTGAAGAGGCTGACATCGAAGACCAACATGGTACTACACCCATACATCTCGGTAAAAATACTCAGTAATAAAGCTGCATTTTGGGATGGGTGTCCTTTAAGTTTTTTCCGAGAGCTAAAGCATGTTGAGTCATTTATCGAAGGAAAAGCCAAAGAACATTATGGTGCACTACTCAATATCGTCCGAACATTTCCGGGTATTGGTCAAATTTTAGCATTAACCATTTTATATGAAATTGGTGATATCAACCGTTTTCCCACCGTTCAACAGTTTGCCTCTTATTCACGATTAGTGAAATGCAAAGCAGAGTCAGCTGGGA
>UEXM01001347.1_pt1 | contig 21083 bp, 19 predicted proteins | sample 1796661 | NCBI WGS metagenome assembly UEXM01 (sample SAMEA4772469, study PRJEB27181) | metagenome | reverse complement strand
ACCGTGATATCGGAGAGGATATCTCTAGCCACTTGGTCTTTCTCTGTCATGTATCATGTCTCCTTTTTGCTTTTATCTTGTTTCCACTCTTTATAGCTGTCTTTCAAGATCTTCTCTTGTTTTTTTGCTGAGTTTACGGCAATGTCTGCAATAGTCTCTCCTGTATGTGGTAAAACTTTTATTCTAACATTGGCCGTGTTCATGTATATAGGATAGATTATGCCGTCTGGACCATTTCTGTTTTTTGCAACGAAGACTCTTCCTGAATTTGTGGTTTTATCTTCAATAGTTCGGGACAAAGAAAAAATAAAATCAGCCACAAAACATTTATTAAAAGCCTCAGATATCGACTCCATTGTAATAACTTCCGCATTCAACCCAGATCTATTTGTCTGACTAGCGGTGTAACAAGGGCAGTCAAACTCTTGAGCCAAGCCTCTAAGGTGCTCGTAGATTCTTTCTAGTTCAATCCTTTTTTCTTTGTGTATCACGTTTGGTTTCAGCAAGTCGCCATAGTCCACAATAATCAAATCTACATTGATGTCTCTTTTTCTCAACTTTTCTAAGTGAATTTTCAAGTCATTCGGACTAGCTGATTTTGTTGGATACTCTTTGATGATTAGTTCACCGGGTAATTCTGTGACTTGCTCATACACTTCCTCCTTCATAGTGTAAAGGTCGTTCATTTTGATACCAGTGATGCAGCTATCATATCTCTTACCAATCACGGTGGAGGCTAACTCTAAAGTATAATGTACAACTGTTCTCCCCTGCTTGACTGCTTCTGCACCCAAATGAACTAGAGCCATAGATTTACCAGCGCCAGTTGGAGCAATAACAACGCCCAACTCTCCTTTTCCGAGACCGCCACCAGTGATTGCATCGAGTTCAGCCCACCCTGTCGAGGCTGGGTTTCTTGATTTGATTAGGAACCTCTGCTCGAAATCGGCTTTGTAATCGTATCCAAAGTTGTTGTCGCTGCCCAGTTTTAGTGCTTGATTGAGAACATCACTAATTTCGTCGAATGATGATTTCTTTAGCAACTTTACCGACTCTATCATCGCCTCTTTTAGTTTCTGCTTCTTACAAAAATCTAAGGCAATTGACTTAATATAGTCACTCTCTCTCACATCGGGAGGTTTGTTGTAAATCCTAGCGAAATAATCTCTAACCTGTTTTTTGGTCGCATCATTTTCATCTTCCAGTTCAGTTCTTAGGATGGAGATGAGAATTTTATTTGTTGGGTGTACTCCATACTTTGTGCGATAATCAAATATCTTTTGAATAAACACCTGAAGATACCTGAATTCAAAGAAGTCAAAATTAAGCACTTCCTGCATTTGGTCGGAAAAGGATCGGTCTTCCACAATTAGTTGTGCCAAGTCCTCCTGAAACGTTTTGCCAAATTTGGAGAAATCTACTTTTTCCATTACTTTCCTTCTAGGAGGTTGTACTCTCTAGCCCACTGGGTTACCTGTTCTTTGGTTGGCTTCTCTTCTCTACCTGCCTTAAACATTTGGCATGTTGAGAGCAAAATACTAACTCCAATAAACGTAGCATATCCTATTAGCATCCATTTTGCAAGTTGCAAATTTATGAAAAACGTAAGAAAGGTCATAAACCCTACCATCTTCCCCAGTACGAAAAAGACTGCCGCCAATTTCGTGAGCATTGGTAAGCTACCCCATAAATCTTTTTCATTGGACAATGAAATTACCCCCTGACCATTCTTTTTGATCCTGTGAACAAATCAGACCAATCATAAGCGCCGAAACCATCCTCATTCATCATACATACGATACCAGTCTTGTTGAATTCATATTCAAAGTCCTCTACTGCTGCCCTAATGATCTGTTTTCCCTGAATATGGATGCTGGGGGCGTAAAGCTGCATTAGCTTGTAATTTTCCCTAATCAAATCTATGTTATCAATTACTGAATTATAGACTTTTAGTTTCTCATCTTGCCTCTCTTTGCAGTAGTCCAGCAAAAAATTAATATCACAAACTTTCTCATCTGCAAAGAAAGGAAATCTCTTAGCAACCGTTTTCATCCCCACTCCGGGAACGCCCGGTAGGTTATCACTTTTGTCACCAGATAATGCTCTAGCTAGGGCGAAGTTTACCGGATGTATATCATAATCCTCCAAGACCCTTTTGGAGTTCAAAAACACCTTCTGTATTGGTCTATAAAGGACAGTTTCATCATCGCACAACTGAATGAAATCCTTGTCGCTGGATATAATAATCTTTTGCCAGCCTTTGTACTTTTCCATCTGGACACAATAGCCAATCACATCATCAGCCTCAATGCTAGGTAGCATGACCTGAGCTATTGGAAGGTGATTGAGATATTCTGTAAGTCTGGTCTGCTGCCAGATCTTATTCTCTATCTCTTCAGACTCTGTAAGGTTGCGAATCTGTCGGTTCAGGCGAATAGGCTTTCGACCAGCCTTGTAGTCCTTCTTGATTTGGCGGCGGCGGCGTGAGCCGCCCTCTCCATCCCATGCGATGACAACGGAATCTGGTTTCATTTCCCTGATGAGCTTTTGGCTCATCTTTAAGAACCCCTTGATACCACCGATAGGTTGCCCATTGGTCGATAGGCTGGGGTCTACAATATACGCTCGATATAACATGTTTAGCGCATCAATAAAAATAACTCTTTTACTCATTATTACCTCATAAAAAAACCTCAGATAGCATAACCTATCTGAGGTGTCAAGTCAAGCAGAAAATGTTGGCTAGTGACGTCGGGCGTACTTCTTTTTCTTGTGCTTGTATTTTTTGTAAGACTTGGTTTTTTTGACACCATTCTTATATGAACCCTTGTGATAAACTTTCTTGTTTTTCACCGTCTTCTTATAATAATGGTGCTTGTTGACCACCTTCGTGTGGTGGTAGTGGTTCTTATAGATAACTTTCTTGTGGTGATATTGTTTATAAATATACCTCGGATGATGCGAAGAGGTGTAAATCACCTTCGTCCGGGGATACGTTTTATAAACAACGTAATAGTCATCGTCATAATACGGGTCACAATCGACATATGTCGAGTGCCCAAAAGCGCAACCAGAGACGAACATAAGAAACAGACTGATCAATATAATTTTCTTCATTTTTTTCCTCCTATAGTAGTTAGACGAACAAGAGAAGTTTTTATTCATCTTTTTCTTCATAAAAGTCTTTGGCATTGCCTTGGCGATTATCAAACTTCATAACAATCTCCTCATCCATAATTTGAAGAACACGTTGCCTGAACTTTTCACTTTGAAGCTTTTCTTTCCACTTAGCAGCTTGAAACTTCTCAGTGGTGCCATCTTCATAAACAAGTTGATACCAAGCTCCTGACTGGATGACGTTTTCAGACGACTTGATTGCTTCGAGCCAACTTTCTTCGTCTTGCACACCAATCTCATCCCCCCACAGAATCTTGAAGTTACATTGGCGACCCTGTGTTCCAAAACGACTCTTCTCCAGTTTAACCTTGACCTCAGACCCAATACGGAAACCGCTATCATCAGTAATGAATGAAGCCTTAGCCTTTCTACCTGTAAGCCATACACGCAAAGAGTATGCGTAAATCATAGCCTTACCACCGGGAGTCATATAGGGCGTTGTCAGTGCCTCTGATGGGCTTCTGGTGATATTGGTCTTCAACTGATTGAGCACCAAAAAGGTTGATTGGCTGTTAGCAATCGGCACAGTCAGTTTGGACATACCCTTAGCCAAGATCCTCGCCTTTACTGCCATGGAAGAAAGCGGATTAAAGTCTCCTTCCACGTCGGATATAGCAGGTGTAAGAGCAAGAGAATCCCAAATGAAAAGCATACGATTTTCATTAGAGCCCAAAAGTTCTTCAATAGTTTCGAGCACAAACTCAACAGACTGAGCTTGAACATATAAAATAGTATCGACATCACAACCAGCCCTCTCTAAGAAGGTGGGGTCAATGGCAGACTCAGAATCGAAATAAACAACGTCAATCCCCATCTTTTGAGCATTAGCAGCGACCTGAGCAGCCATATAGGACTTGCCTGTTGCTTCCAGACCTGCAATCTCGGTTACTTTGCCAACTGGAATGCCAGCCAAGTGCCCCCTGCAAATAATAGAATCGAGCCAACGAGAACCAGTAGGGATCCAGTTTGTAACCTCTGTTGGATTTTCTTTATTCAAGTTGTGTGCCACTTGCACACCTGCTCTCTTGTTGATAAGATTTCTCATATCATCGATAGAAAGCCTACCAGCTTTTTTAGCTCCCATTATTCCTCCTCAAGAAAAGGGCGGGGGTTTCCCCCCGCCACAAGATTAGCTCAACAATTCGCTGAAAGCTTGATCAACAGAAGAAGACTCGTCCGCCTTCTTATATTGGGTCACTTCAGTCCCCTCTTCTTCGCCACCTTCAAGGAAAGTGTCGAGGAGGGCACCAACCTGCTCTGTTGTTTTGCGATCAAACAAATCATCGAACTCTGGAATGCTCTCCATAAGCTCCGCACACTTGTCTGGTCCGTCCTCACATAGTGGTGACGAGCGGCGTCGGGGTTGGAGCTTTGTTTGTGGAAACTGTGCTCCGGGTGGCTTGCCATAGTTAAGCACAAGGTCTGTTCCCTCTTCCGCATCTGTAATATCCCCATACTCTGGGTTCAGCACAAGATTGATTAGAGATTCATAAGCCATTTTTCCATAGCCCCAAACACGAACTCCGTCTGCTTCTTCTCCTCTCACCAAAACCGGCGAAAAGAAACGCTGTCGGGCAAACAAGGTTTTTGCTGCCTTTTGTGCATCCTCGGTTCCTTGGTTATACAAGCTGTTTGCATAATCGCAAACAGGGCATGCATCCCCATAGTTCTTCTTCGGACACAAAAAGCCCGGAGTCTTACCCAAGTTATAATGGAAATAGTAATCCTTGAAAGGATCTCCATCTGCTGTTGGGACAATCCGGATGGATTGGTCTCCGTCTTGTGGTCGCCAGAATTGGTTGTTATTACCACCGCCTTTGCTGTCTAGCAACTGTTTACGTTGTTTAATTTTCTCTAAATCAATACCCATTATTTTTCTCCTTTGTTATAGTATGCTCGGCAAATATCCCTTGCATCTGTTTTATAATGTAACATAATCAAACTAGACTGTCAACACGAAAATTGGTAATTTGTGTGACATCGCCTTTTACTGTATTCCAGTTAAAGACCCTAAATTCTTTTTTATCCAAGTCCCAAACCAATTCATTTCCTTCAGAGAGTTTTCTCTGTTTTCCACCCTTGGTTCTTGAAGCCATGAACTCTTCTGGCAAGTCGCCGACCTTCACAAATCTCATAGATCTTTCCTCACCAGACTTCTTCTCAAATGTACCCACATAGGCATCAACTGTTTTCAACATTGTTTTCCTCCAAAACTAAACCTTGAATCATAGAACTTCTAGCAACAATATAACAGTAGTTTGTGTTGTAGTTTGTGGAGTAAATGCCGTATGTCACTTTGACACCGCTCTCCTCCACCTTGTTTTTCATTTGTACCGTTATATTCTTGTATAATTCTTTATTCTCTTTCAACTCCTCATGGTTGATTGCATAATAGTAACTCTTCTCTCTAGAGTTTGTCAACGGAAAAAACAACTTTTCTTCTCCATTCTCCACGTTCATCATGCCAATAGTAATAATTCTAGATACTTCAAGCGGAGTTGATATCGTTCCAATTTCTGGCTCTGAGTGGTCAAAAACATTTACCATGTGAATCGTTGATGCTATCATCTTATTCAATTCTTCATAATACCCGATTACTGGTGCTCCTCCGATGGTTTCATCTAATTTTGCGTTATCTATAATGATGATTCTTTCAAATTTGCCCGATCTCGCATATTCTTGCAACACATTGTACACCAACCTTTCTCTAAGCAATCCCGACTCACTCAAAAGGGTGGTATCCGGCTTGATATAAAGAATGTGCAATTTGGCATGGCTTATCTGCTGCAAAATAGCTAATGATGCGCCACTAATTTCCCCTGAACCTCCGATAGCAAAAAGCACCTCGTCCCTGTTTTTGATATTGGAGAAGAATTTGGACATATCGGGGACTGCCTCTTCGTATTCTTCATGCGACGTACACTTTCTAATCCTGAAGTGTTCTTCTCCAGAGGGCTCAACACAGTCGATTGTCCTAATGGTGTACTCTGGATATTTTGAAAAGCTTTTGGCAATATTACATCCAGCCGCTCCAAGTCCTATTATATTTTGCATATATCTTTCATGTCTCCGTAATTTTTACCTGCCTTCATATTCACCAAAAATTTAGAAAAATCAGTTTTTGCAAAAGCGGCCGCGACCTCTTGTATTAGGTGCTTTTCACTCTTGTCTAGATCGATCACTACACTATCATGAATCAAGAAAGAAATAAATGATTTTTTTGATTCTAACAACTTTGATATCTCTAAAATTCTCCGCAAAAATAAGTCAGAAGTCGTGCTTTGTATTATGTAGTTCAATGCATGTTTTGCATCTGCCTTAATTTCTCTTCCAAATGGGTTTGTTATCTTCTCTCCATTCCAGTGCTTTTCCAGAACCAAACTTCTGCTATAGAATTGCTCCATATCTTTGTCTTCGGCGCTTGGATTATAAAGCCATGAAAATACACGCTTCTTAGCAGCCTCCCTGTCGGTCACTTGAGGGAAGATATTGCTAATGTTCCAATCATGAATGTCTTTAAGTGGCTGTTGCTCCCCAGACAGATGAAGAAGTGTTCTTAGCTCGGCAGCATTGTAATCCAACTCAACAAAAATATCGTTTTGTGGGGTCAATATTTGCCTATAATTCTTGTCCATTGTAAGAATGGGGAAACTTCCCTTCTTGGTGGTCAATCGACCAGTTTTTGTACCAAATAAGTTGTATCTAATATAAGGTTTTAGTCTTTTGACCTTATTATAGAATTGGTTTGTGCGGAAGTCGTGACGTTTATTGCGAAGAGGAGTCAAGTCTAAATTGACGCGCTTGCTTTCAATCTGGTTTAGCACCTTTTGAAGTTCATACAGAAACTGATAGTTCTGTGGCTTGGGGTAGTTGTCAAAAACGTATTTTGTGATATCGTTTTTTGTTTGCAAATAATCTAGCAGTACAGTTTGTGGTAAAAAGTCATAAAACTTACCTCCGGTGATGTCTATCCGGCTCTCAATGCATGCTCGGCAATGACTCTTGACCCTCTCTTTGACCGTCTCCCATTTATCCTTCAAATAATCTGGGCAAACTTCGTCTATTGTTAGTCCACCACATCTGAATTCGGCATAGTCTACACCATCTTTGTCAAGGGATGAAGAGTAAGACCAAGTTTTTGTGAGTTTTGGCTTATTTTCTAAATGTAGTTTGCCATCAGCAAAGATAATGTCTTTATTTTCTACTGTAATCGCCTGAAATAACATCTTTTATACTTGGCTCGTCATCTTTGGGTTGTCTTGCATTGAGTAATTGTGTAGCTTTGTTGTTATTACCTTTAACGTACTCTGCTCCAATAGTCAAGTTTATTTTTATCTGGTCTGTTACTACCTTATTCAAAAAACTCAGAGCATATGGAAGTCCTAGCGCTTCTTTTCTTGCCATTGTTTCCTCTATGATAGCATTTCTTGATGTGTCTGTCAATTTCATTCCGGTTTCATATGTTTTTATCAAAAAATAAAAATCTAATACGTCCTGTTCTCCATATTTATCAAGTATCTCTCTTATTCCAGTTTTATCTCTTAGCTTGTTTCTGGTGATTGTTTTGCGAGCCTCTTTAGTAGTTCCAACATCACCTCGTGTATAGGCATGAGCAGGCTTGCTGTTATAGGGTCGAGAGCTAACGTAGTTGTTGTAAAAAGCTATTATGTTGTTCATCATCATTTTGATGTCTGTCGCATATGCTTTTTTATAATAGCTAGAAAACAAATTGTCCTTGTTCAAGCCCTCCTGATAGTTTTTCATATATTCGCGCATTTTAGGAGAGCTTATGTCTGCTACCAATCTCCATGGTACATTCTTGTCTACTAGGAATCCATGATTTTTTGCTGAAGATATGAAAAATGAAAAATCATTTTTTATTAAAAAATCTTTATATTTTTTCGCATCGTCTGAAAACCCAGAAGGTTGTAAATCAATAAATAGACCGCACACGTTAGTTGGGCACCTCTTTGAACCGATGAATCCTGAGAAGGTGAGTGGGTTGCCTTGACCGGTTTTACTGAAGTAGTCTCTAAGGTGTCCGAGAAAATCTGAGAAGTTGTTTATCGTGCAGTGCAGTCCGAGTGGCTGCAAGTAATTCAAAACAAAAACTTGAAAAAGGTTGTTGATGTAATTTTGGTACAAGTCGTCTGGACTTATATATGCCTGTGCTACTGGTAGGTTTGATAATGGAAAATCCTTGTTTATGCTTCTTGAATTTAGCGCTTTAGTATAGTGTTTTTGCAGGTCTTCAAATGCGTCAACAACAAAATTTATTGCAAAAAATGTTTCGTTTTTATTTTCTGTGGGGATTTGCTTTAAGTTCTCTTCCAACAGGTATATTGGATTTGCTCCTAAATCGTACCGACCAAAATAGGGCTTATCATACCACATATCAATTGGAAAAGGTTCAAACTCAAACCCTTTTTCGTGGACTCCATAATCAGGAGGCAACTCTGGATATGCGGCATCTTTGTAAAGAAGTCTTCTCTTGTAAACATCAAAAGCATTATCTCCGTTCTTGCCGAAGGGTACAATAGCTCTTGTTGATGATGGTTTTCTATCTCTTCCCATTACTTATCTCCATTTACATCTTACCAGTCAATAAATTTCCCGTTGCTCCGGTGGGTGAAGCGTCAATGCTCTCACCCGGCTCGACCAACAATACAGGTTCTAACGGCAGTTTCTTTATCGGCTTCGTTGCCGGTCTATCTGAGTTGCGTGGAGATTCCCATATCGCTTCAATCTCAGTGCTAAACCCATCACGGCTAAGTTCTCCACCAACTTTCGTTACAGTATAGTAACCACCAAGACCAAGATCGGTCGCAATCCTATTTGCAACTTGCGGGTCAGTGCCTCCAGCCAGTGTTGGATCGATATAAATTGTTTGTCCGGGTCTAAACAGAGAGTTCCCGACCATTGTGATCCCTACTTTGTAGTTTTCCCTCAAGTGTCGCAAATTACATTGCTGACTCAATAGGCGAGATGCTGCAAGCAACTGGTCGTCTATTCTAGAAAAAGTTACTTTTTTTACAAGACCACGATTTGAGCCAACGTGCAAGTGGTATATGCCCTTTTCGGCATCACTTTCTTTGTCTCCATTTAGTTGTGATGACCCAAAGCTATAACAATATATGTAAATATACTGATCTATTTCGCTTACACCCTTATATTGCAATCCTTCTTTGACTTGTATATTAGCCCCTGCTACTCTTTGCCCTACAGGCACCACTGAATTGCCTCCGGACTTTGCCAACTCCAATGGCACCATTGAAACATTTGGCTCGGGTAGAGGAATCGGCGTGTCTGTAAAGCAATTTTCCCCCAAAGCTGCATGAATAAGGTGCTTTATTGTATCTTTTACAAAATCCTCCAAAAGATATGATCCTCTGTTCTGGGCGACGACTTGCAAATTGTACCATTCAACAAACTTCTTAAGAGATATTGGAATATCCGCTAAATTAGTTATTGTTCTTTGACTGCCATCTCCCGGCTTTGCTTTTGGGTTTATATATTCAATCGGACCCAGCATCGGCTTTACATTTTTTGCACCTTTGTTGTTGTTGAAAACGCTAAAAGCTATGTTTAGCAAATCGCCATAATAAATATAATTCACTCTAGTTGCTCCAGCGACTTTCTTTTCTGATTGATTGGCTGCTGAGTATTCGCTCAAATTTTCCTTAAATCCTTTCAAGTCGCCTTCACCTACCTCAAGAAAATCGATGCCCTCTTTCTTTAAGCTTTCAGGATTTGCTTTCTGGGGGTTGTCCTTATCGATGGGCATAGAGGAATAGGTTCCCCCTTGACCGGTGGTTCTTTCGTAACGCTCTCCAATTCCAAGGAACTCGCCGACATCAGCCCAACTGAGGGAACCACCACTTCCAGCGTCTATTGCATCTCTTATCGCCTCCAATTGTTCCTCAGAAGTTCCTTCATAATAATCACCTGTGACAGGCGCAGGGGCAACTGGTACTTGATCGGTCTCTTCACCCGTGACTTCTTTCAAATGATTTTCAACATCTTCGTTGGTCAAGTCAACAAAGTATACTTTTCCTGAATTGTATATCTCTTCTAGTAACCTCTTGTAAACAAATACTTTATCATTTCCGTCCTGTTTTTCTCTAGCCTCATCGGAAATTTTCTGGGCTTTGTCCCGCTGTGCCTCTAAATCTGAGATTCTTGCGTCAATCTCTTTCTGCTCCTGTTCTGAACCTGCTTGCTCTCTTCGCTGTTTTTCTTGCTCGATTAGCTCTGATCTGTTTTGTGCGACTTCTGCTTTTCCATCAATATTGGGATCTCTTTCCCTGTCTCCAACAAAAAGTATATCAGATTTAGGACTCCCCATAACTGCATCGGCAAAAGCTTGATATTGGCACTTTAGTTCAATTGTGCCGTCTTGTTTGAAGTCGAATTCATGCTTCACCAAGGTCAACAATAAAGTTGTTCTACTTTTTTCAATCACCTCTTTTAGTTCACTATCTATTATGGTTTGATCTGTATATTGCGGTACAGCATAACCATACACTAATTTTATCTGAAAATTGCTTGCATCGAAAAGATTGGAGTAATCAATTGGAGAACCTTCCGCACAACTTGGCGGGGTTTGATCGGTTTCTCCTACTGGTAAGCTTACTAAATCAATTAGAGCAGGCTGATCTCCTTCTCTCTGGACTAACATTTCTAAATTTTGAAAAGCAAATGTTATGTTTACTTCTTGGACATTTCCAGCGACCAAAGCAGGACCACCTGTCTGGGAGCCTCCTTGCAGATCATAAGTTACACTCTTTATTCCTATGCCGTCCCCTCTTCCAACCCTTGTCTTTGTTATATTTTCTATTGATTCTTTTGAGATAACTGTATCAAATTTTATCTCTGCCGTCTCTTTGTTGGCTCCATGTTGTCCTTTGAACAACCTTATGAGCGGAACCAGAGCAGAGTTTTCAACTGGTGTCAGATTAAGAAGACGAGGAGCGATCTTTTTTTGCGTGACAAGCTGGTTTATCACATCCGTTGGATTACCTTCAATAATCGCCAGATTTTCATATACACTTTGTTCATTCTGGCTTACGAAAGACGCAATATTCCATGTTAGATAACACTGCTCTTTGAATGGTAATTTGCCTGATGTTTTGTTTTCTGTCATATCTAATCTCTTTTATACGTCATAAAAATTCAATAATTTATCTAAAGGAGTAGGTATATTTATTTGATCCCCTAGTTTCAAGTGAGCTTCAGTTGGTTTTTTGTTGAACCAAGCAAGCACCCACCAGTATTTTGAATTCCCATAATATTCATAAGCCAATTTATAGTATCTATCACCTTGCGTCCAAACGTGTGTTTGAATTGTCAATTGTCTGATTTGCTCTTTTGTTGGATATGTGAGAGTCGCAGTTCGATACTGTCGGATAAACTTTACATTCCTATCTTTAAAAGTATTCTTATATAATCTGTTATTGTTTACAGAAGTTAGTCTATTATTGTATCTGCTAGCCATATCTCTTTCTCCCAACTATTATTTTATGTACCTGTAGTGAACCTAGCTAATATATCGTCGTATACAGCTTGCCCAACTATGTCTACGGGTGTAGCTTGTGACTGTCCAAGAGGTGGATTATTTGGATCAATCGTTGTGAAGGGGGTATCAGGAGATGAGATAGGTACTCCAGCATCAGGATCTTCCACTCCCTCGGTGTAAGGGAAATTTTGATTCCCCATCCAACCATCCACTTGCCACCCTATTTGCTCTGTATGCAAAACAGTCATTTTAAGGTCTAAATTGTACTGCTTTGGCAATATTTTTGGCCCATCTTCTATAACCCCTGCCTCCATATTGGGAGTGAATGAAACTCCCTCGATGGCAACAACAAGTCCGCTTGTTTGAACGCCTCCAATTTGTCCACCAGAAGTTACCCAGTTTGCAAATTTTATTTTGTGCAATGGTGCTGTAGATATAGTTGTGGCGCTTCCGCGCTCTAAGTAGCCCGGATACATAGAGGACATTAGCCGTGAAAGGCTTTGAAAGTTTTGCTGTGCCTCCTCCGCACTGGCTGCCGGAACTTCTAGGGTCATTGCTATTTTTCTATTTATGCCTTGAAAAGTCATTATAGGGTCTATTCTCCCATAAATCTCTTCAGAGTTATAGTTTGATGTTAGTGTATCGCTAAAGCTCCCGAGTATAGCTTTGAATTTTACTTCAACGCCGCTGTGCAGCCCTAAGATATGAACATAATAATCGCTTCTATTTGCGTAACCCAATGCTGCCATTGTCTATCTCCTGTGTCTAGGTTTTTTTAACTGTCATGCTCTGTCTGTTGTTCAACGTGTCTACCATTACTTTACCCAACTGCCTTTCATTCAATTGAAGAATAACTGGAACTTGGGTTGCTTGCTGTCCCGCTGGCGCAGCAGTGCCAGCACCTTCGGATAAGGTCTTAATTGCTTCTGTGAGTGCAGTTATGAGACCGCCGCTTTCCTCATTGATAGCCCCACCAGAGGCTGCAATACTAGCCATAGCTGCCACGGGGTTTGTTATAGCCGTTGCCATTGTTGGAACCGTAGCTAAAATATCAGTGGCTGTAGCCATTGTTGGAACCGTAGCTAAAATATCAGTGGCTGCGTCTACGGTGCCATCTAATCTCTGGGTTTGCGCCGGTGTCATCATGCGCTCGCCTGCTTTAACTTCCGCAAGACCATCTTTGAGAATATCCCCCCCGTTGTGAAGCTTTTGTATGTCTTTCACCTCTGGTATGAGAGAAATGTTCATTCCAAAATCTCCTCCACCAAGAAAATCTGGTAATGGGAAGCTTATTGAATTCAAAACCTCGGTCATTTCGTTTATGCCTGAAATGAAAAAGTTTAGAAACCCTATAAATCTATTTCCAATACCAATAAAGAAATTACCAATCGTAGCCCCAAGACTAACAAAGAAGTTACCCAATGATGTTAGTGCGCCCGTAAACCAAGAAACTAAAAATTCCCAGTTATCATATATCAAGTAGGCTACACCGGCAATGGCTACACCAATTGCTATGAATGGGAGTAGTGGTAGTATTGCTCCCGCAGCAGCGACTCCCATAGATATTAGGGCTGGTATCACAGTTGCGTATATTGAAGCGGCGACGGACGCCATTGAAGTCATAATCATTCCTCCTCCAGCTACTAAGGCTCCAACAAGCTTTGTATACATTATGGAAGCGACCCTAATAAGGGATGGTATTAGCTTTGTATTTATTGTGGCAACAATTGATACCATCTGGCGCTGGAGGGCTTGAAATGAAGCAACTACAAGGGTCTGAAGCACGGTCTGCCCGACAGAAGCTGCGGCTGCACGAACAAAGAAAAAGGCTTTTGCAACTGCATAAAGCCCTATAACGAGAGTGAGACCCATATTTTCACCTAGTCCAATCAGGCTTGCAAATCCATCTGTTAATTCAACAATGCCGTTTAGAATCCAAGTGATTGGTGTAATAATTGTTAGGAGAGCAGTGAATAGACCTCCAATAAGTGTAATTAGTGGCATAACTGCGATGGACAGTGACTCCACCATTAAGACAAATTTTTCTTTAATAGAAGTGGCAGCGCTTGTTGCTTTGTTTAGGTCGCCTGTCTCTCCGGTTAGTTTAGCTAACTCTTCTCTAAATTTAGCCCCACTTGTATTGAACAACTTGTTGGCATCAGCCATGTTGGTTATTCCGGCAGCGTTAGCAATCGCCTGCTGCTTGAACCTGTCCATAGATCCAAAAGATTGTCCAGTGGCATCAATGGATTGCTTTATCAGCATGACTCTTTCTGATTCTGTAGCGTTCAGCATCTGCACAGTATTCAGTGTTGAGCCTAAAATGGCATTGAGTCTTGATGTCTTTTCGGCTGCGCCATCAATTGTGTCAAAGCCTTTTGCAACACCAAGAAGTGTGCTCATTTCAACACCAGCGGCTTTTGACATAGCAGATAACTCCTTAAAGACCTCAATTCCTTTAGGTCCATGCTTTGCTAGTTCAGCCATCGACGAAGTAAAATCAGAGCCAAGTTGGCTTAGGGGCACTTGCAATTGTTGCGACACGCCTAGAAGATCTTGCGATATCGCCACTGCCTCTTCAGACGACATACCAAATCCTTTCATTGCCAAGTCCGCTGTATTCCCAAAGTCTTTGACTGAAAGCCCAACCTTGTCCAATGCTGCGGCTAACTCTATTGTTGCTACCTTGTCATCATCTAATAGTCCAGAAAAAGAAGCCATTGTCATTTGAAGTTCGGTGGCGGCTGCAACAGTTTCTTGCATGTTTACGCCAAATTGCTTGGTACCAAGTGATGCTTCAAAAATAACATTATTGAAATCTCCACCGGCTGCTGTCATTTTGTTGAAATTAGCCAATGCTTGATCGGTTGCTACAACCATCATAATTGTGCTTTCTACAACTTTGGCAGCTAAAGAGGCAATAACGTTTATAGGGCTCTTCATGGATGTGAAACTAGCTGCCATTGAGGCACCGACAGTGCTCATAGATGCGCCAAAGGTTTTACCCTCATTCATGCCTTTTTGGATTAGCCCAATCACTCCCGATTGTTGCTCTTTGATCCCTGTGAAGCTCGTTACAAGAGTGTCAGTAGTGTTTTTGAATTCTTCTTGTCGTAACTGTTGTTGCTTTATAAGCTCTTGTGCGTTGACACGTTCTTTGTTTGCTTCTTTTAGCCTTTCTACGTGCTGCTCAACTTGATGAATTCTAATGGCATTGGCTTGTTGGTCATCTTTTCTAAGATCAGAACGGTACTCAAGGAGATCGTTGATTTGTTGCTCATTATCTTTTAGTTCCTGATTGATGGCTTGAGTTTGATCTTGAAATCCCTTGAGTTGTTTTTGGTATTCAGTTAGACCAGCCTTTTTCGCAGCTTCTAGCTGTTCTTCTATCTTAATTAGAGCTTGCTTGCGACGTATTTCTTCTTCAGTCGCATTAGTCAATTGCGCTTCATACTGCTTTAGCAGATCTTGCGCTTTTTGTATTTCTTCAGGTGTCAATTTTTAGCCCTCATCAACAAATTTACTTGAAGGGCCACTTTATGCCAGTGGCTCTTTCAAATTTTGAGACGGCGTTCTTTAGGTTGGATTTAGATCGATAGGTTTTTGGGTCATTTAGACCATGCTTGTTATAAGCCTCGATATATTTCTTTTCTTTTTGCATGGCGTTAGCAAATGATCTTATTTCTGTTGGGTTTCCTTTGATATTTACGTTTGGGGGTACAATATTCCCCCCAAACATACTGCCAAGAATCATTTTGATAGCTCCACCAAACATGGCAAGCCAGCTTTCATTCATTTCTTTGCGTCTATTGACGCCAAGATCTATATCAACGGAAACGATGTCCTGCTCATCATTCATCTAGCCACCCTCCAAAGAATGCACAAACTCTATATAAATAGTAATTTTGAAAAAATGTTTGTGCCATCATCAGCGCTTAGAACCACTTTGTGCTTTTTCCATAGCTTCTTTTTCTTTTTCCATTTGATCATTTAGCTTATGAAGAAACCAATTGCGGATCTTTACTGGCAGATTGTAGGCTTCAATGAAGCTCCATCCACCATAATATTTTAAATAGAAGAACTGTTCATAAACACTCTCTATATAGTTATCGTTGAGGCCAAAAAAAGTCAGTGGTAAACGGTACCTCCATTTCTTGCTCATATCCGCAAGACTGGCACTCGTAATCATGTTTTAGATCGACATTTGGCATTTTTCTCGCATATACATCGCGAAGATAGCGAGCATCTGATGCGGGTAGTGATTTGATAAACATACTAACCAAAGGTTGTTCTGTTTGACCCTCAACATCAACAATAGCCATTTTAAGTTGGTCTGAAAGGGTCGATTCGGGCTGCTTATTTTTCTTTTTCCTAACCGCAAGTTGAGCCAAAGCTTTTTCTGCGGTGCCATCTAACAACTTCATCCTAACAGCAATATTCCCTCTGGGGGTTGTTGCGATAAATGTACCGTCATCTTGGTCTTCTACGCCTTCAATCTCCTCACTTTCTCTTATAGATCCTTCCTCTAGGTCAAATTCAACATTAGAGGGTGTTTCACACTGTGGGCAAGTTATTTTTGTTTGATAAGAAGACCCATATCCGGTCACTCTTGCCGCTACAATCAGTGCGTTCTTGTCTCCGGTCAAAAGAGAGTTTACATTGATAGATTTGTCAACAATTATGTTTTGTAATAACCTATCAATTGCAATACCTTTTTTCAAAAGAGACTTTGAAGTTAGAATATCTTCATCTTTAGCGGTCATAAAGCGGATTTCAACTGAATCCTTACCGTGAAGGGAGTGATCCTCGCTATAATATAAACCCTTTGAAGGCAAGTCAACAATTTCAGTTGGAGTTGTAAAGGAGAGAGCAGGCTTTGGTGCCTCTTGCTCTACTTGTTGTTCTGTATTTTCAATAGGGGGGGTTTCGCCCTGTGGGGCAGGGCTGCCCATTCTTTCTTCATTGTTTCGTCTAAACATTTTTACCTCTTAGCTAAGTTTCGTTTGTATTATAGCATACCCGCTATTGCAAGTTAATTCATAATAAAGTCTGCAAAGTCGTATCTGATTGTGACACTACATTCAAGCATTTCTTCACCATTGTAGTCGTAATCACCCCATGAGATGTTAGTAAAGAAGGCGTTTGTCAACTCCCAATAAGCTACGGTTACTAGTTCTGTACCGAGAGCGCCCTTTACACCAAGCTGGTTGATTTTTACATTACCCACGCCAACCGATGTTGCGGCATTTTTTGTAAAGCCGAATTTTCCTCCATTAGCAGCGTCCGGCTGTTCATACCCAGAGTCGAGTAATTTATTGTAGAGGTTATCAGTTTGATCATCTCCGCCGCCCGGATCAACGAAAGAAATATCAATTGGATCCCATTCTGCTCTTCCGGGGTAATAAAACGTGTGATTCAAAAACTTGTGTGGCGTCTCTGAAATCTTGACCGCTGGGTTTTTCACCTTTGTAACGACATATGCTGGGTCGTTGTTGATGTTTACTGTAAATCTATATTTTCTTTTGGGTTCTAATGTTGCATCCGACCAAAATGTGTTCTGTGCCATTTATAGGTCCTCCTATTGTGTACCTTGCTTTATATTATAAATAGTGGGGGGTGGCAAAACCCCCCACCTCTTTTTTTATTAGTCCTCGAATGAAGCTCCACTATTTGTGATATTGAAATCAATCGCAATATACTCAATTGCTTTAGTTGGCTTCAAGAAGATCTTTGCGTATACGATATTTCTATCAATAAGCTCTGGTGTCGTAGTTGTCTCATCCAAAACAACCTTGAAGTCGGACAGTCCAAATCTGTTTTTCACTGTGTTCAAGAATGGTTTTACTCTAGAAACAAAACCGTTCCATGTTGCCTCAACATTTGGCTCGAAAAGAACGTCGGTAGCCATTCTGGAAATTTCTTTCTTGACATAGTTCATCAATCTTCTCACATTGATTCTATCCAGAGCAGAAGGTGTGACTTGAAGAGTCTTTTGACCGAATACCACAATTCCTTCGTTCGGGAAGTTAGCGATTGGGTTGATGTTTGCCTCATAAAGGTTGTCTCTTTCTTTAGAGGTCAATCTCTGGCTTGTTCCAACAACTGGCAATCCTGCATCTCCGTTAGAAAGCCCACCTCTGTTGAATCCAGCAGGTGCGAACCAAAGTTCGTCTTTTCTTTCTGTAGTTGCAAATACTCCGATAGCTGCCACTGAAGGTGGAACCCAAACAAGTGCTCCTTTCTCTGGGTCTCTAATTTGAACCCATGGGTAGTAAGCGCATGCGTAGCTGCTATTTTCTTGAAGAGCCTGAAGGGTGCTGATAACGCTGTCCAGCGATCCTCTTCTGTCTTTTTCAGAGCCAATTGCTTCAGTATTTGGCTGGTATCCGCCTTTGAGGTCGACAACTGCCAATGAATCGGCTCTGTCTTCACAAGTTCTAACAATTCTTGTGATTAGACCTTGGTTTGTAAGCCCCGGCATTGAAATCATGTTTGTATCCACGACCTCTGGGTCTGAAACAGACTCGACTGCTCTTCTAATTGAATGCACAGCATAGTTTGTTGCTGACGAATCTCCATCACTGATCCCACTGTTCCTAAATGGCTCCATTTCTTTTACGCTTAGACCGTCGCTACCTCCAACGAGTGGTAAAGTAAATTGATTAAACCCTTTTTGGAGTTGTGCCCCAAATGAAGCTGTTCCTCTATAAGAAGTTCCACCAGAGCGAGATCCAGACACCCAGTGTATTGTACTAGGGCTGAGATCGACACTATTAGCGCCAACTGCTCCTGACAGTTCATCAAGGGAGAAGATGAATGTTCTAGCTAGCCCATCTGTAAGGGCATCATCATCATCAAATTGCCCATCGTAGAGCCCCGCACAAAGAGGGCGAGCGTAGTCTAAATTCAATTTAGAGTAATCAGTAGACCCAGATGACTTCGCGGTTGAATATCCAAAATAAGCTTTTATAGCTGATGGGGCACTCATTGAGCTAGTTCTAGCTAAGTGACCCGGATGAACAATTGATGCCGTAAAGTTTGCCGATGTTTCCCAACTCAGACCGCCATTGATAGACTTGACTGGGGCGAGCGTAGCCACTGTACCGTCTGCTCCCTTTGACACTGCGAAACAGGTAGCGCCGCCTCCGGGTAGAGTTGCAACAGCCTCACCAGAGCCCGATGCACCGGTGGCGTTCAGGAAAAAGTCGGCGTACTTAGTTGGTCCTCTAAATCCTGCTGGTAACAATCTTTCATCGGTTAGACCGGTGTCCACATCATCATTCATTACAACACGTATGTTTGTTGATTGGTTGTTGAATTTGCCGTATTCTTGATAGCGACCATCTTTATTGTCCCATTCAAGATATTTGTCACCAACTTTTCTTGCCACGTAGTTTTCAGATTGTGGGTTCAAGTTGCACTGTGAGAACCTTTCAACAAATTTGACTGCGCTATCGCTGTCTTTTGCCATTCTAACCACAACTGCAAATGTTCCATATGGATCATCGTCCGTGGAAGACTCACGAATATCTTCAATAGATATTTTGAACTTTTGCCCCTCATCCAAACCAGCATTGATTGTTTCAAAGTGGAAGAGATTTGGTGTTCTTGTTGTGCTAAATGCAAAAGATCCTGTGTCATTAGATAAATCTTGTGAAAAGACTGCTGGAGTTCTAGCAGATCTAAAAGGCTTCTGATGATCAGAGCAATCATTATTAGTGTCGTGGGATTGCAAAGGCAAGATGATACCATAGAGTGTATCTGCGCCGGAATTGGAATAGGTCTGAAGTTCGTGACCTGCTCTCGCATCGGTCAGCCAGTTTTCGTATGACTGCCCAAGCCAATAGCTGGCGGTTAGCGTTGCAGACCCAACACTGGAGTTTGTAAGAGTTGGGTTTGTGTTGAACACTTTTCTAATAAACTTGTCGCTGGCTTCATTGAAGTTGAACTCAGTTGTGTATGTAACAGCAGCCCCGTCTTTGATCTGTACTTTGAAGCCGTAATCGGTGCCAACATTCTTTACAAGCCCTCCAATTGATGAGGTTGTAGGTGAGCCGGATGACGTTGCAAAATTACCGGTCAAGGCTATGTGCCCAGACTCCATGTACCAAACCGCAGCGAGAGTTCCAGTTGGGTTATTCTGGGCGTCTGATCCGGAAGCGATAATGTATAGACCGTATGCTCCACCGTTAGCGCCATCTCCAGCATTATAGCTGGCTGCGGCTGTTTTCCAACCTGCTTTACCAGCATCGGTTGCATTTGGGTCTTCAGCGCCAAGGAGACGAACAATGTTTACAGGGGTGCTATTTCTCAAATATGCTTGAGCAGCGTATGCTGCGTATGTGGGAGCAGTATAGTTACCGTTTCTCCAAACATCTCGTCCGTCACCTCCCGGCATAGCTTCACCAAAAATGTTGATAAAATCAGAATATGATTGTATTTTTACAGGACGCATTGATGGTCCTCTTTCCAACCTACCAATAATGGTTGGTCCGATTGCGTCGGAAACATTATTCAATGCAGAGTTATCAATTTCATTGATAAAAACTCCGGGGGACACAAACTTGAATTGTTTAACTGACATGTTGTTATTCTCCTTATTACGATAAGTGTATTAGTTTACAATAATTTCTCTTATAATTAGTGTGCTAAAGTGCGAAAAACTCCGACATCAGCTATTTTTATTTTTCTAACTATATGGATCTTCTTCAGGTAGGTTTGGATTCCAACCTTCTGGATATTTTCCAATGCCGGGGTTGGTGGTCTTGTCTGCTGTGTGCCCTTCAGCAGCAACGAGGTCTGCTTGTGATATATTTTGAGGAATATCGCCAAATATTGACTCCTCTCTTGTAAACTTTACGTCTACAGCACTCTCCATAAACCTTACTCTAGGTCCGTCCTCGTTTTCTTCTGAGCCCAAGATATAACCAAGGACATTTATGTCAAATTGGGTTTCGATGGTTCGTTCATCGGCACCCATAGAGGAGAGATTATTTTGTGGAGCAAAGTTTTCTTGTAAAAATGCTTCATACCTGTGCCCGTCTTTTGCAATAAAGAAAGAGTTTATGCCAGCCCCTTTGTTTAGAAACGGTGCAAGAACTTGATTCATTTGTTGTATGTATTGTGTTCTCACCGTAACTTGATATGTCATATACAAGTAAACTGGCATTGGAGCATAAGCGTACTGATATACTGTCTTTTGTGGTGGTGAGGGAAAGTTTATTTGACCTTTACTTTTCTTTAGCCTTGCGCCTTCAAAATTTGAAGTCTTATCCTGCTTTATTCTTTTTTCAACAATAATTGAATTATTCGGAAACCCAACTGGTACATTACCATAAACACTTCCTTTTTTTGTCAAACTCTTTTGCATTGCTGTTCTTTCTAGAGTTAG
>UEXM01001344.1_pt1 | contig 21162 bp, 35 predicted proteins | sample 1796661 | NCBI WGS metagenome assembly UEXM01 (sample SAMEA4772469, study PRJEB27181) | metagenome | reverse complement strand
TATGCTGAATTCATATTAGTTTCTTTTCGTTTATCTTGTAAACAAATATACACGCATTACAGGGAATGTAAACAATTATTTCATTTATTTTTAAAATGTTTTATTTAAATTGATACTTGAATTGTAAACAGTTATGGTTATAATGTAAACTTCTAAATACGAATAAGGGCTAAAAATGTTAACAAGAGATGAAATGGTTAAAGAATTAAAAACGCGCAATTTAAGTGAAGTCGCTAGAAACATTCCTGTGACCAGGGTTTATTTGTCACACATAGCCAACGGTCAGCATCCAAATATAAGTTGGGAAATGGTCAAGAAAATTAGCGACTATCTGATAACTACTAAATAAGGGGTTTAAATGAGCCAACGATCTGAAATATTAAACTATTTAAAGCGGGGTAAGACTATAACGCCAAAGCAAGCCTTATCTATGTTCGGTTGTTTGTCACTTGCTCAACGAATAGCAGATTTAAAGCATATAGAGTGTATAGCTATTAATAAAGAGATGGTACAGGTCGGCAAACATACCCGCGTAGCTAAGTATAGTTTGGCAAAATAAATAATTTGTAGTATAATGATTATATCTCAAGTAACCAGTTTCGCACCTGTTGAGATAATAAACAAAATGTTAAACGGCTCTTTGAGTCTAAGTGGGGATTTATTTTGTTGTCCCGTGCGAACACTTAGATTCAAGGGGCTTTTTTTATGGGGGCAGTAAATGCATTACTACAAAAAGAATATAGGCGACTACGCAAAGAAAGCAGGGCGATTATCCATGCTTCAGCACGGAGCGTACACGCTATTAATTGACGCGTGTTATGACCGAGAAAGATTCCCAACGGCTGATGAAGCGATTGATTGGTCATGGGCTTCAAGCACTGAGGAAATTGAGGCGGTTAAATTTGTGCTAACTAAGTTTTTTACCTTTAAAGATGGTGCTTATGTGCAAGACCGAATACGAGAAGAGCTTGCCAATTATCATAAAACCGCAGTTACAAATAAGCGAATAGCAATAGAAAGAGAAACGAAGCGTAAAGAAAAAAGCACGAAGCGTGTACAGGACGTGAACGAGCCGTCACCTAACCATAAACCATTAACCAATAACCATAAACCAATAAAGAACAAAGATAAGTCAAAACCATTGGCTAAAGCCAATCCCGATAATGTGACATTGATATTTAATTACTGGCTAAACGTTATGAGTAAACCAAGCGCATTAACTAAACTCACACCTAAGCGAGCAACAGCCATCAAAAACCGATTGAAGGACGGCTATACGCCAGAACAAATAAAATCAGCGATCAACGGATGCAGTAAAGACGCTTTTTCGATGGGTCAAAACGACAGGAATAAAGCGTTCAATGATATTGAGTTAATTTGCCGGACAGGTGAAAAGCTAGAAGGCTTTATCGAGACAGAAACAGGGCTTGAAACTGATTTGTCTTTCATGAACGGCTCAATCTTAGATATTAAACAGGAGAAGTTAAATGGATAATTCAGCAGAAACAGGTCAAGAGTTTGTTAAGTTGCTCGATACTAACTTTGCATTATTTGGCAAAGACAAGCCATCGCGGGAAGTAAAGGAAATATGGTGGAAACTGTTAAGAGGATTTGAATTAAACGACATTAAGGCTGCGTTCGGTAAGCACGCCATAGAATGTAAGTTCACACCCAAGCCCGCCGATATTGTTGACGCGCTAAAAGCAATTCACGCAATGAAAATGAAAGCTAATCGTGAACAGCAAGAACTATCGGAGAAAGAACGTCAAGCCGCTCTACCAGCTCCAACGCATAACATTAACCCAATATCAGAACTGGCAAAAGCTAAGAAAGCCGAAGGCAGAACAAGCGAAGAAATGCAGGAATTAATAGCCAAGCACGATGCGTTAATAGCACAAGATAAACGTTTAGGTCGCATACGATCTATTGCTCACGGACACAACAGCAAGTGCGCGGTAGGTCATTGTCATAAAGCTGGTGCTATGACTTCGAGCCAAAAAGGTTCATATACTTGGTATTGCGCTAATCACTGGCAAGCGAGTTAGTTATGAGAAACGAAAAATACTGCGGCGGCTGTGGTCGCTACAAGAAAAATGAGTTATTCGTAACTGGCAGAATTAAGAAGCGTCCTCAGTGTATAACATGTGGTGAGAAAGCGGCAAAGCACTCAAGTAGAGCTGGAGTTTTAGAAACTGCAAAAAAAGCAAGAAAGGCAAAGAAACAATACTTAAACGATGACTTTAAAACTCCTGAAGAATATTCGGGGAGTCATTGATGAACCTAGCAAAGAGAGGGAAGGTGAAATTCATTAACCTAGCTAAACTCACAAAAGAAGAGATGCAGACGATAATAGATCATAAATTATCATGCTATCTGCGGTTTGAAGCTCGTAAGACAGCCGCTACGCTGTTAAAAACAAAAACCTATGCCCGAGATAAGGGGTATGCTTAAATCGTCGCCTGACGAGCATTTGAGGGCGGCATTAAATGAATTGAAGGATAAACGATGATTAAAGAGAAAAAGCCTAGAACCGAAGCTCAAAATAATGCACTGCATCCGACCTTGCGCGAGTATGCCGCTAAGCTGAATGACGCTGGGTATGACTATCGGCAGTTTATCGAAGAAGCATTAAAAAAGGGAGTGCCGCTTCCGTGGACTGAGCATAATATTAAACTAACTTTCGATCTAGTGACTGAGGCACTGTACGGCAAAACATCATCGGAGCTAACAACGGTAGAAATGCAAGATTGTTGGAAAGTATTCCACGACCACATCGCAAAGCTAACAGGCGTCACCCAGGAATGGCACTCACGAGAAACACAGTTGTTGAATGAATATGATATTAATCCAGATAAATATAAATAATTCTTTAGCCGCGCAGCGGTTGAGGGTCTGAGTTGCTTGGTTGTGTGCTTTTGTTTAAAATAGTTTAAAATAATCCTTGCATCCTTAAAATAGTTTGCTATAATTGTTTACAAGTTAAGGCAAACAACAGCGGAGACAAAGCAATGAAAGATTTTAAAGTTACAGTAACAGGCGAAACCGGAACTATTAGCTATGACGTTTATAAAACAGAAAAAGGCGCTCGTTCATTTGGCAAGAAATTGGCAAACGAAGCTTTCTACGGTGAAGAGGTTGTTATTACATTGGTGGCGCTCTAGTGGGTGCCTCCAATTTGGCTAGAAAAATAGTACCTATCGCTGACTTAAAAAATGGTGACACCGTGGAGATAAGCGGGGAATTAGAAACCGTATCTAGCACTCACTTGACGCGCGGGTTTATGGGGTATAGTTATAAAGGAGATACCCACAGAAATGGGATAGTTAAAGTCACTTTCAATGCGCCGATTGCGAACGGATTCCGTTATGAATGACAAGACACCAGCAGCACAAGCAAAAGCGGAGGGTCTTAAAAGCCTATCCCATGTTGCAGAGATGACCGGTCAAAGTTTGCAAACACTCGGCAACTGGGCAAAGAATAAGCCGGAATTATTTAAAATTGTGCTGCTAGGGTGTAAAGCTAAACTTCGTGCATAACGTATTAAATAAAAGGTGGCATGATGAAATTTCAGAAAACAAACTACAGGTTGGGCATCCTTTTGATTGCCTTGTTATGTGCCGGTTGCAGCGACATGACTACATCAGAAGTTGTTGAGGCTGTTAAGGAATGTGAGGATGCAGGGATGCAGCCCGTTCAATTGTTTAACGGCTTTACAAGTGAAACAAGAGCGATTGTTTGCAAAGTAAAGTAGGCCCATAACAAGGCATTAAGGGGAATAAGTGGCTAAAAAGTGTAAGCAATGCGGGGTTAGATCGGCAGAGGGCAGGCAATATCCTATCGGCTGGCTTTGCTCAGATAAATGTCGAGATATTTTAATCAAACAACAATGGCAAAAAGACCATGACAAACTTTGCCAAAAGGCTCATAAAGAAAAGGTTGCTAGAGACAAGGCGTTTAAAAAGAAAGTGGTCACACACGACGTATCTTATCAGTTAAAAGTAACTCAGGCAGTATTTAATAGACTAAGGAAACTACAAGAATATAAATGGTTTGCTGATCGAGGGCTAAAGCCGTACTGTATATCGTGCGGCAAAGAGGATATGGACTGGTGTTGCGGTCATTTTAAAACAGTCGGCAGTCAGGGCGCGTTAAGATTTGACGAGATGAACACTTATCTTCAGTGTAATAGGTATTGTAATTCAGGTTTATCAGCTAATATTAACGGAAATAAAACCACACATGGTTATATAAAGGGTCTGGAGATTAGGTTCGGAAAGAATAAGGCGCAAGAGATAATTGACTACTGCGAGATAGACAGAACTAAGAAATGGACTGGTGAAGAACTAATATCAATGCGTAAACTTTTCAACAAAGAGATAAAGGAATTGATATGATTGATGATTATGAGCTGGGCAAAGAGATTGCTAAATTAACTTCTAACCTGAAAGGTGTTCTGACTGATGAGTTATGGGAAGGATTCTTTTACCAATCGGGCAAACAAATGTTTGAGTCGGGTGGTTCTTTGACAGACCTGCACGACGGGTCATCGCCAACGCCACCTGCTTATAAAAAAGGTTTTGTCGATGCTTATCATGCTAATTACGCATTAAGTTGCGAGGGGTGCGAATGAAGTATTACGAGGATTTAAAGCAATATGCAACAAAAGCACAAGAAGCATATTTAGAAGCAATAATTATTTCAAACGGCAATTTGTCGGCGGCTTCAAGATATTTAGGCACAACTCACAGAAATAACCAGCGGTTGTTACAAAAAGTTCAAAAAAATGCTGCACGACGTGGCTATTCACCAGAACACGACATGACTAAGCCAGCACCAGAAGGTTTACATATTAAAGGCGTGTCTACCCTATATGATGAAGCTGGTAATTTAAAAATCCAGTGGGTAAAGACAGAAGCGGACAAGGCAATCACAGAACAGGAAAAGCTAACCGAGTTCGCTCAAGGATTATGCGAGGAAATGGACAAAGCGAAGCCAGTAAAATTAGCAAAAGCAATCAAACACGACCCAGAACTATTATCAGCGATATTTATGGGTGACACGCATTTAGGCATGAAAGCCTACGGCAAAGAAACTCGCGGTGGTAATTTTGATATGGATATTTGTATCAAAAACACGCGGGACGCAGTAGATAACCTGATTAGCATTGCACCTAGCTCAGAAACAGGGCTTTTAGTTGACGTGGGCGATTTTATGCACGCTAATAGTTCTTTAGACACAACGTACAAAGGCACTAAGGTCGATGTAGATACTCGCCACCATGTAATCATGCGCGAAGCAGCTATGTTAATGAGATACGCTATTGACGCTATGTTATTGAAGTTTAAAAAAGTGGTGGTGGTAGTCGCAAGGGGCAACCACAATAATGACGTTGCACCAGCGGTACAATTAATGCTTTCCTTCTTCTACGAAGATGAGCCGCGTGTAAATGTTTTACAGACTGATGGCTTCTTTCACTATCTGGAATTTGGCAAGTGGCTGATCGGTGTTAATCACGGTGATAAAATTAAGCCAGCTAAACTAGCCGCGGTGATGGCAAGGGACATGAATAAAGCATGGGGCAGAACGACACACAAAATGTGGGCAGTCGGACACTTTCATCATCAGGACGTACTTGAAACCGACAGCGGGGTTATCGTTAAGAAATTCGCAGCACTTCCGCCACCTGACTCATGGCACGCTTCGATGGGTTATAATTCACAGGCTGGTATGGAAATGATTACATTTAAGAAAAAAGGCGGCAGACATTCAAGCTATATGTTTGAGATAGAGAAACCTGATATTGATGTGGACATAACAATAGGATGAATTGTAAACCCCAGTAAGGGGATGAACAGACCTAATAAGGGTCTTCAATAAGGAGAAGTATGATGGCACCAACAGATGAAAGATCACAGCGCCAGTCGGAGAATCTGGACACCATTTCGACGGGGATAGACAAGACACTTCGAGAACGGGGCAATAGATACGGCGAGTTTGTTGAACACGCTCGAATCACCCAGAATATCAAGAGGGCAATGATTGACAGCCCTAATTGGGATAAGTTATCGGACGATAAAAGAGAGTCGCTAGAGATGGTGGCCCATAAGGTAGGGCGGATACTGAACGGCGACCCCGACTATGTGGACTCATGGCATGACATCATAGGGTACGCGAGACTTGTTGAAGAAAGGTTATAAACAACAGAGGCTGGTATGAACGCAAACATACTATATGCGGCGGTGGTGATACGGACGTTATCCGTAAAGCGATTTAAAAAATAAAATCAAGCAGAAGGCCAGCATGAATAATAATAAACGGCTAGAGTGGATGCTACATGAATACTTCGAGGCGTTAGAGCGTAAGCGTAGGCCCGTGCCGATTGCTAATCCAACTAACGGCATGATTAAAGACGGGGGGGCATCACGGGGCGAGTTTTGTTCTTCGATACCCAAAGGCGTTGAATTTACAGACTTAAGCAAGTTAATAGTGATAGCAAAGGTAGATAGCGCGATGCTACAACTCAGAAAGAAATACCATAAATGGTATGCCTGTGTTTTTGCCAGTTATGAGTTGGTCAACGGGGCAAGAATTATGACTCAGGTCATTTCTTAGAAAGCGGGAATAACTCGTTTCTAAGGTATCACGAGGATAATATTCATTCGCAATCGGTTTACTGTAATAAACACAAAGGCGGCGATTCTGGCGACTATGAGCGGAATTTACGCAAGAAAATAGGCAATGCCAGGGTTGATTATTTATTAGCTAACAAGGGGAGCGGCAAGGACAGCAACGGCAATGTATTAAAACGCACAGCAGATGATTATAAAGAGATCGAAAATTACTATAAAACCAAGCTAAAGGAGTTAAAATGAAGTGTAAAGAATGCGGCATTAATGTACTATCAAAAACACAAAAGAAGTTTTGCTCAAAGAAATGCGAGAAGAAAGGCAAATCGAATGTGAACAGCTACAAAAGCATTAAGCACGCATGGGCAGCATGGACACCGCAGCAAAAGTTAATGCAAAAAGCATTATCAAGCACCGGATTAGGGTTTACTAATATAGATGAAACATTCCAATAATGACTAAGATACCGTCTATAAAAGGCATTAATAACTTATGATATAATGGAAACACTATTTCGAAAGGGCGATTTATGGCAGGAACTCCGGCACACGAACCAACTAAAGCTAGCCGCGCAGAAGTGTTGGCGTTAGTAGGTTTTGGCATACAACAGGAAGACATAGCTAAATATATAGGGATTAACGCCAAGACGCTTAGGAAATACTATCGAGATGAATTAGATCAAGGCGTGATTAAAGCCAATGCAGCAGTGGCTAAATCATTGTATAACCAAGCAGTCAATGGTAAAAGCACAGTCGCAGCTATATTTTGGCTAAAGACTCGTGCTAGATGGCGCGAAACATCGAGCGCAGAAGATCAGGATAGAGAAGTACAACCGCTGAGTATTAGCTTTAATGTAAAAGAGCCAGTGGGTGAAATAAAAGTGACTAATGCTAAGCCTTAGCGCGCCGCAATCAATATTCCTTAATAACCTAAACACCAAGTATCGTGGGTACGTGGGAGGATATGGTTCGGGCAAGACTTTCATCGGCTGCATAGATCAGCTTATCTTTGCAGGTCAATATCCAAAAACACTTCAAGGTTACTTTGCACCGTCATACCCAGCGATTAGAGATATTTATTATCCAACGTTTGACGAAGCAGCGCACATGATGGGCTTTAATGCAATCATTCGTGAAGCCAATAAGGAAGTCCATGTCTATCGCAACGGCGGGTATTACGGCACGATCATTTGTCGATCAATGGACAATCCTGGAAGCATCATTGGTTTTAAAATAGCCCGCGCACTGGTGGATGAAATAGACACGCTACCGAAGAATAAAGCAAAAAACGCATGGAATAAAATCATTGCTCGATTGAGATTAGTTATTCCTGGCACTGAAAACGTGGTGACTGTAACGACAACACCAGAGGGTTTTATGTTCGTGTACGATCAATTCGCGCTTGATCCTTCTCCGTCATATTCGATGGTTCAGGCATCTACGTATGAGAATGAAGAACATTTGCCGCCTGACTATATATCTTCGATGATCGAAACCTATCCGCCGGAGTTGATTAGCGCGTACTTGGGCGGGCAGTTTGTTAACTTAACCAGCGGCACAGTATATAATTCTTATGACAGGGCGTTGAATAACAGCAAAGAAATGATCCAAGAAAAAGAGTTATTATGTATCGGCATGGATTTCAACGTTACTAACATGAGCGCGGTTGTTTATGTACACCGAGATAAAGATTGGCACGCGGTAGATGAATTAAAGGGCATATATGACACGCCAGCAATGGTTAAAACTATCCAAGAGCGGTATAAAGAACACTCGATAAGGATTTACCCAGACGCATCGGGATCAAGCCGCAAATCAGTTGACGCTTCGGTGTCCGACATATCCTTACTTGAAGCCGCAGGTTTTTCGGTGTATAAGAACAAAAAAAACCCAGCGGTTAAAGACCGGGTTCTAAGTGCTAATAAAGCATTTATTGATAAAAGGTTAATGATTAATGATAAAATGTGTCCAGAATATGCGCGGTGCATGGAGCAATTAACTTATGATGCTAACGGCGAGCCTGATAAAAAGAGCAATATTGACCATTTACCGGACGCTGGTACGTACCCAATCGCGTATGAAATGCCGATTAACAAGCCGTCAACCAAATTCACAATGAGGTTCTAAATGCCAGTTAATACAAAGCACAGCTCATACAGCGCCCACGTTGAAGACTGGGAAAGAAACAGGAAATGCGTAGCGGGTGCAAGGACAGTCAAAGAAGCTGGCACTGATTATCTGCCTATGCCCATGCCAGACGACAAGTCAAAGGTAAACCTTGATAGATATAAAGCCTATGTTGAGCGGGCCAATTATGTGAACTTCACCGGCGCGACAGAGGAAGGAATGTTGGGCATGGTGTTTCGTAAGCCCATCCAAGTGGTGTTGCCGAATGAACTGCTGTATTTAACCGACAATATCGACGGGATGGGGCTAACGATAGATCAATTAGTCAGGACTGTAACCAGCAACGTGCTAATGACAGGGCGCATTGGTTTATTAGCTGATTATCCCGTTGTAGAAGCAGGGCAGAGCAAGCAGAGCGTTGAGGCAATGAACCCACGCGCAAAGTTATTGATCTATCGTGCTGAGGATATTATTAATTGGCGGGTAAGTCCTACGCCGTCAGGAAAGCAGTTAACGCTTGTCGTGTTAAAAGAGCCTACCAATTTTATCGGCATTGATGGTTTCGATGTTCAAGTAAAGGTTTATCACCGCGTTTTAACCATTGAGGACGGCGTTTATATCCAACGGTTATACAACGAGGACAACGAGCAAGTGGGTGAGGATATAGTTCCGCGTAAGTCAGACGGCACGACATGGGATAAAATTCCCTTCTCATTTATTGGCTCAACTAACAATGATGAAGTGGTCGATAAAGCGCCGCTATCTGATATTGCAAACGTCAATATCGCGCATTATATCAACAGCGCAGATTATGAAGATTCGTGTTACATGGTCGGGCAGCCTACGCCATGGGCTTCTGGCTTTTCCGCATCATGGGTTAAGGACGTTCTTAAAGACGAACCTGTTAGAATTGGATCACGCGAGTTTTTACTCTTACCAGAAGGTGCAAGTGCCGGTTTATTACAAGTAACGCCGAACATCATGCCGCGTGAGGGTATGCAAGATAAAGAAATGCAGATGATCCGGCTAGGTGCAAGGCTTATCACAGATGCAGGCGGCAACGAAACAGCCGAGGGCGCTAAGATAAGATTCGCCGGTCAGAATTCTAAACTATCAGCTATCGTTGGTAATATCGAGGCAGGCATGATCGATTTCTTTAAACACGCGGCCTTATTTATGGGCGGTAGTGAAGACTTAATCGAGATTGATATTAATAAGGAATTTTATGATCGTTCGATTGATCCACAATTAGTCATTGCTCAAATCCAGCTATTAGATCGTGGCGTGATTGCTAAAAGCGACTTGCGCGATAATCTAAGAAGTGGGCGGCTTATTGATGGCGACAGAACAGATGATGATATAGACGGCGAGGCAGAAATAGCAGATATTTTATGAGCGCACAGCAATACATAATCGACGCAGCAACACGGCATCAAGTGTTTCTACAACGCTATGCTGGCGGTGAGTCTAAAAAAGCATTAGCTATGCTCAGTAGATTACGACATGAGATAACAGTCAGGCTAATGGCTGAACCCACACAGTTCCAAGTTCAGCGATTATCATTAGTGCTTGCCGACATAGATCAACTTTACGCCGGTTTATCAGGTGCGTTGCGTGAGTCGGTTAAGCAGTCAACTAATGCTTTGGTGGTTCAGGAAGCAGCCCATTCAGCCAAGTTATACGGAACAGTGACTAATGTTGACTGGGTATTGCCAGCAGACGCTATGTTAATAGCAGCAGTAGATAACAGTATGATGTCAGTGGGAAGGACGGGCGTTAATATTAATACCGCTATTCGCATGATGTCGGCTAAACACGCATCGACAGTGAGACAAACGATAATGGACGGTGTAACGCTAGGCGATACGACAGCAGACATAGCGCGGTCGGTTAGCTCAATCGTTAATACAGTACAAAGACGCGACGTTAATACGGTAGTTAGAACGGCGATCAATCATGCGTCGTCAATGGCTAGGTCATCAATGTACGAGGCCAACAGTGATATTTTACAGGGCTATGAGTGGGTGTCGACTCTAGATTCCAAAACGTCATTAATTTGTGGTGGCAGGGACGGAATTATCTACACGAACCCAACAGACCCGCGACCGCCAGCCCATTTTTCGTGCCGTTCAACGACAATACCGAAAGTAAAAGATGAATATAAGCTGGCTGGTTTTGAGGGTGAGCGACCCGCTATTGGTGCGGGTGGCGTTGAGAGCGTATCAGCCAACAAGAGTTATGGGAGCTGGCTTAGAACACAACCGAAAGAGTTTGTCGATGAAGCATTGGGCGAGGAACGATCTAAACTGTTTAGGAGTGGCAAAATATCAATGGACAAATTTACAGACCCAACAGGACGGACTTTATCTTTATTAGAACTAGAGGCGATGTCTCTTTAACCGCGCTAGTAGCGCAACAACGGTCAGTGACCAGGAGTATTAAAATGAGCGAAGAAGAAAACAAACCAGTAGAAAAAACAGCCGAAGAAATTGCAGCCGAAGCAGTAGCAGCAGCCGACGCTGTATGGAAAGAGAAGATGGAAGCGATGGCAGCAGATAACGAACGGTTAAACGCTAAGATAGCAGAAGCCAACAAACACACAAAGGCAGCAGAAGCACAGGCAGCTAAAGAAGCCCGCGAGAAAGCAGCGGCAGAAGGAAACTTTAAACAGTTATATGAATCGAGCGAAGCAGCACGATTAGAAGCAGAAGAAGCAAGGGATAAAATTAACCAATTATTCGAGCAGCAAAATATTAATGACATTGCTGGTACTATTGCGTTAAAATTAAACCCAATCGAGGCGGCGGTGAGTGATTTAAAGAGTAAAATTGCATCGCGCTTGAAATACTCGGAAGACGGTGTTAAGGTCACCGACAAGAAAGGCAATTTAACAATATCGACTATTGAGCAGTTAACCGAAGAATTAAAAGGCAGTGCCGATTATTCTTATATGCTCAAAGGCAATCAATCCTCAGGTGGCAGTGCCAACGGTGGATCAAATGGAAGCGGTGCTTCTGGTGATACTATCAAACGTGCAGATTTTGAAGCACTTAACCCGGCACAGCGTCAAGCGACTATAAAGCGAGGCGCTAAAGTTATATAAACAGAGGATTGAAAAATGGCAGAAAACACACTTACTGGATTAATTCCAGACATTTACGAAGCAATGGACGTTGTATCGCGTGAAATGACGGGTCTAATCCCATCAGTCACAATGAACGCCAGTGCTAACCGCGCAGCATTAAACGAAGCAATTCGAGTATCAGCAGAACCAACAGGTAACGTTAGTGATATTACGCCTGCAATGACCGTTCCTGATCCAACAGGGCAAACGACTGGTTATTCAGACGTTGTTATTACTAAGTCACGTGCCGCAGAGTTTGGGTTTATTGGTGAAGATCAAATGGGCTTAAACAACGGCAGCGGTTATTTAAACAGCAGGGCCGGTAAAATCTCACAGGCGATACGCAGCATTGTGAATGAGGTTGAGTCTGATCTTGCCGGTTTACAATCGACTTTCAGTCGCGCTTACGGCACAGCAGGCACTACGCCTTTCGGCACTGCCAACGACTATACAGATGCGTCTCAGGTGCTTAAAATCTTAAAGGATAACGGCGCACCACAAAGCGATATTAATCTGGTTATTGACACAACCGCAGGTGCTAACTTTATCGGTAAGCAATCAGCGGTTAATAGTGCTGGTACTGATTCAATGTTACGTCAAGGTGTTTTACTTGATCTAGCTGGTATGCCGTTGCGTGAATCTGGTCAGATTGAAACGACTGGAACGAACGTGATTACTGGTACGGTTACTGTTACAGCATTAGAAGCGGTGGGTCAAACGACCATCAACATGACCACAGCAGGAGCCTCAGGTGTTACTGCATTAGCGGGCGACATTATTACCTTTGCAGGTGATACTAACAAGTACGTTATTGCATCCGATGTAACTATTGGTGCATCAACGACTGGTGATGTTGTTATTGCAGCACCGGGTTTACAGCTTGCGGTTGCAGCTACTACAGCGGTATCAGGTGTTGCAGCATCAGCTCGTAACATGGCTTTTGCTCGTAGCGCTTTAGTATTAGCAGCACGCGCACCAGCACGCCCAACGGAAGGGGATAACGCATCAGATGTTATCGTGGTAACAGATGATCGCTCAGGGCTTAGCCTTGAATTTAGTCTCTATCAAGGTTACAGAAAGGTTCGTTATGAAGTGGCATTAGCTTGGGGCGTGAAGAATATTAAGCCCGAGCATTCAGCCTTACTTCTTGGGTAGTTGATTGAATGTTGCACCTTCTCACGAGGGTGCAATGTTCAGCCTTGTTAACCATAGGAGATAAAACCATGTCAAGATGCGAAACAGTGGTAATTGATCGAGACGGTCAACCTGTCACAATAAATAAATCTGATCTTCAAAAGACCGACAAACTGTACTCAGATAAACCGGCTACTAAAAAAGCCGAGCCTAAAACCACTAAAAAGGGAGTTAAATAATGGCTGGATTATTACCGAATGAGGGCGAAACACTTGTAGCTAACTTAGTGTTTAAGAATGCTGACGTTGATAGGGGTACTAACTTAGACTTAGTGCTATTTACTAATACTACTGCGCCGGAGACGATAACAGCCGCAACGCTTACCCAACCGTCAGGTACGGGTTACGCTGCTAAAGTGTTGACCGATGCGTCTTGGACAGTGACGGGTGACACTGCGAGTTATGCTTTGCAAACATTTACAGGCGGTGCTGGTGGCTGGACAGGCTCAATTTATGGCTATGCGGTTTTGACCAAGGGCACAGCGCCTCGTATCGTTGCTATTGAAGTTGATGCGGCTGGGCCATATACAATCGCCGAGAACGACACCTACGACATTACGCCGAATATTACTATAGCGTAAGAAGATGTACGCTAATTTTACCGAAGAAACCTGCACAGGTACGGGCAACACCTTAACGCTATCCGGCGCAACAGCCGGATCAGTGCCGTTTGCCCAATCCTTTGCCGATGGTCAGCCTGTAAGCTACAGCGTAGAAGATAGCGCGGGTGTTATTAAAATTACCGGCATTGGCACGTATAACAGCACAGGCGACACGATAACGCGGGATGATGACTGGAGCTGGAATGGCACGACGGTTAATACCAACCCATCTACTAACATTACATTAAGCGGCGGCACGCATACGATTCGTTGTGATGTGACGAGAAATAACCTAGTAAGGTTTCCTACGGCTTTAGCGGCTGGGTCGGATGGCTATGTGCCGCATGAATGGCCTGGCTCGCCTGTTGCGGTAACGATGGTGGATAATTCCATTTCGCTGGACTTCTTTATTTGTGAGACTAAAGCAGTCCGTGGGTTCACAAAGATTGCATATCAATTAACAACGTCAGGCGCAGGGACCGAAACACTGATACTTGGAATTTATGAAATATCGCAAGACTTAACCACAGCAACGTTATTACAATCGACATCATCAACGGTAGTAGCCAACACAGCGGAAACTAACGTAACATTATCGGCTTATACGCTTGAATACGGAAAGATATACGCATTAGCAGCAATAACAGATGATGCCTCAACGTTCAGAATAAAAGGTCAAAGTACACATCAAACAAATTCAGGCGTTTTTGGTTCTCAAGGTCTAACGTCGAATATAGATAGAAAGTTTAACAACGAATACGCTATTACCGCAGGATGGAGCTCTTTACCAGCGTCTATTGATTTAACAACAGGAGGCGCAATTTCCACGAAAGTCTTTAAGGGGGTAATGAAACCATGATTACCTTAAATAAAAACATACCAGATGATTTGTTAATTCCGCATGGTTATCGCTTATTGAATGAGCAAGTGAGCGGTGTTTTTGAACTGCACGCCTTTGACTCACAGGGCAATCAAAACGCAACGATAGACGCAGCAGTTCAAGCTATTGTTGATGCTTACGACCCATTGCCTGATGCAAAAAATGAAAAGATAGCCGAACTAAAGCAAGAGGCGTTATCGCGCATTAATGCTGTTTTACCTGCTATAAATAGCCTTGATGAATTAGAGTTGGTATGCGAACAGTTCTTATCCATTGCGCCAGCAGCAAGAACGCCCACCGCTACGTTTCAGCAGGTGATTGACCTTTATCAAGCAGGCAAAGTTGGTATCGACAGTATTAATGGACTATCCACAGAGGCAGCCATAACAGCATTTGACGTTGTCACCGATGTAGCTTGGGGGTAACAGTGGCAAATAAAAATAAAGCCATAAAAGATAAAGAGGTCATCTAAATGTCATTAGGTGCTAGCTCTCTTGGCGCCGTTGCGATTGGTGCGAAGGAAGCGACCGGAGCTTCCAGTTATTCAATCGTTGGTACGCAGACAGTATCAGTATCGCCAACCGCTACAATGGCTTACGCGGCTAATCACGATATTGTTGGCAGCCAAACAATAACGGCTTCGATTGGTTCAGTTTTAGACTATACGCAAAACCCATCAATTATAGGCAGTCAGTCGGTATCAGTTACACCGGCGGCTACTTTAGACTATCGTAAAAACTCAGCTATTGTAGGCGCGGTAACGGTAACAGCTTTACCAACTGCAACGCTAGATTACCAGCAACACTCGTCTATTGTAGGTAGTCAATCAATCACGTTATCGGTTGGCGCTGCGTTAGATTATACGAGCAACGCCTCGATTGTAGGTTCGCAGACGATTAGCTTTACGCCAGCAGCTACTTTAGACTATACAGGGTCGGCTAATATTGTAGGCGATATAACAATATCAGTATCGCCAGCCGCCACGCTAGACTATACGCGAAACGCTGCAATCGTCGGCAGTCAAACAATTACAGCTAATATTGGCGCAACGCTTGATTACAATCAACATCACAATATTGTCGGCACGCAAACGATCACAGCATCAATCGGATCAACGCTTGGTTACAATCAGCATCATGCCATTGTTGTCAGCCAAACGATCACGCTATCGCCAGCTTCTACACTTAGTTATACTAGCGGCGCTTTCATTGTTGGCGCTGTACCAATTAACTTATCACCAGCGGCTACTTTAAACTACACGCAACATACGTCTATTGTCGGAACACAGACAATCACAATAACAATGGCTGCAACGTTGCAGAAAACTGCAATCTCAGATTTTAGAATTATTGACAATCCTGGCAGAACGATAGCCGAAAGCGGTAGAATAATAGACATTGTTGGAAGATCAATTAATTAAGGAACTATCATGCCACTAACAATAGAAGACGGGACACAAGTAGCAGGTGCTAATTCATACGTTACCGGAACTGAGCTTGCGACATACGGCACAGCGCGAGGGATTACGTTTACCGGCGATAAAGAAGTGCTATTGACGCAAGCCATGACGTACATTGAAAGCCTTAGATTTAAGGGCGATAAGCTCACCAAAGCGCAGCCGCTACAATTTCCGCGCACAAGCCTTATGATTGATGGCTTTTACATGGATCTTGATGAAATACCGCAGCTATTAAAAGACCTTCAATGCGAGGTTGCTATTGCTATTGGTGATGGTGAAAGCCCTTTACTAACGATTGCACGCGCTGTTAAGCGTGAAAAGGTTGATGTTGTTGAAGTTGAATACATGGACAGCTCGATGCCTTATGATTTCAATAGGAAGATTGGCGCGTTAGAAAAGAAACTAACACGCGGCGGTGGCTTGAGTGTAGGTGCAGAACGTGGCTGAATTTTACACAGGCCTTGCTAACACAACGATTAGCCTTTTAACTAAGTTTGGGCAAAACGTGACAGTAACAAGGGCTGTTGTAGGTACAGTCGACCCGGTAGATGGTACGGGAACGCCAGGCACTTCGACAACGTTTACAGCATACGCCGCGATATTTAATTATAGAAAAAACCTGGTCGATGGCGTGCAGGTTCTATCAACAGATAAAAAGTGTTTAATGCAATCAGGCAATGAGCCAATGATTAACGATGTAGTCACAACGGCAGACGGTGATTTTCATATCGTCAGCGTTGATCCTTTAACCCCAGCAGGAACGGTGGTGAAATATGACGTTCAGCTCCGATCTTAAAAAGTTCGTTAAAAAGGCAGACAAGAATTTGAACAAAACGGTTCGATCTTCGGTTGTTCAAGTCTTTGGCGCGATCATAAAAGACACTCCGGTAGGTAATACGTCTATATGGAAGAGCCCAAATGTTAAAGATTATGTCGGCGGCAGATTAAGAAACAACTGGAACACTAATTTAAACAGCATTAACGAATCAGCAGATAGACCGCCAGACAGCAGCGGCAGTGGATCAGAAAGCGATTTATTAACGACATTAGGTTTTTACAAAAACGGTGATACAATCTACCTAAGCAATAGTTTACCTTATGCCCAAGCAGTTGAGGAAGGCTGGTCTAAGCAAAGGCCGCATGGCATGGTTAAGGTTAACTTGAAAAGGTGGAAAAGAGCGATGACAGCAAACGCACGAAAGGTTAACAAATGAGCGCATTTAAAGACATAAGCGTCGCATTGAATAAAAAGATACAGGCTTATTCAGTAGCTAATACTCGACCGGTTGCTTATGAAAATATCGAGTACGAGCCTATCGTTGGTACGATGTACTTACGACCGACTTTATTACCAGCGAAATCATCACAAGCTGGACTAGGCACAGCAGGACAAGAACGTCATGAGGGCATTTATCAGATAGACGTATTCGCCCCCAGCAACAAGCCTTTAGTCGTTGCGCTTACTGAGGCAGACGCAATAGCTAACTATTTTACGAGGGGATTAACATTGACGTATAATGCAGTAAACGTGAGGGTTAATACAGCCTCACAAGGTCGCGCAAATCGTGACGGCGCTTGGTTTGTTATACCTGTATTTATTGACTACTTATCTTACACCACAGCGAGGACAGCATAATGAGCATAGCAGACGGGTCACAACACAGACTATCATATATTTTCGAGTCCACTTATGGGACTACGCCATCAACGCCAACTTTTGAGCCGTTTCGTCATACTGGAACTGATCTTGGCGTGGAGAAAACCGAGTTAAAATCACAGGAGATTTCGTCAGACAGGCAATATGGTTTTGTTAGACATGGCAATAAATCAGTGGGCAACAATGTCAATTTTGAGCTGGCGTATGGCGCACAAGATGATTGGCTTGAGGCAGCACTTGGCGGCACTTGGTCAACTAAGATTGATAGTGGCGCTATTAGCGCGGATTCTGCCGCTGGCACATTTACACGCGCATCCGGTTCATTCATAACAGATGGGTTTGTCGCTAATACGGTTGTAACATCTTCCGGTTATGCATCATCAGAAAATAACGGCCGTTTTTTAATTACCAACGTTGCAGCTTTAGTATTGACTGTAACGGCACTAGAAGGGCAAACGCAAGGAACGGAGGCTGGCGGTGGTGACGAGCAATTTATAGTTGACGCGACCTTAGAAAACGGCACAACGCGCAGATACGCGACCTTTGAACGTTATTTTGCAGATCAGGGTACTTATGTATTTATGACTGGTTTAAATGCTTCTTCATTACAGTTAAGTATTGCACCTGATTCAGTCGTTAGCGGAACTCTTGCGCTGGTGGGCAAAGACATCGAACCCGCTACTGCATCACCAAAGGCTAGCTCTACCTATCCAACTGCCACGACTACTGAACCTTATGATTCATTCACGGGCGTGATTAGAGACGGCGGAGCGACAATAGCCGTTATTCAGTCAATAGACTTTACGTGTGACAACAGCATGGATCGTCGATTCGTTGTATTTGATGATACGTCGTTGCTTCCTGGAACTGGTCGCTTTATGTTAAGCGGTACGGTATCAGCTTATTTTGATTCGATCACTTTGTACAATAAATTCATTAGCGAAACAGCCAGCAACTTACAGTTTGAGCTAACTGATCCGGATGGGAACACATACTGGTTTTATATGCCTAACATTAAATATAACTCCGGCAATCCAGATGTTTCAGATGATGGTTCGGTTACACTATCAATGTCATTCACTGGCGTTAAGGATTCTGTTATTGGTAAAACGTTAGTGATTCAGCGAGTACCTGTTTAATGAAAATTGAGGACTTATACACGTTAGAAGCGCACGAGGCAGGGGCTGAGCTAAGACTAATCAGCCCCATTACCAACAAGCCTACTGATTTCTATTTAACGATTGTCGGTGTTGATTCTAACAGGTGGCGTGATGCTGAACTTGACGGTAAGCGTAAGATAATGGCGATGTCAAAAGCAGAGCAGGGCGATAAAAAAGCGCACCGGGCGATTGTTGCCGATGTGTTATCGCAAGCTGTTATTGGCTGGAAGGGATTTGATAAAAAAGAATTTGACAGAGAATTCGTTAAAGATGTCTTTATTAATTCGCCATTAATTGCAGAACAAGTTGACGAGTTTATAGGTAAGCGCGCAAATTTTATCAAGGGCTGATTAATGAGTTAGTCGCGTATGCTGAACAGGAGTTTTACTGGAATGGGTACGCAGAAGGCTCAAAGGTCAGTCGGATAGAATTGCAAAGGCAAGCGGCTAAACAGAGCGATAAAGCCAAAGCAACGCTTGATAATATGATCGAGCTTGACAGTGATCTAAAGTATATTTGGTTAATTTTTGTTGATTTGTTTAATGCGACAAACGGAGTTATAACGTACAGTGAGATAAAAGCGTATTCAGAAATTAACGGACGATTAACAGCATTTGAGACAAGGGCTATTATGAGAATAAACAGCGCAAAGAGGAATAATCATGGCTGAATATGCAACACTTGCCATTCAAGTTGACAGCAAAGGCGTTGTTACCGGAACGCAGAGCCTTAAAAAACTTGAGCAGCAAGGCGCTAAAACAGAAAAAACCACTAAGAAATTAGGCGCTTCCACTAAGTTGTTGGGTGGTGCTTTAGCAGCGTTAGCAACATCAGCGTTAGCAGCTAACATACTCGCGGTTAATAGAGAGTTCGAATCCCTTAAAACGTCCTTAATCACCACAACCGGAAGCGTTGAAGATGCCAATATAGCTTTTGAGGGCATTAAAGAGTTTGCGGCGACAACGCCATTCGCGGTTGCCGAAGTAACAAACGCATTTATTAAACTGGGCAACTTAGGTCTAGCGCCATCTGAAAAGGCTTTAACCAGTTACGGTAACACCGCTGGCGCAATGGGTAAATCGCTTAATCAAATGATTGAGGCAGTTGCCGACGCTACGACTGGCGAGTTTGAACGGCTAAAAGAATTTGGTATAAAAACAAAAACAGAAGGAGATCGAATTTCGTTTACCTTTAGGGGCATGACGACTGAGATTGGCAAAAATGCTGGTGAGATTCAAGACTTTTTAGTTAACTTAGGTGAAACAGAGTTTGCCGGTGGCATGGAGCGACAAGCATCAACGTTGAACGGTGCTATTTCTAACTTAGGTGACTCGTGGGACAGTTTCGTTGACAATTTAATGAACGATAAAAACAGCTCTAAGGTAACGAGCGCGATTAGATTTGTCGGCGAGGGTATTGACTTCATTAATAATTTATTAAACAGTTCGGCGCATGATGTTCTTTTAAAACAAGCAAATGACACTAGGGATCAAATTTTTCTTTTAGACGAAAAAATAAAAGAAATGACGGAAGCTTTTGGCGAAGATAACGACTACGTCAGAAACCTAGAAAAAAACCGCAAGGGATTAAAGGAGTTGCTTGATTCATTAGATGCAGAGGTCGTCGCATTTTCAGCAAAGAGCAAAAAATCGTTCGATGAAATAGCCGAATCGCTTAATAAAGTATCAGCCGATAAAAATGCAGCAGAAGCATTAAAAGACCGCTACGAGGAGTTAGTTAAAGCATCTGATAAGCTTAATAAATCATTGCGCACGCCGATTGAAATATACAACGAAGAAATAGCCGTATTGAAGGAATTAAGAAACACAAGAATAGAAGGTTCAAACGCGGCACTTATTTCACAAGAGACCTACAACCGAGGATTAATAGCGGCCAAAGAAACACTTGATGCCTCGTTAGCAAAAGGCAACGATCAAATCGCTCATTATGACGATTTAATAACGGCATCAGAGCGTTTAAATCAATCGCTTAGGACACCATTGGAAATATATCAAGATGAAATAGCATTACTCAACGAACTTAAAAACACGCGCATAACAGGCACTGAACAAGCGTTGTTATCTGAGGAAAACTATATCCGAGGCGTTAAGGAAGCACAGGACACGCTCGACGCTTCATTGCAAAAAACAACGAGCGAATTTGACGCATTAACCAGTGCAGTTGATGGCTGGGGCGCGTCATTCGCTGATGCGATGATGTCGTCATCAGGATCATTCACTGATTTTGCTGAAAACATGATCCGTCAATTAGAACGCATTGCTCTACAACAAGCAACGCAGCCTATATTCGATGCGTTTGGGGGGTTATTGAAAGG
>UEXM01001343.1_pt1 | contig 21190 bp, 29 predicted proteins | sample 1796661 | NCBI WGS metagenome assembly UEXM01 (sample SAMEA4772469, study PRJEB27181) | metagenome | reverse complement strand
TAATTGTTACATATGATTGTGTTCTGGTCTATGGATAGCATGTTTACGTCAAACACAGTTTCCTCAACATACCCAACCCAGTCATTTAACCATGTGTTCACGAATTCTATCAATTGATCGTTGTGTTCTTCTCCTTTTAACCACCATCTACCACCTACCTTGTCTTTCATCTTCAAGAAAGGATCGACCTTATTCCACGATTGGTCCGGCAGGTACAACACGTCCCACCCTGGAAATTCTGTGGCATAGTTCTGTATGTCAAACAGTGAGACGATGCAACCCGGTTTGACAACACAGAAACAAGCGTCTGAATGATATCCCCTGTTGGATGTGTGTACCCTAAATCCTTCCGCAAGCCATTTTGTTTTGAAAAAATCTATATCCTCCTGGGTGCTTTCTCGTCCTCCTACGTCCCAGAAAAGATCTTTTCCCACCCTTGAGATGCGGGCTGTTGATACTGGCGCAGTCTTGATGCCAATCGATAAATTTTTTCTTGCAATATTTTGTAGAAACTTACCGTAAAAATTGGTTTTTTGATAAGCATAGAATTTTTCTCCAATGACAGCAAAATGATCACGTGGACACACTGGGGGACGTCCATACCAGTGTTTATCAAATTTATCCTCGTCAAATTCCGCACGATATGTTTTAATGTTTGCATTTTTAAGTATTTTCTCCAATGCCTGATAGTCCTCCTCAGTTTCGTCCGCAATACGTCTCAATGGGTCTGACACTTTCGTATCCTCTATATTTTTTTTAAAAAAATCTCCGCTGAAATTTTTACCGATTAGGCAACTTTTTAATGGATCGAATGAAGCATAACCTTTTATAGGGATCATGCTATTTCTTTTTGTTTTTGTCTAGTCGGATTACTTTGTTATCATTATCTTTCAAGTGTCCAACTGATTCCCTCACTATGTCGTTGTGTGAGAAGTTGGCCCAGTAAAGTTCAAACGCAACACCTTCTTCCATGCCCTCAAAACTGTGATACAGTCCTGGTTTCACAGCAGTGAAGTCACCTGGGTTCAATATGGTCTCATCCACTAGGTCGTAGTCCTTCTGCCATATCTTGATCTTCAGTTGACCACTCATGCAGTAGAAACCATTCCACTTCCATTCGTGTAGGTGTTTTGAACACACCCCGCCTTTCTTGAAATCTATCCTGTGGAACTCACAGGCATTGTTGGCCAGTATCAGTTCCGTCTCACCCCAAATTTTTCCTGCTTTATACATAAATTTTGTACCTTCCGTTAATAGTATTATAGTACATATTTAGACGTGTTGTCAAATTCAATTATTTTTTTTATAATAAGTTCAGACACCCCTCTACTTGTTTTAACATCAAAATGATGATGATCTCTAGCATAATCAATGTGTCGTGTAAAGATTGTATTTTTATACTTTTCTTTTACAGATTTTATATCATCAAACGCAAATGGTATTATCAAATTTATGATTTTGGTCGGTAACTCGTTCACTATTTTAAAATTCTTTGAAAAATTTGCCATGTCCTTGTCCGCCCCAAAATGGGTCCTGTCATGGTGTACATTCTCACCATTCACTCTCCTTCTTGCGAAATAACTCCACATCACCACTACTATTCTTGGACTGTGTAATTTACAAATTTCCTGTATTCTCAGAGCCATGGTATCGTTGGCACATCCATCTTCGCCAATATTTAGGCATGTTTTACCTAATTTTTTACCAAGCAACTGCGGCCATGTTTCTTCAAAGGGTTGTCCAATTCCCACGGTGAAACTATCTCCAACACACCAGACCACGTCAGAGAGATCCTCTGGCCACTCATGATCCCTGAATCCCCTTGAGTTGTATCTGTACGATATGTCCTTTGTGTAGGACAGGTAATGATCTTTATCCTGACACTCTTCCAATGTGTCCATGCCTGAGTTTTTGCTCTCTGGTATACCCATACGGTTTCGTATTTTTAGCATATGTGTTGCTCGTTCCAGAAGTCGTAAGTGGCCTTGGATTGATCAATCCAGTTGTGATTCTTAGCAAACTTATAAAACTTGTCCAGGCAGGCATCAAAATTCTTTATTTGATTTTTTTTGTCAGTGAGCGTGGTATTTTTTAATGGGTTCAAACCAAAAATTATGCCTTTATTGATCATGTCCTTACTTGTCAATCTGTACCTAACTAGGCCTCTTGCTTCTTCATTGGAGAGATCACCTGCGGATTGTAAAAAACTATATTCTTTTTTGATAATAGAGTTCAACGTGATGCCAAAGTGGTTTGTGAAAGTGTTTTCGTATCCGGTGAGGTTTTTTATTATACTGTCACTGTTCGTCAACATGTCTTCATACGATATATTTTGGATGTTTGGGAAGTTTGTTTCTATCCATTTTTGATACGTCACATAGTCTTGGCATTTTTTGATAAAATACAATTCATCCACTTTGGACACCTGCGAGACTTTGTCTCGATCTTCTTCGTCATACACGTTCAACACTCCTGATTGCTCACGTATGCTCCAGCTCATTGCATATTCAAATATGTTTTCTCTCACACACATTATTATTTTTTCGAAGTGTCCGTTGAGTGATTTATAAAACTTCTGGCGATCGTTGGCGGGATCTTCTCTACTATCCATATGATACTTGGCCAATCTGCTGACCAGTGTCGTCTGTGCCTGCGAGTCGTGTAATATATTTGCTATCTCGCCAAGACTCTGGGAATACCCTAATTCAAAGTTTTTGACTGCGATTCCGTCATCTAGTTGGAGACCGTTTGTCAACTCGTGGGTGTTCTGTACGTAGTGATTTTCTAAGTACAACGTCATGGTGATCAGCCTCTGTAGTATGGTGGATCCTACACCGTCCGGGGTTAGTACAAGATAATTCATATGTGTATTTAGAAGAATTGTTAGTGGAGGAAATAATTCCTTCTACTAATTTTATAAAAATTTTTTATTTTTTTGTGCAAAATGTTTTAAGTTTTCAAAAGATGGATTAAAATTTTCTATCTCTAGCATATCACAAGCCGTGGAGGTCATCTTTTCTAATGCTGTTTTATTGGTAATGTTATCGGGGTCAAACATGATGTCTCTTTTTGGATCAAAGGCATGGGTGCTATCAAGAAAATCTGTATGTGCACCGATATATTTTTCACATTCTTTTAAAACCATTGCATCTATCCACCATTTTGGTACGTCTGCCCAATTTTTTTTTGAAAAGTGTCGTGCCCAATATTGGGCGGTATGATCCGGCTTTACAGTTACCGTCATCCTTTTTGCATAATCATGAATACGGTTTTTTTTTGGCCTGACTATGATTCTTATGAAATTTTTAAAGTGATCCTGTAGATTAATTTTTATTGAATGGTAAGTGGCCAAACGGTTTACCCCAAGTCCGTGAGTGGCCAGGGGTTGGAAGAATTTGTGCAGGGCGTTTGAATCCTTTTTTAATAGATTGGTAATGTCGTCATGGTCATGAAAGTTTTTTATTATGTCAAGGTAACCAAAAGTGTGTGCAGTGATATCGTCTACAGCAGTGCTAATGTTCTTATCAAGACGTTGGCCTTTATATAGTGGATGGTCAATGAAAAGACTACACAAGAATGATCCAAACATTCCTGGCTCATAAATCACAAAGATTTGAGGATTTTTTATCAAGTTTGTAATAGGCATGTGAAAATAACATAGTTCATGTGAGTATTTAGGAGAGTTGTCAATGGGGGAGCAAAAACTCCCCCAACTGATTATTTGAGTTTGTAAGTCTTCTGTAGTCTGTTCAGCAATAATCCGTATGCTGGTAAGAATACAACAAGTCCCACAAATATTTTCAACACAGTCTGCGATCCTGCGATCTCAACCCAGTTTGCCGCCATGTACTCGTTGGCACTGTTGTTGAATGCTACTGCAAAGAAAGTGTATGTGTCGATGATGTTAGCCGCGATGGTTGATACCGCTGGTGCTAACCACCAATTTTTACCTAACGATTTTGATTCCCTGATATACTGGAATACATAAACGTCAAGCATAGTACCAATTGCATAAGCAGTGGCACTTGCGAAACCAATTCTCATAGCAACCGATCCCGGTGCTCCTTCTGCCAAGACAACTGCAATGGATCCGATTATTGCTAATGGATAAGCCGCCGCGATGGTCTGTCTTGCTATTTGTTTGCCCAGTAGTCTAACAGTCAAGTCAGTTGCTATTACTACTAATGGGAAAGTGAATGCCGCCCACGTAAGTTTCACACCGAATATCTCTACCGGTATTGCCACTAACGCATTTGAAACAGTGATCACGATAACGTGAAGTGCCACTAATTTCAACAGCATTGATTTGTCTACGTTTTTGAACATTAAGTCCTCCTTAAGGTTTAAATGTTAATGTAATTTTACTTGATTTACCGAGGATGTGTCAACACAACCTTTAGTTTATTTGTCCCACTCTTCCCATGGGAAAACTATCCATGCGGGTACTTCATCCTTGTTGATCTCATACCCGTGGTAATCTACTTTGACCTTGCTTGGCTTGTTGTTGATCAGTGCGGCAAATTTTATTCTCTCATCGTGTTTGCCGAAGTTGTCCAGTATGTATTGGAATGTTGCACCGGAATCGTTTATGTCGTCTATGATCAGTATCTTCTTTTGGAATGCGAATGCCTTTTCCAACACACTTAGATTTGGCTTGGCTGTGTGATCCCTCAATCTAACATCCAGCACTTCGTGTGCCGTCTTAAGTCTGTGTGAAAGATACACACCTGGTATGCAACCACCCCTGTTAATTCCTAGTATTACGTTAGGCATCCAGTTGCTATGCACCATCTTGTCCTCGATCTGTATAAGTGCGTTACGCATCTGTCCTGTGGTGAAATAATTTTTCTTTACATCATCAGCCATTGTACAATATACCTCGCTCCTCCTGATACCAACATTGCCAGTAGTATCGTGTTTAAAACTATCAGTGCCCTGTCATGCCACTTGAATCCCACCCAAAGCCATCCTGCTGTTCCTATGATTGAAAAGAACACGTCATATATCTTTGGCACTTCCTCGATGGATCTGCAAAGCACAGCACAACATACGAAAAATACAGATATCCATTTGACGTACCACGTGATGTCGTGCAAGGGTGTCACCTTACGCACACTGGTCAGTTGATCTTCAAGTGTTTCGATCTTTTCTTCTAGATCTTCTATTCTATTTTGTGTATCGCTCATAGACTCTGTTGATCACATTGTTGGTCGTTACGAAACTGGCACACTTGGCCATGTCTTTGAGTTTTCTTGCACCTATGTATGTGCAGGCACTCCTCACTCCGCCCAGTATGTCTTCCAACGTTGGTTCAACTGGTCCTCGGTGTGGCAGTGAAATAAGTCTGCCCTCATTACCTCTATATCCGTCCTTGCGTCTACCGTGTACTTCTCGAGCCCTGTCTGAGCTCATGCCATAAAATTCTACCCTGCCGTCCACAACAGGTTGTTCTGACTCGTCATGTCCTGCCAGCATACCGCCAATCATCACCATGTGGGCTCCGCCACCAAATGCTTTCGCTATGTCTCCTGGATACACACATCCACCGTCCGCCATTATGTGTCCACCAACACCGTTAGCGGCATCTGAACATTCCACTATGGCTGAGAACTGTGGTACTCCCACGCCAGTCATTGTCCTTGTTGTACACACGGAACCTGGTCCTATGCCAACCTTGACAACATCAGCACCACATATGATCAATTCCTCGACCATCTCTGGTGTGACCACGTTGCCTGCTATTATGGTTTTGTCTGGGTATTCGTCCCTTACTCTCTTAATAAAATCTACGAAGTTCTGATGATATGCGTTCGCAACATCAACTGTGATCATCTTGACATCCGGAAACATCTCCAGGACCTTTTGCATGTTCTTGTAGTCCTGTGCTTCTGGATCCCACATCACATTCGTTCCTGTACACACTGACACCGACTGCATTCTCAGTCCTGTGCCAGCGGCCTCTTTCCACTGTTCTGGTGTGGTCGACTTTGTTATCACGGTCATCATCTTGTGCTTCTGCATTTCTTTTGCCATGGAGAATGTGCCAACACCATCCATGTTACTTGCGAATATGGGAAGGAAATCCATCACTTTGCCCGAGTTACGGAAAGTGAACTTACGTGTCATGTCAACATCTCTCCTGCTGGACAATGTTGAACGTTTTGGTTTCAACAGAACGTCCTCGAAATTCAGTTTTGGTTCGTTGTCAATCCTCATTTTCTTCCTTCTCTTTTGTTTTACAAACTTCTAGCACACTCTGGTAGTGTTCCCATGCTTGGTTCAGTGCAGGGTACTTGTCCCTCATGTCCATCTCATCAAAAAGGTCCAACTGTCCCATATCGCTGTAACTGTAGGAGAAGTCTGGATCTACGTCCATGTCCACACTAGCGGTTGTGACAATACTGCCTGTGTTTAGTCCTTCACTCCAGCCTGCCATTTCCATGTTGTCAGATTGCATGTTTGCTTGTTCTTGTTTTAATTGTTTTTTTGTTTTAGCCATGGCCCTTCATGCTCATACAGATTTTATAAAATTCGTCCCTTGTTGCAGGGTCATCTTTGAACGCACCCAACATGATTGCTGTGGTCATGTCCGACTCGTGTTCTCTGACACCTCTGTGTGTCATGCAGTGGTGTTCTGCTTTTACAACTACTGCAAGGTTGTCGGTCTTTGCGTATTTCTTCAATTCATCTGCTATCTGTGTTGTCATCTCTTCCTGTATCTGTGGTCTCTCTACTATGTGATGTACTATCCTGTTGAATTTACTCAATCCAATCACTTCTCCATTTGGAATAATACCCACCCACGCCTTGCCAACTATGTTCTGGAAGTGATGGGCACACGTTGATCTGATCGATATTGGACCACTGGTGTACATGCTCTTGTAACCCATGTTGGGGAAACTGGTCACCCTCGGTGCTGGCTTAAACCTACCACCAAATGTTTCTCTGATGTACATCTTGGCCACACGTTTTGCAGTTTCCTGCGTGTTGTGATCGTTTTCTGTGTCAATCACAAGACTGTCTAGTACACCCTGTAGTTTCTCTTGTACCTCTGCCTGTAGTTGATCCATCTCACCATCTTCTATGAATTCTGAGATGTTGTCATTAGAGTGAAACCTCTTGCCTGCTTTTTGTAATCTGTCTTTTATCTTCTTACTGACAGGTCCTTTTGGTTCCCAACTGTCTTTCAATAAGTCTTCACTCATTATTCAAAATCTCCTCTGACTATGTGTTTCCTTAATGCCCTTACAAGTTCTTCTATCTTGTCAATGCAACCGATCAGATCCCTATCGGTGATGTATTTAGATTTTTGTTTCATCTTGTCATATTCTTTTAATGTTATCTGCACCATTGGTGTTGTGTCCCTAGTGCTTTCGTTTTCGTAACTTTTATCCTCTGATCTGTCGTCCGTCATTGTATCTCCTTCTTGTGTGTCTTGTTATACCATTGTACAGCAGTTGCCACCACGTTGTCAAGACTGCTCTGTGTGGGCTCCCACTCTAAAATTTCCTTCACCTTGCTGGTATCCGCCACTAGGTATGCGGGATCTCCCGGTCTGTTGTCATGCATCTCTATGTTCATCTCGCCTGCGTGTTTCTGTACCGCTTCTATCAACTGCTTGTTGGAAGAAGGTTCCCCCGATCCTAGGTTGAACACTTCCGCCACTGAATTATCTGAAGCGTGATTCAATGCTTTTATGTGTGCATCGGCCAGGTCCATCACATGCACGTAATCCCTCACACAGGTTCCGTCGTCTGTTGGATACTTGTCTCCGAATATCTTGAACGTCTTGCCTTGCTTGGCGGCCGCTATGGCCAGTGGTATGATGTGTGTTTCTTTCTCCCTCAGCTCTCCAACCTCGCCTTCTGGATCTGCTCCTGCGGCGTTGAAGTATCTCAATCCAACACTGCTCAAACCGTATGCCCTCAAGTAATCCTTACATACCATCTCTATCATTAGTTTGCTACCACCGTATGCACTGATGGGGTTGGCAACGTCTGATTCCATAGCCAACTGCATTCCTGGATCACCATAAGTGGCCGCACTAGAACTATAGACAAATGTCTTTACATCACACTCGATAAGTTTGTCTAACAACGATACAGTCGTGATTAGATTATTTTTGTAATACAAAGATGGGTTTTCCACACTCTCAGGCACGCTGGTGCTACCCGCGAAATGTATGCAACTGGTTATGTTGTACCTGTTGACTATCTCGTCAATCCTGTCCATCTCCTGTGGGAGATTCAGATTGTAGTTTGGTCCAAACGACTTCAAACCTTCTCTGAAGTGCCTATCCACTGTAACGGGTATATAGCCGTTCTTGGCCAACAGTTTGCAAGTGTGTGAACCCACATATCCTGCTCCGCCCGTGACCAGTACGGCCTTGCTCGGTGTGTTAATATTTTGCTTCGGAAACTGGTGTCCTGTAGTGTCTTCCATCTCTTCTCCATTGTTCTCCCTTGCCTGTCATAATGTCAATCATCCTGTCTATGGTGCCGTCGGTCCAGTCAGAAATCTTGCCTATACTAGGGGATGGTTTGCTTAATAGTACTTCTAGTTTTTCCATTGCGTCTTGCTCCGACCATGGAACATACATCCTCGTGTGGTCATTTGCGAACGTCTCTGGGAATGATCTGTATGCCGGAAACAGTGTGTTACACCCCATTGCATCCGCTTCACTCACTGTGTTGGATACCCAATCCTGTAGAGCACAGTTGAACATCACCCTCGAGTCTGCGAGTAGTTCGTAGTACTCGTTCTTCTTCAAGTTCTCATGTATGGTCAGTATGCCTTTTTTCGCAAGATACTTTGCCTCGTCCACAAAGAATTGATTGTTTGATCTCAAAGGACCACCTTGGCATATTGCGAATTCCACATCTGGGTGTTTCTCTTTGTATTTCAATGCCAGCGTCATGTAGAATTGTGGCTGTTTCTCTTGATCCCATCTCGCTCCAAAAATCACTCTCTGTTTTCTTTCTATGAAAGGTTTTCTGTCTGGTACCCTGCTCTGCACTTCTTCCTTGCCAAAACTCAATCCAGATATGTTGTATATGGGTGCCGACCAGTTTGCTATACGCATATGTGCAACCATCTCTTCATTGGTTGCAAGTATTTTGACATTGGGTATTTCATTACACATCTGTTCATACATGCTCATCCATTTGCTCATGCCCCAAACGTGTACGAAGTCATCTGGATCTATTGCCTGTGCAAGACATCTCAGATATATCGTTGGTCTGTGTTTCTCTTCAACTTGATGTAGTATGTAAGGCAATGATTCCATGCCTGGTTGGAACATGTCCTCAAAGAATATCACGTCCTTGTTTGTTACTTCTCCATTACGCATCATCTGTACGAGATTCATCATCTGACTCATTCCGAAGTATGAACGTCCGTGTGCGTCAAGCACCTGTCCAACACTGATCGCTTTTGTGTCATCTATTGTGGTACCTGGTACGACACTGTATTCTATTCCTCTTTTCTTGTATGCACGTTCTGTCCAGTCTTGTAATTGTAGTGTGTATCTGCCTTCGTATGGCTCTAGGCCCATGTAAAATATTTTCATAGTATTAGTATAACAGATTTATTCCCACTTGTCATTAAAATCTTTGTACAAAGTGTACGCCGCTGTTAGTTCTTCTCCTTCTTTAATGGGTTTAGTTGTAATTAGGTACTTCACCGGCAATTGATGCCAAAAACCTGCAACGTTCTTACAGTTAGGATTATCCGAATGATTGTAGAATGCACCCAAGGCCGTCCTGATACTTCCATGCGGAAAATTTTTGTTGAGTACATGTACAATACCAAGCACTACATCTGCATCAAAATCTCTTGTTGCAAACAGACCTAGCCCTTGTACGTCAGACTCTTTAATAGTCAATCCATCTGGTAAGGGTTTGTACATTATTCTTTCAAGTACTTGATCATTGTGTCCGCATCTGAAACCTCAAATGGATCATTGTCGTCACTGGCATTGTTTTTGCCCGGCTCTTCAAACACTTTAACTACCTCTCCATTGTCTACTAGCATTGAATATCTCCATGATCTCATTCCAAAACCCTGTCCTGGTTTGTTGACCAACATGCCCATGCCCTGTGTGAACACACCTTCGCCGTCTCCGATTGCTTTTACTTTCTTCACGTTTGTGTCTTTGAACCATGCATTCATTACAAACGCATCATTTACAGAAAGGCAGTAAACCTCGTCTACGCCTAATGCTTTCAATTCATCGTACTTGGCTTCATAGCCTGGTACTTGTTGTGAACTGCAGGTCGGTGTGAACGCTCCTGGTAGTGCAAATACTACGACCTTCTTGTTGTCGAATATCTCTGCTGTGTCTACGTCCTTCCATTCTCCGCCTATGAATGTGCAACCGCCCACCTCATCTGTGTCGCCGGTTCTTGTTTTAAAGTTAGTGTATGGTACTCTCATGTTATCTTCTCTCCTTGATTAGTTTGACTGTTCCGTCGTTTGTGTGTTTTATTTTGTGTGTATTCTGTAATGCCAGATGCAGGAAAGACTCATACTTGTCGTCTTTGACTAAAAGTGTTATTGTGTCGTCCATTGCATCATCATCACTGAATCCTGTGTGTGACCATATGAAGTCCTTGCCGTACTCCATGCCGAGGTTGCCCGCTGTGGTGCAGATGTTGGCCACTGCGTCAACAGTGTCGTAACCCGCATTAAGTCCACCACCCTCTATAGGCAGGTGTCCCATCCTCGTGGTCGCTCGTTTTTCTTTGATCTGTACTTCTTTCATTATATCCCACCCATCACTGGTTTTTCGTAAACTGCATGGCTTCCATTCTCGCCATCTTCGCTAACGTCTATTTCAATTTTTCTACCCGGATATCTTTTTGTTATTGCTACATATAAATCATCAGATATCATTTCACAACTTTTAAAATCAAGTTTCATTGTACCATCTGCATACATGTTCTCCATCCATCTTTTGAACTGTATGAATTCTATGTCTCTGTCATCGTGGAACACTTCTATTGCCACCTTGAAATGGAATATGTGTCTGTGAGGATGTCCTAGGAAACTGACATCATACTCATCACCTGTTGCCAGTTTGGGATCGTCCAGTGCCGCAGGATACTTGTGGATGCCTTCCTTACGGAATGTTACCCATATCATCTTACTGCCTTTATTTGCCTGTTCTTTTAGTGCTTGATCGTGTTGGTGCTCAGTGTCCATTTGTTCTCCTGTATTGGTTCGTCTTGTTTGTATTCCTTCCATGAAGTGAAACCTGAAGTCTGTTTGAAGTGATCCATGTTCATGGTCCAAACACCTGGGTTGGTCTTATTGAAGTCAACGTCATCAACCTTTATACAAAGTTGATCATCATCCTCAGAATTTGGAAATATTATTGAACAGAAAGGGATAAACTTTTCGTTTTGCCACAACATCTTGAATTTTTCTTTGACTTGTTTGTGTATGCTGTAGTCGTAATCAACAGTGACATAGTAGCCGTCATCGATCAACCTTTTCATCTGTGCCAGTTGCAGACCATGGTTGTGCATGTAGGATCTGTTTGCACCATAGTAGATTGCTTCTGCATTCACTGATTGTGCAAGTTCTTTGATGTCATCAAACGTAAGATCGTTCCTTGCCAAGAAAAGTGTTTGTTTACCAAGTGCTGGAGTGTGTTCTACTTCCAATCCTGAAAATACACCTACACTGTCACTCTTGCCTGTTTTGTAATCTCTATCCATGTCTTATTATAATATTTTTTGACTAGTTTGTCAACGTGGCTTTTGCCTTTGCGATGGCGTCTTTTATCATCAACTTGGTCCTCTTCAGCCTTGTCAGGATGTCCTTGCTCTCGGAACTCCTGTCCTTGCGTCTGTCCTTGGTAAGTTGCGCCACTTTCCTATCGAGATACTGGTGCTCGTGTTCTAGTTTCTTGAGTTTCTTGCTTTTTTTTCTTTTTGTTACCATGTTGTCCTCCTATTCAAATAAAGAACTGAAATTGTTCGTACCTTTACCACCGCCTGTTGCCCTGGCCCATCTATTGCCTCTGATGTCCGCCAAGTAACTTGATGCGTTGCTTATGACTTCCATCGGTTTCTCGCTGGTGAACACATCTTCCACTAAAGTGTTGAAGTATAGTATGTTCCTCGGAACGTAAATGCTTGGTTCATCAGTCTTGTCACTTGCTTTTGTTTTCCTCCAGTGTTTGACTTCTGGTCTGTATTTCCTTGATTCTATGTCGTTGAGATCGTTTGCTATCTGTATGGCCCTGATCTGGTTGTACACGTTGTGGGCCATCATCAGCACATAACTGAAACTGTCCCAACTGGTTGCCCCGATCTTGCCATTTTTGTTCATGTCCTGCTCGCCATACCAACACACATCTTTCATCTTCAGTCTACGTCCAATACCGCTATCAAATGGAAATTGTATGTCAGATCCTTTCAATGTCTTATCATCTGGAGCCTTGTCCATCACGAACGACCATCTGTCTGGTGTGAATGAGTTGTGTGTGTAGACCAATCCGTTGGCAGTTGATAAAAATGCTGATGCACTGTCAAAACTTATCGTGAAGTTGGAATTAATATGTTTCCTTACCTGTCTCTGTACCTGTGTAAGATAACAACCCCAGTCCATCTGTGATGTTCCTAGTACGTGCATCCAATCCTTGCCATCCAGTTTCTTCTCATCTCTCATTATGATCAAACGTTTAAGCATGACTTCCATGTCACACATGTTGATACCACCCATCGCCCATCCTTCAAATTCGAAGTCTTTGACTGCGTCATACCATATCTGTGCAGTGTTCCAATCATCTCCCTGTAACACGTTCAGTAGTTTTGTCTGTCCCAGCCTGTTCTTCTGGAAGAACTTGTTGTTGTATATCGTTCCATCCAGTGTGTCCTGGAAACTGTTCAATCCTGTTTTTGGCCTGTTGAGATCATCTGCCGCCCACGTGGGTACATCCAATGTCATGGCCCAATCACTAGTGAGCTCTAACCAGTTTAGTATGTCAGATCTAACTTTGTTTGCCTTGTTACCCTCGAAATCTTTCCAATCAAATTTTATTACACCTTTACCTATCTGGTATCCACCCGAGTCACCTACTATAGTAGAAAATTCTCTATCTCTGTTCACGAACATGTGATCTCTGTCATTGACCTTTTCCATGTCCAAGCAGGCGTGTCCCGCCGAGTACAATGCTGTTGGGTAGGTGAACATTCCTTCTTTTGGATTGATAAAGTTTAGTCCTTCCACTCCATTCTCAAAGCCTTTTGGAATCCTGTCCTCCGAGATGTGTTTGCCTTCTGAAACTCTCTGCTTACTGATAAACGTGTTGTAGAAGTTAGATATAGCAGGCAAGAATACCGCGAAGTCTCTGCTCAAGTCTCCTAGGTGTTCCTGCTTACTATTATCCGTCGTCATTATTGCGCCTGTGCTGGTATGATGTATTGATACTTGCCCAAACCTGAATCAACAGAGACCTGCATCGCACCCTCGTTAGAGAAGTGTAATGTGACCTTTGCCGAGTCTGATAGTTTAAGTATTTGTAGCACCTGTCCTACCGGCCAACTCCAACCTTTGTTGAGTGTTCCCTCAACGTCAGTCGCGAACACGAATTCACCACCATGCGATGCCTGATCACCGAAAGTGAAAATCAAGTTTCCATCCTCGGTTCTCACAACGAATGAGTTGTGTTCTGTGTTTGCTGTTGCCTGGAAGTTGAATCTTTGCACACTTGCCACGCTAGGTTCGATCTCAACGTCCCACTTAACACCTTTGAACTTCACGGTCTTAAGTTTCTCGTTGATGATCTCAGCGTTCATGAATCTGTAGTCATTCTTGAAGTCACCCTTTTCGTTCTCGAAATGAATCCCTGTTGGAATGGTCGCACCGTTTCTCTCACCGGACAACACAGTTATGTTTGCTTTCTCCTTGTACTCCGGGCACTTCAAGTGGATGTCTAGTTTGCCCATCTGTGGCATACCGAACGTACCTGTCATCTCCGTTTGTGGCTTGTGGAAAGACCCTTGTAGGATCACAGATCTGTCTTCGGCCATGGAGTCGATTGAAGTTTCCTTATCGTCCCCAGTGATCTTAACAAGATCCAAGAATCCCAGTCCATGCGTATGTTTAACGATGTCTTTTAAGATGTCTATCATAATGTTCTTATTGTATAGGATATTTAGGTCTTAGTCTAGTGTTATTTCACTAACTCTGTATACAACAGGATTTTGTTTACCAGGTTTTTTAAATATGGCATAACTGGCCCCGGGTCTGAATTGATTCATTTCTACAACCTCATATCCCTCGTCCTTGATCATCTGCGTCATGGCGGTTTTAGTGTTGTAGTTCCAGTAACCCCTCTTGGCCAGATCCAGTTCTTGGTCATAATGGCAGTCAGCGTACTGTATGAAACAGTAACCGCCAGGTATCAGCACCCTCTTGATGTCATGCAGGTACTGTTGGATGTGTTGTTGTGTGAAGAATACGAACGTGTCCCAACTGAACACAAGATTACAACTGCCCTGTGGTATGTTTGAGCATTCTGTGTCCTGTGTTTTGTAAAACTTCAAATACTTGTGATGCCTAACGTTAAATTTATTACGAATTGGGTTTTCAACGGCATGCGTGATGTCTAGGAAGTAATTCAACCTCCATGCTCTGAAGTCCATGGAGAACATACCATTGCCTGGACCTATTTCTAGGCTATTGTAGATGTTGGTTCTAGCGAACTGGAATATCTTACTTTGTACTTGTCGTGCTGTGACGGGATCAACTGTGGGATTTCTAAGTTTTTCTTCTCTGTCTTTGTTGTACCATTCGGGAGTCTTGTCCAGTCTGTCAATAATTTGTTTGTTGTTTGCGTCGACGGCTAGAGCAAGATCTTTTAATATTTTGAGATTGGATTCAATCAACTCCTGTAAATCCTCTTTTTTAACTTTTTCTAGTTTTTCAATTAATAATTTTATTTCCTCAATGCTTAACATAATATTATTTAGAATTCAAATAGTTTGTTGAACGTGTTCGTGGTCTCTGTCGACTGCACGTCCCATTCCAACACTCCTATCAAATTATCTAATTTCTGGTCCAGTATTGTTGCTTCCATGGCATCTCCATCAAACGGCAGTTCCTTGAACCATTCCGGTATACGCATCTCGTCTACAGGATACGCAATACTTGTATAGCCCAATGGATTCTGTTTCAGTTTACACACAATGACCTTTGCGCCATCTGTTATAGGCATCGAGTACTTGTCACCATACATCTCTCTGCATCTATTCCAGTTCATGCTGGCTCTAACATGCCCAGGCATGTTTGCCCTGCCGGCTTTCTCCTCGGCCGCTGTGTATTTGGTCATGTTGTTTGCTCTCTTGGGAGATCCTTTCTCCCAGCCTGGTCTTGCTTTGAACTCTGCTCTGAACTCACTTATTCTATCCAATACATCTTTCTCATCTTTGCCTTGTAGTACCATGTATAGTATTTCGCCTAGAAAGTCTTGTACGAACACAGGAGTGTCTGATCTTTTTAGATCAAGTCCCATCGCTTTTACTTTGCCATCCTTGCCTTCTGTGTCTGCACGTTTGTTCTCTTTGTCGTAGTACAACACGGCATATCTCTTCTTTGTGATGAATAATCCTTTGGATGCCACAAGTTCCCTACCTGCCGCAATTACTTCACCTCTAGTGCTTGGTGTGTGAAATGCCCGAGTCATGAATGATTTAAATGATCCGTTGACCTCATCCGCTATCTTGTCATACAAACCTAACACAGAATCCTTGGTCCATGGAATCAGTCCTTGGTTGATCTCCTTCTGTAGTGTCTTGTATGCTGAGAAGTAAACGGAATCTGTATCTCCATAAACAATACTCTCACCTTTGTGATCATATTTGCCTGCAACAATTTCGTTGACCTTGCTGGCCATGTGTTTGGTGATACATCTCCCAGTCAGTGTGACCGATTGTCCAATTCTTATGTCAAAAAACCTACAGCCAGGGTTTAGTATTGCACCATACAGACTGTTCAGATTAATTTTCTTAACCAGTTGCCTCTTGTCCCAATACTCTCGCTCGATCTCGTTGTCTCCACAGTCACGCATTTTTCTCTGCATTTCTTGTCTTTCTTCATACCAACGTTTCAACAATCCTGGAATGATTGCCTCATACTCATATGTGAATATGGTTCCGTTCGCACTCAACATCCATTTGTTGTTGCCATCGAAAACAATGTCATACAGTTGTGCCGCACTCATACGCACACTGGTCTTGTCTTCCCAGTCCACAATTATCTCTGTGCCTTTCTCTTGATTCATGACCGCTTGGTACTCCCAACTGCCAAACTGACTGTCCCATGCCGCCGCAAACGATTTCTTGGCGTGTTTGGCCCTGTTGATTTCTGCAGAAGTTATCACAGGTCTTATCTGCCCCACGATGGTCTCTGGTCCCATGTTCAGTGCCCTAATAACACTAGGATACAGTGAGTTGATATCAACAGACCCTATCCAATCGTGTATTCCTTTTTGTGGGGTGGCCACGTGGGCGCCGGCCGCCGGTTGATTCTCTTCACCGTCTTTCTTGTACTTCCTGCCTGGCACGATCATGCCACGTCTGTGTGTCTCGTTCACTATGGCCTGTTCTGTGACCGCGACCGCACCCATCGTTGTTTGCAGTAGCACAGTGTTCTGGTGTGCGATCTCGTTTGCCAGTTCTATGAACTTCAGTTTCTTCTCCAGTTTGGCCAACAGTGCGGTGTCCTGCCTGTTGTATTCTATGAACAAGCCAAAGTCGTTCTTGTACAAGTTATCAAGTGAACCTTCGTAAACTGTTTTCCTCTCATCTAATTCGTGTTCACCTATGGCGTCTAGTCTGAAACTGTGTCTTTCCTCATATGTGTATTTCCTGTATAGTTCCAACAGGTCCAAGTGTACACGGCCAATGAGATCAAAACTCAACTGCTCCCTGCCATACTTCTCGAACACTCTCTTTCTAGGTTTTTCACCCCAAAAACAAAGACGTCTTGTGTCATCTGAACTCAACACTTTCTGTATTCTACCTACAGTGTATGGAATGTCATATCCCTCACTGTTCCAACCCGACAGTATGTCTGCGTCTTGCACCAGTTCTAGGAACGCATCTAACATGTCTTTCTCTTTTTCAAAAAGCATCGTGTTGTCAAATCTTTTTGTGAGCTCTTTGGCATCGTCCATGCTGATGGTCTTGGGAGGTACCGCGAAGGTGACCAGTTGGTCCGTCCAGCTCATGTAACAACTTATGGCAGTTATGGGCATGAACGGATCATCTGTTGTTGAATAACCCCGATCTGGATCGAAGTCAACTTCAATATCGAAAAACATCACGTTTAGTTTTGGCGTTTCCTTGCCCAAGTAGTTCTCTTCTAAACATCTGAACACTGGATTGATATCATGTTCATAGAGTTGTTTGTTTGATCTAATACGTTGCTCTTTTATGAATTCCTTGTGTGTGGCACACTGCACCCGCTGTAATGGTGCACCAGTCATTGACCTGTGTTTGCCCCTTGCGTCCTCGTAGTAGAACACGTACCTGGCATCGTACTCCGTGAATATCCTGCCTTTCTTGGGATCACGTTCTACGACGTATATCTTGTCCTCATCTTTTTTGAATAGTGCATCTATGTAACTCATCTTACCACCAATAACTTGCCACGCCGTAACCGTAGACATTTATGATTGCGAAGTAGCCGGTGATCATCATCACGAACGCCGCTTCTCTCCTGTATGAAGCATAACATTGTGTGAGTGCTCCTACCAAGAACCCCGGATACACGACTGTCATGTCCGGATCTGAGGCTGTGATCGCTAGTGTAAGGCTGGCTCCAACCGTGAAAATGAAACTGACGAGTTCAAAATAGAACGCTGTCCGGTCACTTTCAAAACTACGAAGCCAGAATGATCTGACTTTGTCCAACATTAAAGTTTGCCGGCCGTGTTCAGTATGCTCTCCAGCGTGTCCATCTCGTCCGCGATGTTCTGGTAGTTGCCTTTGTGTGCAACTGATATCGCTTTGTTGATGAGTGCTGGTTTCAATTCTAGTTCTTCTGATATTGCTTTTACTGTGTCTTTTAGTCCACCCTTCAAGTCCTCTACCTCACCTAGTACCTGTGAACCTTGGGAAATGATCTGGATAAGTTTTTGTTTTTCCGCATCATTGAAGTTTCTTACTGCCATTTGTTTCTCCTGTTGTTATCCAACAAGTATATAACAGATCTTTGCTGAATGCAAATTATTTTTTCTTCTTGGTGTTGACGTTGATTGCTTTACCACGTCTGTTGGGATTTGGGTCTTTTCTTCTCTTCCTAGCCGCCGCACTTGCCCTGCCTTTTTTACCCAGTGCGTATGCCTTCTTGGCTGGTAAACACTTGGGTTTACCCTCGCCTTTTGATTTACCTCCGCAGGCACCTCTGATTTTTCCTTTTGGACCCATTCGCACCCATTTTTGTTTGAACCATTTCTTAAGATCTTCATTAAGTGTTTCTTCAAATACTAACTCTCCACAGTTCACACAGATGTCTACGTCTTCTTTCTTGACGCAGTTGGGCACACGTTTGCCGAACATGGTCTTCATGCCCTTCTTGGTGTAGCCTTTCCAACACTTCTCTGTGATTATCTCACTGGCTCTCATTATTTCTTCTTGCTGTTACCCCAGTTGGCCGCACCTTTTTTACGACACTGCACTAGTGCACCACTGGCGTAGGCCGAAGGCCATACTTTGTATCTTGATTTTACTTTGTGATAGCAGGCGTCCTGTTTCTCTGCCAGTTGTTCAAATTCTTGTTCCGTGATTCCTACAACTTCCGTGATCTTCATGTTACCACTTCCTACATGACCAGTATCTTGCTTTGGTCTTTGGTCCTGGGTTCGCACAGTTGTGTCTTGCTCTGAATGATTTTCTTGCTTTTGGATTGCTCTTTCTAATTCTCATTGTCGGTCTCTTCGCACTTGTACCACCGTGTCCGAAGTTAACCTTCTTGACGTTTCCTGATTTTGGATCCTTAACGTATACTTTAAATTTCTTAACATCACCACGCATTGGTTTGTTAAGTGGAACTTTCCTACCCCTGTATTCTGCGTCAAATAGTTCTGTCTCGTCTTCTGGGAAACCCAATGGACCAAGCACTTCTTCAAAGTCCTCGTCCTCTTCTATGTTGAATTCGTCTGCTTCTGGGAATGGTTGATATGATTCAAACTTCCCAAGTTCAACGTCACCCATTAGTTCATCGTATGATAATTTTGCCTGCACCATGTATTCTGCTGGCTGTCCCATCTGATCTGATCCTGTGACCTTTACCACTGATACCTTGCCTAGGTCCTTGTGATTGACCACGTCACCTTCTCTTGGTGCCTCGTCACGTTCATCATTGGGGTTGAATTCTTTTTCCTGCACCGCTGATTCTTTATTAGGCATTCCATACTCCGGTCCTTCGCCAGCGATGTTGATAAGACGGTCCATCCATGATGTCTTATCTAATTTTTCCAACCATGGAAACTTCTTGAACCATTCCCGCTGATTCTCCTCCATACCGTCTCCGGGTGTAAGGCCATGGTCTTTCATTAGTTCCGGTCCGCTGTCAGTGCCGTGTTGGGCATAATCGTGGATTACTCTTGCTTTCTCTTTGCCATATCTTTCAGCAACTGCATTCATAAGTTTTGTCCAATCGTCTTCGGCTTCCTGCACCGGTGCGTTCACACCGTCGATCCTGTTTAGTATGCTTCTGATCTCCACCATTGATTCTGCGATGGCTTCTTGTCCCAACTGCATCTGTGTCTTGTCGTTTGTGAATTGTGTTGTCTTTGCCAGACCCCTGCTACCTGCACTTGCTGGTGACTGGATCTGTTTGCCTGCACTCACGTGTCCCGTGTCAGTCATTGCCACCTTGGCGTCTATGTATGATCCGTAGTTGTAGGGTATTGAGCTCATATGCTGTATTTATTTCCACAGCACCATCTTGAAACGTTCTTTGTCTATGCCAAAGAACCCAGTTTTCCACTCGCTCTGCTCAAAAAAGCCCAGTTTATGCCACTCATTTTTACGTTCCAGCATGGTCTGTGCCCGTTCATCCCAGTCCTGGTTCTGTAGGAACTCGTCCATGATCTCTTTCTTGGCCGCCACCTCGTTGTGGTCGAATCCGTCATACTCCCAATGTAGCAGTTCGAACACGTTGCCCTCACGGTCACAGTAGTCTATGCTGAAGTCCAGTCCCCATTTTGGACGCATCGCAGTCAGTTTGTGGAACTGTGGCCTGTATGCGGCCCAATTTTCCAACTGATTCAGAGCATCACCCGAATATCCCTTGCGTTCGAACATGTAGGCATGGTTGATGTGTGGTCCCGATTCCGTGTCGTCGGCAGTGAACCATTCTTTTCTTAGTGTGATGTGTTCTGAGTTCCTGTGCGGTGTGGTCTCTGCTCCGTTGGCTACGGCATACAGTTGTTCCAGTTTGGTGAGATCGTAACCGTTCTGATCGAAAAGGTCAACTACATCCTTGGGAGGACATGCGAATATGCTTTTTATACGCTCAGTCCAGTAAGGATTCGTGTTGAACTTGTGGTCTGTCAAGTGTAACTGCATACACTTATTTAATTTTTTAGATTATTTTTTGTCTGCTGGATCTAGGTCGTTTGTGAACTTGTCTTCTGCTGGTGCTTCTATTTCTACTTCTTCACCCATCTCGTCGTCATCGTCGAACTCTTTGTCTAGCATTGGAACTTCGCCATCTTCTTCGTCCTCGTCGTCTTTAGACTCTGCGTCTTGTTTTACTAGGTCGTTTAGAGATGGTTCAGGCCTGTGAGGCTCTGATGTGTTTCTGTCTGCGTCTGCTATGACTTCTTCTTCTGGTGCTTCTGCCTTTTCAGCGTCTGCTATGATTTCAGTTGTCTCTGGAGTCTTGATGAGAATGCTTGATGATTCCTCGTTGTAAACTGCTTCATTGTCTGAGATTGTGTTGTAAAGTTCCACGAGAGCAGTGTCTTCCGCGCCTTTGATGTACTCCGCGATATCCTTTGTGATAACTTCTCTAAATGATTTTGAGTCATACGTTTGCTCTTCCTTTTGTTCCGTCTTCAGTTCTGCCAACTGTGCTTCTAATTCTGCTATCTTGTCTAGTCTGTTGACTTCTTCGTTGACTTCTTTCTTGATTGAAGTGGCTATTGAGTCATCTGCGTCTGATTCAGCGA
>UEXM01001342.1_pt1 | contig 21196 bp, 27 predicted proteins | sample 1796661 | NCBI WGS metagenome assembly UEXM01 (sample SAMEA4772469, study PRJEB27181) | metagenome | reverse complement strand
TTCCCATGAATTGGAAGGTCTTGGTTCAGCCAAATCAGGTAAAAATGAAGACCGCAGGCGGCATTCTGCTGCCAGACACCTCAAAGGACAACGAGGAATACCTGACCGCCCACGGCACCGTCTGTGCGATGGGTGATTTAGCATATCGTGACCGCGACACGGGGGAGCGTTGGAAGTCTGACGTTATGCCGCAAATCGGAGATCGCGTGACCTACGGTAAATACGCTGGTCAGAAAATTGTTGTAAAGGGCGTGAAATTCCTTCTGCTGAATGACGATGAGCTAACGTCTATTCTGCCAGAGGGCGTCGAAGTCGCCGCATATTTGGGGTAGGGCAATGTCAGAACAAGAGAAAATTCTTGAAGAAATCGAGGCCGAAATCCAAGCGGCCAAGGGTGAGCCAGAAGATTTTGAAATAGAAATCACTGACGATCCCGTCAAAGAGGCCAAGGAGGAGGCCGCTGATGTTGCGGAGGAGCAGGAGCCAGACTACGGCCCCAAGGTGCAAAAGCGCATCAGCAAGCTCGTATCGCAGCGCAGGGAGGCTGAAATACAGGCGCGGCAAATACAGGAACATAACGCGCAACTGCAAAAGCGGCTAGAGCGTCTTGAGCAGGGATCGCAGCAGAACGCAGAGCAAGAGTTTAACGCGAAGTACCAGCAGACCAAGCAGGCGCTGCACAAGGCCGTGGAGGAGGGTGACACTGACGCCCAAGTTAACTTCCAAGAGCAGATAGCCGACATGAGAGCGGCAATGCGCGTTGCACAGGCCACTGATCAATATCGGCGGCAGGACGTGCAAAGACAGCAACAACGCCAACAACAGCAGCCACAGCGCCAACAGCAGGCGCAGGGCAATCAGCCACCTGAGAAGGCAATGGGCTGGTGGCAGCAAAATAACTGGTTTAATGCCACAGGTTTTGAACGAGAAACAGCCGCTGCACGGGCCATAGATGTGCAATTAGATTTGGAAGGGTTCGACAAGAATAGCGATGAATATTATTCGCAACTTAACGGACGTTTACAAAAAGTATTTCCTGAGTTAAAGTCAGGGCCAAGTCCGAAGCAAAGGCCAAAAGGTAGGTCTCCAGTCGCCCCCACTACGGGCGGGTCTTCAGCTTACAAGGGCAATCGTGTGCGTATGACGCAAGAGCAGCTTAGAATGGCTAGGGAACTTGGTATAAACGATGAACGTGGTCTCAAGAAATATGAAGCCGAAATTCGCCGTCAACAGAGGGAACAATAGTCATGCCTGAGAAAAGAAATGTTCGTGCAGAACAATCACGATCTTCCACCCGCGACGAGCAATCTCGCACAGAAGCGGCGTGGAAACCACCAGCACTGTTGGACGCACCAGAAGCCCGTCCCGGCTATGTCCAACGCTGGGTCGCAACCTCGATTCAAGGGAAAGACACCCCCGACAACGTGTATAAAAGAATGCGCGAAGGTTGGGAGCCACGCTCCGCTGACACTGTGAAAGAGAAGTTGTTTCCGACGATCAATCACGGACAGTGGACAGGATCAGTAGGGATTGAAGGCATGTTGCTATGTGAAATGCCAGAACAAAAACACGCCTCACAAAAGGCGTTCTGGCAGAATAAAAACACAGAGCAAAATGAAGCAGTCTCAGGTGAACTTGATGCGTTAGGACGGCGTAGTGGGCAGGCGTTTTATCAAGAGCGCAAGTCTGAAACCAGTCGCGGCAGGCAATTGTCTGCCATGAGCGATTAATCTTTACGCTATAGGAGCGAAACATGGCAAATGTAGACGCCGCATTCGGGTTTGTCCCGATCCGTCACATGAGCGGTAATGCGCCTCGCACAAACAAATACACCATCGCAAGTGAGCTTGCGGAGAACATCTTTAAGGGTGATCTGGTGATTGTTATCGCTGCGGGTACGCTTACACCTCACACTGCAACTGAAACCAATAACATTGGTGTGTTTGATGGGTGTTCGTACACAGCATCTGACGGATCATATGTATACAGTGAATATTGGCCGTCAGGCACAACCGCGACAGACATTATCGCGTATGTGTATGACGATCCGTACACTGTGTTTAAGGTTCAGTCTGCTGGCACAACCGCCCAAACAAATATCGGCAACTGCGCTGATGTTGTGGCAGGCGCAGGCTCGACCATTACTGGTCAATCTGGTTTTGAAATTAGTGGAACAATGGCAGCAGGCATCGCAACCTGTAAAATCCTTGCTCTGCATGAAACTCCAGACAACGCATTCGGCGCAAATGCTGTCATGGAGGTGACCATTAATGAGCATCTTCTTGGCACCAATGTCGCTGGTATATAAGGAGGGCATGACAAATGGCAATGAATAGAGCGAGTTTTGCGAAAACTCTAGAGCCGGGTCTGAATACTCTCTTTGGACTTGAGTACGACAGCTATCCCGCTGAATACGAGGCCGTCTTTGAATCGAATAGCTCTCAAAAGGCTTACGAAGAAGACGTACTTTTGAGTGGTTTCGGCCAAGCGCCAACAAAAACTGAGGGTGGAGCGGTCTCTTATGACAGCGCAAGCCAACAGTGGACTGCGCGTTATCAGCACGAAACTGTCGCCTTGGCGTTCTCAATCACTGAGGAAGCTGAAGAGGACGGTCAGTATGGTTCGCTTGCCTCGCGTTACACAAAGGCGCTGGCACGGTCTATGGCATCGACCAAAGAGATTAAGGCTGCAAACGTCTTAAACTTCTCTCAGACTGCTGGATACACTGGTGGTGACGGTCAAACTTTGTTGAGTGCATCGCACCCAACACAGAACGGCGTTCAGTCTAACGTGCTTGCCACGGCGGCTGATCTGTCCGAGACATCTCTTGAGTCGATCCTGATTAACATCAGCGACATGAAAGATGATCGTGGCCTTCGTATTGCGGCACAGGGTATGCAATTGGTTATTCCAACTGCCTATCAGTTTACCGCAGAGCGCCTGTTGGAAAGCCAGCTTCGCGTTGGTACAGCCGATAACGACATCAACGCCATTAAGGCTGGTGGTTATCTGCCCAAGGGCTATCACATCATGCGCCGTCTGACCGATCCTGATGCGTTCTTCATTACAACTGACGTTCCAGATGGTCTGAAGCACTTCACCCGTTCAGCGATGAAAAAGGGCATGGAAGGTGACTTTGAGACTGGCAACGTCCGTTACAAGGTACGCGAAAGATATAGCTTTGGCTTCACCGATTGGCGCGGCGTATTTGGCACCGAAGGCGCAGCATAAACAACCCAATCTTCTCTTCCTGTTGGGTCAAACTGGGGCGGTCTTCGGATCGCCCTTTTTTTATTTTAAATAAAAATGCATTTTATTTGTATCTGTCTATTGTATTCTGGACTGTATCCCTTATATCAATCATAAGCGAAACAGAGGAGAGACAAAAATGGAACTTAAAGCAGTAAAAAACGGCGCAGATTATGAGATCAGCGCCCTTCACGGCGACACATGGTTTGTGGTCGGCAAATTTGCTGATTGTGAGTTTGGTCGTTATGTTTTTGAAACAGATGATCCAGAGTTGAACAATTATTATAATTGTCATTTTGAAGCTGCTGACGAAGTTAGCATTTACGATTTGACATCGCAGCTTCGGGTTTTTCGTTCAGCGTATGAAGAAATAGAAGCAGAAACCGAAGCAGATATGGCTGCTGATCGCGCAAATGAAGCGGCTGCTAATCGTTATTGGGAAGATCGCGGCTGGGAAGATAAGTTCATCGAAGAAGATATGGGTCGTTCTCCATTCGGCCGTTAATCAAAGCGGGGGCCACGCGCCCCCATTTAAAAATCCAAAGGAGAAAAAAATGGCAATAATCAATGTAACTGCAACGGTCAATGTGCAACGCACAAAAACAATTAAGATCAAGGTTCGGGTTAAGGACGTAAAAGATTGGTTGCGCGAGACTTATGGTACACCCAGTGAGCATGGGTATGAGTGGGATGAACCACACATACTAGAGGAGTATATGCAAGAAGAATTGGAAATGAACGAACCTGATATGTTTTCAGAAAACGATGGGGAAATAAACGAAACACTTACCGATGATTGGGTCATAGATAACGCCGAAACATAACACTAACGCCGTTAGCGTTACAAAAAAGGGCGGTCTTCGGATCGCCCTTTCTTTTTGTTCAGACCTGTTGTATTGTGCCGACATCCCTGACAGGTGCGTCCCGTGCCTGACTTTAACCCAAGACAGGAGATCATCATGGGTACAACTACTTTTACAGGTGCGGTACGTTCTGAAAACGGCTTTATCGACGTAACGAAAAACGCCACCACAGGCGCTTACACCACAAATTCAACATATAATAATGACGCCACAATTGGCGGCAATGTTACCATCGCTGGAACCCTCGCGGTCACGGGAGCCACGACAGGCATTAAGTCAGTCGTAACAATTACAGATGCAACCTACGCCGTCACAGCCGCCCAGTCAGGAACCACGTTTATTTTATCAAGGGCGGCAGGAATTGTGGTTACGCTTCCAGAATTAACCGCAGCGGCAAGCGGTGAGCAATACACGTTTATAGTGGGAACAACATTCACTGGCGCAGGCCAGATTAATACGGGCGCTACCGCCGATCTGTATTCTGGGTTTGCTATATTATCAGACCCCGCAACGGCTGGAGACACCAACACGTTTATTCCAGATCAATCTAACGATGACACGATTGATTTGGGCGCAGTAGAGCAGGGGTGGCTTTCTGGAGGCCAGATCACGCTTACCGCTCAGTCGGCCACGCGCTGGCATTGCGCGGCATTCCTGTTAGGTGACGCGACACTTGCGACACCGTTTGAATAAATCAATCTGGCGGGGGGCAACCCCCGCTCCACAATCTAGGAGATTGATATGGCTGATATTACAACATCGACTACAATCATCGACAACACACATGAATGCGTTCTTGCATTCCAATATCAATATGTCGATGGTGGTAACGAAAGCGCAGTGTCAAAAATAGACGTGTCTGCCTTGGTGGCAAGTGCGGATGGCGCAACTTGCACGGGCCTTAAAATAATTGAATGTCACTGGGTTCTAAGCGGCATGACAGTTCAAGTATTGGCAGACGCTGATACTGACATAATTGTTATGCATCTGGCAGAAGATCAGCAGGGTTATCAGAGTTTTGAGAGATTTGGTGGCTTGCCTAATACCGCATCATATGGTGCAAACGGTACTGGAGACATCAAGTTTACAACAACTGGGGCTGGCGCGGCTGGTGATGCATACCAAGTGATCATCCGAGCGGTGAAGAAATATTAATTAGGGGCGCAGCATGGCGACTTCAGACACAGTAGCGTTTCGCCCAGATGTTGAAGAAATCATCGCGGAGGCTTACGAGCGGTGTGGGATCGATCCACAGACGCAAACAGGATACAAGGCTGTGTCGGCAAGGCGCAGCCTAAACCTGTTATTTAGTGAGTGGGCCAACCGAGGCATTAATTACTGGGCGGTCAAGCAACAGACGTTAACACTGGTGAACGGCCAGACAACGCCCTACACGCTGCCTGTTGGCACTATAGACATCATGGACGCCGTCATTAGAGATAGCGCAGGCACGGACACGTCTGACCAAATCATAAATCGTGTGTCGATTGCCGACTACAATCAACTTCCAAACAAAACATCTTCGGGCAAGCCAAGCCAGTATATGCTGGACAAGCAATACACGCCCCTGCTTTACATCTGGCAAATACCAGACGTGACCACATACAGCTTGAATTATTGGTCAGTAAATCAGCTAGATGATATCACGGCCAGCAATCAAGACGCTGACGTACCGTACCGCTGGTCTGACTGCATCTGCGCGGGGCTGGCAAGCAAGCTGGCGTTGAAAAACGCCCCCGACAGGTTTCAAATATTAAACGAAATCTACGAGAGGGCATTCACGTTTGCGGCGGCGTCTGACAATGATGGCGTCAGTCTGAGGGTTCAGCCAACTGCGCTGAATTTATCCTGATGGCAAAATACGCACGGGGCAAAAAATCTCAAGCGATTAGCGATAGAAGTGGCCTTCGAATTCCCTATACGCAATTAAAAACAACTTGGGACGGCCTGCGCGTATCGCCAGAAGATTGGGAGCCAAAACAACCGCAGCTTACGCCTGCTAAAAATGTTGTCGATGCCACGGCCCTATTTAATCCACGGCCCGACAACGATCCCGAAAATGTCACGTTTTTCGTTGGATTTAATTACGACCCGTTTCTAGACCCAAGGCAGAGACCGGGGAGCGGCGTGTATGGCGCAGGCGGCACTGCACGGCTAGACTTCACAGACTTTGAGTATGGCCCAGAGGCGACAGGGGCGGCTGGAACGGGCGGCATAGGAACGGCAGCATTTGCTGTAGATGTCACTGGCGTATCTGGTAGTGGCGGCACGGGCAACGTGGGCGTCGAGGCTCTGGAAATATCTATCGCTGAAACTGGCGTTGGTGGCACGGGAGCGGTTGGGGCAGAGGCTCTAGAGCTTTCCATTGCAGAGGCTGGAGTTGCTGGCACGGGCGCTGTCGGAAGCGAAAGTGTTGAAATTACTGGCTGGGGTCAAAACGGTTGGGGAGAAGATGGATGGGGCGAATAAAATGAGCTACACAACACTAAAGGCCAACATCCAAGACTTCTTAGAGGATGACTCAGCAGAGTTCGTCGCGTCAATTGACACGATCATCGCACAGGCTGAAGAGATGGTTTTCCAGCGACTGCCAAATCTGCCATGCTTTCGCTCGACATCTGCTGCGGCCAATCTTGTGGCAGGCACGGCGTCATACACAATTCCCACGGCGCGGATGATTAGGCAGGTATCAATTACCGACACAAATGTTGTGACGTATCTTGACCACAGAGTGGATTCTTACATCCGAGATTACTGGCCTAATTCGACAACACAAGGCACCCCGCGAATGTACAGTACAGACAGCGCGGGAACGTCTGGGACAGTCATTACATTGGCACCAACGCCGTCATCCACCTTGGCCTACAGCGTGGACTTCATAGCGCCTGAGACGGGCCTGAGTTCGTCTAATGCCAATACATGGATAGACACCAACGCGCCTGCGGTTATGCTTGCTGCGGCTCTTTACGAGGCGTCTGCGTTTTTAAAAGCGCCAGAGACGCTGTCACTATATAAAACGCAATTTGACGAGGCGGTGCAATCTCAGGTACAAGAGATGCAACGCGATTACGCAGCAGAATACAACGGAGGCATATAATGGCTATCACACAAGCGATGTGTACGCAGTTCAAGCGAGATGTAATGCTGGGGCTGCATGATCTCGACAGCGACACAATTAAAATTGCCCTATTTACCAGTTCAGCAAGCCTTGGGGCGGCGACAACTGCCTACGCCTCGTCTGGGATTAATGAAGTGGCAAACGGAAATGGATACACCACGGGCGGTGTAACGCTTGCGAATGCGTCAGTCGTTAACAACAGCACTAGTGGCTGCTTTGATGCGGATGATCCAAGCTGGACAAGCGCGACATTCACGGCGCGTGGAGCGATGATTTACAATGACACCGAGAGCGACTTGGCAATTGCCATCTTGGACTTTGGTGGCGACTTCACGGTTGCTGGAGGAACCTTTAAAATTGTATTCCCTGCGGCCACTGCAAGCAATGCGATAATTAGGATAGATTGATATGGCTTCAACTTATGTAAACGACTTACGCCTCAATGAGATGGCGACTGGCGACCAGTCGGGCGCATGGGGAACAGTCACCAACACAAACCTTGAGCTAATTGGGGATGCCTTTGGTTACGCCACAGAGGCCATTACCACAAACGCTGACACCCACGCCACAATTATAGCTGACGGCGCAGCAGACGCTGGCAGGGCAATGGTGCTGAAGTACACAGGGACGCTAGACAGCGCGTGTACAATCACAATATCTGGCGGCGATGCCTCGACATTCACAGTGTCCAAGCTGTGGTACATCCACAACGCCACCAGCGGATCGCAAAACATTATTATAACTAGCGGCTCTGGAGCAAACATCACGATTGCCAACGGCCAGACAAAGTGCGTCTACACCGATGGTGCTGGCTCTGGTGGCGCGGTCATTGATACCTTCGCGGCCCTGTCTGTTGTTGATTTGTTTGTTGATGATGATCTGGTCGCGGCTGGTGACATAACAGGAGACACTTTAAACGCCACAGGAGACACGGCGGCTGGTGATAATGCTGCTATTGGTTACACGGCGGCTGAAGGCTTAATCCTTACAGGTCAGGGTTCTACCTCAGATATTACATTGAAGAATGACGCAGATGCTGTGGTGTTTACTGTACCTACAGGCACTGATGATATTCTGTTTCCTGATGGTGCTAAAGCAATGTTTGGTGCTGGGTCTGATTTGCAGATTTATCATGATGGGTCTGATAGCTATGTAGATGACGCTGGAACCGGAGGGCTAATCCTTCGTGGCAATGCCGCAGTGACCATTGGTAAGCACACTGGTGAAACAATGGGGTATTTTGAAGCTGATGGTGCAGTTTCTCTATACCATAACAATGCAATTAAAATGGCGACAAGTGCGTCAGGAATTTCAGTAACAGGCAATGTGATTGCTACAGGCACAGTAGAACCCGCTGGTGACACGGCGGCTGGTGATAATGCTGCTATTGGTTACACTGCAGCAGAAGGTCTTATTCTTACAGGACAGGGTAGCACTAACGATGTAACCATTAAAAATGATGCTGATGCTGACGTTCTTGAAATACCTACAGGCACTACAAATGTAGCTGTTGTAGGCAATATTACATCTGGCGGTGCAGCAGTCAAAGTTGCTGGCTTGGAAACTATTTGGGTTCCTGCCGCTGCAATGTATCCCAGCACGACAAACCCATGCTCAGACCTCACTCAAGTTGAAACAACTGCGTTACGGCCTGACATGAAAGTCTTAGATTTTGCAGCCGATGCAGATGACTTTGCTCAGTTCTCAATCGGATTTCCCAAGTCTTGGAATGAAGGAGTGATAAAATTTCAAGTATTTTGGACACCTAGCACCACAAATACTGGGGATTGCATATGGGGATTGCAGGGCGTTTCGGTTGCCGATGGTGCCACTATAGATGTTGCGTTTGGTACAGCCGTAACGGTTACAGACGCAGGGATAGGCACGGTAGAAGATCAACAGGTTTCTGCTGTTAGCGGGGACGTAACCCTTACAAATGCTGCTGTTGATACGCAATCTTATTTCCAAATATTTAGAGATGCTAATGCGGGAGGCGATACATTTACTGGCGTGTCTCGTTTGTTGGGCATTAAACTATTCTTCACAACAGATGCAGCCAATGATGCGTGAGGTTGAGCAATGAGCTTTGGTTATCAAGTTTTAGGTTTCGGTGCTTTTACAAGCGGCGGTGGATTAGATGCTACTGGCGGAACTATCACTGAAGCAGGGGGTTTTAAAATCCACACGTTTACAAGTAGTGGTACTTTTACAGTAAACTCTGGCGAATCTTCCGATATTGAATTTTTAATAATTGCTGGTGGTGGCGGTGGTGGAACCCAGCACTCAGGTGCTGGCGGTGCTGGCGGTTATCGTTCTTCTGTTGGATCAGAAAATACTGGTGGCGGTGCATCTACCGAAAGCCGAATGAGTGTAAGTGCTGGGGATTATACCGTAACCGTTGGCGCAGGTGGCGCAGGAGGGGCATCAGTCGGAAATGGTAATGGTGGTTTTGGAGCCAACGGCTCAAATTCTTCATTTAATTCTGTGACATCTACAGGCGGCGGCGGTGGTGCTTCTTGGCGAAATGGGTCCAGCGCAACTGTAGGTGCGGCAGGCGGCTCTGGCGGCGGCTCTGGTTATGGTGGTGCTGCTGGTGGTGCGGGTACGTCTGGGCAAGGTTTTGCTGGAGGTAAGTCCACTTCATCGGGGGCGGGTGTTCCGCATGGAGGCGGCGGCGGCGGTGCATCAGCGGTTGGCACAAACAACCAAGGCACAATTGGCGACTGGCAGGGGACCAATCCTGAGCAGGGAGGTGCTGGGGGTGCAGGTTTAGCCTCTGTAATTACTGGTTCGTCAGTTACAAGAGCTGGCGGCGGTGGCGGCGGGACTTACAGTCTAAACGTACCTAACAATAATATATTGAATATCGGGGGATCGGGTGGCGGTGGCAATGGTGGCCTGAGAGCTAGTGAAAATAACCCAGCACTTGGTACAGTAAATCCAACGGCTGGATCAGCTAATACAGGCGGCGGCGGTGGCGGTTGCCAAGAATGGCAACGCTCTGGTGCGGCAGGTGGCTCTGGAACAGTTATCATAAGGTATGCAATATGAGCCATTTTGCAAAAATAATTGATGGACTTGTAACACAAGTTATTGTGGCAGAACAAGATTTTATTGACACTCAGTCAGGTACATGGGTTCAGACCAGCTACAATACGCATGGCGGTCAACACACTTTAGGCAACACACCACTACGCAAAAACTTTGCTGGTATTGGCTACACTTATGACAGCACCCGTGATGCTTTTTATACACCACAGCCGTTTCCAAGTTGGACGCTCAACGAAACAACCTGTTTGTGGGAACCGCCTGTTGCGTACCCTGATGATGACAAAATGTACAATTGGAACGAAGATACAACGAGTTGGGTTGAGGTGACGTAATGGACAAACGCACAGTCAGCAGCGCCCATCAGCGCATCGATGATCTAAATGTCACCTTTGCGTCTTTACGCACAGAGGTGACCATACAGCACAAAGAGCTATTTACGAGGGTAAAGCGTCTGGAGGCGATTATGATCGGTGCCAGTGCGGCGATAATCGTAATGCTGATGACTGTACTAACAAAAATGGGGTAAGACTATGACACCAGAGACGTTTGATAAACTCAAAGTTTTACCGCGCCTGATGATGCTGGCTGTCACGGTGCTAACGTATCAAAGTGTTCACTGGTTTATGTCCATTCCACCCGATCTTGTGACAAATGCCCAAGCGGGGTTGGTTAGCGTCTGTATGGGCGCACTCACTGGCTGTTTTGGCATCTTCATTAATGGAGAAAAAACATGATGGCTTTATTGGGAAGCCTGCTGGGCTTCGGATCATCGTTTCTGCCGTCTGTGCTTGATTACTTCAAGGCCAATCAGCAGCAGAAGCACCGCATCGAAATGATGCAAATCGAGACAGAACTAGCGCAAAAACGTTCAGAAATGAAGTTGGTTGAGTTGGATAAACAAGCTGACATTGAAGAAACGAAAGGGTTGTATTTACATGACAGTTCTATCGACGCTGGAGGTTTTATCAACGCCTTACGTGGGTCCGTTCGGCCCGTTATCACTTATATGTTTTTTGCTCTATTCATTGCCACAAAAGTTGTAATCATGGTGAAGGTCACACAGGCTGGTGGCGATTGGATGCAAGCTGTTGACAAAATGTGGGATCAAGAAACGGCTGGGCTTATGAGCGCAGTTTTAGCATTCTGGTTCGGAAATCGGGCAATCAGTAAATATGCAGGGAAATAATTATGGGCTACAAGTTAAGCAAACGAAGTCTATCTAGGCTGGACGGTGTAGACGAAAAAATGGTGGCTGTTGTTAAGTACGCTATCGGTGTTACCAAACAAGACTTTTCGGTAATTTGCGGATTGCGAACAATAGACGAACAACGTGCTTTGGTTGCAAAAGGGGCTTCGCAAACCATGAAGTCAAAACACATTGACGGTAACGCCGTTGATTTGATGGCTTACTGCGATGGCGGCAGATGGGAACTGAACCTCTATGATGAAATTGCAGACGCTATGAAAGAAGGCGCAGAGGCTGTGGGCGTAAAGCTACGCTGGGGCGCTGCGTGGACTGTTAATGATCTAGGTGCTTGGGAGGGTAGCGCAGAGGACGCTATGAACAGCTATATAGACATTCGCAGATCACAGGGACGTAGGCCCTTTATCGATGCTCCACATTTTGAGACCATGTTCTGATGCCGCTGCAATTGCTAAAATACAACGCTGGCATTGTAAAAGACACCACAGAATATTCTGCTGGGAAAAACGGCCCGTTCTACGTTGACTGCGATCTGGTTCGATTTAAAAATGGATACGCAGAAAAAATTGGCGGCTGGCAAAAAGAACAAATTAACGAGCTTGATGCGTCTGGTAATATTACTGGCACCGAAACAACTCTGACAGGCATTGGCAGAAAAATGATTTTCTGGAGGGCGTTTGTCGATGGTGTGGACAGGATCGCGGTGGGAACGCACAACCATCTATACATCGTCCAAGGCGGTGTGCTGTACGACATCACGCCCCTTCGTGATAGCACAAACGCCACAACCACAACCACAGAGGCACTGGACGATAGCGAAACTGCAATTGATTTAACGAGCGTGTCTGGCTTTAAAGCTGCTGGCGTAATTAAGATTGACGGCGAAATTATAACCTACACTGGCATCAGCACCCTAACTTTAACTGGATGCACCAGAGGAACAAATAGCACGTCAGCCGCAGCCCATGACAGTGGCGCAACGGTCACTCAAGTATTAATAGCTCCATTTGCCACAGCGGATGAAAGCACAACGGTGACCATAACAGACAGCAACCACGGTGCCGTTAACGGCGACTGGATTGCAATTACAGGCGCGGCGGCAATAGGCGGCGTCACAGCCGATCAATTAAATCAAAAAGCTGGCTATCAAATTACGTTTATTAACACAAACAGCTACAGCATTACTGTCAGCAGCGCAGCCACCTCAACCGTGTCGGCTGGCGGTGGAAATGCAATTGTTATTAATTATTTAATTGGAGCGGCGGCTGGCCTTGGGTCTCAAAGCTCTGACCCCGCACTTGGCTGGGGCGTTGGCGGCTGGGGAGAAAGCACTTGGGGAACGGCCAGAGCAATTACGGATGATACAATTAATCTGGACAACAGCCTGTGGAGCCTAAACTTGTGGGGCGAGGATTTAATTGCAACGATCAGGGGTGGCGCAATTTACTATTGGGATACTTCGTCTGGGCCAACAACACGGGCGTCCCTAGTGTCTGACCTTGCAAATGCCGCAAGTGTTCCAGAAATTGCCAGAACCACCACCGTATCGTTTCCAGATCGGCACTTTGTGGTTGGTGGGGCCAGTGTCTATGACGCCTCAGATGGATCAAGTGGTGCGCTGGACGAAATGCTAGTGCGGTGGTCCACGCAGGAAGACTTCACGAAATTTGCGCCAACGGCACTCAACACGGCTGGTGATCAAAGACTGCAAATCGGCACAAAAATAGTGGCGATGATCTCGGCGCGTGAGGAGACAATCATATCCACCGACGAAGCAATTTATGGCATGACCTTCGTTGGCCCCCCATTTATTTTTGCATTCCGACTGCTGGCAACAGATTGTGGCGCTGCTGGAATGAATGCAATGATTAGCATTGATGGTAATGTCTTCTGGATGGGCAAGCGTAATTTCTTTAAATACGATGGTGTGGTTAATGAATTGCCATGCTCTGTTCAGTATTATTTATTTAATCGCTTGCAGGATCGATATTTTGATAAAGTTGTTGTGGGACACAACAAGGCATTTAAAGAAATCACTTGGTTCTATGTTTCAACTGACAATTCTGTTGAAATAAATCCAGAAAACGACAGTTATATTACGTTTAATTACGCAGAAAATGCATGGACAATTGGCACAATGGACAGAACCGTTTGGTCGGATAGCTTTGGCTCACGCAACAAGCCTTTCGCATTCGATCCTGATGGATACCTTTATGACCATGAGACAGGCACCAGCGCCAATGGTGCGGCTATGAATGCATTTATTGAAGGTTCGCCCCGCGAAATTACAGCCGAGGGAAATGATTTGTACATGGTCGATAGAATTGTTCCTGACGCAGTAATGACAGCAGATACAAATCTTGCTGTGTATATGAACACGCGCAAATATCCAAATTCATCTGAAACAGTGAAAGGGCCGTTTGCAATTACGTCAACAACGCAGAACGTCAGCACTCGCGCAAAGGGTCGCCAGATTGCCTTGAAATTTCAGAGTACAGGAACTTCGGATGACTGGCAGCTTGGCGACTTTCGCGTCAATGCAAGACAGGAAGGCCCAAGATGAGTACATCACCCCTCGCAGTATTGCGCCTGCCAAGCCCACCCTCACAATATCAACAGGGCTACATGGCGCGGCTAACTAATACTCTGGAGCTTGAAAAGCAGGCGACATACTTTGCGGCGTCTGTCGGCCTAAATACGGCTGTAGAGCAGGCCGAAGCTACAGCGTGGTTTATGGGATAATGGCTAATAATTATAAAAATGCCAAGGTCGATCTGACAACCACAGGGGCAACCGTACTGTACACCGCGCCCAGCGCAACCACCACTCTGATCAAGTCGATCCTAGTTTCCGAAGACAGTGGGAATGCGGATACAATTACGGTCACAATTACAGACGTTGCCGCAGCCGTGTTTTCGCTATATAAGGTGAAGGCAGTGGCGGCGAACACAACTGTTGAACTTTTAACGGCCCCCTTGGTCGTACAAGAAGACGAAATAATTAAGGTCACAGCAGCAACGGCCAACAGGCTTCACGTTGTGGCTTCACTATTGGAGATAACCTGATGGCATTTAGTGGTGATTTTATGGATCAAGCCGTTGCTGCTGGACTATTAGCAAGCAACAATGGCGTTAAGTATGACGCAAATGGCATCGCCCTGACAGATGAGCGTGGGATTGCTCTCCCAGACCCCTATGGCAATCTAGGGGCATTGCCAGCAGAGGACGGTATGGAGACAGTCGATGTCTACCAAATGCAGTCCCAGCCAGCCCCAGAGCTTGCTCAAGGATTGCGCCTTCAAGACGTTTACGGCACTGCCGCGATGCCAATGTATGAGTTTGTAACGCCAGTCAAGACAGGCACACGCACGTTTCCCACTGTGCCAGACTTTGGTGGCACAACTCTTAACGGCGAAACAATGATGGCCTCGCCACGCACTGCAAACGCACAATCAACTGACATGGGGCCAATGAAGATCGCAGCGGCTGGCGAATTGGGCAGTATGTATGGCGGTAGAGTTGGCCGTTTGATGAGCGGTTCTAGTGGGTTGGGTTTTGGTGAAGCCATTAAGTCTGGTGGTAAATCAATGTTGCCCGGTTCTGAAATTGTGGTTCCCGGCGGAAACACAAATTATGGGTATGCTGGGGCAGGCTACGGTATAGGTCGCACGGTTGGCGGGTTGTTGGCAGGCGAAGATACAGGTGACGCTGTAAAGGGCGGCGTAAAGGCTGGGATCGGTGGCGCAATTGGTACAGCCATTGGTGGCCCAATTGGCGGTTTTATCGGCGCGTCCATTGGTGGCCGTGTGATCTGCAACGAACTACAGCGGCAGGGCGTAATGAGCAGGCAGAATGTGCTGTTGGACTATCGCTTCACCAGAGATTACCTGACAACTCAGCACGTCAATGGATATCACGTATGGGCCGTACACGTTGTGAAGCAAATGCGTAAAGGCAGAGGCGTTAAACTTTGGCGTCACCTAGCCCAACACAGAGCCAACGAAATTGCCTATATCTACGGCAAGCGTGACAAGCCCGACTATCTGGGCAAGATTTATCGAAAAATTCTGGAACCAATCTGCTGGTCGGTTGGCTTCTTCTGCGAAAAAACTGACTGGTCTGTTTTATACAAAACAAAGGAAATATAATGGAACCCGATCAAATGCCCGAAATGCCCGAAATGCGTGGCGCTAATATGCGGCAGGAAAAACGCCCACAAAAAGACATGGGCCAAGCATCGCCAGAAATCGCGGCTGCTCTTGTTCAGCGTCTTGGATCAATGTCTGAGCAAGAACTTGCAATGCTCGACAGCGTTATCACACCAGAAATAGCTTCAGTGCTTATGAAGCTGCTTCCAGAGCTTGCAGAGCTTATCGCGGCAATAGAGGGTGGCGCAGGCGGTGGACAAGCCCCTATGCCCCGTCAGATGGCTTCTGAGCCACAAATGGGCGCACTCGGCGGCATGGGCTAATGTTGATCAGAACGGCGACACCTCTGGATATATCCGCACTGTACGGGATGCTGCACGTCATGCATTCCGAAACAGTTCACGATGTGTCGCCTGTCCGATCTGACAAGATGGTTGCAGCAATCAGCCGTGCCATTCACGATGGCGTTGTTCTGGTCGCTGAAATAGACGGCAGAATTATTGGATCAATTGGTGGCGCAGAAATGACCGACTGGTGGAGCGATAAAAAGTATCTGGCTGATAAGTGGTTTTTCGTCTATCGACAGCACAGAAAGTCTACCATCGCCACCCGACTGATTAAGAAGTTTATGAAAATTGGTCAGGAGGCTGGCGTCCCAGTCAAGTTAGGTCACGTCTATTCTGGCGATATAGATCGCAAAGATAAATTTTACGAGCGGCTTGGATTATGCAAAGTCGGCTCACTGTTTACGGAGGCTTAAATGGGCAGTTTCTGCACACCATCATATTCGGAGCTACCAAGCTCATCTGACACATATAGCGCAGATGAAGTTCCATCTTGGGTCTCCTCCGCTGGCAGATCGTTGTTTGAGAAATCAGCAGAAATTGCAGCGTCCGACTATCCAATATATTCGGGTGATCGCATTGCGACATATGATACGTTTAATCCATCAGTCGGTGATGAAAGCTCATTTATTAGCGATGGTACGAATAAATTAACTATTCAAGAGCAAGAGGGCTTGGGCCTTCTTGGTTCTATGAACGAGACCTTCCAGCCGTATTTAACAAAATATGAGGGTATAGCTGGAAAGTTGGGCCAAGGCTATGACGCCGCAACACGCGAAGAGCTTTTGGGCGATCCATTTAGCATGGACGCTGCTCAACCAATTCTTGATGATGAAGGAAATCCAACTGGTGAATATGCTCCAACTTATATGGACATCTACCAAGGCGCGATGGACCCTGCGGTGCGCGAAATTGAAGAGCAAACCATTCGATCTCAGAACGAAGCCAGAAGCCGCGCAGCGCGGGGAGGTGGTGCCTTCGGCTCACGTCTTGGCTTAGTGGAGGCTGAACTGGGTACGGGCGGCACAGAGGCCGCTGGAGACCTCAGAGCCACGGCAGGCCGCGAGGCGTTAGACTTTGCCGCTAGTCGCTTTGACACGGAACGTGCCAACAGGTTCAGCGCAGAAAACGCGCTCAGAAGTGCGTACGAAACGGATGAGGCGGCAATGCGCGGCCAAATGGATGCATACGGATCGGCTGGCACACTGGCGGCTGACTTGCAGGCGCAAACGGCGCAGGGTCTCATTACATCTGGCGAGGCCACACGCCTGCTTGATCAACGGGCGCTTGATTTGGCCTATGCTGATTATTTGGATCAGCGGGATTATCCAGCAGAGCAGCTTAACTTTGCTCTGGGTACGCTGGCCCAAACTCCGTACTCTAAGGCGTCAAGAGGCTATCAGACAGGCACACAGATGGCTGCTAATCCCTCGGTGTACGGCCAGACACTTGGCGGTCTGGGTAGCCTGTACAGCGCGTATAAATTGATGAACCCAACTCCAACAAAAGTACCATAGGGGTAGAGCATGGAAGAAGAAACATATGGCGTAAGCGGAACAAACCCAAATAAAGAATTAATGGGTGCGTTGGCAATGCTTGCAAAAAGTTCTTCGGGTGGTCAAAAAGCCTTTGACGCAGCCAGCGCCATGTACGCCCCCGTTGAAGAGGCCAATCCTTGGGAGGTTTCCCTGCGATACTTTCTGGAAATGGGCAAGCAGGCATCAGAGCCGGGTTCCACATTATTTGGGTCGGCTGTTGGGGCTGGCCTTGTGCCGCTTGACTACCTGACTGCCAAAAAGAAAGAGAAGCGCGACAGAGACCAGAAAGTGGCCTCTACGGCGATGTCCCTTGCGCCAAGTCTTGCGCCGAAGGCTGTTGGCAAGGGTGGCTACACCAACGTCATGGTTGACGGTGTGGCACAAGTTCTAACATCAGCAGAAATTCAAGCGGCGAAAAAAGAAGGCAAGACTGTTTCGCCTTATGAAAAGCCAACTGGGACAGGCAGCACATATAAAGAACAAAAGTTTTATAAAATAGGGCAAGACGCTGCTGTTATTAAAAATCCTACAGATGCTGCATTGTTTCAAGAAGATGGGTGGGTGACAGTCCCACCAGAAGGTTGGAAGCCACCAGCAGATTCTGTTGACGCAGCCGAAGTTAAGTCTAGCAAAATTCTCGACGGTGGCGTTGTTGTTTCGATTCTTACTGACAATACTGTCACTGTAAGAAATGGGTTGGGGCAATTATTGCCAGAGGGTCAAGAACGCGCCGATGCGATTAGAATAGCAGAAGAGCGTGGCATTGAAATTCAAGGCAACAGAGCGGGTGCAAGACGAGCGGCTACCTTTACAGTGGATATGTCCAGAGACAATTTTACAAAAGTCGGCAGAATACGAGAAAATATTACAAATCTTGATGAAGCAAGAAGATTGGTTGCTGAAGAAGGTGCAACCACTGGTTATCTCGCAAGTTTCCTGCCCGATTGGAAGGCGTCAACAATTGCATTGAGACAAGTGCAAAGAGAGCTTGGCTTGGATGTGGTTGGTTCTGTTACGTTTGGCGCTCTTAGCCAAGAAGAATTAACTCTTGCGTTGAGAGTGGCGCTTCCAGAAACAATGGCAGGGCCAGCTTTAATAGATTGGATTGATCGAAAAAAAGATGCACAGCTAAAACTTTCTGCATACCTCTTAGAGCAAGCGTATTTCTTTTCTGAAGGTGACACGACCCTTAAAGACTGGGAAAAATACAAAAAAGCCGAGCAGGATGCTGCTGAAGAAGCAGAATTAGAAGAACGCCGCCAAGAAGCGTTGCGAAGACAGTCTGGAACAAATTATGATTTCACTACTATGTTGGCTGCGGAACTAAGTGAAATTGATGTTGGTACTTTAACGGATGATCAATTTGATGCTTGGGAAAAACGTATGGATGAATTGGGGCTTTAATTATGACAAAAGAAGAAAGAATTAGAGCGGCCAGAATACGTCAAGCGCAAGCACGGCAAGCCGAAGCTAAAAAAACAGAAGCCGTACCCGTCACTGCTGGCCCAATAATTCCACGCGCTGATGATGGCACGGTCACAGTGCAACCTAAAAAAGCCTCTGTTCCACTGCGTCAGCAAATGTCCCAAGAGGGGCGTGATCTAGCTGAACAGGCAGCAACAGGTGTAAACTTATCTGGTGAGGGCGGCATTGTTGACGTACCTGATGAAGTCTTGCTGTACGGCTACAGCGATGCTCAGAAGGCCAAAGACCCGTCACTAAAAGACGGCCCCATGATTTCCATCCCTCAAGCCGTTCAATTGGCTTTGGAGCTTATTGGTGATTCAGCGTTAACCGTGGCAGGCACCGCCTCAGAAGGTGCTGGATACGTTATTGGCGGCATTGCAGACCTGTTTATGAAGGCAGGCATGAGCGAAGGAAATGCAACAAGATTTGCGCGTGACATGATGGCAATGCCAGACGCCTTTATGGGTTCTCCAAGCTCTCTAATGCGTGGCCGTAAAATGGTTAATCCAAGCGTGGGCGGCATAACAGAGGCACAGGTGGCTAGACAGTTTACGCCTGACGAGATCACAGCAATGCGTACTGCTCAAGCCCCTGTCCCCGTTGCAGCGGCCCCCACGGCTCCTGTGGCAGCACAGGCCGCAGCACAGGCGGCACCTACTCTAACTCCAGATGCGTTGGGCGAGTTAATTCGTGTGGCTTCCACTGGCGGCAGAGGTTCACAGAAGGCAGCGGAAGCACTAGCGGCAGCGGCCAAAGTAAATCCAGACGCAGCGGCAGCGGCAGAGCGCCTTGGCATTGACGTGCCAGCAGACGTTCTGAGCGACAATACACAGCTAAAAAGCGCGGCTGGTTTAAGCCGATCAATTGCAGGGTCGGAAGCCGAAGCAGATTTTAGAAATGTTGTTGTTGCTGCATCTAGACGCGCCAATGAAGTAATGGCAGAAATGGATGCCACGCCTGATATTTCGACAGTGGCTGCAAGAATTAAAACAACTGTTTTGCAAACAAGAGCAGAGTTAGAAAGAGCCGCAAAAGAGTTGTACAAAGAAGTTGACGCAGCAGTCCCAGCAAGCTCATTGGTAGAGCCACAAAATAGTGTGATGCTTTTGAATAAAATGCTTGAAGACCTTGGCGGCGTAGGTGGCTTGACAGGCAAAGAAAAAATTCTTTTCGATAAATTAACAGACCCAAACACGCCTTTGACTTACGCCGCACTGAAAAAATTCAGAACCAGCATTGGAAGAGCCGTAAATCAAGGTGAAGGCGAATATGCTGATATGGATATAGGAACCGCAAAACGTATATATGGAGCATTAACCGAAGATTATCTTGCAACGGCGCAGAGGGTTGGTGGAGATGAAGCTAGAGCCACACTGCGTTTGGCAAATCAAACAACGGCGAAACAAAAAGCTCTAGAAAAACGTATGATTAATTTTTTTGCTAAAGATGGCGAAAAAAGTATAGCCAGCGTTTTAACAACAGCAATGTCACAGGGATCAAAAAAGGGAGATATTACAAATCTAAACAGGATTTTAAAATTAGTTCCCCAAGAAATGCAGAGAGAGGCATTGGCAACTGCACTTGGCGCAATATCTAGGTCTGATAATCAAGCATTTGATGGGCCGTTTGATTTTGCCAAGTTTTCGTCAATTTTTAATGCGCTCAAGACAAACAAAGATGTTTATGAACGGGTCATTAAAGTGCTTGGCCCCGAAACAGAAAAAGTCTTTAACGATCTTAATGACATCTCTAAACGGATTACACAGGGCCGTGCGGCAGTCATTACGACAGGTAAGGCTAATCAGGCTCTTGTACAAGCATTGACGGCTGAAGGTCTTGTAAAAAGAATATTCCAAGGAATTATGGGCAACAGGGTAGTTCGCGCTGGCGTGGGTCAGGCGGCGGGAGGCCCAGCAGGGGCTATGGCCGTGGACACTATAGGTGATATGCTTTTAAATAAAAGCAGCAAAGAAAAAATTGCTGCGGCGGGTGACTTTTTAAATAGTCCTACATTTAAAAAACTTGCAGTCTCAGCGTCTGAACCAGAAATTGCTGCTGCGATTAAAACGCCTGCGTTTAAACGACTGGCAAATGCTCTCAATATTAGTGATGGCCGTGGGTTCTTGGAAGCTGCACTGTTGGCGTCTTCAACAAATGAAAGCAGCGTAGGGCCAGCAGAAGCGGCCACACCAGAGGCACAGGCTATGTATGACAG
>UEXM01001340.1_pt1 | contig 21233 bp, 38 predicted proteins | sample 1796661 | NCBI WGS metagenome assembly UEXM01 (sample SAMEA4772469, study PRJEB27181) | metagenome | reverse complement strand
ACATGCTTTCCATCCATACACCTACTAATTATCATTCAATCCCCTCTAGTAAACGGTGCTTTAACCACCATCTTATTTGGCCCTACAATCAATAACGGAAAGTCATCTCGTACATAGAAATTAAGTAAAGGCTGGTCTTTTACAAACTTATGAAGTGGCCCACTATATTGTAATGTAGCAGGTTCTCCAACACTATGTATTGCCGTCATTGACTCACAAAAAGTGTTAGCCGTTCCATTCTCACTACTAAAAGATACATTACCTTTTGCACTATTGATTAGATATACTCCACTCTTAACTAATTCGCAACCACTAATTGCATCATTGAAAGATTCAGAAGTTAGTTGAAATGCACCTTCAAACTTCTTTGGGCCGAAAGAAAATAGTTTTTCAGGTATTGCGTCAAAGGTAACATCAGTTACCATCTGCTTAATCCTAGTTATTGCATCCATGTTAGGATGATTAACTGCCGCAGGTATTGATGCTGTTTTAGTACCAGCACTAATAGCCAAAAAGTCATTATAAGATACTATTATTTCACCATCAAACTTCTTTAGATAAGGCACTACGGTATCTGCACTACCTACAAAAGAACCATTAGTATTTCCTGTAACTTCAATAGTCAAAGTAATGCCACAGGTTGAATCACCGTTCCATAACTGCAATACATTTCCTTCTAATTCCATAAGAACATAAGGACTTAGTTTGGAATTAGAAAACCCTTTGTCTCCTAAGTACAATCCTTTACCTTGTATATCCTCTAAAGCCTTTGTTAATAATTTTGATTCCACAGTAAATATCAAACCTTTCCCTCCCTTAATTCGGGAATACCATTCCAAACGATATTAGGGGGAGTACCTTGTCTAACAGTCCAAGTCTTACCGACTAAGTTACCATTAGTGCGACTACCAACTAATTCAGCCAAGTAGTGTATCTCTCCCTTAATCTTCTTTCTTGAACAATGAATCTCTTGTTCCAACTTACCGCCCCAATCTTTCCAATTAGCAATCATACCAATTGGCGTACCATCGTGATACTTTTCAGTCTCATGAGTTATGTAAACTATGTCACAATCTAAAAGATAGATTGAATCCAATAAGTGATAGAAAGTCTTGTTTCTAGCACCATATTGAAATGGCATAACCTTTGTAACCAAAGTCGGGTTAGGGTTAATCTTCAAGATACAAGAATCGAGCCAAGTATCAACGCCGTCAAGAACGAATACTGGTCTTTCTCCTTCTTCAATCTTAGACCTGACATACTTGATAAACATGTGAGAGTTTTCTTCACTTGTTTGTATATCAATAATGTTATCCTTATTCATTTCAATAGGACAATATACCTGTATTCTTTCTGTTGAGTCGTGATGCTCACGCCATGTTGATTCAACCCCCTTATCCCAATCTAAAACATAAATTGGTCTATCGGGGAAATCCAAAGCGATTCCTGTCTTTCCTGTTTTGGGATGACCCCAAACACCTAACACTAATCTAGAATTAACTTGCTTTCTTTTATTAGCCATTAATTCTTGAAACCTACTGTTAAACTGTTCCTGTTTCTTTCCAAAATCCATACTTGCTGTTCCTTGTTTACTGGTCAAACTCATTTTCTTCACCTAATTCTTCTATTCCTATTTCTATTTTATTACCATGAACCCTAGTCCACTCTTCTATAATTACTTTTAATTCAGGTTTAGAACATACATACCTAGCCTCTTTAGAACCTATGTGCATTTTAAGCCAATAAGTACCGTACTCGGTTGCATTTTCTTTCCAAGTCAAGAAGTCCACATTAATTAAATCAACAATGTAACTCCCACTCTTAAACATAAATCTATTTTCTATAATTCCATTCATATATTTCCCTCATTTGGAATAGGCTTCGCACCTATTTGAGCATCATTTCCGCCACACTTACACGGTATTTAGGTATTAATTAAATATCAAAACCAATCAAAATCGGTTTCAACGGGTTGGTTCACTTCAACTGGTGAACCTCTCTTTTGGGTAACATACAGTCCTGAAACATTAATTGTTACTGGTTCTGGCCCTTCATCGGTAGTACGCTGTGAAGTCCTACCAACTACAATTACCTGTGAACCAATACCAAAGTCTAATTCGACATTAGAAGGAACCCAACAAGTAGTCATGTTGTTATCATTATCATAGTCAAACTCGGCATTTAAATCAGTAAGGTTTAGAATACGATTGCCATTCTTAGTAGGCATCATATTCATATTACAAACTGTACCATCAGTAATGATGAAGCGGTCACTTGCTGGCAAAGTTTGCCTAGTAATGTGCGCTCTATCAATCTCAACAAGCGGTGTTAAATGAGTGCCAAAGTTATTAGCAAGACATTCTTCAAAGTCATAATGTTCCATATTTCTGTAATCAGAATTATCTGGATTCAATTCAGCATTTCTAACTAAACTCAACTTTGTTGTTTCAGTCATACCATATAGGTTATTACCATCTTCGCTTGGTATTGCTACAAAGTGAACATAATCATAGGTATTAGGAGTAAAGTCAACTCCACCTTGATTCTTGTATGAGAAGTTATACTTCTTCATTTCTCCACCGTCAACGCTACCAAAGAATACTCCACTGCGTCTAAATTGCTCTAATGGAAGCGGCTTACCATGATTACGGTTTTCTCCACCATTTTGATACCTTTCGGTACTATCAAGAGGAATAACCCATACTCCATCTTCCATCTGTTCAGCAGTAACAGGCCTTTCTGTTACTTCTTTTTGTTGCAGGTCGCCCTTATAATAGCGGGTAATAGTCCAACCGCCTAAAGCATTCTCTTCCGCATTAGCAATAATACCCTCTGTTAGAGCATTGTCGGCATCTCTGCGATATTCGTCTTTAGCCTTATTTCTATTCCAAGACATCATATCCCTTGGTTCTTCCAGAGCAACAAAGAATCCAAATGCTTTCTTAACAAGAGAATTGCTTCCACTTGAAGTATTGCTATTACTTGGTTTGTTTGCTCTACGAGTTTGTGCTACATAATTGCGCCACAATCCCTTTGCCAACGGGTCTGTTGTCTCTATTCCATTCTCTGTGCAGATGTCTGCAAACTTACTCATAGCATCTAGGACGCTCATATTGATATATTGTGCCGATTTTTCTATTTCATTTTTCATTTCTTCGTTCATATTTTTCCCTCATTTATTTTATATTAATTGTCCTACCATCCAAGATACTAGTACCTTTGGTGTCATGGTAGTGGAACGCCATTCGCTTTCTCCTATTGTTCTTAGTAGTTTAAATTTGATTAGATTGTCTAATTCTTTTGAGTTTATTACAGCATTGTGTAGTCCTAAACATAATTCTTTAACACTACGACCTTCATAAATAAGATTATGAAGTTGCTTTAGTGATTCATTTAGATTTTTATTTAGTATTAGCATTAGTATTTTATCATATTCTTCTAGTGAAGATTCTATTTGTTTCGTTAGAGAATTACCGGAGGCTTTCGCCGCTTGTATTTCCGTGATTGCCCTACGCAAGTCACCGTCTAAAGCATATATAAGGCGACTCAATTCATCATCACCAAATACATTTATTTGTTCTTTTTGAAGTATTCCTTTGATTACTTCTAAAATGACTTCATTAGACAGTGGTTTGAAATGATAGTTTGCACACCTACTTTGCAAAGGATATATAATCTTACTCTTGTCATTACAAGTAATAATGAATCTTATATTACCAGAATATCTTTCCATAATACGCTTTAGTGCATTTTGAGCATCAGTAGTCATACCATCCATTTCATCTAATAGACAGATTCTAAATGGTACATCGCCGATAGTGCCGCTTTGCGCTACATTCTTAATAGTAGTTCTTACTACTTCAAGTCGCCTATCATCAGAAGCATTAACTTCAACAAAGTTATCTTTAGCATATTCACCTAACATAGTTCTTGCTAACGCCAATCCTGCCGCAGTTTTACCACAGCCGGCATTACCATAAAGTAATACATTAGGCATATTCTTTTCTTCTATCCATAACTCCGCATCTAATACAAAGTGTTCTTGTCCTTTAACATCTCTCAAAGTCTTCGGTCTATATTTTTCAGTCCATAGCATTTTTATTCCTCCAGTATTTTATTGAACGGCCTCTTGTTTGAGGTTCTTCTTTAACTAGTATAAATTCAGGGTTAGTCGTTAATAACCCTACGACTTGCATAAAGGTAGGTACTACCTTTCTTCTTCCACCGCCATGTAATTTTAAGTCAAGAATACCATTGAATATTTCTCTAGTAGTCAAAGTTTTTCCAACCAGTACGGTTTGGATATTTGCTATAAATTGATTTGTTCTTACTCCCATTATTGTCACTCCATATATTGTTCTAAACTATTTTGCTGAACCTTAACCGGCTCGGTCTTTTTTCTTCTTTTCTTTTCTCCTAAAGATAAAATCCTACAATCACCGTTATTGAATTTGGCTTTTGCATATTTTACAAAATCTTCATCTTGCCTTAACTGATTAAATATTCTTGTATCAGCATTTCTAATCCCTATTCTCTTTAGAAGTCTAGGCACTTTAGAATAAGTACCTCTGTATGGCATATTTATTCTTCCTCGCACATTACCTTCATGACAATATGATAACATTTCATAAAAGTAACTTTGCGACCATCTTCTTTTTACTACACCATCAATAAAAAGAATCTTGTTAGGGTGAATGTTCTCGACAATCCAAGATAGTATTTGAGTATCAGAAGGCTTATTGAACTTCAATACTTCTGATACTAAATCTCTATCTGTTTCTTTGAGAAAATAACTCACTAATGAGTAAGTATCTTTCTCTAATGAAAATGGTTCTTCGCTGTTAGGGGCTAATTCTTTAATAGAATCTAACATGTGATTCTTTGAACCTGCCCTTTTGATTTGACACATATTTTTTATGGTCTTCGGAACATCTTTTTCATTGATTGAAGTTAATACAATCGCTCCCCTGTATCTTCTAATAACATTAAGAATGGAATCAGTCTTAGGCTTATAATTAACATCTTCAATTATAATACCGTTACCTTTAGGAATAGAACCTAAGTCCTGTATATTCATTTCATTAGCATAAACTATAACTGCATTGGGTAGTTGTTGTTTCGCCTTTGTCGTTTTTCCTGTTCCTGTTTTTCCTGTTATTAGTATTGGTCTATTATCATTTAAATTGGTCAAACCCATTCTATATCAATCCCTTTATTCTGAAGAGGTTTTCTAACCCCTCTAAAGTTAAATGCTCATTGTTTGCTACTATATTTACTGCTTCTGCAAAAGAAGTCCAATCATCATTACGGTCAGGTATTCCCGATGGAATCAAATCACATAACTTGTATATATTTTTAATGCCACCCACTCTTAAAATAGGGCGTGGCCTTGCTTCTGATTCTCTTGTGGAAAAAGATGCACTTATATTATGTTGAGATAAGGTTCTTCTTATCGCCATTAAATACTGTCCTTTTCCTCTAAGGTTAATTTTAAGCCTAACTCTATATCCTATTTGAGAGTTAGAATCTTTTATGATTTGTATTTCAGGTTTAGCGGAAGATAGTAAAATACCTATTAACATATCTTTGCTATACATATTCATTAGCCCCCATTATGCCAATAAAGTCATGCTTTAGTCTTAAATAATCTAAGCCTTCGGAAATAGTATTAGTGATTAATTTTTCAGCATCGCTATTATCACCAGGAAAAACTACATTAATCTGTGTTCCTCTATATTGATTTAATGCACTTGCTAACTCTTCATCAATTATTTCTTCAATAAATATCATATCATGTTCAAAGCCTCGATGGACTAATCTTAGCATTAAGCCTTGCTGAACCATCATTAAATCTCTTTGCTCCACAGTACCATAAACAATGTATGTGTAAGAAGTTACTCCGCCATATTTATTTATCCATTGTTGAATATGAGTATCTTGAAGCATAGTCTCACTGTTCCTTTACATACTCTTCCTGTGTAGGCCAATACCCTTTAGTGTCTTGGTTAGCACTCAATTCCCACCAATACACATGTTGTGCTGAAATACGGTGGTGTCCTTTAGTTATAGCATTTGCTTCTGACCACGCTACCATATCAGTTATTGCACCTTCTAACCACTCATGCAGTAACGCAGTAAAACTATGACTAATAGGCATATCAGTCGCATTTCTTATCAATTGATTTAAACTAACCCTAGAATTATATTTCTTCTTCTTGGGTTGTTTAGGTTCAATAAATTCTCCTTGCTCATTAAAGTAAGGAACAAGATGTTGTAGCAATTTTTTAGGTCGGCCTTGTTCATGTAATACATTTTTTAGATGAGCATATCCATCCACTACATCAATACAAGTATAAGTCTCAAAATCTATTACAGTTAACTGTCCTTTTTGTATCATTCTTCGACCTCCACTTGCGATTGTTTTAGTATCTTTAGAATAAGGTCTGTTCCTGCACCGTTTTCTAATTGTAGTATGGTAAGGTTAATCACTTGCTTCTGCCTTTCAGCGAAATCTCTATCTTCTTTTAGAGAAACTAAAGACTCAAAAGCGGCCCTAAAATCAGGAGTAAGAGTAAAACCAGCATCTTTAGCAAGTTTTTTTTCTAGGCCAAGTTCGTTTATTATAGCCGTCTTTGGAAATTCTTCTCCTTGCCAATCATAATAACAACTATACAATTTACGCAATTTGGCTAAAGAAATCCTTACTCTTTTCTTGTAAAACTCTAGATGTCCTTCTATTTGCTTTTTAGACAAATCACTTATTTTGAACACATTCCCTTTCGGGTCAGAAACATATCTAGCACTAGGTTTAGCATATTCATCACTCATATTATCATCTCTATCATATCATCTAAGGTATTAATATCCGCAACAAACTTATCATCACGAATACGGACACATCTAGGAAATCTTAATCCATAGTTACCTTCTGCATCTTGTGTTATTAAATCAGCAGTTACTTCTAAAACCACTCTAGGCAAGAAGTGATAAGTACCTTTATCGTAATTATCAACTTGCCTTCTTAATTCATTAGTTAATCTAACTAATTGACTATCACTAAAACCCGTACCGACAGAACCTAAATTAACATAACCGTCATTTTCAGTGCTTAAACCTATTCCAAAAGTACCGAATACATTTGCTCTTTTACCTTCACCATACTTAGCAGTAAGAATAACTACATCTAAGTTAATTCGTGGAGGTTTGTATTTAGCCCAACCTATACTTCTTTTACCTGCTTCATAAGACATAGAAGCATCTTTTACAATTATCCCTTCAAAGCCGTCATTAATTGCTCGACTGTAAAAGGCGAGAACATCAACGCATTCATCCGGCATCCTATGTGCTTGATTAGGTAATCCTTTGAATTTGTCAAGTCTCTCTCTATAAGACAATTCCATAATAGTCTCGCCATTAAACTTTAGACAATCAAAAATTACCCATTCAACGGGAACCTTTTCAATTGCTTCTGCATGGTCTTTAGAGTGAACCCTTGTACCCATCTTCTTGTGTTCTGCTGGCGTACCATCTTCATTAATAGGATATATTTCACCATCTAGTATAGCATTAGGAATATCATATTCTCTAACAATATCCGCTACATCAGAAAACTGTGGAGTAACTACATTACCCTTACGATTAAAGATAATTACATTGTCTCCATCTTTATGAATCTGATAACGATTACCGTCATACTTGTAGTCCACTATTTTATCAAGAGGCCATTTATTCATGGGTAGGTCTTTTGCTAACATAGGTGCTACAAAGGAACCGTGTTCAAGATTCATAGGTGGTTCAGTATTAGATTCATAATACCGTGCAACATTGGAAATAGAATTAAAGTTACAATGCCTTTTGACATCAGATAACTTCTTATCATAATGTTTAGCCAATATCTTCTTTACTACTCCACTGTTAATTCCGTTGCGTGGCGTTCTTAACCAATACCTAATAAACCATTTACATTCTAAAGCACTCATATTAATTATACTATGTCTAATGGTATCATATGAATTACTGCTGATTGAACCGCAATCCATAGAAAGTAGCCGTAAGACGCTTGCAATAGGGGTTTCTTCTAATGTTTCTGCTGATACATCTAAGTAATATATTGCTTCTCCTAAATCATCATGAGCCTTATACTCATCTTCTATTTCATCATCATGAACATTGTATATCTTTGCCAACCATTTCTTAGCCTTTGAAAGACCTATATTGTTACTAGGATATTCTTTTGCTAAGATAGCAAATAAGGCTGGTTTATTTTGGAAGGTTTGAAGTTCCCTCGTAATCATAGATACCTGTTGTGTTGGTGTCTTTTGGTCTGTGCTTTCCAATAGTCTCGCTAGTCTCATCATTGTCATTTATAATCATCTCCATATTGTTATTACATTTTATTACTAATTCCTTTAGTAAAAGACCCATTTTACCGCCTTCTAATTTGATAGAATGCGCCCATAAGTGATGGGCTAATCTTTCCCATTCACTCTTCTTCATCTGAAACAACTCCCTGTTCTATACTATTCATTAACCTTACAAAGTTAATCATCATAGTTTGAATAAGTGCTGATTCTTCTTCTTTACCTTGTTCCATTAAACGATGTAGCATATGAATCATAGATGCTTGCGTTATAGCCGGTGCTAGGCGAGCCAAATTATCAGAATGAAACATTTCCCAATACATCATAAAAGACGCTCTTGGTAAAAACATTCCATTTCTAACTACTGCATAGTTATCTTCAAAGTGGGCTAATGCAGCAGGGTTCTTCTTAATCTTCTTCTTCATGGCTTTCGCCCATTCTACAAATCTTTTATCATTTGTTATATCTAAAAACATTTTATTCATATTCATTCTTCTTCATCTCCTAATAACATTAATTTCATTAAAGCAGTTTGGAACCTACCCCAACATGCGTCTATATGGTCGGTTTGCACCCTACAACCCCTACCCGAATTAGGTGGAATTGGCATTTGCATTTCAATGTAAGCAGACCATAAATCTACCAATTCAGAAGAATACTTAGCATGTCTTCCTAACGAACCCATACCATATTGTCTATCAGGATTAGCCTTTCTGACACTAGTCTTTACTTGCACATCGCTTATTCTATTCATCTAATTCCCTCTTTAATATATTTAATAATGTCTTTGCTTCATCTACATTTAGACGAATGCCTTTTGTTGGCTTGTTATTCTTATGCCAACGAATATCCAAGACTTCGATATTCCAATAAGTACCTCGCTTGACTAATACTTCATCATTAGCGTTCCTTACTATTCTTCCTTTAATTTCAAAATCACTCACTGAACCACCCCTGTTTGAATTTATCTAATTCCTTTCTTGAAGTAAAATATCTAGGAGTATCTAACTCATCTATTCTATTAACTAACCAACAAGCCCCGCCTAATGACGATACTTGTACTATTTCATATTGACCTCCATTGATTTCTATTACTTCAATAGTGTTAACCTCCGGCACTAATCCATATGTCTTAGTAATCTCATTAGCAACATCGTGTATATTTTCAACTACATACTTGATGATATGCGCTCTTTGAATAGGTATCTTGGGCGCAACTTGAATAGATAACTTACCTGTCATATTACAAACTTTACATTTGTTTCCTTCACAAATAGGACACTTTACTTCTGCCGCATGTGGCGCAGGTAAAGTAACCGTTACTGCCCTTTTCTTAGACATATTATTCCTCCAATAATACCGCTACTTCGGTTGATAAGAATAGATTAGCAATAGACATAGCCGCAAGGAAACTATTCTTAGTTACCTTTACGGGGTCAATAATCCCTGCATCGTGCATATTCTCAATCTTACCCGTTAAAGCATTCAGCGCATAATCCTTACCCATTGTGTAGTTTACTTCTATATCATGAACATAGTCAGCATACTTCAAGCCACTATTATCGAAAATAGCACATATTGGCGCACTTAGAGAATCATAAACTAAGGCATGACCAGTCTTGGCTACATCTAATTCTTGTCTAGCAATAATAAATGCTTTACCTCCACCAATAACAATACCTTCATCCAAAGCCGCTTTAGTTGCGTTAAGTGCATCATCAAGCCTTTCCTTCTTTTCTCTCATTTCAATAGAAGAAGAAGCACCTATTCTAATAGTAGCGACACCACCGTTAAGTCTAGCAATTCTTCCCTTTAGTCTCATCTTATCGTATTTATCTTCAGCAGATTCATATAATTGTTTAAGACTTAGTACCTTATGTTTTAACTCATCGGCATCTCCTTCTCCACCAATAATAACAGTATTTTCTTTACTTACTACTATTCTATCAGCAGTACCTAATTCATCCATAGTAGCCATAGCAGGGTCGTCTTTACTTTCTTCGTTGAATAGTTTACCACCACAAATAGCAGTAATATCTGTTAACTCATCTAATTGAGCATCACCAAAGTTAGGAGCCTTTACTACAACTACTTCAATAGTTTTCTGCAATACATTCATAATTACATTACTTAGTGCAGTGCCTTCCATACCCCTACAAATAATAACTAGCGGTCTTTTGTTTCTAGCACACAATTCCAGCAAAGGGAGTATGTCTTGGAAATGTCGTATGTTAAGATTAGATGTAAATATTACAGGATTGTCGAAGGTTGTTTTACTATCTTCGCCATTAGTCATCATATGACTCAAGTACCCTTCATCAAACTCTATACCATCTCTAACTATTAGATTAGTCATATGGGATTTAGATTCCTCAACTGTAATTACACCATCTCTCCCTACTTTATTGATAGCCCCTTGAATCAGCAAACCTAACTTAGAATCATTATTCGCCGCTATTGTGGCTACATTCAGAATATCATCATCAAGAATAGGTTTAGCCTGTTCAGCAAGAGAGGCTAAAATTATCTCTTCTGCTTCTTTGAACTCATTTTGCAAGTTACGCATATTGTAAAACTGCTGTTCTTTAATACCTTTAACTAATGCTTGAGCAATAATACAGGCAGTAGTAGTACCATCACCTGAATTATCTTGTGCTTTACTCGCTAAGTTTTGAACCATTTGGACTCCCATTTGAACATAGGGGTCTTTACTTGAAATATACTTAGTAATAGTTACTCCGTCATTAATCACAACTGGAGGATTACCTTGCAGAATTACTGTTTTTGCTTGTGGCCCCAATGTCGGTTTTACGGTATTCGCTACTAAATCAATTCCTTCTTGTAACTTCTGTTTAACTTCTTTTCCATTAATTATCATTCAATCATCTCCACATCATTAACATTGTATTTATTCAAACCATAGTACTCTTCACCGTGATAAGGTACTCCGGCATATAGGCAATAACACTCTTCACTACAAAAGGCTCTTTGCCCTACTGCTGTCATAACTAGATACTTCACTGTTTCTTCTCCACAATTAGCACACATTATTCCACCGCCATTATCTGTTCATAAGGAATATACATTACATTGTTCTCTGTTGTATATTCTAGTTTATCATTGAAAACTACAATCTTATCCCTAAGAGTTGTGTCACATTGACAATCAAACACCCTTCCTCTGTTAGAGGCTTTTGTTAAGATACCACTATCAGTTTTCTTTTCTTCTATCATTACTACAACCCAATTTCCTACTGCTTTCATTTAACCATCTCCCAATTATTAATTAGATAATATCCATTCCATCGTGTATCGTTATTTAACACAAATATGGTATAGTTTTCGCTACCTCTAGTGAACTTTTCTATCGAACTAATTTTAGCCTTAGTCCCTGTATGTATGTTCTGTAATCCGACACCTTTTTTTAAAACACTTAGATTCATTCTAAATCACCTTCAAGCGGAGTAATGTTTATTCCCGATTGAAATACAGTTTTATTAGGATTGTTTAGCATCCACTGTATTGTGTCAAACTCGTCTTTGTGATGTTGACTACTATGTGACATCATTGATAAATAATCAACTATACTATCCAACACCTTTGCTTTTGTTTTTACGCTTGCTTTTTTCATTCTTCTTCACCTAAACTAAATTTATTTATTCTTGCTACTTGGCAACATAGTCTAATCTTTTGAGTGGATTCTAGATTCCAAAACTCATCATCTTTCCAGCCAAGTTTAACTTCAACATACCTACATAATTCTCTTCTAGTCATTTTTTGAAAATCATCATCAATAGGTACTTCTAGTATTTCTCTAGTATCATGGGTTAGGAACTTATCTAAGAATACATACACTCTTCCCATTAAACCAATTAATCTTCTAATAGTCCATTGTATCATTCTTCTTCACCGCCAATTTTAACCCATCCCATATTTAGGTCTGCATCAATAAAAGTATGAACATGAGTTTCATAAAACTCATCTAGAATATCATCCTTATATCCTCTCTTCCCCAAGAAGATACCTTTAGTTTTCTTTTGGTTCTTATCATTAGGATGTCTTCTCTTATGGTTAGTCTGTCTTTCAGACAGAGTTAAATCATCAACATGTACTAATTTAGCAGTTGTTTTTTGCTCACCATAACTATTTTTTGTTGTGATGTATTTAGTATAAAGATTCATAGGTCTTCCTTGATATTGTCTTGCTGTACTTAGTCCTGTTTTCATTCTTCTTCACTCCTTATATTCCATACTTGTGTTCTATCATATTCATAGTTACGGTATATCTTCAATTGATTAGGTTCCTCTTGGAACCAAGAACCATAATGACCATCACCACCCAATACATGAGCAGTTTTCATTAACGGTTCCCAAACTCTAACTGTTCTAATATCAGTACCACTAAAATAAGCAGAACCAAATGGGTGTGTATGAATCCATGTTTTAATAGGTAATTTCATCCCAACAGGGTCTATTTGAAAATCAACATAACCCGATGAACCCGATGAAATATGGATAGCCTCATTAGAATCAATAACTACTTGCACTTCAAGGTTAGGTAGTATTTCAGTTGAAGCATACCATATATGCTCAAACAAGTCTTTTATCTCCATACCTTGCTCATAATACGCATCTATGTATAATTCAGCCTTCATCCTTGCTACCTTTAAATCAATTCTTTTCATAATAGTTTCAAAATTTTCCATCTATATTCACCTTCTTTTGTAGTTTACTTAATTTAGTAACGGCTTTATCCAATTTATGATTGAGCCTCTTTTCTCTTTTAGCGATTCTTCGCAGTTTCCAACGCTTTAGAAGCGAAGGTTTCTTCTCCGGCTTCATATTACGCTTCATTTGATTGCGTATTTCAGTGGCCTTCATAACCAACTCTTCACTAACAGCATATGTTAAATCATAATGCTTCTCATAGTGTTTTGCTATTACCCAATAAGGTCTTCCATAAGTTTCTCTCGCTTCTTCTATTGAAATCTCAGGGAAAGATACTAGTAAACTTAGTGATTCATCAACAGACCAAGTATCAGATACTTTAGAGTATTCTTTACTTGGGCTTTCATTAAGTCTTACTGGTTTATTTTCTCTAGTATGAATCTCAACATAATCGTCTTTAGTCGAAGCAGTATTAGTTACTCTTTCTTCAAAAACAATTTTATCTAAATCAACTCTGTTCATAATTTCAAAGACACGATGCTTCAATGACCTTTGCCATCTCTGTTGTATTGCCTTATGTGTGCGATTAGTGAATAAAGTAGTAGGAGGGTATTTATTCTTATTTACCTTCCATTCAGTAACAATAGCGTCTTCTTCTAAAGTCCATCTAGGACTAGATGCGTGTTTATTATCCTTAACACCCTTTCCTTTAGTAGCCCTTGGATTAGTACCCAATGCTTTTGGATTAGTACCCAATGCTCTTGGGTTAGTACCCAATGCTCTTGGGTTAGTACCGTGTGTTCTTAGATTACTACCTACCGGAGTTAACAAGTCAATCTGTTCACTAGCAACTGCTTTAGTGAAGTTTCCTTCTTTGGCGGATTCTGCTAATTTATCCTCTAATACTTTCTTTTCTTTAGTAGTACCGTTAGGTAAAGTTAAAGAGGCAATAAACTTGCATTGTCTCCTTGTTGCAGGGTCGTCTTTCCAATGAGTAGGAATACTTACCGACAGTTCTTGACGGTCTTGTAACTTTAGGTCATATTTCTTCTTAAACTTAGCAATAGTGGAAGAATAGTTTGAGGAACTTCTTTCAGGAAACCCTTCATTAGTCATTTCTTCTGCTACTTGATTCCAAGTTTTATTCTCTTCTCTTTTCTGCATTGCTACTGCGATTTCATTAGGTGACCATTTCATAATTATACCTCCAATTCTTCATTCATTTCTATTTTAAATTCCCATGTATGGAATACTTCATGGCCTCCTAAAAAGCCACCTGCATATCTAATAGGGCCGATAAATCTAGCACCGCAAACTTGACAGTAAACAAGAACTATTTTTTCTTCTTGAAAAGAACCGCTTCTGTTACTGTAACTTACGATGTCTCCTATATCGTGTTCTGTATACATGTAGTTTATTTCATCATCATCTGCTAATTCTTCATTACCATCTGCTATTTTACTCATACATTCACAACCATAAAGGATTTTACTTCTTCTTCATTGAACCATCTTTGAATCCAATGTGCGCCCATTCCAGCAATAGCGGCTTGCATGAAATGAACCGCTTTATTGGTTCCATCCCATGAATCACCTTGACAACTAAAAGAACCATTTGGCCCTGCTAAAAGAGAATCATACATCTTAGGGTCGGCCTCATAACTCACAAATACCGCATTCCTACCTTGCGCTCGTAAGTCGAGCCATTTAAGGGTTGTGTTGTATAAGGTGCGTCTTACGCTTAGGTTATCCACACAGCATACTACCAAGTCATATCCTTCCATCTGTTTTGTAGTTAAGATAGGAAAGGGAATTGCCTTCTTTATGTTATATCTTTTATTCATAGCCTTTGCTTTATTTTCGCCAACTTCTTCTTCGGTAAAATTTTGATAAGGTAAATTCTTTTTCTCAACTTTATCGGGGTCGGCTACTGTAATATCATACATTCCTACTTGATTCAATAAAGGTATTAGATAACTACCAATACCGCCTGTTCCTATAACTAATACTTTTCTCTTCATTCTAACATCTCCAAATTTGCATTCCATCTTTTATTGTACTCTTGTATTTCTGAGTTGTACTTTGTTTTGAAATGGTCTTTAGGCCACCATTCGGGCATTCTATTTTGTCTCCATTCAGCAAACTTCCATTTACCTTCAAGGTAATAATGTCTGTAAGACTTGATTACGAAATTCCAATCAGACATTCTCTTATCTTTAACTAATCTATACATATCATCCATAGCAATAGTTACAGGCGTGGCATTTACCCATTGAGAATCTTCTTCAATCATATGGGCTATATCTAATATTCTAGATTGCGAACCATGAACTTTACCATAGCGATGAGTATATTCATCGCACAATGCCTTTCCATGCTCATATAGCCATCGAGTATTGTTAGGGGTTTGTCTAGCCCAAATAGTACTAGGATGATTAAGCATGGCAGGTTTCATTAGATTTGAACCAATATCTCTATGAAATGATTTCAATTGAGCGAGTGTAGGTATTTCATTATAATGCTCAATGTAATCAAAATACAGAGAATTAGTATGTAACATCTGACATGTTTCAGTTGGCATTTTAACTACATGTTTATCCAACATCTGTTGTGCTGAAGTTTTAGGGCTTCTTGATAATGCAAATACATTCACTTAAATTTCCTCCTTGCTTCTTCATATATCTTGTGTATGTCTTTACGACCCAAAAGAGTTTGTTGCTTACAATACTCCTTTCGGAGTATATTTGTACTAACATAAGTACTTAGAAAATCTTTTTTCCAATATCTATGCTCGCTCGCTGGTATTATATCTCTCATTCTTATTGTCATTTAAATCACCATTCCTTTTACTTCGGACATCTTATCATATCCTAACATCTTAATTAATGCTTTACTGGTCTTTCCTATCGCTGATAGAGAAATTCCGGTACTTTCGCTTATGTCGCCTTTCTTGATTCCTGCATACCTAAATACATTTACTGCTACCCAACAGACAGCCACATAATATCCCCTAGATTTATTGTAGCAATTAACTTCAAGTAAAGGTTCTAGTTTTTCTAATAAAGCCACTGCGTTAGAATAAAACATTATATCATCAGTTACTTTACTACAAACCTGCTTCAACATAAAGGTAGGGTCTGCACCATACAATAGATTTCTATTTCTAAAGTGATTAATCATCTTCTGCGCTAGCCTATTTACTACTTTAATAGAACAGGAATATTCAGAACACAAGTCCTTCATAGAAACAGGGGTTCTATTCTCCTTTAAAACATAAAAGACAGTAGCAGTACATCTTGCTTCCAATTTAACTTTACCGAATAGTCCCTTTCTTTGGGCATCTAAATAACATTCTTCCACTCTTTCTTTTAGAGGGTGGTTTATCTGAATACTAGATAAAATCATATTACAGGTCTGTATTCCCGAAAGAATATGTTGAGGGGTCGTAGAATTATTTCCCCTTCTGTTAAACTGATAAGAACCCTTACCTGTTATAATAGACCCTAGCCTACCTTTATCTGCTGAATGGGTAACTACTCCGTTATCAACCATTCTTACGGTTTCTTCAAACAATTCTGTAACAACGACTAGGCCGCAATCACTACATTCTGTTTCTCCCATTCTTTCATTATAATTAAATACTAAACTTCCACATTCACTGCATTTCATTCATCTCAACCCTATATTCATTTTCATTACATTGTATGTATCTTTGTATTGTATTTACTATTTTAACCGTCATTGTGTCATTCAATAACGCTAAGGCTCTTGCTACAAATTGGTCGCCTAGTGAAGAACCGCCTGTCATATTATCAATACAAATTGGCCCTCTCCAAGCACCTTCTCTAACAGGCATTTCAGGATAAGATTGTAATGTTAATTCTTCTTCTGTTACACCAGCATACGCTTCAGCATATTCGGCATTCTTAGTATCTATCTCATCACAGTTTGACTTCCAATTGTTTAATTGGTCTTCAAAAACGGAACTAGTAATCGAAGGAGAATAAACAAAGGTCGAAACCATTTGAATATCAGACTTGAACTTATTGTTAGTCAGTTTCCAATCCCAACCTTTACCACGAACATACATAGTAATAGGCTCATTATCTTCATAGATTACCTTTAGTCGATTAGGGTATTTTTCTGCCATATCTTTAACTAACTGCTTGGCCCTGCTTTCAACAATATCTTGCTGCCTATTCTGTTTCATAAATTCTATCATTACCTTTCTTTCCGCAACTGTAGGTTTAGTACCTACTGTTCTTTCATACAGTAATTCGGGGGAAATGAACATCCATTTTTTACTTCTTTTTTTATCATGAAGATAGAAACTACAAAAGTAATCTAATTCGTTAAGAGACATTACTCCCCATACTCCATCGCTGACTTCGATAGCAATTTCATTGTCACTTATTTGTTGACAATTTAATCTAACCTCGGTCTTTACAAAATCTGAATAGAAATGAAAGGGTACTTTATTCTCCAAACAATACTTCACATCTTCAGGAATACTTAGTGCAGAATAAAGTGCTTTTAGCAATTTACTTGCATCATCGACAAAGGCCGATTTCAATGCTACTCTCGCTAAAGCAGACGCTATTGTACTAAGACTTTCTTTTTGACCGTTAATAGTTAAGCGATTACCTGTTCTCCCAATGGCTATCGGGCAAGAACCTACATTAATTACACCATTAAAATCATCACTAGGAAAAGAAAGCACACTGCTATGTCTCCTGTATCGGTAATCTCTTGAGTTTCTCTTTAACGCTGATTTAAAGAAATCTGTTAACGCTTTGTGTATTGGGTCTTTTGCACCTCTATCATTAGTAAGAGTTATATTCCTACTCATAAGAATAAAATCGGAAGATAATTTAGCGGTCCAATATTTTCCCGAATCGTCTGGTTGTCTAATTTGTATTGTTACTTCTTTCATATTCTCACATCATATATTTATTGTCATTAATATTATTAGCACACTCATGGTGCATTTCTTTCTTCATGTCTTCCGGCAATAGTAATTGCCCTCCACATATTCTACATTTAGTGGCTACTCTTTTTTTATAAGACCAACCACTTTCAGTATATTCAGGGTCTTTATCTTTCATGTTTCCCACCTATCCATTATGTCACATACATTACAATTCTTACCTTTACAGTTTTTATCATGGTACTGTAAAGCATTGTAGCGTTGAATAAAGTTTTTCTTAGCATAGCGATTAAAACCTACATCTACTGCTTCGGGAAATTCCCATAGTAGTACTTTTATGGTTTGCCAAAGCCTATACTTTTTATCTGCTTCATCATCTAAACTAGAACAGACATTAAAGGCTAACTTGATTCTATTCTTAGCAGAATTAGACCATTCGTTATCATAAGATACAATGACTCTTGCGAAGTCATCATATTTCAAATCACGAATAGGTCTAATTCTGCGAGATTTCATCTAATCACCTTAGATTTCACATGCGCCACCAGCACAGGCCAATTCGCCTGTTAAGTTAGTATCATCCTGTTCTTCAGTGACCTTAGTTAAATCAATCTTCTTTAGATTAATCATCATTTCATCATAGGTTTCTTTATCAATGGTTTCAAACGGTGCTTGTTTGTAAGAACCACCATCATAAGGAAGAACTGAAAGTCCATTGTAATAATGCCTATTCATCCATAGCCATTCTCCTACATCATCCCATTCATCCTCCTTAACAGATAGGGTAGCGGAGACATTATGAGTGTTCAATCCATCAACATGCCCCGTTCTAACCCATCTGATGCTAAAATTCTTGACTCTTTCCATCAAATCAAATACTGATTCATGTCGAGTTATTGCATCTTCCGGTGCTTTTTGCGGAATAGAAATAACTGCCTGTTCTTCAGGATTAAAGTATTCATCCTCAACTAATTCGGGATGATTATTTAATAGATAAGAATATATTGCTTCGTTCTTACCTACTCTAAGCCTTCTAACATAGTACTCATCATGCCATGCGTGAATACCACTACTAGTTCCTAATACTAGAGAAGTAGTTCCAGCAGGTTTCACACAAGTAATTCTTGCAGCAGGTTTTATTCCAATGAGTTTAGCAATACGCTTGTTTTCTTGTTTAGCGGCAAAAGAAGCCATTTCCAAATCTAATCCTTCTACTACATTAGAAGCAATACCTGTCATTGATACTCCGAGTAAAGCATCCTTTTCAGTATTCTTGCGCCATATCTCTCTTAGATAATGGAAGTCAGTATATCCGGCTTGTAGCGTTCCTAAGAATGCTGCCGCCTTTACCCTTGCTTCTAAGTCTGCTTGGTCTATTACATCAGAAGCATTTACTTCTGTTAAATTACAAAACTGGTATGGGCGCAGTGCTATTTCACAACAGGGGTTAGTCCCCCAATCCTTGTCATTATTGAAATAAACCGCAGGTTCACCACTACCACTATGTTGTATTCTTTCCCATAGTCCCATAAAGAAGTCTTTAGTAACTCTATGTCTAAGAATTACTGCTGAATTATTAGCCCTTCCTCTTTGTGGGTTATTTTCCCACCAATTACCGGATTTACAACTAATCATCTTTGAATCGTCTGCGCTAAATAAACTAATCATAGCGGCTCTGCGAATACCACCTGCTAATACTGCATCTGCTAGATAACACATAATATCATGTGCTTCTATTGGTTCTAATTTAGAACCGTTAGTTTTATTTTGAAGTATTCCCTCTATTTTAACTAAACATTCTCTTAATGGCTGAAAACCTGGTGCTTTTCCACCACTAGTCTTCAATAGGCTTCCCTTTGGTCTAATATCAGAATAATCAAAAATAGGACTACTACTCCTAATGCCGGTATAACACTCCAAAAGGATTCTAATTGAATCTGCCCATCCTTCAATAGAATCACTAATAAGATACCTGCGTTTTCTTTCGGGATTAGGTTGAATGATTTCTGATAATTGCTCGACATGATGCCGTTGTACGGAATATCCAACCCCTGTTCCACCGAGAAGTAAGAACATAGCCTCGCTAAAAGATAAAAGGGAGTCAATAGGCATATAAGCACAATTATACACCCTATTTGGGCTAATTTCGATAGGTTTACCCCCAAACTGCATAGACCGCATAGAAGGGAGGACTTTCTTTGTTTTAACGAATCTTTCATACATTTCACCTATTTCTTTTGTTAATTCAGGATATGATTTAATGTGCATATCTCTATTTCTCTTAGTTATTTCTTCCCAAGTCTCTCTTCTTTTCTTTATCGGTAAATACCTTGCATACTTCATATGCACAGTAATGTCCGATAATGTATCTATCGCTGTATTCATTTCTAACACCTAAATTTACTGGCTTTTGGTAATTCAAATAGAGTTGAAAAGGATGAAAGCCATTCACCTTTTTTACTAATTACCCACTCTTTTTCTTCTAAAAACTGCCAATCCTCAAAGTTATGGATAGCAGAAGAATTATCCTCAAGTAGTGCATTTACACTAGAGTATTCTTTTTTATTGAATATGATTTTAGTTTCACCCGAAGCAAACATTATGCCGTATTTACCACGGCCTAAGACATAGCCTTCGGGATAGAAGTCGGGTTTGAATACCGCAACTTCGTTTTGTATTATGGGGTCTGTAAGATTCCACCCATTTAACTCAAATAGTATTTTTAGTGCATCGGGAGATAAAAAATGCCTAAGATTCATTTTAACCACACTGCAAAAAGGGGAGAAAACAGGCCGGTTATGACCCATTTTCCCCCCAATGAAGCGAGGCTAAACTTACTTATTAGTTTAACCGCCTACGATAGCAGGTGTCAATTCAACTGAGTCTATTGTGGCCCAATCTATCTCACTGATTGATTCTCTAGCGGTCATTTCACCGTTAAGGAATACCCAATGAGTAGGGTGGGTGTCTATCTGTTCAATAATCTCATCAGAGGCCAAAACTAGTTCAGTGTGGCCTGTCTCGTTCAAAATTGTTAACTTAATCATTCTATCATCTCCATTCTATTCTTTCTATATTCTTGCACCATATAAGGCGAGTCATTCATTGTCACCATCTCCGGCGTTTGCTAGTAAGGCTAGCGGCCCCGTCACTGTTGATACTACGACTATTGCCGGTAATATCATTACTGCATCTTTTATTATTTTTAATATTCCCATATTTATTCACCTTTCAATTTTTCTATTTCTTCACTTGCTTGCTTTCTAGTTAAGTTTTTTTTC
>UEXM01001339.1_pt1 | contig 21241 bp, 27 predicted proteins | sample 1796661 | NCBI WGS metagenome assembly UEXM01 (sample SAMEA4772469, study PRJEB27181) | metagenome | reverse complement strand
AACGCATGATGACAAATGATGACTTTGCTAAAGCAGTAGATATGTACAAGAGTGCATTAAAAGAAAGTGTTGAAGAATCACTTACAGAAGAACAGTTTGATGAAAAAGCAGGCGAAAAAGATGCTTGTTATCGCAAAGTAAAATCACGTTACAAAGTATGGCCCAGTGCATATGCTAGTGGCGCACTAGTCAAATGTCGCAAGGTTGGTGCAGCCAACTGGGGCAATTCGAAGAAGAAATAATGCGTATTGTTGAACTACATGAGGACTTGCGTTCATGGTTCGGTAAAGGCAAAGGCGGCGGTGCAGGCGGCGGTGGCTGGGATGCTTATGATAGTTCAGGTAACCGCATTGGCAAGTGTGGCGATACAAAAGGTAAAGCAAAACCTAAATGTTTGAGTAAGAGTGCTGCAGCAAAACTGCGCAACGCAGACAAGAATAAAGATGGCAAGAAGGACGGCAAGGCAGGTATTGCTCGTGCAGTAAAGCGCAAGAGAGCAAAAGATCCAAACAAGAATCGCAGGGGCAAAGCAAAGAACGTGAGTAACTAATGAAAGCAAGTGAATTTATTACAGAGCAGCCAGTAACTACCACTAATGCACAGGGTGTTACTACTACTGTTAACAAAGCAGCAAACAGAGTTACTACTCGTGATGCTGGCGGCACAGTTGTAAAAGATCGCACTGGCAATATGCGCAGTATTACAACTCCTAAAGTTGGCGGCTTTCAAGCAAAGCAAACATTCAGACCAGATGCTACTCCAGGTTATCAACAAGCAACTTACAAAGCAGGCGGCACTACACTTGATGTGAAGGGTAGTCCAGAGACTGGGTATACTCAAACAGCCAAGACTAGTCTTGGCGGTGTAAACATGCAAGCCAAACAACGCTATAGTGGACAGAAAGAATTTGGTGCAAGTGCAAATTTGGCAAACAATAAAAAAATTAGTGCAACATCAACTATATCAAAGCCTGGTGCTAAACCTATTACTAAAATGTCAATAAGTGAGTTTGAGGATGTACAAGCAGCAATACGCGAGCATGTTGCTAAAAATGTTCCATTTACAGAATGCATGTTCCGTCCAGGTAGTACTGCATTTACAGAGTTCTATCGTCAGGTGCGCGAGTGTGCAGACAAACTAAACTTGGATTGGGAAGATCAAGAGTTAATTGCTACAGACATCGGCGAGTGTATCATGGTAGAAGGTGAAATAGTAGCACTTGATGTACCCATGATTGAAGAAGAAGAACTAGACGAAGCAGAATACCAAGGACGCAAAGTTAAACTTAACAGTCCAAAGCGTGGCGGGCCTAAAAAGTTTTATGTTTATGTAATGAATAAAAAAACTGGTCGTGTAAAAAAGATTAGTTGGGGCGATACAACTGGACTTAGTGTAAAAGCAAACAACAGAGGTGCGGTAAAAAGTTTTGTTGCACGCCATAAGTGTAAGCAAGCAAATGATAAGATGACAGCACGTTATTGGAGTTGCAGAACTCCACGTTACAAGGCTTTAGGAGTTAAAGGCGGACAATGGTGGTAGATTTTGAAATAAAATTCTACAATACCCCAGCCCTTAGAGTACAACTTAATAAAACAGAACTAGCAAAAAAATACTATAACCTTCTTAAATCTCAGTATTTAGAAGATAATAATGTAATTTTTAGAGATAAAAAATATTACACACTAGATGTTTTATGTGAGCTGGCAAAAAAGGCAAATGATTGTTTGGGTTGGAATTGGGATCTTACAGATTTAAGTTTAGAAAATCTTACAATCTTACATAAAGATATAGAATACTTAGTAGGTGACGGCTATGAGAAATTGCCTGCAGAGTATGATGATCTAGTACATGATATACATTTTGCACTACATAGTATAGAAGATAACAACGAACGCGGAGCATGGTTACAATTAGAATGGTATAATGATAACGGTTTTGAAATTACTCATGATGAATATCCTAGTAAAACAATTTGTGAAGTAGGTGATATAAAATTACAAAATCCATGGGTAGGACATAATCCACATATGGTATATATGCAAAATGACAAAACAAATATTATGCAAACATGTAAGTTCCATGATTTTGTTAAGCCAGGTATTAACATAATTTTAAAAAAATATGGATTTGACATACCATATGAAAATTATTATGCTTGGTTTAATAAACACTGTCCAGAATTTATAGAAAAGCATACATGGGAGACTACAAAATCTTTTATTGGAGAACCTGTAGTTGGAAAAATACTTAATATTAATGATCTTGAATTAGCAATATCAAACCCATATCTTGAATTTAAGGAAATTATATTTTTAAAATAGCATGAATAAACCTTACACAGAAACCCAAGTCGCACCTAACATTAAACAAAGAACATTTCGAGAAGACGCAGATAACAGTGACCTTTGCTGGCACCGTGATGCTGAGGATCGTACAGTTCGTGTGTTAGAAGGTGCAGGATGGAGTCTACAGTTAGACAACAGTTTGCCTATGGCTCTTGTGCCTGGCAGAGATTACTTTATCCCCGAAGCAGTGTACCACAGACTTATTAAAGGCCGCAGTGATTTAACGGTTGAAATAACGCAACACTTGTAGTATAATTATATATATGACATATACAGTATATCAACATTGGGATCCACTTGAGGTTTGTGTAGTTGGACAAGCATACCCGCCTGAGTTTTACTCGTGGATTAAAGATAGTAACACTCGTAAAAAGTTTGAACAAGTAGCACACGAAACAGAACAAGATTTTCAGGCACTTATAAAATTATTAGAAAGTTTTGATGTTGAGGTACTGCGTCCTAGTATTCCAGATACATTTGAAGATTGTATGATTGACGATGTGTGGGTACCGCCGCCTGTTCAACCTAGAGACTATTTTATACAAATACATGATAAGCTCTGGGTATGCACAGAGCCTAATGCAAACTATGCACATAACGCATTTAAAAAGCAAAAGGCAAAAACCTGGGAAGAATTCAAAGCACATGATCAAGCAAAACATGACAGAAAACTCAAGTTTTATGCAGATATATTTAAACGCTGCAATGTACAAGAAACAACATGTAGTTATATTAGTGGATGCTTTGTGAGTCGAATAGGCAATGATTTATTCTTTGCTACTCAAACTATATTTGATGACTGGGATGCAATACGCAAACAAGTAACCAGTCTATTTCCTGATACAAAAAATCACATTGTGGATGCGCAAGGACACGGCGATGCAGTGTATTGCCCAGTTAGTCCGGGACTTATTATCAGTATTGCTGATGAAGATTATAAAGATAGTTTTCCGAACTGGAAAATAGTACACTTGCCAGAAAGTGATTATGCAGCACATAAAATGTTTCAGTCGAGCATGAAGTTGAACGCAGGTAAATGGTATATTCCTGCGTTTGATGAAAATCCTCTCATAACAGAAACAGTAGATGCATATATGAATGAGTGGATTGGCGAAGCAAGCGAAACAGTATTCGGTGTAAACATATTAATAATCAATCCTACTAATGTTGTGCTTGCCGAATATAACAAACAAGCAGTAGATGCACTTGAACATTGGGGCATTAAAGCACATATCATACCGTTTAGACACAAATATTTTTGGGATGCTGGCATACATTGTATAACAAATGATCTAAGCAGAAGGGGCGAGTGCCAACAATACCATTTTTAAGGCTTGACATAGTAGTATAACGCATATATAATAAACAGATAATCAACAAGGAGTACTCACATGAGTGACAGAGTTTTCGGTCCTGAAGAAAAGGCGAAATTAACACAACTAGTAAATGAAGGCATCACTGTAATGCAGGAAGTTGACGATCTTAATGATGGTCTCAATGACACAATCAAAGCCATTGCAGAAGAAATGCAGATTAAACCAAGTGTATTGAAAAAAGCATTGCGTACAGCATACAAAGCAGACTTTGACAAGCACAGTGACGAATACAGTGAACTTGAGAACATCCTGGCTACTGTAGGCAAAATCTAAGTGCAAAAAGTAAAACAATTTTGGATTAACAGTTACACCAGTGACGTTACTGCATTCTACTTTGAACTTGTAAGTTTTATTTTTACAGTAGGCGCTAGTATGTTATTGGCTGTAAACGCTGATAATCCAGATATGCTAATTGTGTATCCTGGATTTTTTATAGGAAGTATAACACAATTGTATGCAAGTTGGCGTCGAGGAGCAGCATGGATTATGTTGCTTACCTTCTACTTTGCATGTATTAATGTATTTGGATATGGAGTAGCAGCACAATGGTGGTAGAAAAGAAACCCTACCAATGGTTGGCTTGGTTAGCAACAGCAACACTTGTAGTTGCTGCTAGTCTGGCAAGTTTTGTGCCTGAACTATATTTGCATCACTGGGCGTTTATTATTGCTAACGGACTATGGATTGCTGTGGGATTTTTATGGCGAGAAAATAGTTTACTTTGGATGAATATTCTGTTAACATTAATCTATATTATAGGATTATTTTAATGAGTTATGTAGACGCATATTTTGATAGAGAACGTGATCGTATCCATGTAGTGGAACGTGTAGATGGCAAACGTGAATACAAAGAGTATAGTGCCAACTATGTGTTTTATTATGATGATCAACGTGGCAAATACAAAACTATCTTTGATACGCCAGTAAGTCGATTTGCAACACGCAATCGCAAAGAGTTTCAGCGTGAACTAAAAATACAAGGAGACAAAGGCACATGGGAAAGCGACATTAATCCTGTGTTTCGTTGTTTGGAAGAAAACTATTTAGGCAAAGATGCTCCTAAACTGCAAACTGCTTTTTTCGATATTGAAGTAGATTTTCACAAAGAAAAAGGCTACAGTAGTCCTGACGATCCTTTTAATCCAATTACAGCAATTAGTATATACTTAGACTGGACAGATACGCTTGTAACACTTGCTATCCCGCCCAGTGGTATGACAATGGAAACTGCTAAGGATCTAACAAAACGATTCGATAACACATACCTGTTTACAAGTGAAGCAGAGATGCTAGAAGTATTCCTAGACTTGTTAGATGATGCAGATATTGTAAGTGGTTGGAACAGTGAGGGATATGATATACCCTATACAATTAATCGTATTACCCGTGTGCTTAGTAAAGATGACAACCGCAAGTGGTGCTTGTTTGGACAACAGCCTAAAAAGCGCACATTTGAACGCTTTGGTAAAGAAAGCAACACATTTGATCTAGTAGGGCGTGTACACTTGGACTACATGCAACTGTATCGCAAATACACATATGAAGAACGGCACAGTTATACACTGGATGCTATAGGTGAACATGAACTAGATGAACGCAAGGTTGCATATGAAGGCACACTGGATCAGTTATACAATCAAGACTTTGAAAAATTTATTGATTATAACAGACAAGATACTGCACTACTTAACAAACTGGATAAGAAACTACGCTTTATTGATCTAAGTAACATTCTTGCACATGAAAACACTGTGCTACTAATGACTACCATGGGTGCTGTTGCACTAACAGAGCAAGCAATTATCAATGACGCACATAGTCGTGGTATGGTTGTCCCCAATCGCAAAAGCAGAGACGATGGCCCAAAGATAGTAGCAGCAGGTGCATATGTTGCGTATCCTAAAAAAGGATTGCATGATTGGATTGGTGCTATTGATATTAACAGTTTGTATCCAAGTGTAATTCGCGCACTTAACATGGGTCCAGAAACTGTGGTGGGACAACTGCGTCAGACAATGACAGAAAACATGCTTCGTGAAAAAACAGCAAGTGGTACAAGTTTTGCACAGGCTTGGGAAAATGAATTTGGCAGTAGAGAGTATCGTGCAGTTATGGCAATGGAGCGTGGTACTGAAATTACTATTGACTGGGAGAACGGTGACGAAGATACGCTGAGTGCATATGATGTTTGGCGTTTAATGTTTGATAGTAATCAGCCCTGGACGCTAAGTGCTAATGGCACTATCTTTACATATGAACGCAAGGGAGTTATTCCTGCGTTACTTGAACGTTGGTATGCAGAACGCAAAGTTATGCAGAAAGAACTAAAGAAAGCCAAGGATGAAGGCGGTGATGTTGAGTATTGGGACAAGCGACAGTTGGTCAAGAAGATTAACTTGAATAGTTTGTATGGTGCCATCCTCAATCCTGGCTGTAGATTCTATGACTTCCGTATAGGACAAAGTACAACACTTACAGGACGTTGTATTACAAAACGCATGGCTGAGACTGTAAATGGATTACTTACAGGCAAAGAAGAATACACAGGCGATGCTATTGTGTATGGCGATACTGATAGTGTGTACTTTAGTGCATGGCCCATGATGCGAGAGGATGTTGAGGCAGGTAGGCAAGAGTGGACAAAAGAGATTGTTGCACAACTCTATGATGGTATTGCAGATCAAGTGAACATAGAGTTTCCTATTTTTATGGAACGTGCTTTTCACTGTCCGCGTGAAAATGGTGAGATTATCAAAGGTGGCAGAGAGATTGTTGCAACTAAAGGACTGTACATTACTAAGAAGCGTTATGCTGCACTGATCTATGACCTAGAAGGTTTCCGTTTGGATACAGATGGCAAGCCCGGCAAAGTAAAAGCAATGGGCTTGGATTTGAAGCGCAGTGACACGCCAAAAGTTATGCAGGATTTCCTTAGTGAACTACTACTGGATGTGCTTACTGGTTGTCAGCGCGAAGAAATTATTGAAAAAGTAAAAGAGTTTAAGAATACATTCCATGAGCGTCCGGGTTGGGAAAAAGGCACACCCAAGCGTGTTAACAACTTGACCAAGTACAGTGCAGAAGAAAAGCGACTGGGCAAAGCAAACATGCCAGGACACGTTAGAGCAGCAATGAACTGGAACAACATGCGTAAGATGAATGGCGACAAGTACAGCCAAGAGATTATGGATGGTGCTAAAACTATTGTGTGCAAACTTAAAAGCAATCCACTAGGATATACAAGTATAGGTTATCCAACGGATGAGACTCATTTGCCACAGTGGTTTAAGGAAATGCCCTTTGATAACGGACTAATGGAAGCAACTATTGTAGATCAAAAGATTGACAACTTATTAAGTGTACTGGACTGGGATTTAAAAGGTGCAACGCAAACTGCTAACACATTTGACGACTTATTCTCGTTTGAGTAATATGCGCATATAAATACAGTAGAGGTATAGTCGATGAAACTAGTGGATAAAATGATACTGCTTACTCGTATGGAACAAAATAACAATGATTACGAGTTAGATGTTGTTGCTGATATCCAAAAACAACATAGTTTTTATCAAGATCAAAAAAGATACCTTAAAGATAAAAGTTTATATGAACAAAGCCAGAGTATTCTTGCGGAAATGGAACAACTTCATTACAAGTATAATGAAACCCATAAACAAATAAAACAAAAAATATCCGGTCTTCTAAGAGACGAAGAAGTCAATATACTGCGCAAAGACTATGGCAGATTTGATGCCACAGTGCCCAGTTTTGAATTAATGACAGAACGTGCAGCAACACTGACTGATGATTTAGTAAAAGAAATATCAAAAACAATTGGATACTACAGTGACTGGCGCTGGGCAGGTATTGAACTTAATCCTAGCGATGGAAAACTTACACGCAGTTTGCTTGCATGCGATCCTCTCTATGTTTATAGTGGAAATGTAATTGATACAGACGTTGTTAAAAATAGATTTAACGATTTTTTTGCAGAAAAACGTCTAATATTTGCTGGCACCTTTAGCCATCTACCTCAACAACAATTGGGACTAGCAGTCAGCATTAACTCATATGAATTCTGGCCTTTGGATCCTATTAAGCAAGAAATGCAGCAGGTGTTTCATCTATTGAGACCAGGTGGTTATTATATTTTCACCTATAACGATTGTGAAAAAATGCCAGGACTTGATTTTTGTACAAATGACTTTCGTGCATATAACACCAAAACACTAATGACCAATATAGCGTATGGCTTAGGTTTTGATATTGTAAAAGAACAATGCTACAAAGATAGCCATAGTTGGTTAGTTGTTAAAAAACCAGGCGAACTAACCAGTCAAAAACTTAGCGCACCACTGGTTATGATTGAAACACCTAAAAAATAATATTGACATTTACCCTAAACCTAAATATAATACTATTATTATAAACATAAGGAAACTTCGATGAAAGATTATCTACTCGACATCGTCAAGCACACACATTCGCTTGGCTTTATTAGTCTTGTTAAAGTAACAGGCACAGACAAAACCACAACATTTGAAGGACTTGCAGAAGACCGTAGTGTTATTCTACAAGCCACAACTAAGACACCAGTAGCAGACTTCATGGGAACATTTGGTATGCCTAACTTGGACAAACTTGGTGTTATCCTGCGTATTCCGGAATATGCAGAAAATGCTAACATTAGCATTAACACACAAGAGCGCAACGGTGAAACAGTACCTGTTGGCATTGCTTTTGCAAATGCCAGCGGTGACTTTAAGAACGACTATCGCTTTATGGCAAGTGAGATCATCAATGAAAAACTTAAAACAGTTAAGATGCGTGATGTAAATTGGGGCATTCAGTTTCAACCTACAGTAGCAAGCATCCAGCGTTTCAAGTTTATGATCAGTGCTAATAGCGAAGAGACTACATTTATTGCTAAAACAGAAGATGGCAACCTAAAGTTTTACTTTGGTGACCACAGTACACATGCTGGTAACTTTGTATTTCAACATGACGTTGAAGGCGAAGCAACACGCGGATGGGCATGGCCCGTTGAGCAAGTAAGTAAGATCCTTAGTCTTGGTGGTGACACTACATTCAAGATCAGTGACGATGGAGTTGCAGAGATTGTCGTAGACAGTGGACTTGCAGAGTATAGGTACTTACTTCCAGCACAAAGCAAGTAAGTTTGAGACATGATATTACCAACTAACCTAACTGAACTACAAAGTGACTATGCAGTATTCCTGCCAGCACTTAGTTCCTTCTATGTGAATGTAACTGGCAAGGCGCAGCACACTGCAGGATCCAATAACCCTAGTGTATTACAAGAACGTATTCCTGAATGCCTAGGACCTGCTGCAATTAATATGAATTATTTAAAACCTAATCCTCTCTGGCACTATAAGTGGAGTTTGCACAGTGCTGGTCATAGTAGTTTAGATATTGACAAAGACTTACCACGTGAAATGATGTATCGTGAACGTGATCGCAGTAACAGTTTTATGCTGGGCGACAGCGGTGGGTTTCAGATTGGTAAGGGCAAATGGCCAGGTGATTGGAAAGCAAACAGCGGGTGTCCTGCAGCACAAAAGAAACGTGATGGTGTACTACGGTGGATGGACAAGTACATGGACTATGGTATGATACTTGACGTTCCTGCTTGGTTAAGCCGTAGTCCAGAAGGTGCAGCGGCATCTCAGATTAGTTCATATCAGGAAGCAGCAGATGCAACTGCATTTAATAACGAATATTTCATTAAAAATCGTAACGGTGATTGTAAGTTTTTAAATGTATTCCAGGGTGAGAATCATGCACAAGCAGATAACTGGTATGAACAGATGAAAGCGTTTGGTGATCCTAATGTGTACCCGGATGCACATTTTAACGGCTATGCGATGGGTGGGCAAAACGCATGTGATGTGCATCTTATTCTAAAACGCATTGTAACACTAATGCACGATGGATTACTTGAAAAAGGGCTACATGATTGGATGCACATCTTAGGCACAGGTAAACTTGAATGGGCAGGTGTACTAACTGCAATACAGCGTGGGGTGCGTAAACTTTATAATGAAAACTTTACTATTAGTTTTGATTGTGCTAGTCCTTTTCTTGCAACCAGTAACGGTCAACAGTATATCTATTACAAGCATCCACAAAATGAAAAGTGGGGATACATTATGGAAAATGCTCCAGATGATAAAGCATTTAGTAATGACACAACGCCCTGGGATGACTATTGTACAAAACTTTACAATAATTGGATGCCTAGTCCTATTACACAGAATATGGCTCTAAAAGATGTTTGTGTATATGCACCTGGTGATCTCAATAAGAATGGGCTTGAAGGTAAAACTAGTTGGGACACATTCAGTTATGCACTGTTAATGAATCATAATGTTTACACACATATTCGTAGTGTACAGGAAACCAATAGAATCTATGATGCGGGTGGTTATCCTTATCAACTAGTTGATGACAACTTTAATAAAACAGAAGTTAAAGATGTTATTGCTCGAATATTTGAACTAGATGATTTTGACAAGCAAATGGAACTTATTGATAATCATAGTCGCTTATGGATGCGTGTAGTTGGTAGCCGTGGTGCTATTGGTAAAAAGACAGTAAACGCCAGTACACAATTTGCCAGTCTTTTTGAGGAAGTTTAACTTGACAAAACACTAAAAGAGTGTATTATAGTAATTATTGTCAACAACGAATGAGGGTAGTGTAATGGCTACACTAAAGGAAAAAGAAAACTTAATTGAGGCTTTTAAAGGCCCACATTTCTATCGTGTCCGTCTTTGGGGATATGGTGCAGAAACTAGTTACATGAAAATCAGCAAAGAAGCATATGACTTCTGGAAAGCACATGGCGAAGAACATGGCGATAGTGATGTTGTGAATTATATTATCAACGCTGAAGATGTTGAGGCAGATGATATTGCACAGCAAGAAGATTATGATGCATTAGATCCTGCGACTATCCCTCTTGAAGCATTGTTTATGCATGACGAAGATGGTGTTGGCAGTACTTACTACGAGCCACTTGATCAGTTCGATGCGACATATAGTATTGCACAGGATGCTGCATATCTTACTGTAGAAAAAGTCAGCAGTGAAGAATATGATGCAGAAGTTCTAGAGGATACTGTAGAAAATGAAGACCTAAATGAATTTCTATCTCGTGTTGGAGAAGAAAGCGATTGGGAACATGATGGGTATGTTGAAGGTCACGAATTTGGCAATAAGTATCCAGAAAAAGGATCATACATCTGCCAGTTTCAAAGCCAGGAGAAAGGAACTTTCTTTGAGGCTATGATAGAAACTGCTTTACCTTTTAATCAAAATCTGTTAAAATTTGCTACTGAGGAAGCACCTGACGGTGAGGATCTCGTATACGGCGTAGAGTATGATGGCCAAGACTTGGACAATTATGGTGGCGATACCAACGGCAAAGGCTACTATGCACACTTTTGGAAACAGGAATATTAGAAATGGCAGAAATAGATAACATGATGTTAGACGCAATGCGCGAAGATGCAATGCGTCAGCAACTACATAAAAGCAAGCGTATGATCTGGGTTACTTTTCAAAAAGAAGGTATACACAAATATCCTGCTGCACTGGATGATCCTAAACTAGCAACAGGTGACTGGGATGATGTTTCATTCCTAGGATATCCTCATCGTCACATGTTTCACTTTAAAGTAAGTATTGAAGTGTTCCATGATGATCGCGAGATTGAATTTATTCAGTTTAGTCGTTGGCTACAACGGCTGTTCAGTGAAAACGTTATGACACTAGACTACAAATCATGTGAAATGATTGCAGACGAAATGTTTTTAGAGATCCGTAAAAAGTATGGATCAAACAGAGAAGTTCACATTGAAGTGAGCGAAGATGGTGAGAACGGTTGTGTTGTCACCTTTCCAAAAGCCTAAGGGAGAACTATTGTGGCTGGAAAGCGAATGAGTAATGAAATTATTAAAGTATTTAACGACTTAGATGACTACTTGCGTTTCTGCAAAGAATTTGGTTGGGCATATAATGAAGCAGACTTATATCGTGAGGATGCTCCGGGTTATGCAGAATATCTACGTTTTAAGAGTGGAACTCGTATACCTAAAAACTGGATGCGTGATGCAAAGTTTCGTCTAAGTCAATACCAGGATAACAACTTTAAAAGCGGCGGAAAGTTCCAAAGCGGTCGGAGAAACTAATAATGCGTAAACTTTTTTATATGGGACTTGAGCCCTATGAAGGACGTTACACACTTCAGTTGCAAGACTGGAGTGAACGTGCTTTCGCAAAACGTGGTATAGATTATGTTGTTGTGCCAGGTACAACTATTGACAATACTAAAAGTATTAGTGTAGGACAAGTGCTTGATGCACATGGACGCAGTTATTTTGGTATGAGTCAACTTATGAATCTTGTGCAAATGATGCGCAATGGCGAATGTACAGGTGAGGATGCAGTGTTCTTTGAGGACATGTTCCAGCCAGGCATTGAAAGTTTGCCATACATCATGTGTCAGATTCCAGAAGAACAGCGTCCTACAATCTACTTGCGTTGTCTAGCACAAGCAGTTGATCCAGATGACTTTGTGCATGTATGGGGTATGAGCAAGTGGATGAGTTTGTATGAACAGATGTGCAACGAGATTCCAAACGTACACATACTAGCAACCAATGAAGAAATGGTTGCACACATGCGTATTGCAAACTGGAGTGCTCCTATCTATAACATTAGCGGTCTTAGTTTTGGCAAAGAAGAAGTGCTATCTCGTATTAATAATAACATTAAACCATTTAGTGAACGTGCAGAGCGTGTAGTATTTGCTGCACGATTTGACCAAGAAAAACAGCCTAATTTCTTTATGGATGTTGCTACCCTGGTAAGACAGGTACGCCCTAACTGTGAATTTGCAGTACTAAGTGGCGGGCCACTGCGCAGTAATAATGCTGTGTATTTGGAACGTGCAGAACGTTTACAACATACAGGCGATCTCGTAGTATACAAAGACTTGCAAAAGAATGATTACTACAACATTGTAAATGACAGTAGAGTATTGTTTAACTGTGCGCTACAGGATTGGGTTAGTAACACTGTAAGTGAAGCAGATGCACTAGGGTGTAATGTTGTGTATCCTGCGTATCGTAGTTTTCCAGAAACTTTTGCTAACGATCATACTAGGCTTTATATACCATGGAGTATTGACAGTGCTGTGGATATGATCATCGCACACTTGGATAATCCAAGTCCGCGCATGGGAAAGATAAGCGACTGGACTGATGGCACAATTGATCGCATGCTTGATATTATGCAGGGCAATGGCGAACAGTGGTTGCGTAGCGGCAATAGGTATCGTGACCATGTAGCAGAAAGTAAGTACTAATGAGAGTATTAGTAACAGGCTCAAGCGGGTATATTGGTGGACAAGTCTGCAAACTTCTTATGCAGCAAGGACATCAAGTTATTGCAAATGATCGTAGAAGCGTAAGACACAACCACTACCATCAATCTGAAATAAACAACTACGCTAACATTCCAGTAGGAGTGTTAGCAAGCATGGATGCCGTTGTTCATACTGCCGCAACAAGCCTAGTAGGTCCAAGTGTAATGAATCCATCTGAGTACTATCAGAATAATGTAGGTGGTACACTGGACTTGTTGGGTAACTGTGTTGAAGCAGGCGTGTCTACATTTGTATTTGCAAGCAGTGCAGGAGTGTATGGTGAACCCAGTGAAGATGTATGCCATGAAAACATGGATGCACAGCCTTGTTCACCCTATGGTTGGAGTAAGAAGATGATTGAAATTGTATTGCAGGACTACTATACTGCATACAATTTAAACAGTGTTAGTTTACGTTTCTTTAATGTCGCTGGTGCAGATACAGATTGTGAGATGGGGCAAGAACCAAATGCTACACACATCATTGCGAAAGCAATTGAACTTACCATGGCTGGCAAGGACTTTACACTTTTTGGTAAAGAGTTCGACACGCCAGATGGTACCTGTGTGCGTGATTATGTACATGTTGAAGACGTTGCACAGGGTATACTAAATAGTATTGAACTGCTACAAACAACTAGTGGCGCTCATACATTCAACTTAGGTGGCGAAAGAGGCTACAGTAATCTAGAAATTGTGGAAAGTATTAATCGCGTAACACCACTTACAGTAAATTTAAAATATGGAGATCCTCGTGCTGGTGATCCAAGTACACTAATATCAGACACAGATGCCGCAAATACAATCCTAAAGTGGAATCCAAAACACGACTTAGACAGTATTATTAGTACTGCATACAAATGGTATAATAAATGAACATAGCATTTATAGGGTGCGGTAAACTGGGCATGCCCTGCGCAGAAGAAATAGCAAAAGCAGGACATAGTGTAACAGGGTATGATCCTGCTAGTATCAACAGAGACGGAACATTTTATAATCCCCATGGACTAGTTGATTTAAAGCATACTATTGCAGAGGCAGTTAAGTTTGCAAAGATTGTATTTGTTGCTGTGCCTACGCCTCACGATACTAGCTATGATGGCCGCGCACCAACTGCACATTTAGAACCTCGAGACTTTAATTACGACATTGTAAAAGATGTGCTGCGTGAGTGCGACGCAGTAATGAACAGTGCGCAGATGCTTGTGCTTATAAGTACAGTGCTGCCAGGCACAGTTCGTAGAGAACTGGCACCTCTTGTTGCCAACACACGTTTTGTATACAATCCATATCTTATTGCTATGGGCAGTGTTGCTTGGGACTTTAGAAATCCCGAAATGGTTATGATCGGCACTGAAGATGGTGACGAAACAGGTGATGCACGAGAACTAATTAGCCTATACAAAACTGTCATTGAGAATGATCCTAGGTATGTCGTTGGTACTTGGGATGAGTGCGAATGTATCAAAGTGTTTTACAACACGTTTATTAGTACAAAGATTACACTAGCAAACATGATACAAGATGTCGCAATCAAGCAGGGCAATATCAATGTTGATGTGGTTACCCAAGCACTGGCAGAGTCAAGCAAACGGATCATGAGCCCGCAGTACATGACTGCTGGGATGGGTGATGGCGGTGCTTGCCATCCTAGAGACAATATTGCCCTGCGTTTCATGGCACAGGAACTAGACTTAGGTTACGACATTTTTGATGCTATTATGAATGCTCGCGAAATACAAGCACAAAATATGGCAAAGTTTTTAGTAGCGCAAGCAAAGGAACATGATCTACCTGTGCTTATCCACGGTGAAGCATACAAGCCCAATGTACCATATAAAGATGGAAGTTACAGTATTTTAGTAGAACATTATTGTAGACAACTTGGTTATCATCCTATTATGGTAGATCCTCATACAAGTCCACAACGCGGGCCATTTACTGCAGTTGCACTATTAGCGCATAGCGCAGAGACAACATACAAATATACAAGACAAAACTACGAAGATGAGTTATACTGTTATCTAAGTGAAGGAAGTGTTGTAGTTGATCCTTGGAGGAAATTTAAAGATGAACGATATAAAGTCATCCATTACGGAAACACACGATCGCTGGCATAAAGGCCACATTGATCCTTTTTGGAGTAAGATAAGTTATACAAAACTTAACTATACTCATGAAGCGTTTAACAATCCTATGGATGTGCAAAAGTGGAAGCGTCAAGGCTATGTTCATCCTATATCGCATTACACTGGTTTCTTATGTGATATGCGTCAACCTCAGCCTGCTTGGAATGCTAGTATTGTTGAATGGTTTGAAGATACATACAATGTTAAAGATGTTGGCACCAGTTACTATCGTATGGGCACTGGTGTTATTCTTCCCACACATAAAGACACATATAAAAAATACAGAACACTGTTTAATGTGCGTTTGATGGACTGTGTTCGTGTTGTAGTATTCTTGGAAGATTGGCGTAGTGGTCACATCAGTGAAGTAGATGGTGTTCCTGTTACTAATTGGCGGGCTGGAGATTATATCTTTTGGCAAAGCGATACTCCGCACCTAGCAGCAAATATTGGTACAGATAAACGTTATACACTACAACTTACAGGAAGTACCAATGCGTCTTAGTTATGGAACATTAACTAACTTTGAAAAAGATATAAGCAAGTATACAGGTGCTCCTTATGTTGTGTTAACAGATAGTTGCACACATGCACTAGAAATTTGCTTTAGATACAAGCAAACAGGTCCTGTTGTTTGTCCAGCACACACATATCTTAGTGTGCCTATGATGTTACACAAACTAGACATCCCTTTTTACTATGATCACGAGCCCTGGGAATACGAATACCGTTTTCCGCCAAGCAATATATGGGATAGTGCAAGAGCATTTGAACAGGGCATGTATCGTGCAGGACAACTACAATGTTTAAGTTTTGGTCCTAGTAAACGTTTGGAAATAGGACACGGTGGTGCTATCCTAACAAACAAACTACATGAATACACTGCAATGAAGCGTATGGCGTATGATGGTAGAGATTTAAACATTAGTCCATGGCAAGATCAAAAAGACTTTGTTATTGGTTACCATTATAATATGCGATTAGAAGATGCACTGCGAGGCACACAAATGTTACAAGATTTAGAACTAAAAGATAAACAATCACAACTAGTTAAATATCCAGATTGTAGCAAACTTAATATTGACAAATCACCTAAATAAACTTACAATAATACATATTACTAAAGAAAGGAACTTAGTACATGGGAAAGACTTCCGATCTAATTAAAACACGAATTGAACATGCTGGCGGTAGATACTGGGCAGGAGACAATATTGCTCCATATCTACATGAAGGCGACAAAGAAGCACTAATTGAAGAACTAACACGCAAATTTGAAGGTGTTATAGACAGCCTAATTATTGATAGAGCAAATGATCCTAATAGTCAGGATACGCCGCGTAGACTTGCAAAAATGTATATCAAAGAATTAATGGCTGGACGTTATGACACTAAGCCTAATGCAACAGCATTTCCTAATCATACAAGTGATAGATATGATGGCATGCTTGTTGTGCGCAGTGAACTTAAGAGTATGTGTTCACACCATCATCAGCCAGTGGCAGGTGTTGCGTACATTGGTATTATTGCCGCTGACACACTTATTGGACTAAGCAAATACACACGTTTAGCGCAGTGGTGCGCAAGACGTGGCACACTACAAGAAGAACTTGCTATGGATATTTGTAAAGAAATCCAACATGCAACAGGCAGTGAAGATGTCGGTGTTTACGTTCAAGCAACACATGGTTGTTGTGAAAACAGAGGCATTATGGCAACCAGCAGTTTAACACAAACAACTGTGCTGCGCGGTAGTTTCTTTACAGATGGAGCAACTAAAAAAGAGTTTATGGATAACATTAAACTACAGCAAAGTTTTGTTTGTAAGTAATGTTTCCATGGAGTAAAATAAAAATACATTCCACAAATGAATGGTCTCCCTTAAAAAGTGTAGTAGTCGGTGACGCACTAGGTGCATATAAACCTGACGGGCTACACTTTGAGAAGCCAGGTGGCTATCGTGGAGACACAATAGCACAAGCGACCATGGATTTAGATCGCTTTGCTAGAACTTTACAACAAGAAAAAGTTAAAGTTTATCGCCCAGAACAACATGATTTTACCTGGGCAGGTGGAATGTATAATTATTGTCCACGCGATAGGTTACTTGTAATAGGCGATACTGTGTTGGATTGTAATATGCAGTATCCAATGCGTAATGCAGAGTCTAAATATCTGGACTTTGTACTAAAAGATGCAAAACGTGTACTAACTGTACCACGCAACAAGGGTATATTTTTTGATGCTGCTAATGTTTGCAGACTAGACAATACACTGTTATATCTACAAAGTGTAAGTGGTAACAGAAAAGGTGCTCGTTGGCTACAAGCAGCATTTCCTAATCACACAGTAGAAGTTACAAAAACATATGGCGGCGTACACATTGACAGTACATTTAGTCCTGTTGCAAATGGACTTGTTGTAGTAAACAAGGATCGTGTTACAAAGAAAAAACTACCCAAGTGTTTTAAAGACTGGGAAGTTATTTGGCTAGGTGATGAAGATCTAACACGCAAAAGTTTTTCTGGTGAGGCGTTTGCAAGTAACTATATACTACTGAACTTCTTTATGATTCGTCCAGACTTGGCAGTAATTGATGACTGTCCCAAACTAGAGCAAGCATTAAGAGCAAACGGAGTACTAAGTTACACTGTTCCATTTGCACATTCAAGAACACTGGGCGGTGGTCATCACTGCGCAACATTAGATTTACACAGGAGTTAAATATGAATAGAGAAGGTCCACTATTAGAAGCATTTAACAATATACCCGACGGGGTTATTCGACAAGAACTTACATCATACTATATGCGTGATGACAAGTTAATCAAGCATACTGTTGAGAGAACGTATAGTAGCGACGGTGACTATAACGATAGTACTATTGTAGTACCCTTAACAAAGTAAAAAAAACGGAGGATTCGAGCACCTCCAGTAAAAACCCTCGAAAGGAAAAGATCGAAATGAATATGATTAAAACACTGGTAATTTCACTAGCAGTTGTGCTTGGCATGACATTTAGTGCAGTTGCAGCAGACAAAGTAAAAGTTGGGTTTATCTATGTTGGCCCAATTGGTGACCATGGCTGGACGTATCGTCATGACATTGGTCGTCAGCAAGTAGAAGAAGCATACGGAGACAAAGTTGAAACAACATTTGTTGAAAGTGTGCCGGAAGGCCCAGATGCTGAGCGTGTAATGCGTCAAATGGCAAAAGGCGGAGCAGACATTATCTTTGCAACAAGTTTTGGCTATATGCCATCAATGCTTAAAGTTGCAAAGGAGTTTCCAGATGTAGCATTTGAGCATGCAACTGGTTACAAACGTGCAGACAATATGGCAACATATGGTCTACGCCTTTATCAAGCAAGACATGTACAAGGTATCATTGCAGGCATGATGACAAAAACAAACAAGATTTGTTACGTTGCTGCTTTCCCAATCCCAGAAGTTATTCGTGAGATAAACACATATTACTTGGGTGCAAAGAAAATGAATCCAGATGTTGAAATCATGATTACTTGGGCAAACACTTGGTATGATCCAGGCAAAGAGTCACAGGCTGCTAAAGTTATGATGGCTGAAGGTTGTGACATGGTTGCACAGCACACTGATAGCCCTGCTCCATTGCAGGCTGCACAAGCAGAAGGAAAACTAGGTTTTGGACAAGCAAGTGATCAAATTAAGTTTGCTCCTAAAGCACAGTTGACAGCAACTATTGACAACTGGGGTCCTTACTATATTAAGCGTGTCGGTGATGTAATGAATGGCACTTGGAAAACAGGTGACTACTTTGGTCATATGGATGACGGTAGTGTACAAATGGCACCGTTTACTAATATGCCAGCAGACGTACAAGCAAAAGCACAGGAAATCAAAGATGCTATTGAAGCAGGCAAGTACTTTGCATTTACTGGTCCACTAAAAGACAATACTGGCAAACTGCAACTTGCAGACGGCGAAGTAGCAACTGATTTACAATTGAATCAGATGATGTACTATGTCGAAGGCATTAATGCTAAAGTACCAGGAAACTAAACTATGATTCCAGTTATTGATTTTCAAAGTGAAACAGTACTGGACGAGATTCGCGAAGCCTACACCACTGTGGGCTTCGCAGTCTTTACCAATTCATTAAACACGCAAGATCAAACAGATATGACTGTATGGTGGAAACTAATGCAGGACTTTTTTAATATTGACGCTGAAACAAAACAAAAATACAAATATCAAAAAGAAAATAATCTAGGATATAGTATGGTTGGCGATGAAAATGTAGATCCAATCGCACCCAAAGATATTAAAGAAAGTTTTAATTATAACAACGCTAGAATGCCTGAAGAACTATGGCCAACTGGCATAAATGGTTTTAAAGCAACTGCTCTGCAATCAATAGATATTGCAGACAAACTAACATTAAAAATATTAGCAAAGTTTGATACAATATTAGAATGTGGCACTACACTAGTAGATGCACATCTAAAACCCTACAATACTACTAGAGTAATTCACTACCCTGCGTACACTGGTCCACTAGAGGACAAGCAGATGCGTATAGGTGAACACAGTGACTACGGCACCATCACATTACTGTGGCAGATCAATGATGTGCCAGGACTTGAAGTACAGGATTTAGGAGGTGCTTGGCATCCCGTACCCTATGCAGAAGATGGTGTCGTAGTTAACATTGGCGACTTGCTACAGCGTTGGACTAATGATTATTTTGTTAGCACAAAGCACAGAGTAGTAAACACACACATTGACCAAACACGCTACAGTATGCCACACTTTGTGGATCCTACACCAGGAACTATTGTACAAAATTTAACAAACCAGCCATCAAAGTATGATCCTATTGAAAGTAAGGAATACTTGATGTGGCGTCTAGCACAGAGTTATTAACATGGATTTATTTCAAGAACAAGACTTTATATCACACGCAGGCATTCCGATGACATGGAAAATTGAAATGGATGCGCTAACAGATGCCGAATGGGCTGCTTGTGCAAAAATGGTTATGGAATATCAAAATCAGCCTTTTTACAAAGCAGTAGGTATTCCAAGAGGTGGTGTTAAGTTTGCAGATGCACTTAACAAATATGCCAGTGGAGATCCCAAGGATGAAGTAATGGTTGTTGATGATGTTTACACCACTGGTACAAGTTTCCGTGAATTTATTGCAGAGAACTATCCTATGTGGACAATGCAACAAGGTTTTCGTTGGTGTGTGTTTGCTCGCAAACCAAGTAATACACGAGAAGGCGGATTTGTAAAAGCACTGTTTACTATGCCATGATCAAACATTATATAGATCTCAAACAATACATTCGAAGTTATCCAGACTTTCCCAAAGAGGGTGTGGACTTTAAATGCACAGCAAGTTTGTGTGCAGGTGAAGGCTTAAGACTTGTAAACAACTTTATGTATGATAACTTGCTAAAGTATATGCCCTGCAATAAGATTGTAGGATTAGATGCTAGAGGTTTTATTTTTGCTGGTGTGCTTGCACACAGGACACGCTGTCCACTTGTGTTATGCCGCAAGCAAGGTAAACTACCTGGTGCTACAGTAAGCAAAACATTTGAACTAGAGTATGGTACTGCTACAATGGAAATACAAAAAGATAGTATCAACAAAGGCGATAGAGTAATTATTATAGACGACTTGATGGCAACTGGCGGCACTATGCAAGCAGCCGTTGATATGATATATGAACTACACGCTACACCAGTTGCCATTGCTGTTGCAATGGATTTAAGTTTTTTAGGTGGTAGTAAAAGCATTATACAGCAAGGGATACCGTTTTATGCAGCAACAGAATACCAATCCTGATCACAACATACCAGGCGAAGAACTAGTATATGAACGTGCTAACGGTATTGTTTATGCACGATATACAAATCCTGAACTGCGTCATATTAAACGTTGGATCATAGGC
>UEXM01000876.1_pt2 | contig 21275 bp, 36 predicted proteins | sample 1796661 | NCBI WGS metagenome assembly UEXM01 (sample SAMEA4772469, study PRJEB27181) | metagenome | reverse complement strand
CGCTGGATCGCTGGGCTAAAGTTCGCCAAGCAGCAGAGGCTGAAGAAGAACTCAAAGAATGGATAACGCAAACGTATGGCAGATCAAAATACTTAGAGTTACTAAAGATTCGCAGGGAAGTTTTAGCTGAGAAGCGTGAGGCAGAGGCGCAGGCGAGGCGTGAGGCTATAGAACGTCAAGAGCTATACATTACCCTAGCTGGTATCTTTTTCTTACTCACAGCGTCTGCTATTGGGGCAACTGCTTACCTTCATCACATGAAGTGGCTTAACGTTTGGGATTATTTACCTTGGTAATCTATACATTAGTTTGGTTTCACTTTATTCGAACAGATCATTTACAGTATTATCAGTTTGATAATTACTCTACGTTCGAGCAGTGTGATATAGAAAGAAAGAAAGCATCGATGTTAATTACAAGCACAAACATGATGTTAGAATGTGTAACATTGGATGTATCTGATAGAGATTAAGTACGATAGATTTGTTGTGTATACAGATGATGGTAAACTGGTTATACAAACAAGTGAAAGGCGTATAGCTAGAGGAGTTTGTGATGGTAAAATTAACAGCAAGCGCGATAGACCAGCTAAAGATACTACCTAGGCTGGCCTTCATCTGCCAAATTATTTTAACCTGGAAGGTTTGTTTATGGTTTATGACTTTGCCTGACCCGACAACTCAGCAAAGCGCGTTTGTTTCTTTGGTCACTGCGATGCTCAGTGCATCCTTCGCACTGTGGTTAGGCAAAGAAGCTAAGACAGATAGGATAAGTGAATGATTGGAATACTTCAAAGCGTTGCTAGTTTAGCTACAACCTACATTGATAGTAAGGCGAAGGTCAAAGCTGCTGAAGCTGAAACCAAAATGAAAATTGCAACAGGTGAAATCAGTTGGGAGCAAGCGGCAATTGAGGCTAGTGCTGATAGCTGGAAAGATGAGGCTTGGACTCTTTGCTTCATAGCTATAGTGCTAGGCTCATTCGTTCCGTGGCTACAGCCATACATGAAGCAAGGCTTTGAGAATCTTTCTGCTGCGCCCCAGTGGTTTAGCTGGGCCATGTACGCTTCAATCGCTGCAAGTTTTGGTATAAGAACAATGAAAGGATTTAAAAAATGACATTTAAGTTAAGTGAGCGTAGCCTTGGTAGGCTCGAAGGTGTTGATGAAAACATGGTAGCTCTTGCTAAGTATGCAATAGGTATTACTAAAGTTGACTTTGGCATTCCAAGTCTAGGTGGTCTTCGAACAATGGAACAGCAACGTCAGCTTGTAGACAAAGGTGCATCTCAAACTATGAAGTCAAAACATATCGAAGGAATAGCAATAGATACAGTAGCTTACGTGGGATCAAGGGTGTCTTGGGAACTCAATCTCTATGATGATATTGCGGATGCCATGAAGCAAGCGGCTAATGATATTGGCATTCATGTGCGTTGGGGTGCAGCGTGGCACATCAATTCGATTGGTGAGTACGAAGGATCAATGGAAGATGCAATGAATGAGTACATCGATCTTCGGAGGTCGCAAGGTAGGCGTCCGTTTATCGATGCACCCCATTTTGAGTTAAACGTTTAGTATTCTTTTTAAGACTACTTTAGCATCATTAAGTGTTTTTAATTTCTTTTCATAGTAAGGAAAAGTTTTACTACTGTCGTTTAATTTTTCAGTTCCCATTTTCTTTTTAACTCTATAATCGTATTCTTCTACTGCTGTAAGAATAACGCCTATTTCATCTTGGGTAAGTTCTATTTTCTTCATTTTTATTTTCTCCTAAAATTAATTTATAGTTACATACTTTCTAACGGTACTCATACTCACACCAACGATCTTGGCTGTTGATCCTATGCACCAGTCTTTGCTTAGAAAATATTTTATGTCTTCAACCTCCTGATCAGAGAGGGGGTTGTTTCTCCACCCTTCTCCGAACGTAGCAGATCTTGGTGTCTGCTTTGGTTTGCTACCGCTCGATAGCTTGCCGCGTCTTTTATGTACGTTCATCTTTCCCTCCACTTTATATAACCTTTCGTTACATAGCTTACCATCTTCTATCATTCTTTCTAGGGGTGTCATTGTTTTCTCCTTTGGTAAAAAAAGCCAGCCCGAAGGCTGGCAAGTTACAAGAGAGTCGCGAGGCTAACAGGCGTGTTAGGCAGTGTAAGCGTACTCTCTTGGAGAACGTGTCTCCAATTAAAACGGTATGTCGTCCTCTTTCAAGTCATTATTTGGCTGTGCGTCATTTTTATTTTGCGGATCAGAGATTGCAAATGACATGTAAGGCTTGCCATCCTTCATTCTTCTCCATGCTGCCAGTCGTTTGTCTGTATGTGGTGCAGTCCAAGGCACTTGCTTGTCTGCTGTATCGTACAACTTACCAGTATAATCTGGTGCGCTGTCTTTGGCATTGTCATTCTTAAACATGACACCAACCTTTTCGTATACTTCCATGACTTCCATGCCAGACTGCGTAACTCTCCGTACTACATTGTACTTACCGTCACGACCCTCCACATTCATCTTACCTTGCAAGATCATTTTCATATCTTCGAAGGGTGGAAATGCCACACCATCATTTACATTATCATATTCTGCCAAGCTTCTGACTCCTTTTGCTTAGTGTTGGTGAGGGGTTCTTGGGAAACCTCCCCCTCGGTAAGGTGTGACTCAATAAAGAATATTGACCCCCAAGAATTACCAGCTAGTGTTGCTAGCGTGTACTGTCTTTGGTTGGGGTGCGTCACCCGAACTGATGACCTTCGGTGCCGCCCCCCTCGATGCTTGATTACCATCGTCATCTTCAGCTGGAAGATTAAGCAACGACATAATGCCATAGCGTCTGGCATATGTGATCGCACTGCCTAGTCCCTGCATATCATTCTTGCCTAGCACAAGGGGTATGGCTGTTGAAAAAACCTCGCCACTTTCATGCAGCAACTCTGTTGTGATGGTCATGCCATGCTCGTTCTGTGTTGATCGATGTATCAGTAAGAAGCCATGCTTTGACAATGGCTCAGTCACTGCCTCGATCACACCTTCGAGTGTAGCGTATTTGCTTTTGAAGTGTGGGTTAGTGCCACTCTTCTTAACTGGTTGTATGTCTGCTCTTGCATTCATAAGTAGCTTGATAATATTTGTTTTAGTTTTGGTAGTCATTTCGTTCTCCTTGTTATTCTAAGATGTCCGCGCTTGTCACGCTTGACGGTGAGTTGGTCGCAATAAACTTCTCGTTGGTTATCACTGACCATTTGCTTGAGGTTCTTCTCAGCATTCTTGAAGACTTTGTTTTGTTCATAGCCATGAATGTATGTGACTGCTGCATCAACGAACTCGTTGTCGAATGATGCGTCACGTGTTTCCATATCATCCAACGCAATTGATAGTCTTGATAGCTTTTCTGTCTCAACTCCAACAGGCTGTTCATCGCGCACAACGTAACCCCAGAAGTCTGACACCACTGCCCACATAGAATTGAAATACTCTTCATCGTACTTGACATGTATGCACTCCCAGTTGCTGTTCCCAAATATCACAGACAGATACACACCTTCTGCCTTTGCCATGTGACAGTAGAACTGTAGCTGTGGCATGTATCGATCTAACATCTTGTCCATATTATAGAAGTTGTTTGTATGCTTGGCTTCAATAATATTTCTTTCACCTTGTATGGCACCATCGATCGTGCCTTTGACTGGCACATTGCCAACAGTCCCAGTAAACTCACGTTGCTGTGCAACAACTTGCTTACATTCGTTTAGTGTAAACCAATTAAGATTAAATGTTTCAGTGTAGACACCAAGCTGAACAGGTAAATTCTTTAATAAGCTTTCTGACTCTTCACGACCTGTCTTTACATTCCAGAGTTCGAGCCAATAGCCTTCCATGATTTTGGTGCAGTCACTGCCACCAATGAAACCTTTACGTTCCATGTTACGTTCTCCTTTTATTATTTTTATTGAAACACTTTACCATGACAGGTGCAGATTTTAGTTATGACGTTGCGTCACTTTTAATTTTATCATGCTGATCAATTAGTTTTTTCAGCATAGATTCTGCAACCAATTCACTGTATGTGTGGCGTAATAATCTTGCGTACCCACTTCGATGTGGATCTAGATCTGCCTCAGTCAATAGGTTTTTGTTAATCATTTCAATAGCTTCTCTGCCCCACAAATAATTGTGACCAACGTAGTCTCGATCTTTGATACGCTTTGCCATTACTTTGAGGGTATCAGGAGACCAGCCTTTGCTGGCCTCCCTTTGCTTCTGTCTGTCTTCTGCATAAATTTCATGCGATGATCTGCTTAAACTCTTTGCCCAGACATCATCTTGTACTGCTCGACCTATCGATTTCATTGTGCAATCCAATACTCTTTTACTTTCTTGCCACTCTCGACCTCAATAAATTGACTGTCGATTGGTACACCTGACTGCTTTAGGTCAGTGATTCGTGATGCCAATCGAAAGCATTTAAACTTTTCGAGTGCAGTGATTGCAGTAATAGTATGGCCTTGTTCAAGATAACTCTTGATCTGTTTGTTCTGTGATTCCATGGTCGTTCTCCATTAGTTGTTTGAATTGTTCGCCACTCATTATGACTAGCGTTTGCGGAGTTCCCCTCCGTCTTTTATAAAAGGCAATGTCCCTGCCTTCTAATACTTTAAAGGGGCTAGGGAAGGATGCTGTATCACGATACTTTACCTCACCTACCATTTCAAGTCCTTTGATTTCGAGCTTGATGTCCCCAGAATACTCTCCTCCCAAGCTGCCTGAGAGGGGCTGGCGTTTCGCTTTGATCTTCGCTTTGATTTTGTTGAGCCAATCGACAAACCACTTTTCGTGGTATGTTCCTTTGTTCTTGTTACGGTTTGCCATCTGTCCTCCTCATAGCAATTCAGACACACATACCAGTGCTTCTGTGTTGATCTGCCGCTTCTGTTTTTAAGTATAGCAACAAACCATTCCGTGTTACTCTCGCAACTGATGCACGTTATTGTTACTTTCTTTTTTCGTGACTTCGATGTCATATCCTAATGCCTCTAACCAACACATAAGAAAGAAACCAGACGGTACTCTCTTGTGCTGTTCCCATTTATGAATCAATGATTCGGTACAGCCTATGATATTAGCCAGCTGTGGCTGGCTTAATCCCTTGTTATGTCTCGCATCAATGAGCATCTGAATCATCTCATTGTAATTGTGAGACAGCCGTGTGTTAGGCAATTAGAAATTAATATCCTCTTCTTCATACGCAATGCCAAGACCCTGACACTCAGGGCATACTTCGGTGGCACTATCTATGTATCCAACATCTCTGTCAAATCCGTGTGAGGTAGGCACATCGTACTCGATGTACCCATCACCTCCACATTCCTTACAAAGTTTAGTATGGGATGTCGTCATTTAGATTCTCCTGTCCTCTCAAATGTTCATCCTCCCAATTCTTGGTAGCACGATCTACAAATTTGTCCCAATTAAAATTAGGATTGGTGCGCTTGAGTTCATCAGCAACTTGTTCGATGCCAGTCGCCCAACTCATGTGTGGCATAATATAATCTGCAATAAACTCGAAGTCTCTGCGTGTAAATTTAGGTGTGGATCTATTCATCATCGTTCTCCATGAATTGTTTTTTGTTTACTTCCATTAGTCCATCCTCACTACGTAATGTTCTGATCCAGTTGGTATTCCCATGACTGAATATGGGTAGAAGTAAACTGTACCCTCTTCAGTTTCCCATGTCATAAATGGTGGCATAGGTGGGTCATCAGGATAATGATAGATACCTTCGTCATCTATCTCACCATTCATATGCCTATCCTTGATACCCATACCAGCACGAGCTTCGTACTGAGTATGAAGGTGATCGAAGAGAGTTACATCAACTCCCATAGCTTTGCGTAAGTTCCATTCCATTACCCAAAGCGGAACCAATCCACCCCAAGCCATCAACTGATTGCTTGTCATGTCTGGGTATTTCTTTTTGTTGTATGTAATGATCATGTTGTTTCCTCCGTATCTACAACATTGTAAGTATGAATGCTCATGTCATTCACTACTTTAATTGCTTTATAAGATGGGCTACCAATATCTATTGATATGCCATGACCATCTTCTTGATGAATAACTATATTCATAGTCTCATATGTGATTTGTTCACCATCAACTGCTGAACGAAAAGATTTGAATTCCTTTTCTCCAATAGTTACTTTGGTTACTTGGTGACAGTTTATGCTTGTCATTTGTTATGCTCCTTCCAAGCTAAATCTTTTTCAATTTCATCAAACACTTTGCGTAAGTGTGGATGTTTCTTCAAAACCATTTCAATTATTTCTAAGGTCATGTACTCCGCAGAACTTAAAGCGCACATGATCTCTCTTTCATCAGCATAATGTATGCTATGATCGTTCGTGACTTTCTCTTCTTCAGCCCAATAATATTCTTGTGCTGCTTGTTTAATCGCAGTGTACATGACCTTCTCCTTAATCTACTGTGGTTGTTAGTGTGAGGTTGTATTGTATCCAATCAGATACAATGTCCTCGATGTCACCAGTGTGATCATGAATGTCAAAGTCTGATGATTTCTTTTCATCAAGATCAGACATAATATTCTCTCGAACATCTTTAGCAACAGTTGTTGCTACTTGTTCCTTCCAAAAGATTTCATATTCTAATGCTTTCATCTCAACAAACTGTTTGATTTGTGGTTTCATAATCTCGAACAGCACTACTGCTAGTCTTGATTCTCTTTCATTTAATATGATGTCATTGTCAGCCATTTTACGTTCTCCTTTTTAGCCATTTGACTTTGGTTTATTAACACCCAGAAAAGCTCACGCGTTGCCAGCTTTATCTGGGTGTATGTCAGCCCCTGCCCCGAAGGGGCAGAGGGCGCGAGTCTGTTACTCGCAAGTGACCATGCCCAGCTTCGCTGGAATAGCATGGCACACTCTTAGACACCTCTGGTGTCAGACACATCTATGGATGTGTCACGCGGTGCGAAGCACCGCGAAAAATTTGGGAGGGTCGATGCCCTCCCTTGAAACTAAATTCTATTAGACTTTAGTTCCTCTAGTTCTTTAGCCTGTGCTTTCTTGTTGACACTTGGCTTGGTCTTTTGTGCCACCTTGTCTCCCTCTGGCATCCAAGGCTCGTATGCACGACCAGAAACAGCTTCGAACATATTGCCAAAAGCTTGAACGATTTCTTGCAATCTTGCGACTGCAAGCCTTCGTTCTGTCTCTTTAGACTTGGCTTGATCGAGAGCTTGAGTGCTGATCTCATCTGATCGGTTCTGCTCTTCGGCAATGTCGGTTGCCTGTTTAGCTGTCTCATATAATGCTCTTGCTCCAAGCTGTGTGACTTCTCCTGTCGGCTTGGTATATGTTCGCTTAGTGTTTAGCTTGCGATATGCGGCGTTCGCTACGCTCCGCAACATCTCGCCTTGTTCGCTCCACATTGTATTGTAACCACTAGTCGCGCGACCATATGTTGAATGATTGTAGAGCAAGCTTGCCATACATGCCGCTATAGTATCAGCGTCAAAACCGTTGCCATTCAACGCATGATCTAGCGCCTTTTCGCTTGGTGATAGCTCTACGTTTTGTTCATCTTTAAATGTTGCTACATTTGACATAATAAATATCCTTTTTGCTTAATGTCTAAATAGTTTACTTTCACTCTCGCCACCCAAACAGTTTGTTTGGGGCGTAACAGCCAAAGTGATAAGACGATTTAGGCAACAGCCAGAGGGAGGATGCATAGGAAAACGGAAGCTTCATTCAAGTACCACATGCCGCGTCCTTACGCGATTAGCATGTGGCAGTGTAATGTATGAAAACCGTTTTCCGTCATTGCATCATCAATCGGGATGGGGCATCAATCGGTGTTCTCTTTGGCTGTGTCTACGACCCAACCAAACCTCTCACCTACACTCTTGTATTTCATACACCATTAAGAGCGTTTTATGGGGGCAAGGGGAATTGGCAAGATCAATTCCCCAACAAGGTGCGTCCGCACCGAATGTGCGCGTTAGGGATGGAAGCCGCTTGCGGCCAGTACCTCTTCGGTACTGGTTCACGACAGCCCGACCCCTCTTCGGGGGAACGCCTGTCAATACTAGATGTGGTATGTAACGCTGGGTAACAACACTAATGACGTAACGTCACTACTTGACAGATATGTACAAACTAGTGTCCAAATGGGGGGAGAGAGGGAGAGGGGGGTTACAAAGGCACATCATGAATAACATTCTCAATACTAAGAAACTGACACCTAAACAAACGGCTTTGGTTGATACACTCGTATCAAAAGGTTGCTCTATCACTCAGGCCGCTAAAGAAGCTGGGTATGCTGATGGTGACTCAGGTAGAGTGACTGCTAGCAAGGCTCTAAAGCAACCTCATGTGCAACAGTACATGATGCAATGTGTGACAGAGCAATTAGGAATGAATGCTACGATTGCCGCTAGTAAGGTAATGAAGCTAGCTACTGGTGCTAGATCTGAGTATGTTCAGCTAGAGGCGAGTAAGGATATCCTCGATCGTGCTGGCTTCAAGCCTATAGACAGGTCTCAGGTGCAGATAGCTGGTGATATACGAGTGTCCATCGATCTAGGCTAACTCACTACGTTCGTTGACCCCAGTTGCATTTGTACCACTACGCTTACAACACGCGCCCCCCAAAAACAGCTTTGTTATTCTTGTTACAGGTCTTCCACCAGCATTTTTCTTCCACAGAGTATTTGTGTGTTTGTAAAAATAATTTATTAGTGTAAAGGTGAATTATGTTTAATTGGTTAAAGAGATTGTGGCATGGCAAAGACTCCAGCGTGGCAGAGATCAGAAGGCAAGAACAAGAAGGGCGGTCTAAACGAGGAGGGTCGAAGGTCGTACAACCGAGAAACGGGGGGAACACTAAAAGCCCCAGTAAAGAGCGGAGACAACCCTCGAAGGGCAAGCTTTCTAGCAAGGATGGGGGGAGCGAACGGTCCAGAAAGGGACAGCAAGGGAAAACCAACGCGTCTTCTTCTCAGCCTAAAAGCGTGGGGAGCCTCAAGCAAGTCGGACGCAAAGGCAAAGGCCAGAGCGATAAGTCGAAGAAACAAAGCTAAGAAAGGAACAGCATAATGCCAATGGGTAAGGGGACGTATGGTGATAAGGTTGGAAGACCTAAGAAAAAGAAAACAATGTTAAGTGGCAAGCAAAAGACATTGCCGCCAGCATTAAAAAGAAAGATTATGAAGGCGAAGAATGCAAAGGCCTAAAACTAGAATGGATGCAATGAAAACCCTTATGAAGAAGAGGGAAGATTTGCAAGAGCAACTGGACAACCTTAGTGTTACTCCCAAGCCTACTACTTTTCTTGGCAAGGCAAAGGCAAAGATGCAAAGAAGTGTTACTACCACGAAGGAGCAGGCTAGTAAGTTTCAAAAGGCTAGACGTACTTTGTTAAAGAAGATCGAGGAGCTTGATACTAAGCTTGAGAAGTTTCCTGATCCAGATGCAGGAAAGTTTCCATAATGGCGGTTAATGCAGCTGGTAATTATACAAAGCCTACAATGCGAAAGTCTTTGTTTAAAAGAATAAAGGCAAGGGCTGTACAAGGTACGGCTGCTGGTCAGTGGTCTGCTCGAAAGGCGCAGTTACTTGCCAAGGAATATAAAAAGCGTGGTGGTGGATACAAGTGAAGAAGTCACAGAAGTCATTACTCAACTGGGGAAAGCAGAAGTGGCGCACTAAGTCTGGGAAGAAGTCTAGTGAGACAGGTGAACGGTACTTACCTAGCAAGGCTATTGCTGCTCTTAGTTCTGCTGAATATGCAGCTACAACCAGAGCTAAACGAAAGGGTAAGGCTTCGGGTAAGCAATTTGTGGCTCAACCGAAAAAGGTTGCTAGGAAAGTAAAACAATATAGGAGTTAATTATGGGCTGGATAATAGCAAACACTAACGAAGTTTATGATGGGGAAACCCATGAACTTGCTGGAAGAACATTCACTGGTAAGACAAGAACCTCTGAGTCTCGAAGACTAGAGTGGGTAGAGCTTACAGTTAAATCTAAAGCGCCAGCAAAAAAGAAACGCGCTAGAGATACTAAGGGTAGATTAAAAGCTGACGATCCTTCTACGCCAGATGTTAATGAGGCTTACGAGCAGTGAGCTTTGTAAATACTTTGAAGTCAGAAGAGCTTACTATGCTTCGAAGGATTGTTAAGAAGGTACACTTTCAATACTTTGATAAGAAACATGGCAAGTCTTTTGTGACAAACAAAATGGTAGACAATGTGATAGAAAACATTGGCCCAGAGGCAGTCGAGAAGATGATTAAGTCTGGAGTAGACAAGGGGCTGCGCTAGTGGTCGATTTTAAATACAAGCCAGATGGCGCTGTTCTCAAAAGCTTTATGAAAGACAATACTTTCTTTCGTGGCATTCGAGGTCCAGTAGGATCTGGCAAATCAGTAGGGTGTTGCGTTGAAGTATTTCGTAGAGCTTTGGAACAAAAGAAAGCCCCAGACGGAAAGCGAAAGTCCCGATGGGCCATTATACGAAACACAAACCCACAGCTACGAACTACAACTATTAAAACATGGCTTGACTGGTTCCCAGAAAACGACTGGGGAAAGTTTACTTGGTCAGTCCCATACACCCACAACATCAAAAAAGGTGAGATAGAACTTGAGGTTATCTTCTTAGCATTAGATAGACCAGAAGATGTTAAGAAGCTCTTATCATTAGAGCTAACAGGGATATGGATTAATGAAGCTAGAGAAATTCCTAAGTCTATTATTGATGCTTGTACCATGCGTGTTGGTCGTTATCCTTCTATGCGTGATGGTGGGCCTAGTTGGTCTGGGGTTATAGCAGATACGAACGCACCAGAAGAAGATCATTGGTGGCCTATTATGTCTGGCGAAGTTCCAGTTCCTGATCATATTCCAAGAGAACAGGCAAAAATGTTAGTTAAGCCTGACAACTGGGAGTTCTTTACACAGCCATGTGGGATGCTCGAAGTTAAAGATGAAGACGGTGAGATAGCTGATTACAAAGCAAATGATGCTGCTGAAAACAAAAAGCATATGCTTGGTAACTATTATGATAATTTAGTAAGAGGTAAAACAAAAAGCTGGATTGATGTCTATGTTATGAATAGGCTTGGCACTATCCAAGACGGAAAGCCGATATACCCAATGTTCGCTGCAGAAGTACACACAGCCAAAGAAGAAATAGCGGTAGCCGCTGGCGCACCACTATACGTTGGCTTGGACTTTGGGTTGACTCCAGCTGCAACTCTTGGACAAAAGATCAGGGGTCGCTGGCTCGTCCAGTCGGAGATAGTGGCTTTTGATATGGGGATTGTTAGGTTTGCTGAAGTATTGCGTGAAGAAATTTCCTCCCGATTTTCTCAAGCATCTGAGGTGTATATATACGGCGATCCCGCTGGGGATTTTAGAGCGCAGACAGACGAAAGTACCCCTTTCCATATCTTGCGCGGTGCTGGTTTGAGGGCATTCCCAGCCCCTTCGAACTCTGTAGATCTTCGGTTGGAGGCTGTCTCTTCCCAGCTAACTAAGATGGTCGAGGGCAAACCAGCATTTATTATTGATCGAAGATGCCAACAGTTAATCAAAGGTTTTGAGGGTGGGTATCAATATAGACGCATGGAAGTATCTGGTGAACGCTATGCTGATAAGCCTGATAAGAATATGTATTCTCATATTCACGATGCTTTACAATATATGATGTTAGGTGCTGGTGAAGGTAGAGCTTTACTTAATAGTCAGAAACCGTCTACACCTGTGGTAGCTGGTCGTAACTTTGATATATTTAATAAAAAACCTGTCAAACAAAAAAGGCAGGGGCTTTGGGCTAGGATGTAATTGTGCGTTGCCAAAACTATTTTTCTCTGCTTTGAGGGGAATATAAAGGAGATTTACTATGTGCGGTAGAAAGAAAAGAGATCCTCGAATAGATGAGGAACAAGAAAAAGCTAGACAGTCAGCGGAAGCAGCAAAGTCTGCGGCTCTTGCTGAACAAGAAAAGAAACGCGAAGAATTATTAGCTCAAGAAAAAGAAGCTGCTGCTACTGCTGCTGCTACTGCTGAAGCTGATGCTGCTAAAGCAGCAAGGCAATCTGAACTTGAGGTTCAAGCTGGTGAGCTTAATAATACTGGCACTTCTAAAAAAACAGGAAGAACTGATGGTTTGTTTGCTAGTAAAGCAGCAAGACGTAGAAGCAGATCTGCAAGATCTGGTAGAAGAGGAAGACGCAGCTTATTAACATCATCTGGTGGTGGCGTAGGTTATTTTAGTAGGTTTTCATAATGATTACAGATCCAGTAGCAAAAGAATATATTAAACGGTATGAGAGGGCAAAAGCAAAGCGTACAAACTTTGTTGATGTTTTCGAAGAGTGTTATGAATATGCGCTGCCGCAGCGTGAATCATTTTACTATGAAGTATCTGGTCAGAGAAGAGATGATAAAATCTTTGATGAGACTGCCGTTGTAGGTGTTCAAGAGTTTGCTTCGAGGCTTCAGTCTGGTCTTGTACCAAACTTTGCTCGATGGGCAGACCTTACTGCTGGATCTGAAACTCCTAAAGAACAAAGAGATGTTGTTAATAACGAGCTAGAAGAAGTAACTGAGTATGTCTTTGAGATACTTCAGAACTCAAACTTTGCACAAGAGGTTCATGAATCCTTTATGGACTTAGCAGTTGGCACTGGTGTTTTGGTATGCGAAGAGGGTGATGCTATAAATCCTATACGTTTTTCTGCAATACCGTTACCTCATGTTATATTAGACACTGGGCCTGATGATAGAATTGATCATGTCTTTCGAGAAAGAAAACAAATACGCTTTGATCAACTTCCAATGCTATACCCAAAAGGAACGTTTAATACTGAACTTCAAGCTTTAATTGCTAATAAGTCTGATCAAACAACAACAGTATTAGAAATAGTTTGTAAAAATTATACAAAGATAAATGAAGAAGCCTTCTTTCATTTTGCAATATGTCTAACAACAAAGTCTTTACTAATGCAAAGAGAGATGTCTGGCGTAGGCTCTAATCCTTTTATTTGCTTTAGATGGTCTAAATGTGCTGGTGAAGTGTATGGTCGAGGGCCACTATTTAATGCACTAAGCGCAATCAAAACAACCAACCTTACAGTTGAGATGATACTTGAGAATGCACAGATGGCAATCTCTGGCATCTATCAAATGGAAGATGATGGGGTAATTAACCCTGATACAATTAACCTAGTCCCTGGAACAATTATTCCAAAGGCTATGGGGTCTGCTGGATTGCAACCAATACAAGCCGCTGGTAGCTTTGATGTAGCACAACTTGTTCTTGGTGACATGCGTAATAATATCAAACGTGCTTTATACAATGATATGCTTGGCGATCCTAATCGAACTCCAGCATCTGCAACAGAAGTTGCGGAACGTATGGCAGATCTATCAAGACGTATTGGTTCTGCGTTTGGCAGATTGCAAGTAGAGTTAGTACAACCAGTATTGCAGCGTGTTGTTCATATACTAAAGAAACAAGGAAGACTTGAAGTTCCTACAATTAATGGCAGAGAAGTTAAAATAAGATCTGTGTCACCATTAGCGCAAGCGCAAGCCAACCAAGATATTACTGCGGTGTCACGTTTTCTTGAATTAGCCAATGGAGCCTTTGGTCCAGATGCTATTAATGTATTAATTAACACAGAAGAAACAGCTGCATACTTAGCTAAGAAGTTTGGAATACCAGATAATTTAGTACGAGATGAGCAAGAAAGAGAACAAATTCTTGCATTAATGCAGCAAATGCAGCAAAGTCAGGCGCAAGCACCACAACCTATGGAGTAATGCTTGACTAAAAAAATCAATGTGGGTGTTGATGGCATACAGCGTCCACAACAAAAAGATCAACAGATTAGCGAGAATATAGCCTCATTGTTTGGCTCTGCGACAGGACAAGCAGTCTTGCAGTATCTAAGATCAATTACTATTGAAATGGTGAATGGCCCAAATGTAACTACGGAGGAACTGCGTCATATAGAAGGTCAACGATATTTAGTTGGTTTGATCGAAGCTCGTATGACACATGCACATAAGGTGAAAAACAATGGAAGAAAATCAAGTAACTGAAACAACAGAAGCTGAAGTAACGGAAGCTCCAGCTGCTGAAACGACTGACAGACCAGAATGGTTGCCAGAAAAATTTAGTGATCCAGCTGATTTAGGTAAAGCATACAAGGCTTTAGAGTCAAAGCTTGGTGAAAAAGAGGATGATGTTCGAACAAGATTAATGGACGAACTTAATGAGCAAGCATCTGAAGGTGTACCACCATCTGCTGGTGAGTATGAACTACCTGATTTTATTGATGAAGAAGAAGCTCTTGAAAGTGATATGCTAAAAAACTGGGCAGATCATTGTCATAATAACGGATATACTCATGAAGAATTTCAAAAGGGTATAGAAATGTACATGAACGGCATGGGTGAAGAACCTGATATGGATGCCGAAGCAGCGAGGCTTGGAGATAACTCTGATGCTAGAATAGAAGCTGCATCTCTCTTTGCTAATAAGTTTTTTCCAGAAGAGGCTATACCAGCAATAGAAAGAATGTGCGAAAGTGCTGACGGCATTATTGCTATTGAGACTGTTATGAATGCAATAAAAGACCCAGCTGTTACAGATCAAGGCAGCATTGCATCTAACTTTAATGAAGTAGAGCTGCAAGAAATGATGAAAGATGAGCGTTACTGGTCTCCATCTAAACGTGATATGCATTATGTTAAACAGGTAGATGAGGGTTTTAAGAAACTCTATGGATGAAGTAAAGATATTGCAAAGTGGGTCGTACTATATGACCCCCTTTCACGAGCATCATATAGCTGAGATATATTCTATACTTCACCCAGAAACAGAAAGGGAACTATCAAACCTTGGGTATTCTACTATTTTCGAAGCTCTTCAAGATTTGCAGAAAGATTCTGAAGTTTATATTGTAAGAGATAAGAACTGGAACATTATGATGGCAAGCGGTGTATTCTTTTCTGAAGATCCACCACAACTATTTGCACTATTTACAAATCATGTCACAAAAAACTTTAAGGGATTGGCACGAGGATCTAAGTTATTAATATCATTTTTAGATCAGTCATATGAAGATTTATCTATGCAAATAGCAGAAGAATATGAGTCAATGTTGAACTGGGCGGTATGGTTAGGCTTCCATCCTGTTGGGTTCAGTGATTGGAAAAATGTGAGATATGTTGATTTTGTGCGTTGCAATCCGTCGCAAAATTGTGTTTCACATAAATTATCAAGGCCTGTGATACACTGAGAAGCCCATTTGGACACCTTCATTGAGGATGTAGAGCAGATACCCAAGATGCCCGTAACTTAATTTAGGAGAAAGAAAATTGGCTAATACAATAGACCAAGCCTTTATTAAACAGTTTGAGACCGATGTGCATCTTGCATACCAACGCATGGGTTCAAAACTGCGTAATACCATTCGTACTACGAATGTGTCAGGCAATGTTGCTCGATTCCAGAAAATAGGAACTGGATCAGCTACAACAAAATCACGCAACGGTAACGTCACACCAATGGATCTTGCACATACTAATGTGGAAGTAACAATGGCTGACTTTTATGCAGCGGAATATATCGACAAACTTGACGAGTTGAAAACAAACATCAACGAACGTCAAGCTGTTGCCGAGAGTGCTGCTGCTGCGTTGGGTCGTAAAACTGACGAGATTATCACAACAGCTATGGACGCTGGTGCTAACTCAACTCAGTTGCATGACGCTTCATCTGCCGTTGAAAAAGCAGACCTACTGTCTACGTTTGAAACATTTGGTTCAGCTGACATTCCAGAAGACGGACAACGCTATATTGCTATGTCCCCTGCTGGTTTTGCAGATTTGTTCAACATTAATGAGTTTGCTTCTAGCGACTTTGTTGGACCACAGAACCTACCGTTTGCTGGTGGTATGACAATGAAAGAGTTCTTGGGCTTCAAGATCTTTTCAACGTCTGCTGTCGCTGGTGGCAAAAACTTTTGCTATCACATGAGAGCAGTAGGTATTGGTGTGAACTCTGATGTTCAGACTGAAGTAAACTATGTAGCAGAAAAAGTATCGCACCTAGCGACATCAATGATGTCAATGGGTTCAGTTGTTATTGATAACAACGGCGTATACGAACTGCTAGATAATAACTAGGAGGGTTAGAAAATGGCTTTTGCTTCAAGTGGACTAACTCGTGTCGGTGGTGATTCAAACGGTAGCTTGTGGATGTATACATCTGCTGATGCTATCGCAACTGTGAACACTGCTGGGTATTTTAATAGTGCAGCAAATATGCTTGCTGTTCGTGACTTAATTATCGTTCGCGATAGTAATGCTCCGACAACAAGTTTTTGTACTGTTCTTTCAAATACTGGTTCTGTTGTTGACGTATCTGATGGTACGGCAGTAGTGGAAACCGATAGCGACTAATAGGTTGGGGCTTCGGCCCCACCTTCTTATTGAGGATTTAGTATGGCAGTTTCAAGCACACCAGCACAATCAGCTGTAGATGTATGTAGTCGCGCTCTCATTCTTGTGGGCGCTGAACCTATTACATCTTTTGATGATGGAAATAATGAGGCACTAATTGCTTCGAACATGTATGAGGATGTTGCTAGAGCATCATTATTAAATACACGCTGGCGTTTTTCAACTGACCAAGCAGTTCTAAATAGATTATCAGATGCACCAACAGGTAGATTTGATGCAGCTTATCAACTCCCAAGCGGCTGGTTAATGACACATGTTGTTACTATTAATGACACACCTATAGAATATCAGACTTATGGTGATAAGTTATTTTGCAATGAATCTGCTAACTCAGAGTTAATATTAGATTATACCCATAGGGCAAATGAACAGGGCTGGCCTTCATATTTTACTATTGCTGTTGAGTATGAACTTGCTTCTGTATTTGCAGTAAGCCTTGCTAGAGATCAGGCTCTTGCTCAGTTAATGGCACAGCAAGCAGCAACATCAATGATGAGAGCAAGGAACTTAGATGCCCAACAACAAACAACAAGGAAGCTTTCAACAAGTCGGTTTATTAGTAATAGGCGAACATAATGCAGAAAGTACGAGTACCGCTAACAAACTTTGCATTTGGTGAGGTAAGCCCATCCTTATATTCAAGAACAGATTCCCCAGTTTATAATCAATCTGCACAAAGATTAAAAAACTTCTTTATTAGATCTGAAGGTGGTGTAATAAAAAGATCTGGGTTACAAAATATTTATCAGTTTGACACTACAATTAATGAAGCAAAGGTGCAGCAATGTAGGCTTTTGCCATTTATATTCTCTGATGATGAGAGATATATTATTTCTCTTGAGAATGCTAAAGTTAGAGTGTTTCAAATAAATGCTATTACTGGTGCTGTATCTTTAATTCAAACAATAACATCAGATGTCAGTAGTGCAGCATTAAAGTTTGATGATGATTTCTTACATGAATACACATATGCACAAGCTGGTGATGTTATGTTTGTTGCACATCAGACTTTTATTCCCCAGCAAATTGTTCGAACAGGACTAACTACATTTCAAGTAGAGTCTTTTCAGTTTGACCAGAAGTCTGACAATAAGAAAGTGTATCAACCATATTATCCGTTTCAAGGTGCTGGAGTTACACTTGATGTAAGTAAAACAACTGGAAGTGGTGCAACGTTAACAACCAGTTCTGCATATTGGGATACCACTTCACCTTCTAAACATATTGGAACAACGGTTCGATACAATGGACAAGAGATAGAAGTTACTGGTGTTACCAATTCTACTGTTGCAACAGGTGATATACTTGATGCTTTAAAAATTAAGCTTAGTCCAGATTCTCTTCGAACAAACAATGGATCAACAACTGTTGAGGTAACTTTAGCTAATCATGGTATGTCAGTTAATGACTCAATAACATTCTCAGATTGTGATACTGTTGGCGGTATTGCTATTAGCAATTTAAACGGAGCAAGAACTGTCACTGGAATTATAAGTGATGATGTATTTACCTTTACTGCTGGTGGCTCTTCTAATGATTCTGCTTTAGGTGGTGGTACTCCAAGCGTTACTACTCATGCTCCAACAACTAGCTGGGATGAACAGTCTTACTCTGCGCTTCGAGGATTTCCAGCTGCCGTTACATTCCATGAAAACAGATTGGTATTTGCTGGGACATTAGCACAACCAGATAGTATTTGGTTTAGTAAGATAGCTTCGTATTATAACTTTGATGTTGGAGATGCTAAAGATAATGAATCAATCCATCTCACTGCTGCTATTGGTGAAATACAACAAATACGACATATTGTTTCAAACAGAGATTTGCAGATCTTTGCAGCTTCTGCTGAAATGTTTGTACCAGCATTTCAAAACCAACCTATTACCCCAACAAATGCACAGGTAAGAAGACAGACTCCCTTTGGTTCTGGGTTTACCAGACCACAATCTATTGATGGTGCAACTATCTTTGTGCAAAAGGGTGGACAGATTGTTAGAGAGTATTTGTTTAGTGACAGTGAAGCTGCTTATGTAGCTAACCCAATATCTACTATTTCTTCGCATCTTATTAAGACACCTATAGAAATGAATACACTTTATGGTGCGTTGTCTAGATCAGAAAGCTATGTGTTTGTTTTAAACAATGATGGCACAATGGCTGTGTTTAATTCTAATAGAGCAGAGCAACGTGCTGGCTGGGTAGAGTTCGTTACTAATGGTAAGTTTCATTCTTCAGTAACTATAGATGATCGTGTGTTTATAAACGCAGAATATGATCTTGGTGATGGCACAAAGAAAATAGTTCTTTGTGAGTTTGACTCTACATTTAACTTGGACATGGCAAAAACATATAGCGGATCTAGTGGTGTGTTTGATGTATCAGCAGATTTTAATAATGGCGCTGTATTAAGAGTAGTTAATGGTAACAACTATATTGGTGAGTTTACCGTTAGTGGTGGCAATATAAATGTGTCATCTGTAGATGCTTCTTTGTCATCAGCTGAAATAGGATTTAACTTTGATGTTGAGTTAAAAACAAATCCAATAGATGCTCAAGTAACAAATGGCCCAATCACTGGCATACCAAGAGGTATTGGCACTGTGTATTTAGATTTGAATAGCACATTAGCTGTAAAGGTTAATAGCACAGCTTTGATTATTAGAAATGTAACAGATGATTTATCACAGCAATTAACACCTTTTACTGGCAAGAAAGAGTTTAGATTGCTGGGGTATAATGCAGATCCTCAAATAACTATAACACAAGATGCCCCATTAGATTTACAAGTTAATGGATTAGTAGCGGAGTTAATATTCTAATGTCTGTATTTCAAGTAATAGGTTTAGGTTTAAAAGTAATGGGGGGTATGCAAGCCGCCAGAGCAGAAGAGCAAAGATCAAAAGACTCAGCGGAAGCTATGGTTACAGATCGAATTGTTGGAGAAGCTCAAGCAGCACAGCAACAAGTTATGCGCTATCAGCAATACTTTGATGATCTTGCTTATAATGAAGGAGCTTTGTTAAAAAACAGAGACTTTGACCAAAGTGTAAAAGCATTTATGGATAATCAAAAGCAAGTTACATTTGATGACTTAACTGTAATGGCAAGGCAGTCAGATATGGAAAGTAGAAAGCAAACAGTTGCATCATTGCTTGAAGTCGAGCGTGGTAAGAACAGAGCAGCTGCTATAAGAATAAATACTTTGACAGACTTTGCTTCTGGTTTGCATGATATGAGTACAACGATGGTAGGATAAGACATGGCACAAGTTATTCGCAGATCAGTTACAGCTACCAATCAAAGAATAGGTATTAACAACTTTGATACAGATGCTGGTGCTGTTGGTCAGGCATTAGCAAATGCTGGTGAAACTCTTAGACGTAAAGCTTTTGAGATAGATGCTAAGAAAGCAACTCAAACAGGTGAGGATGCTGCTCGTGCTGTAGAAGCTTCTAAGTTTAAACAGTTTGTGAATGGCACACCTGTCGCTATGCAAGCACCAGAGGGCTACGGAGATGTTGCCAGAGAAGCTTATCGAAGAGTAGCTGAAAGAAGATTTGTAGATACAGTTGATCAGGACATAAGACTAAAAGGCCAAGAGCTTTCCGTCAAACATGCAAGAAACCCTTTAGCGTTTAGAAATGAAATGGATGGTTACTTAACATCTCTTGGTGAAAATGCTGATGGTAGATTTAGAGAGCTTATTATTAATGCTGGTGCTGCTGTTCAAGAAGGAACTTATCTTGCGTTATTAGATCAAGAAAGAAAAAGAACTAGAGTTGAGCAAGGTCAATTTATTGGTACACAAAACATAGAATACACTGAAATGGCTACTACAAAAGCTTATCAGTTAGATTTACCTACAGCTTTATCTATTGTTGCAAATAGACAGTCAGCAACAAATGATGGCGAACTTGCAGAAATTGTTCCAAAAGGGTCTTCACTTACTTACTTCGATGGTGCAGTGGGTAGGGTTGCTGGTGCTTATCTTGGCTCGATAATAGCCAATGAAACTGATGCACTAACTAGAAAACAAATTGTTGCTATGATTACCAGTAGAGGTAACTTAGGTAATGCTAGTGACAAAGTACAAAAGTTATTTGATCAAACAATTAAATACAAATTACCTGATGGCAAAACTGCTAATGTAAAGCTTAAAGATCTAATTACATCTACTAACTTTCAGTCTGTAGCTACTGTTGCTAATGCCATTAATGGTGACATGGACGCTATTGATTCCGAAATACAAGCTAGAAAAGCACAAGAGTTAAGAGATGAAGCAGAAGAATTAAGGCAAAATAGTATCAGAACAGATAACAAAATTACTGAGGAGTTTAATAATTTTATAGATCAAGGCTTAAATGAAGCTATAAATTCTTTTGCTTCTGATGCTCCAGAGAATGAAATAAGAAACAGTCTTGCTGGACTTGGTAAAAGATATAATGACTTTGAGGAATATATAAATAACATCCCTGCTGAAATCATGTCTGGAGATCAAAAAAGAGCAAAGCTTCAAGAGGTAAGAACAGTATTACAGCAAACATTTCTTGCTAGAGCTGCTGGAGAAGGCAATCCTGATAATTTTAAAGCTGGGTTAGCTAACCCAAGAGGAGATGCTTTTAGATTTATGACATCAAAACAACAAGCTGTTGTTGAGGGACTTCATAATTTTGGGTTGTATGAAGTTGGTGATGATAACGCAGTTAGTGCAAC
>UEXM01001338.1_pt1 | contig 21298 bp, 20 predicted proteins | sample 1796661 | NCBI WGS metagenome assembly UEXM01 (sample SAMEA4772469, study PRJEB27181) | metagenome | reverse complement strand
AGATAAGATTGGAGCGATCAAAGGAGTCTTTGAAAGCCGTCTTAAGGATACAAAGAAAATAGACGACCGAGAAGAACGATTGAAAGCATTGATCAGACTTCACAAGGAATTGGACATTTAAGGAGATTAAAAATGGTAGACATTCCTACACTAGATATTGAGGATTACGATCCCGAGTTAAACGAAGAACAAGAGACCATTGAAGATAAGTCCGGCGGTGCCCTGACTTATGCTATTGTTGGTGCTGGTCAAGGCGGCGGACGTATGGCTAAAGCGTTTTACGATATGGGTTATACAAAAACTATAGCAGTCAACACTGCCCGTTCAGACCTTAATGGTCTAGACATCCCAGAGGATCAAAAGTTTTTGGTTGATGAACACGGTGAGCAGGGTGCTGGTAAAGATCAGGCTAAAGCAGAAGCAGCCATCGAGAGGAAAGAACAGGAAGTATTTAACAAATTCCGTGAAATTTTTGGAACTAACGTTGACCGCATTTTAATTTGCCTAGGTGTGTCTGGCGGATCAGGCGGCGGAACGGTCAATACCCTTATTAAAGTGGCTAAAAAGTATTTTACCTATATTGGGGTAGAAGATGTAGACCAACGTGTTGGTGTCGTGGCTTCTTTGCCTACTGCTGGTGAGTCTGCTTCTCCAACAGTTGCTAAAAATGCCCATGCACGAATTACGCAACTTTGCGACCTCGCAGAAAAGGGAGAGATTGCTCCCCTCATCATGGTAGACAATGAGAAAATCAAGAAACTCTATCCAAAACTTACAGTCAAGAAGTTCTGGACAACTATCAACAACACCGTTGCTGGTTTGTTCCATGTCTTCAACGTCCTAGCAAACAAAGATTCAGAATACACAACTTTTGATGCTACAGATTATGATAGTATCATGCGCCAGCCAGGATGTATGATCATGGGCGTTACAAGCGTTAAGGATGTCGAGAGCGAGACAGCAATATCGAATGCTTTAAAGAAGAATTTAGAAAAAACTCTTCTTGCTGAGGGGTTTGATCTTACTACAGCTTCTGGCGCTGCTTGTATTGTTGTCGGCGGAGAAGTAATCTTCGAAGAAACAGCAGGCTTGATGGACAGTATTGAGTTTGGTTTTGACACTTTGGCTGCTTTGACCGGCGGCGCTATTATCCACCGTGGCATCTATGAAGATGATAAGCGTGATAAACTTGTAACTTATACCTTGGTTAGTGGGCTTAACCGACCTTCTAAGCGCATTGACGGTCTTCAGAAATTCTTGAAGTAGTATGAAAAGAATAGTTGCATTCATATTGCTCTTATCGCTCAACGCCGCTGCGGCTGAGGTAGTCAAGTTTGACCCTCGCCCAGCGGTTGTTGAACAAGAGGGCAGTACTTATGTTGGTATTCTTTTAAGCGAAGAAGACTTTCGCAAAATACTGGAAAAGAAAATTGACACCAACGCCAAACTGTCTGAATGCTCTGTAGATAAACAGGTCTGTGACAAAGCCGAGAAAATATATCAATCCTCTATCGTAAAACTAGAGGACCAACTGAAGAAAAACAACTCATGGTTTGACAGAAATCGGGGAACAGTCGGAATTGTCACAGGTTTGCTGCTAGGTACTGGCCTTTCTGTTGGTATTGTACACGCCGTATATCAAAAATGAATAAAAAAGATCCAAATTATATAGCAGCAGTTGAAAAGTCAATTGCAGAAAAATATGGCAAAGTAACCGTTCAAGATTTTAGATCAGAGTGGTCACCTGAAAAAGAAAAAGAATATGTTGAAGAATTAAAAAAGGCGTCGCACACCAAAGGATCGAGTGCTAAACGCCAAAGAGGCAAGATTCAAGACAATCGATCATGCCCGGTGTGTAAAACATATTCATTTTCGCCGCAGGACGACCTATATATGAATAGGTTTAAGTGCTGTCACCTTTGTTATATTGATTTTGTTGATAGAAACGAACAAGAATGGCAAGACGGCTGGCGACCAGAAAAAGATTATATTATGGGAATTTTAAGGGGAAGAAAAAATGGCAACAGTACTAGAGATAGTTAGAGGTCTTAGTCAAGCAGCAGCAAATGCATACGATGGTGCTCTGGACGAAAACGGAGAACCATTAAAGATTGGTTTGAACCGAGAAGATGGTCATCCGATAATCGATAGCCGTGTTATGGACGGGTTTAAGGTCCGTTTTGCTGCTGACCAACTCGTTGTTACTTATCAGGGCGAGTCCTTAGTAAAAGAGATGCACCCCAGAAATCAATTTGAAAATGAAATTGAGGCAAAGTTTTCTGATATTGCAAAGTTTTTGAAGAAAGAATACAAAAAAATCACAAAAAACTCTGTATCCCTTACAGAAGTCGCAGACGCAGATATCTTGGTTCAATCAATGTCTAGAAAACATACTTGGGTTCAGGCAACAAAGCAATATAAGATTGGCGGTCTAGAAGAGGTAGCCTCGGTTCGTCAATCCTCAGACAGAAGTGAATTAATGTCTTACGAAAAAAAGTTCCAGGATTTCTTGGCACTGTCTTCGGACAAGAGACCTTCGAACGATAAAGCACCAAAGAACCCTGATACACCGGAGGCTTAATGCCATCGAGTAAACAGGAGATTATGGCGGAAATAGTCCGCTGCGGGAAAGACCCGGCTTTCTTCTGCAAGAAATATGCAAAGATCTCTCATCCAATGAGAGGATCTATCCCTTTTGACCTATACGACTTCCAAGAGAAGGCGCTTCACGACTTTAAAGTAAATAGATTTAGTGTAATTCTCAAGGCTCGCCAGTTGGGTATCTCAACGACCGTCGCTGCCTATGTGTGTTGGCTTATGCTTTTTGCAAAAGATAAAAATGTTTTGGTTGTAGCCACCAAACTTGGTACTGCTGCCAATTTGGTTAAAAAAATAAAAGCCATACACAAAAACCTGCCAGCATGGTTAAAAATATCTGACATTGCTGTTGACAACAGGAACTCCTTTGAACTAACAAACGGATCTCAAGTAAAGGCTTCCTCTACTTCCGGTGATGCAGGTCGTTCAGAAGCACTGTCTCTGCTTGTCATAGACGAGGCGGCTTTTGTTGACGGTATTGATGAGTTGTGGGCAGGCTTATACCCAACTCTATCTACGGGTGGACGCTGTATCGCTTTGTCTACTCCAAATGGTGTTGGAAATTGGTTTCATAAGACTTACACAGAGGCTCAAGAGAATAAAAACGACTTTCATACGATAAGGCTCCCTTGGAACGTCCATCCGGAAAGAAACCAAGCATGGTTTGAAAAGGAGACTCGTAATATGTCTCGGCGTGAAATTGCGCAAGAGCTTGAGTGCAATTTTAATGCATCAGGTGATACCGTAGTTCACGGTGATGACCTAAAGAAAATTATAGAGAGAGCCTCAGAACCTAAGAGAAAAACAGGATTCGATAGAAACTATTGGATCTGGGAAGAACCAGACCCCAGCAAACAATACTTGATGGTATCAGATATTGCCAGGGGAGATGGATCAGATTATAGTGTGGCGCATATTTTTGATGTTGCCAGTATGACACAAGTAGCCGAATACCAGGGTAAAATAACTCCTGATATGTTTGCTCCAGTTTTATATTCTATGGGCACTGAGTACAACAATGCCTTGTTGGTTATAGAAAACAATTCGTTTGGAATAGGTGTTTTAAGCAGACTTCAAGAATTAGCTTATAAGAATTTATATTATAGTGTAAAATCAACTCACGAGTATGTAGATGAGTTAACCGCAGAAGCGATTGGCGGAGTGGCAGGTTTTACAATGTCAATGAAAACTAGACCATTAGTTATTGCTAAGTTTGAGGAATTCGTGAGAAATAAACTAATTACTATTAATTCGATGAGGTTGGCGAACGAAGTTAAGACTTTTGTTTGGCACAATGGTCGTCCTCAGGCAATGAGAAGTTATAACGATGATCTTGTTATAGCAGCGTCTATTGCTTGTTGGGTTAGGGATACCGCTTTGACTGTTAACAAAAGAGAATTAGAGTACAAAAGAGCATTGATTAGCGGTATTTCTGTTTCGACAAATACTTTTAACACTAAAATAGAAGGTCAGCACGGCTTCAAGCCCCAGAAGAAAACATTTAAGGGCACTGACGGACGCACACACGACCTAACATGGATAATTAAGGGATAAAAATGGCAGACAATTCTAACAACCCAAGAAACAATACATCGAATTTATTTCGCCGTCTCACTCGCTTGTTCAGTGGTCCGATCGTGAACTACGATCGACCCTCAGTTGTGAGGGGAACATCAAGAGATGTAAAGAAGTATACTTTTACAAGCAGTACCGGCAGAGAGTTTAAAAAGAAAGAGTACTATAATCCTTTTGGGGATTTGAGTAATAAAGTCCTCTACCAGAGAAATAAACAGATCAGATACACAGATTTCGAGCAGATGGAGTACATGCCCGAGATCGCATCTGCCTTAGATATCTACGCTGATGAGATAACTACGTCTACTGTCTTTAACCCTTTGGTCGGTATTGATTGTCACAACAGAGAAATAAAGGATATATTGGAGACACTTCTTTATAATGTCCTAAACATAAATTCTAACTTGTTCGGTTGGGCAAGAAGTATGTGCAAGTATGGGGACTACTTCTTGTACCTTGATGTAGACGATGACACTGGCATAACTAATGTCATACCACTCCCAGTACGTGAAGTCGAAAGGATAGAGGGAACTGACCCCACTAACCCAAACTACATCCAGTATTTTTGGCAAAATGCAGAAGGTCAGAATGGCGTTACCTTTGAGAATTGGCAAGTTTGCCATTTTCGAGTTCTAGGGAATGATAAATATGTTCCCTACGGAACATCGGTACTCGAACCGGCAAGAAGAATCTGGAGGCAGTTAACCCTCCTGGAAGACGCTATGATGGCTTATCGAATTGTTAGGTCCCCAGAGCGCAGAGTTTTCTATATTGATGTTGGAAATATTGCTGCTGAAGATGTTGAGCAATATATCGAACAAATTAAAACACAGATGAAAAGAAACCTAATAGTTGACGAAGACTCAGGAAAAGTGGATCTCAGGTACAATGCCATGAGCATTGACGAGGACTATTATATCCCTGTGAGAGGTTCTGCAAATAATACAAGAATTGAAAGTCTGGCCGGCGGTCAATTTACTGGCGACATAGATGATGTAAATTATTTAAGAGATAAACTTTTTTCTGCGCTCAAAGTACCCAAGGCATATTTGGCACAATCTGATGCCCAGGAAGACAAAACAACTTTGGCACAAAAGGACATTCGCTTTGCAAGAACAATCCAAAGACTTCAGCGAGTTGTCATTGCAGAACTAGAGAAAATGTGTATTATTCATCTTTACACCTTGGGGTATCGCAACAACGACTTGCTTTCCTTCCAGTTGTCTCTGAATAACCCATCTAAAATTGCAGAATTGCAGGAATTAGAACACTTGAGGACTAAGTTTGATATTGCCGGTGCTGCAACTGATGGTTATTTTTCGAAAAGATGGGTTTATAAGAACATTTTCAAACTTACTGACGAAGACATACAGAGAATACAGATTGAACAATTTGGTGATGCCAAGACAACCTCTGTGCTGGAAGGTACTGGCGAGGCTATTAGTTCTGAAATGAGTGCCGACACCGACGATGCTCTTGGTGATCCAGGCGGGGACGACCCCTTGGCTGGCGAAGCAGAAGGGGAGGAACCAGATGAAGGTCCACTCCTTTCGCAACCGGAGCCGGGACAGAGAGATGATGGATACACCCCAGTTAAAGATCCAAAATGGAAACAAGGTGCAAGAAAAAGAAGTTATCTCTCATCCGCAGGAAACAATTTGGCTTCATCCTCTCAGAGAAACCTATTTAAAGGGTGGAGTGGCGAGATGTCTCCCTTGTCGAGAGGGATAACAGGAGAATCACAAGATAAAGACGGAGAGGTAATGTTGTTTGAAACGGAGCACGACATAAAAGTTCTTCTGGAGCAATTGGGAAAAAAAGATGAAAGTTAAGCATAACAAAAAAAGAAATACAGCGTTTTTATATGAGACACTCATCAGAGAACTGACAAAAAGTATTGTCTCAAACAATTCCAAGAGAACTGCAAAGGTTAAAGGAATTATTAAAGAACATTTTGGAAACAAAAAGACTTTAAATATTGTTCTGGAGTGCTATGATGCCCTCGCCAAAGAGTCTGGGCTAGATCGTTATACTGCTGAGAAAATGGTATTTCGTGCTAAGAAGACTTATGATGATCTGGGGTCTGAAAAAATATTTCAAGCACAATCAAAGTTAATCAAGGAAATAAACTCTTCCCTGGGATCAGAAACATACAATAATTTTGTGCCAAACTATAAAAATTTAGCAACTTTGGCACAGATATTTGGTGATCGTGTGCCTCTGAAGAATCGAGTCTTGCTGGAAAACAAGATTGTAGACGGATTAACCGCCACTAAAAAGAAGATCCAAGAATTAGAGACTCCAAGTAATTTAGTCATAAAAAAGTTTATAAGTCGCTATAATCAAAAATATGGAAACTTACTGCCAGAGCAACAGGAACTGTTGGCTAAATATATTGGCTCATTAAACGAAGGTGCTGCTGATTTTAGAGTTTATTTATTGCAAGAACTGAAGAGAATAAATACGCTTGTCCAAGAGTCTTTAGATTTAGAAGATGTAAAAGAGGATAGCGATATGATCAAGACAACAAAATTAGTCTTGGAAAAGATAAACTCTTTTAGTGTCTCCAGCGTCGGAGATAAAGAGATGTTGAAAATCTTAAAGATGCAAAACTTAGTTAACGAGTATACAAAAGATGACAATTAAGATTAAAATAAACTCGGACGCCGAAGAGCCAAAGCCCATCCAGAAATCTATATCTCTCAAGATTAAGAAGTCGTTAAACGGTAACCTGTTGATAGATGATCATGAGTACATGGATATTGTTGTTATTCCTTCTGAGGGAAAAGTTATGGCACTCCAAAAACCATATTCTGAAAAAGATCCGTATGAGTACCAGCGTGATTTAATGTATTCCTTATTTAAGGGCGGCATCCTTGAGGATCAAGTCCCCGAGGGGTCGGCTCAATTTGGCGCTTTGGAGGCTCTTTATCCTACTGAGGGTGATGTTGACACATTACAGGCCCTTCTTTTGCAGATTAGTGAGTACATAGGTCGAACGAAAGATGATGAAATTGTCGCAACAGAATATGATAACAATATTGAGGATAAATTCACGGATCCGAACGAAGAAGATAGTACGGAATACGGCGCAGTACCTCCATACCAAGACACTCCGGGCGGAAGTTTGAACGCTGACCCAACATACACTTTTGCTGGGTACGGTTATCTGTACTAGATTGAATTTTGAATGAACCTTATCTATTTTATCCTTTGCTGTTATGGATTAACCCAGATAATCGTATTTTCTAAGATTTTTGAAAAGATCCGTCCACATTACTATTTTTTTCACTGCCCTATGTGTATGGGTTTTTGGGTTGGTGTGCTTCTTATGCTCCTAAACCCATTTACAGAACTATTTACCTTTGATGTTTCAGTGGTAAGTGTCTTCTTGTTAGGATGCCTATCATCCGGAACGTCGTATGCGTTATGTATGCTCATATCGGACGGAGGATTTCAACATGAATACCGAACTAATGGGGGTGTGGACTCAAAAGTGGATGCTAAGACCCGTAACCAACTGTTGCAGGGGTAGCAGTATCGTGCGGGTAGCGCCCGCTCTATCTATCTAGGGACACAAATTGATGAAAATAAGAAAATCCAAATTAACAAAGATTATTAAAGAAGAAATTCTTAAAGAATATTATCGAGGTTTTGTGCAGGATGTACAGGACCTGGGCTTTGTTAGTTTATATGATGCTGCTTTGAGTATGACAACTGTACCAGAATATGTCGATATCTTAGGCACTAATGACGCAAAGAAGATTGCTGGCGCATCTTCTGATAGTTATGGGTTATCTTATGTCTTGGATAAATGGAAAGAAGATAACCCTGGTAAAACTGCTGATGATGTTTTTCCCAAGATGAAGAACGCTCGTCAGAAATACCGGGAAAAACAAAAACAGAAACAGAAACAGAAGGAACCAGGAGATTCAGCACCAAGCACTGATGTGCCAACTCCTGAGGAGACAACCGGTCCAACTGAGCCCGGCAAAGGCTTGAAAGATGTTGTTCCAAAAGATCTTAAATCTGGCTTGACCCTTCTGAGAAATACTGGACTCAAAATGAATTCTAAAGATTTTTTGCAAAGAATACTGGACAGGTTTGACGACCCGACCTTAAGGGTTCCACCAGCAGCACTTCAGGTTGCTAGCAAAGCCGCTGGAGAGATTGCCAAAATTATTAACGGAGATCTATCCAACCTTAAAGAATCCAAAGGAGATAAAGATGAATAAGAAATATGTCTTACAAGAGTTTATGAACTTAGATTATAGCGATGATCTTCTCACCGAGGAAGAGCGTGAAGGCAACCGTACCGGCACCCACCTAATTGTTGCAGGTAAAATCCAAGCCGCCGGTAAAAAGAATGGCAACGGTCGCATTTATCCAAAACCAATTCTTGAGCGTGAGATGAAGAACTATGAAAAACTAGTCAAAGAGGGTCGTGCCATTGGCGAACTAGACCATCCGGACAGTTCTGTAGTAGAACTTAAAAATGCTAGTCACCTTATCACAGAAGTTTGGTGGAACGGCGACGATGTAATGGGCAAGATGAAAATTCTCAATACTCCTGCCGGCGCAATTGCTAAACAACTTGTTGAGGGCGGTGTGCAACTGGGCATCTCAAGTCGTGGTTTGGGTTCAACCCGTCAAGAGGGCAACACTACAATGGTAGAAGACGATTTTCAGTTGCTCTGTTTCGATCTTGTTTCAGAGCCAAGTACAACAGGTGCGTTTTTAGTTGCCGAAGGGCAACAGATTAAGACAAACCTAACCAAGGCTGACCGTATCAATCGTGCTCTCAATGATATTTTGGGAGATGACTAATGGCTGGAGCAGGATACGGCATATCTGATGGCTCAGGCGGCTTCGTCACTAAACTTGAGAGCGACGGCGACGCAAAGATCGGAAACTCTGCGGATGATGTGATTCAGATCACAGGATCTCTTAAGGTTGATGGCGGCGCAGTCTTCAATGAAGGTTCCGCAGACAAAGACTTCCGAATAGAGAGTAACCACGCCACTCATATGTTCTATATTGACGGCGGAACCAACCGCATTGGTGTTGGGAACAACTCACCCCAAAATCTATTGGACATTATAGACCCTTTTAATGATATATCAGGTCACGAAAGAGATGCGGTACTAAGGCTCGTCAGTAAAAAGTCTGTGGGCATTAAATTAGTTGCCGACACTGATAATACTGACGAGTCCGATAATCCTTTTATAGATTTTTATGCAGATGGCAACTCAGACACCTCCGGTAGAAATAACAGAAAAGGCTCGCTGGCTCTAGAAGATGTAGCCGGTACGACGTTCACGGGATCTTTGGCAGATGTTTTCTTTATGGATGCATTTTACCCCCTAATTGGTCATAGCAGCCGACCATTGCAGATCGCTAATGCTAGTATAAACGGTGGTCATGCTGCCCGTATCACGCTAGAGGGAACAAATGGTTATGTCGGCATTCACACAAACAGTCCAGCACACCCACTAGAGGTTTCTGGAAACGCAAAAGTAGTAGGAACGACCACCTCACAGTTTTATGCTACAGAAGTAGCAGAGCAGGATCTAGGATCTGGAACAAGCAGCACCCTAACCGTTGCTTCTGGGACTATGTTGTTGGATGCTGATTCAATCAATGGGCAGGACATGGGTGGCTACGAAGTCCATGGTCTTGCAATTCCTAGAGGTTCAACCTCTGGCACCAGACTAACGCTTATCGTAAAAACAACTACCAATAATGTGATGATCCTTCCTTCGGGGATTATAAGTGGTACTTTTGGAAGCCTCAGCGATGCCACAGGCGTAACATCACTGGAATTTGCCTGGGTAGTTGCCGGAACACACCAAGCATGGCATCAAGTATAACAAGAAAGGAAAGACATGAAAAAGTCGCAACTTAAAAATATTATTAAAGAATGTGTAAGAGAGGTGATCTTTGAGGAGGGTATTTTGTCTGGGATAGTTACAGAGGTAGCACAAGGACTGGTATCAAAGACTATCCAAGAAGGCTCATCTGTTCGCTCACAAGCCAAGCCCCCAGCACCAAGAGCAAACAACTCACAGCACGTCAAGAGACAAGTTTTGGCTGCTGTGGCACAAAACTCATATGACGATGTGAAGAGGAAGTTCAGCAATCCTGAACTTTTCGAGGGAACAACACCTATACAGGGTGGAGATTCTAGAGGTGCCCTATCTGGCGTCCCGTCTGGCGATTCAGGCGTTGATATATCTAATATACCTGGCTTTGGAAACTGGTCTTCCGTTGCTAGTAAAACAAAATAAGAAAGACAGACTAATGAGAAACAATAAAAATAGAGAAACTAAGATAAATACTTGCATTACGGTATCGGCTGATGAATGCCGTGGTGATGCAGAGAAGATGGTGAGGAAATTTTCAAAAAAAGTTAAAAAAGATGGAATCATCGATGAATATAGGGACAGAACTCATTTTAAAAAGAATTCTATCAAGCGAACAGAAAAGAAAAGAGCAAAGAAAAGATTAATAGAAAAGGTAAATAGAAGAGCCAAAGAGCTACTTAATCCTAGAAGCAGTAGACTTCGCACGAGGAGAAACTAATCATGTCAACTGGCGGAAACTCACCAGATCAAACAAATTATTTTAATGGTTGGGCTCATGCATCACCCGGTCTTGGGTCTGTAGGCTCATATCAAATAGCCGGCACACCTTATATGTCTGGAAGCACAGACATAGATGATGGCGAAGTCGATACAGTAGTATTTCCAGCAGTGACTCGCAGAGTTTTAGTCAGAAACACTTCTACATCTGGCTCCTTGAGGGTTCATTTTGGCACCAAAGGAGAGGGAAGGATTGTAAACGGTTTTCATTACATAACCTTACAGCCTATTGGGCACCTGTCGGGTGTGTTATCGCAACTGGACATGGAAGTCAAGTGCAATCACTTGTTTGTATCAAATGATAGTGGGAAGGATAACTGCTCATACGAGGTCTTTGCAGAACTGACCGGAATCAACAGGGCAAACATGTTTGAAATTACAGGTTCTGGCGTCACAGAGTAAAAGAATATTTAGCATTTTGCTCTCTCCGTACAATTCTTGTCGATTCAACAATCAATTAACTATATACTTTGATATAATTTCACCACTTAAGGGGCAAGTTTATGTCTAATAGTATGCTAGAGCAAGCAATAATCGATGCTAAAGAACTTCGTGAAGCCGCTGTAAAAAATGCAGAATCTCATATCATAGAGAAATATTCTTCCGAAGTTAAGCAGGCCGTTTCTAAGTTGTTAGAACAGGATGAAGAGCCAGAACTTACCATGGGTATGGATATGGACGCAGAGCCTGAGGTAACAAGTACTGCCATGGAGCAGGTGCCAATGGCACATATGTCGTCAGAATCAGAAGATGATATGGTTGTTGTCAACCTAGATGATATCATAGCAGCGGCTGAGTCTGAAGATGAAGATGAGGTTGAAGATGGTGCCATGGACCGTGAAGAGATCGCCGACGAAGTTGGAATATCTCTAGACTTGGAAGACGAGACCGCTCCTGCGAATAGAGATGATGAACTAGAATTAGACGAAGATCAGCTAGTTGACCTTTTTAAGGAGATGCTTGCTGTTGACGTACCCCAGGAAGAATTAGATCTTGGAAAAGAAGAATCCGTCACTGAGGATTCTAAAGACGAACTAGAGAAAGACGAAGAGCTTGAGATGGTTCGAAAGGACGGGATGGCTAAAGAGGACATAGAAGAATATGACCGCCAAGTCCAGAAGAATGAATCCCTGCAAAAGGAAAACAATCTTCTCAAAAATTTATTAGAAAAAGTAAAAGATCGGCTTGAAGAGACTAATCTTCAAAATGCCAGGTTACTATATGCGAATCGAGTTCTAAGCGACAACTCCTTGAATGAGCAACAAAAGAAAAGAATTGTTGGTATCGTTGACGCTGCACGCTCGGTTGAAGAAGCCAAGATGGTTTATGAGACACTCCAAAAGACAACGGCGACTCGTTCCGAGAACAGTCCAGAATCGTTGTCTGAAGTAGTTTCGAAGCCATCTTCAGTCATTTTGGCTGGGAATAGAAAAGCGGAAACTTCAACCAAGAGCAGAAGCAGCAATACGTACAATCGTTGGGCTACACTCGCAGGTACAAAAAACTAGACAATTTACAATTTAAGGAGAAATTAAAATGTCTGTATTAGATACATTGACGGAAGGTATCCGTCAACGTTCTCTTGCCCGTGAAGGTGAAGCACTCCTTGATAAGTGGGAACGCACTGGTCTGCTAGAGGGTCTCGACGACAATGGTCGTGGAAATATGGCTCGTCTGCTGGAAAACCAAGCTGCCCAACTTCTCAAAGAGCAAACAACCATGCAAGCAGGAGACGTAGAAGGCTTTGCCTCAGTTGCATTCCCAATCGTTCGCCGTGTATTCGGCAATCTTTTGGCACAGGACCTTGTTTCGGTCCAACCCATGAGCCTCCCATCGGGACTCATTTTCTTCATGGACTTCACATTTAGTGGAGATTCTGCCATGACAGCCCGTGGCGCTGATTTTTCTCGCCTTGCTGAAAAGAATGATACCTCGCTGTATGGCGGTGGTAAGGTTGGTCGCCAAATCACTGGTGGTGTTGACCTTTCTGGACAAGGAAAGAGTTTTTATAACTTAAACAACGGCTTTGCTAGCCCAACTGGCTCTGTCGCTGGTGGGGCTGTTGCCGGAACGTTCACGGGGCCTCTTATTGCTCGTGGTACCTATGGTGACGGACCAAGCCTCACAGGTAAGGCTGCCGAGTATCTTCGCCGTGACGCTGCATTGGTTTCTGGAACATCTACCTACACGGTAGTTAAGCTGTCTGCAAGCGCCCTCACCGCTGCTGGTGCAGACATGTCGAACTTGGTGGCTATTGTTCACTCGGGTTCTGATGGACGTGGTACTCTTAACTCGGGTACAATGCCTGACGGATCAGCATTTGTCGGTAAGGGTGGATATGTTGCCCGTCGCTTGACACAGATGTCAGGTACCAGTGACGAGTTCATCGTGTTTGTCGGAATTAGTGAAGACGGCTCGGCTGAGGCTGTCGAGATGACAAGAATTCTTTCTGGCGCTGGTCAGTTTAACGTAGCCGTTAACGCTGAGGCTTCTTGTGGTGCTTCGTTCCCTGTGACTGACTCTTTTGTCGCCGCAGGCGATCCCTTCGGCGCAGTTGCCGGTTCTACCACCAAGGGTGGTTGGGGATTGGAAGCCAATGAGCAGATCCCAGAAATCGACATCAAGGTTGACAGCGTGGCTGTCACCGCAGTGACGAAGAAGTTGAAGGCTAAGTGGAGCCCCGAGCTTGCTCAGGATCTTAACGCTTACCACAACTTGGACGCTGAAGTTGAACTCACAAGCATTCTGTCCGAGCAGATTGCTCTTGAGATCGACCAAGAGATCCTTCAGGACCTCATCCAAAACGCCACAGGTGGCACGCTCTACTGGAGCCGCCTCCCAGGCAAGTTTGTGAATTCTGAAACTGGTGCCGTCATCAGTAACTCGCTCTATCCTGATTTCACAGGAACTGTTTCGGAATGGTATGAAACCCTTCTTGAGACCGTAAACGATGTGAGTGCTCGTATTCACCGTAAGACGCTTCGTGGCGGTGCAAACTTCTTGGTTTGCTCTCCGGAAGTTGCTAACATTCTTGAGTTCACCGCTGGCTTCCGTGCTTCGGCAACCTCTGATGAGGAATCTGGAAGTTGGGGAGCACAAAATGTTGGCTCGATCAGCCGTAAGATGGACGTTCACGTCGATCCTTACTTCCCAAGAAACTTGCTTCTTGTTGGACGCAAGGGCAGCAGCTTCCTTGAAAGCGGCTACGTGTATGCCCCGTATGTACCTCTTCAGGTGACACCAACTATCTTCGGTACCGAAGACTTCGTGCCTCGCAAGGGTGTGATGACTCGCTATGCGAAGAAGATGGTCCGTCCTGATATGTACGGATTGGTTGTGGTCTCGGATCTTGTCGGAGACAACGGCTAAAAAATAGTTGATTCATTTTTGAATTAACTTCAGGAAACCCCGTCCATGTGGCGGGGTTTTCTTTTTGGCTTGTTTTGGGGAAAAGAAAAACTATTTAATAAGAATACTTTATTTTCAAGAGGGCTTTTAAATGCCAACAAATTTACAACCTGCAAGTACCGTCAGTGCGCTAGTCTTACCATCTACTGGAACTCACAGTGATGTGACTGGCGCTTTGGCTTATGGTATATACACTACTGCTCCTTTCGTTAGCGGCGCAGTTGACCAAGTTGCTTACACTTATAATAAACTAGGCGGAAACATTCTAGACCTAGAGATAACTCCGAACAATGTTTATAATGCATATGAAGAGGCGTGCCTAGAATATTCATACCTTATCAACACCCACCAGGCTAAAAATGTCCTCTCAGACTTAATGGGAAATATAACAGGGTCATTCAATGAGGATGGAGAGTTTTCTGCTTATTCTAATGGGGGCACCGATCAAAAACCTAATTTAAAATTTCCAAGGTTCCAGTTAGGGTATGCTACTCACTTAGGCAGAGGAGTCAGTATGCACGCAGGTGTGGGCTCTTCGCAGAGGATTTTCTCGGCATCTTTTGACCTTCAAGACGAAGTACAAGATTATGACCTTCAAGCGGTCATTTACAGCGCATCCTTAGAGGCTGGAAGTCAGTTCGAGAACAATGTCGGTACTAGCGCCGTCACAATCCAAAAAGTTTATTACAAGACACCAAAAGCATCGTGGAGATTTTTTGGTGGCACGACTGCCGGTGCAGTTGGTAACCTCTCTACATATGGGATGTATGCCGATGATAGTACTTTTGAGTTGATCCCAGCGTGGCAAAACACTTTACAGGCTATGACTTACGAACAGGATCTTAATGTTCGTGCGTCTCATTATTCATATAAGATAAACGACAATAGGATTCGTGTATATCCAGTTCCTAATGGACAAGACCCAAAAAGACTTTGGGTAGATTTTAGAGTTTCCGAAGATGCATTTGACGAGCAGGCTGATAGGAAGTACGGCGCTGATGGTGTTAATAATATTAGCACACTACCATTTCCTAATGTTCCATATGTGAACATAAACAGTATTGGGAAGCAGTGGATAAGGAGGTTTGCCCTATCTTTGGTCAAGGAGACCCTTGGACAGGTAAGGTCAAAACTGTCATCTATCCCAATTCCTGGGAATGACATTAATTTAAACGGAGGAGCCTTGATATCGGAGGCTAAAGATGAGCAAAATTCTCTAAGAGAAGAGCTTAAGGCTGTTTTAGATGAATTGGTCTACGGAAAACTAGCAGAAGGTGATGCTCAACTCCAGAACAGTCTAGAAGAGGTAGTTAAGCACATCCCAGCCGGAATATATGTGGGATAAATAAATGACTAACAAATGGACGCAGCCAACTTCTCCTCCGCCACCACTTTTCGTTGGTAAGGCCGAGAGAGACTTTGTTAAGCAAATCAATGATGAGGTCATTGAAAAGGTTGTTGGTCAACAAGTATTATATTTTCCAATTGATATGAAGACCACAAATTATAATGAGTTGTATGGCGAGGCTATTAAAAAAACATTCCTCCCCGCACTACGAGTGTATGCTTTAGTAGATTATAATGACTCAACAAGAGTACAGGAGAAGTATGGATTTGATAATGTATACAACATTACAGTACATTTCCACAAAAGAAGATTAACAGGCGATCAAGATCTTTTTGTGCGCTTGGGAGACTTTGTTCAGTATGATCAGATGTACTTTGAGATTGTAGATGTTTTTGAGCCCCGATATCTTTTTGGACAAGACAGTGATTTTGCTGATGGAACATCTTTGGAAGTATCAGCAGTCTGTCGCCAGGCAAGGGAGGGATTATTCAATGCCCAATAGAACAAAACTAAATGAACAACGAAATGCAGTCTATCCTTTGGCCCCATCATCTATTGAAAATATAGATCAAGCTATGTTTGACTATATCAATAAAGAGTTGGATATTTTTTGTGACACAAACGAAGGATTCAAAAAAGTAAAAGTTAAATTTGCTGGCACTGAGCGTGCTTTCGACATCAAGAGTGACCCAATGCTTCGAAGTGTGAATGGTCGAACTCTAGAGTATCCAATAATATCTGTCAATCGTGAATCCATGGTTGCTAACCCAGAGAACAAGGGTCGATATGGAGTCTATATACCTCCTTATTTTGATTACTATGAACAAAATGGCGCTGTTGAGATTGCCAGAGTAGTGCAGCAGGACAAAACAAAGAATTTCGCTAATTCCAATGCGATTAGGAAATCATCCTCTAAGAAGGATCCTAACCGTCAAACATTTCCGGGGCAGAATAAAAATATTGTCTATGAGACTATATCGGTACCCATACCTACATTTATTGAGGTACAATACACCATCTCTGTAATAACTAACTACCAGCAACAGTTGAATGAGATAGTCACCCCTTTTATAACGAAGACAGGAGTGCCTAGTGTTTTCAAGATTAAGAATGAAGGTCATTCATACGAGGCTTTGTTTGAGAAAAACTTTACTTTAGACGGAAATCAGAACAATATGGGTACTGATGAGAGAGTTTTTTCTGCCAACTTTACAGTAACGGTTCTTGGACATCTCATCAGCGCCGGCAAAAACAATGAAACACCTGCTGTAATAAAATCTCAGTCCGCTGCCAAAGTAACAATGCAGCGAGAAAGAGTAATTGTGGGAGATATCGCAGACTTCCACAAAGACATTAAAAGTAAATACCGTCCCTAACCAAAAGGTTGTTTGTTGGGTGGTAGTTTGACAGTTTTCGTTACTATTTAATAAGAGCACAAAAGTAAAAAGTGCGTAAACGTGATCACTAATAAGGGGAAGCAGACTCGATGGCTGATAATTCTTCAAGAAAGTTTAAGTTCATTTCACCCGGTGTTTTTATAAATGAGATTGATAATTCTCAAGTACCTCAAACACCAGGAGATATTGGACCAGTTGTAATTGGATTGGCTACAAAAGGTCCAATGATGACACCAGTAACAGTTAATTCATTTTCTGATTTTGTAGAAACATTTGGCGAACCAACTGCTGGAAATCAAGGTTCGGATATGTGGAGAGACAATAGTCTCCAAGCACCTACCTATGGATCTTATGCCGCTCAAGCGTGGCTTCGGAATAACCCTACTCTTACTTATGTCCGCCTTGGCGGTGTTCAGGACCCTGAAGCCGAGGCGACAGGATATGCTGGATGGAAGGCAGGAACTCTGGACGATACACCTGCAAACGGCGGCGCTTGGGGATTGTTTGTATTCCCATCTTCTTCTTGTACTCCTGCTGCTTGTACACGGGTTACGGGAGCCCACGCAGCAACATTCTACCTTCCAGAGGGAAGAATAGGTATCAATGGACTAACTCAGGAACAGGGATATACTGGCGGTACGACCCGCTCGACCAGTGCCGGTGACCTATATATTACTGACACTGATGGAACCTTCACCCTGGCATATGCCACCGACGGAGTTGCAGGCAATGCTAAGAAGGTCAAAGTAAGTCTTGATCCAAATCATAAAAACTTTATTCGTAAGGTATTGCCTACGAACCCAACATTTACTAATTCTACCATTACGGCTGCTGCTACAAGAACAGCAAACCTAGGTGGTGGCTTTTGGCTGGGCGAGTCTTTCGAGCACGCCCTCGGTCAGCGGACCTTGTTTGGTGCTGAAACAAACAAGGTTCTGACAGGAAGTTCTGTAGGCGTTTTGGGCGCTGCTGATGATGCAGCCTCGGTCCTTAACACTCGGTTTCATGTTATGGTTCTCCCGTTGAGAAACCAGGGGGCAACCTCACAAGTCCAGAACGACCACCAATATGCTGGCACCAAAGCAACGACAGGCTTTTTCTTCTCTCAAGATCTTAATACAGACGCTACTGTGTATGATCCAGTGGACAAGCAGAAACTTTTCCGCTTTGAGGCACTTAATGCTGGAAAGAGCGTACAAGAGAAAGTAAAAATATCTATCTCGAACATTAAAGCCCCAACAGGTGATTTCCAAAATTATGGCACATTCAGCGTTCTTGTTCGTGCAATGAACGACAACGACAATGTTCAAGTTATCCTGGAAAGATACGATAACCTAAACTTAAACCCGGCATCTTCTCAGTATATCGCCAATCAAATTGGTGATATATATGAGCAGTATGATCCCACGACAAAGACAAATCGCCAATATGGCACATACACTAACCGATCAAAATATATCCGTGTTGTTATGGACGAGGATGTTGATCGTGGATCGGTCGAGGCAGAACTCTTGCCATTCGGTGTGTTCGGTCCCTTAAAATATAGAGATGTTTCTCTGATTTCGGGCTCTGCGGGATTCCAGCCACTGGGAACTCTTACGGCAGGTGCCCGTGCCGGAGTCGATACTATGGCTGATGGCGACGGCGCTGGTATTTTCGGTGCCTTTGGTGGCGGTGCAACAACAGACGGAAACGGTATTTTTGGTGGTCTTGACGATGTTACGGGCTTCACTGGATCTATTGTTTTCCCGAGTGTTCCTCTTAGAGAAACATATGCCTGGGGCAGTCCCAAATCAAAGAAAGAAACCTTTTGGGGTGCTTGGGTACACAAGACATCTCAGGATGTCAACCTGAATCCTTCAGTAGTTGATATGTTGCGTCCTCGTGCAAAAGGGCTCGAATCTAGCCCTGAATCTACGGCGCATGATATTGCCCCTAGTACTTCAGGACGAGCAGCCACTGGTGGCTCCGCACTGAAGGCTTCGGACCCTGTGCAGATTGCATGGGCTTTCAGCCTGGACAATGTTAGTGGATCTGGTGGTAATCTCTTCTATATTTCTGGCTCTCGCAAGGCAGGAACAAGTGTGAGTGCTGCAAGTGGATCTTATACCGGATCTTTGGATATCGGCGCTGATCGATTTACGACAGTTCTGCATGGCGGATCTGATGGATTTGACGTCACAGAAAGAAACCCATTCAGAAACTCTTTGATGACTACTACTTCTACGGAAGCAACGAGTTATCCACTGCATTCTCTCAAGAGAGCAATTAACCTGGTAGCGGACCCCGAGCAAAGTCAGATGAACCTGATTACGATGCCGGGAGTCACAAACAGTCAGGTTACAAGCCACCTTTTGGACACAGTTGAGGACAGAGGGGACTCTCTGGCTATCATAGACTTGGAAAATGTATATGATGCTGATACAGAAAGTTCTGCAAGTGCAGCGGCACGCAATGCTTATACTGTGAAACAGGCAGTTGACGGAATTAAAGACAGAAACCTGAACAATAGTTACGGTGCTGCTTACTATCCTTGGGTCAAGATCCAAGATACTATAACTAATAGAATTCTGTGGGCTCCTCCTTCGATTGCAGCCCTGGGTGCGTTGTCTAATACAGATCGTATCGCCGCCCCTTGGTTTGCTCCCGCTGGTTTTGCTAGAGGTGGGCTTTCTGAAGGCGCTGCTGGCATTCCAGTCTTGGATACATCGAAGCGTCTGACATCAGACGATAGAGATAGTTTGTATGATGCAAACATCAACCCAATTGCCAAGTTCCCTGCTGAGGGAATCGTGGTCTTTGGGCAAAAAACCCTTCAACAAACGGCATCAGCCTTGGATCGGATCAACGTCAGAAGACTTTTGATTTTCTTAAAGAGAGAAATATCCTTTATCGCTTCAAGGCTCTTGTTCCAACAGAACACCAGAGACACTTGGAACGTGTTCCTAGGTCAGGCAAAGCCATTGCTTGAAACGGTTAAAACAGAGTTTGGTATAGACGAGTTTAAGTTGATACTGGACGAAACCACAACAACCCCAGATTTGATTGATAGAAATATTATTTATGCTAAGTTAATTGTCAAGCCTACCCGCTCCGCCGAGTTCTTTGCAATTGATTTTGTTGTTACAAATAGTGGGGCAGGATTTGAAGATTAAAATTTAAAGTCTTCACTATTTACTATATGCTAAGAGGAGAAAACATCTAATGGCTGCTGATCTTTTTTGGTCAAATGTTAACACGGATCCCAAGAGAAGGTTTCGGTTTACGGTTGGGATAGGAAATATTCCAATCTGGACTGTTAAGACGGCTGCAAAGCCAAGAGCGTCGGTTAACGTGGTTGAACACAGTTTTATTAACCATACGTTCAAATATCCAGGAAGAGTTACTTGGGAAAACATCTCAATGACCCTTGTTGATCCAATATCTCCAGACTTGGCACGAACCTTTCTTGATAAACTGAGAGGCGCTGGGTATGAGTATCCTACTACGTCAAATGTACGAGGTAGTATTAGTAAGAAACGCTCTGTAGAGTCTCTTGGAAGCATAAGAATTTCTCAGATTGACGCTGACGGTAATCCTATTGAAGAATGGGACTTACACGCTCCGTTCTTAACAAGTATTGATTTTGGTGGTAACTTAGATTATACCGCCGACGAGATGAACGAAATCGCTATCGAGGTGGCGTTTGATTGGGCAGAGCTTGTAAAATCTGGCAAGGCTGTCCCGAGCATGTTAAGATAAAGAGTAATAAAAGTTTCTTAGAAAGGTTATAAATGAGTAGAAATGAAAATAGAGCAGGTTTTATACCTGACTTAACACCCGATGATTCAGACATGACAATGGGTGCAGCAAATCAAAGTAGTAATGCATCTTCGGCAGACCTCGGCTGGGCACAGCCCACCGAGTTTGTTGATTTGCCAAGTCAGGGACGATTTTATGGTCCCAAACATCCTCTGCACAATGTCGATACAATTGAGATTAGGTATATGACGGCTAGAGATGAAGACATATTATCTTCTCGGACCTATATCCAAAAAGGTATTGTTCTGGATAAGTTAATAGAGAGCATTGTAATTGACAAGAGAATCAAGGCAGACAATCTGCTGGTCGGAGATAAGAATGCAATCGTGGTTCATGCTAGGATTAGCGGATACGGTTCAGAATACGAAACAGAGGTGACCTGTGCGGCTTGTGGCACATCTCAGAGTAATGTGTTTGACCTAGAAAATTACAAAATAATAGATTCTACAGACGTCCTGGAGAGTACTGAAGCCATTGCGACAGATTCGGGCACATTCCTTATTCATCTTCCGCTGATGGATGTAGAGGTC
>UEXM01001336.1_pt1 | contig 21309 bp, 21 predicted proteins | sample 1796661 | NCBI WGS metagenome assembly UEXM01 (sample SAMEA4772469, study PRJEB27181) | metagenome | reverse complement strand
AGTCAGGCGGTGTAAATGTGAAAACACCAGTGCCATTGTTATAAGCTAAACCAGCAGTTCCAGCGGATGCATTAGTGGCACTGAGGTCAGTCAGCGCAATCCCTGAACTACCGCCACTTGGAGCGGCCACAAACTCTAGTGCAGTGCCGCCTGAGTTTACTGCTAAATACTGGCCTGATGTGCCCATTGAAGCTGGTGTGTCTGTTAACCCGCTAAAGGTGGATGTGCCAGACCCAGAATTGCTATCAACATATGACTTAGTAGCCAAGTCCATAGAATTAGATGGGGTATAGCTAGTGTTTGCAACACGAACTGATGTAAGCGCACCCACATAGCCACTTGCCGCACCTAGCATTAGCTGGTTGTGAGCATTTGCAACTGCGCTTGAGCCTAGTGCAATAGAGCCACTATAACTGCTTGTGCTTGAATTGAGGCCGATAGCAATGCTCGAAGAATTATTAGCCGTTGCACTGCTTCCTATAGCCACACTATTGGAGGCACTTGAACCAACCACAGCCTGTTTACCGATAGCTATGCCATCTGTTCCTGAAGCTGATGGCTGAGTTCCGCTTGTAGTTTGGATGTCTACATAAGCTTCACCGCCACTGCCACCTGATGCAGTTGATGCGATAGTAAGTGTGTTAGCCGCATCGTTATAGGTCAGTGTAATATTCGAGCCAGCAGTAAGAAGTGCGTTAACCCTGTCATCTACTCTTTCATCAGTATAATAAAGGTTACTGCCTTCAGTTAGGTTTGCAGTTGTGCTTGAAGTCTCATCGAGTAACTTATGCCAGCTACCACCATGAGCAAAGTACCCCTTCCCTGTGCCATGCACATGGGCAAACATCCCGTGATAGGTGGTTGCAGATGGGAGGTCGCTTTCAGCGGAATACATGTTTCCGAATAGAACCTTGTTACCGCCCATATCCAAGTCTGAGCCTGTGATTGCTGATGTGGCTCTAGCATTTGTGAAATATAGGTTTGTGCTACCCTCTGAAAGTGCGTCAGTATCACTAATAGAAGAGCCACCACCACCGCCACTAGATGCTATTGTCAGCGTATTAGCCGCATCATCATATGTGAGCGTGATATTACTACCAGCCGTTAGTAAACCGTTTACTCTGTCATCAACCCTCTCATCTGTGTGATAGAGGTTGGTGCTACCTTCTGTTAGTGCATCTGTTGTAGAGGCTGTAATCCTTGCATCTGCCCTAGCATTGGTAAAATAGAGGTTGCTTGTGCCTTCAGAGACATCATCAGTATCACTAATCGAATTGGCTGTGGTTGTTACGTTCCAGCTACTTCCATCCCACACAAAAAGCTGTGATGAACCACTATTGAAATATAGCGCACCGATTTGGGTTGTGGATGGCGCAGTTGTGTATGTGCCAAGATAATATTGCTGAAAAGAGTTAAGGCTAGTCTGAGCATTGGTAGCTGAAGTGTTTGCCTGTGTGGCCGAAGTGGCCGCTTGTGTAGCTGAGCCAGCCGCCTGTGTTACGGCTGTGTTAATTGTGTTTTCAACCTCTGGTGTTGAACCACTGCTTTTGTAAAAGCTGGATGTAGCCATTATATATCGTCCTCAAATCTATAGGCAGGAGCAATAACTTGCGTTGAGCCGTTCAACTCCTGATCATTTGCTTGGCTTTGTATTTCTGCGAGGAAGGTTTGAAACTTCTGCTCAAATAGGGATGCTCGTTCATCAAGATAATAATCTGCGCTAAATGTAAGAGCCGCATAGATTACAACCTCTGGCGCACTTACAGTCAGAGCATTGCTGTCAGTGTCAGACGACAGTGGGTCGAAGTCGCCATAGTAATAAAGTGTAATGTCACCATCAGATGGCTGTGGGTGGATGAATAATGTTTCTTGCTGTCGTGTGAAATGGTCTGGCTTACCCTTCACTGGGTTATCAGCGTATGGTCTGAATTGGCTGTTAGGTAGCCTTACTAGCTCTCTGTCTTTGTAATAAAGGCTAATTAATTCCAAAAAGTCCGAAGGTAAGGTTATCGAGGCAGTTGGCTGTGATAGAGTAATAACTTGGACTTTTTCATTCATTCCAGAGCGAAGCATCCTAGCGACCCTTCTGATGCCCTGTTCAATAAATGTTGTCGTCAGTGCAGAAGTGTTATCGCTACGATTGAGCAACGCTTCAAAGTGTGATTTCACTTCACCGTAATTCATGACTTACGCCTTCCTAGTTTTCTTCTTGGGTTTTTTGGCTGTTAGAGCCGCTTTGCGAAACGCCTCATCAGTAGGTGCGCCTTTTGCACCCTTCTTTCGCATCTTCTTGCCAGCTTTTTGCTTGGCATTGATGCGGTCGTAAAGGCCGATCCTAGCCATTACGCCATTCTCTTACTGGACTTCTTTTTGCCAGCTTTCGTCTTTGACGCAATTTTCTTAGCGGCCTTCTTTGCGGCTGTCTGACCAGCCTTAGTGTAGGGGTACATTTTTCCTGCAACATTAGGCATCATTTTCTCCTATATGCTCTTATCAGTGGTCAAAAAGGCATCTAGCCCTTCTGCTTTCAGTCTTTTGATAATGTCTTTGCCATCAACATTCTGGTCAAAGATGTTAAATCCCTCTGCCATCCACTTCTCCACGATTACTGTGGGAATAGAGGCAACTCGCATATAGTCGCCTTCAACTTGCTTTGTGCTGTTGTTGCGTTGTTCTGCGATGCCATCCAGAAAGGACTGTGGAATATCTTGGGTGCGTTTGTTGTAAAGACCGCCACTATCAACGTGGTAGTCGTGCTGAACGCCTTTCAGCTTGTAATCATTGGTCATGATTGCTCCTTAGATTTTTGGGGTGATTGTGGTGTCAGGAGAGAATAAGGAGAGCAAAACTTCCCCCTGACACCGCAATTTATTGCCTTATGACAACTGGGTAATCATCCCTGAAGCCTTCGGATTCAGGTGCATTAAGCCACCCTCATACGAAAGGAAATGCTTCTCAGAGTCGCCAGTCTTTGCCAGAAGTGTTCTGGTAAATGGACGCAATACTGCTGAACGCCACATTGATGGGTCTAGCAGGAAGGCGTGGGTAGACATCTGCACTCTGTTAAGCACGACCTTATAGCTTCCGAATGGGCTAACAATCAGGTCAACTGCATTGGTGAGTGTCTTGTTTTCGTCATTGAAAGTACGCTGACGACCTGCACTTCCAGTGAACCCTGCCACGATAAGACTATCGGCTGGCTTGATCATGAAAATGTCAGGATTACCACCTGCTTCGTAGACAGCTTGGCCAAGGTCATTTAGCTTGGCTTCAGTCAGTGCATCTGCTGAACCAGCACCAGCATCGACAGTAGTAGTTGAGTCAATCAACACATCTGCTGATGCCATTTCACGAGCCACAGAAGATGTGCCTGTGACTGCCGCATTTGATGCGCCAACATAGGCAAATTCTACGTCTTTCTTCAAGCTTTTCAATGCTTTAGACAATTGGTAAGCCGCTTCTTTTGCTCTGCCGTAGGTCGAAACGGCCTGTGCTGACTCGCTCACTTGGAACGCTTTTGTCAGGATCTGCGTATTTCCACTGATCATGGTTGTGGCAGTCAGTGTTGCCATAGTTGGGTCAGCCCCTTCCACTGCCGCATTTGCGGCTGGTGCGTCAAGAGCATCTGTTTGGTATTGATACACCCGATTGTCTACTTTCTGGCTTTTGATAGCCGAAAACAATGGGGTGTCGGTAGGTGTGCATTTGTTCGCCTGAGTTCGCTACTCCTCAGACCGCCCATAGTGGACTGCTGGCTATCCCTAGCCAGTTCAGACTATATCTTCTCCCATGTATTGGGGCTGTGCGCTTCGGGTCGCTTGACCCTACTCCATTGCTGGATAGTCGTTGCACCTTCCCCTTACGGGGCTTGGCACAGGATTGCCTGTTCTAGGTGTTCCCTGTTTTCACACAGTTTGTTTTGATTGCTTACGCAAAAAGGACACCACTAACTAATGTCCATGATGATGTCACTGACATCTTCTTTGATACCCACCTGATCATAGGTTGAGTAGGTTGCCATGATATTTATTCCTTCTTATCACGATGGTTTTGTTATTGTTCCCAACGAGCAAGAATAGCCTGTGTAATGTCATCAATGTCATTACTGTTACGCAGTTTGGCCTGTGCGGCCTTCTGCTTTCGGGCTTTGGCATTAGCATCCATATTTGGGGCTTTGCTGGTCTTTAAGACTTTCTTTGCGACCCTTTTCTTCTTAGTGGTCGTTACCTGCTTGGCCGCATCGAATAGACGAGCCTTGTTTAGCAGTTTGATTACCACTGGATCGACATAAGTGTTCACCTGTTCTTCAGGTAAGCCTTGAGATACAGCATAGCTTCTAATGTCGTCATATAGTTGATTGTTCCATTCAGGAATGTCCTGTTCTAGGACTTTTACAGCTTCTTGGGCTTGCTTTTGTAAAGCCAGTTGCTGTTGGTGTTGCAGTTCACCAAAGTAGTTGTCTGCTTCTTCTTGCAGGAACTTCAGGTCGTCTGCCGCATCTTGTGCTTCTTTCCTGAGTTGGCCAAAGTCTGCGTCATCCATTGTTTTGGATGCTAGGAGCATATCCACTTCTGAATATGGCTTCCATCGAGCCTCTGCCTTTTCAATCAGCTTTTGCATAACGACATTGGTTTTGCCAATGTTTGTTTCTGCTTCTTTTCGTTGGTTTGCGACTTCTTGAGACTTTTGAGTTAATGCCTTTTCCTGTCCGAATAGGCGTTTGAGTTGGCCTAATGATGCCTGTTCTGCTTTGCCATTTACGAGAACTTCGATTTCTAGGTCATCGTTTAATTCGACTTCCTCAATATCTACTTCTTCATCGTTGTCTGGCTCTGCCTCTTCTACAGGGTCATCGTCCTCTTCATTTGCATCTATTTCGACAGTTTCAACATCATCTTCATCATCCAAAGTATCTGTCTCAGTGTCCTCTGGTTGATTAGCCTCTTCTTTCGCATGTTCGGATGGCTTTTCTGCGTCCTCCCATCGCTTCAGTAGGGCTTCTGACGCACTATCTAAGTCATCATAGACAGTGCGTTCTTCTTGAGCATCTAGCACGTTATTCATGGTGCTTATTCATCTCCACTGTTATCGTCATTGTCATCTACGTCATTATCGTTTTGGGCAATAATCTGGTCACGCACTGCAACTCTCTGGGTCAGTGTGTGCATAATATCGACCAGTGCACGATAGTGATGGTAGACCTTGTCTCGCTCTTCTTCTTTGTCGGGGGCAGTGTTAACGAACCCCTGAAAAGTGGCTTGCACAAGACCATCTATAGTCTTGTTGAAAACCTCATTATTTAGCAGTGATTCAGCTTCATTACCTGCATTAATCATTGCATCTTCGTTTGTCATTTCTGTCATATTTTTCTCCTTAATATTGAGTTTAGCCTGTTGGGCTTGCTATCCCACGCAGGTCATCGGTTTGGCGCAGAAGTTCAAGTTCGCCTTCGTCTATTCGTTTCTTGTGGGCGAATTGTTCTTCTTTCAGGTCTTGTTGGTCTGCCTGTAATGCAAATTGGGCTTCTGCCTTTGCCGCATCCAGTTCAGCTTTTTCCTGTGCCTTTTGAGCATCCAGTGTGACCTTGTTTTCGGCCACCTGAGTTTGACGCTCTTGGATTTCCAGTTGCTTTTCTGCCATTGCCATCTGCATTTGCTGTGCAGGGTCAGGCTGTGGTGGTGGAAGCATAGCTGGATTAGTAAGGTATTCGTCAACATTCAGAATACCTTGAGCCTCTAAAACTGCCTTCATCATGTTATAGCGGTTCTCTAAACTATACAGAGGCGCAAGAGATGGGTCTTGCGTCATAAGTGTGTGCATTGATAGATGCTTCTGAACCTCTTTTTCCTGTTCAGACACACCCAAATGCATCTCAATTGTTACATCACGCTTTTCAGCCCATGTTCTTGGCTCAATGGGCACAAAGTTTCCTGCAATCTCGAATATCTTCGTAGCCTGTTCGTTCTCTACGACTAGCCTGTAAATCTCGTAGGCCAATGGCTTTAGAAATTGCTGTGCGAACAGACGAGCCATTATCTTCATGCGTTGCTGGCTCATGGTCACAAGCTGTTCAACCATCTGGGCTGAGTTTTGCTTGGAAATGACATCCTTATTCAAGCCAGTGCTCAAAGATGAAACTGAGGACTTATCTTCAGCATCCTCGTTAAGCATGTTTATGGTTTGGAAAATGAAAGGATTGAGAGGTGCTTGAGGCATCGGTGTGATGGCATCAGGTCTGGTTGTATTGATGATCCCACCCACTCTAGCATCGGTAATTTCTCTGGGCGAAACCACTGCGCCTTTGGTGACTATATATCTAGGCGTATTTGCTATAACAGTATGGTCAAGCACTCCACGAGTTAACACAGTCTTTGCATTTTGTGTTGGAATTAGCTTTTCAGCAAAGCTAGAGCCAAAGAAGCTATGTGGCGTAGGTAGTGGGCAGAATACCATAAATGGCAGTCTGTCTACCTTTTCAATCTCTAGGATTTGGTTGCCAGCCTTGCAAACCTTATGCAAGACGGCTTCGCCTGTGCCTTCTACATCCAACCGAATAAAGCTTTCATAAACCATCACTTCTCGTACTTGGTCTATGTAGCCATAAGCATCGTTCTTTCTGCTTGCACCAATATTCTCAAATCTGGCTAGGATTTCAGGGTCTGTTTCAAGGCTAGTGCTTTCATCATCACTAATGTTTGATATTTTCTCTTCGTCATAGCCCATTTGCCGTAATTGAGTGAGGCTCTTGGTGGTTCTATGTGCTACGAAGTCTACATCCTCTAAAGATTTAGCCTGTGGCTCTATAATGAACTCTTCTGGTGGCACTGGCATAATGCAGACTTGTGATGTGTCTATCTCACGCTCAATCGTGCCAAATAACAAACCAGTTTCGTCAGTATCACTCTCTAAAAGTGTTACATCTTCATCGGCCAGAATTAAATCTAGCTGGTCTGATGTCAGGTCACTAAATTCCTCTTCTTGAAACTCTGAGCGTTGTTCCCAGAAGGCTTTGCAGACCCCTACTCTGGCCATCAAGCCATCCATTATCACGCTTTGGAAAACAGACAGCCCGTCATTCATTTTGAAAAGGACATGCTCAGTGTAACTGGAGCAAACCCTAGCCATTTCGATGTCTTCTTGCCCTATTGGGCTAAACTTTATGATTTTTGAACCCGCTGAGAATGTTTCCAACAGGTTTGCTGTCATTGCTTGCACACCAGTATAGACATCTTGACTGATGTATTTAGAATTGCCGTCATGCTGGGGGCGTGGAAGTGAAGCGTTATAGTAGTCAGTGACTTTCTTACGCTCTTTGCTCAATTCGGAATCATAGAAACCGATAGCACTTTTGATGTTCACATCCAGTGCTTTGAGGATGTCCTCATCGCTCATTGGCTGATAGTCATCTATTTTTGCCATATTATATCATCTCTAGGTAAATGCCCTGCGGCTGTTCTATGGGTGTCCATGCACCTTCATGAACGTGATTAGCTAATGCCAGCGACATAACGCAGTCATCATGACATCCAGCCTCTGCTTCCATTGACCCTGTTTCAGTGACAACGTAGGTGAGCATTTCTCTGATGGTTGTTTTGTCGTTTAGTTTCAACTCATCCTCTCGCATTGAGGCACGAAGCTGGTCTATAACCAGTGGTTTGGTCTTACTGGTTGTGCTGAAACCCAATCTGACAGTTTCTTTTTCTGTGAGTTTGTCCATTTGCACTTCTGTGTAAAAGTTCGGATAGGACATATCTTTGCCCAGCCTTGTGCAGGTAAGGATGCCATGTGAATTGTTCTCCACAATGATAAACGCTTCATTGTAATACATCCCCAGCGCATAAAGGATTTCAGCAAAGTAGTCGGGATGGACATGGCCACGCCATGTTGCGACTTGCCTTTTCTGACTGTCGAGGACTTGTGCAACTGAGTAGTCTCCATTTCTGACGCCCATTGAAGAATCTGCCCCAATGACATATCTTTCTCCATCATCTAGTGGTCTGTATATTTGCAGTTCGCCCCTGTGGTTTGGCATCCATTCATCGCCTTCCAAAGCCAGCTTCTGCTCGATATCTCTTGTGTTAGTAAGACATTTCTGAAGCTGTTCTGGGTTAAACACAGGTCGTCCAGATGTAAGGAAACTTTCGTCAGGGGTCGCAGGATATTCCTGCATAAAAAGGTCGATGCCATTCTGGGCTATCTTGCGCCTACGAAACATAAGCTGTTCATCATCAAGCCCATATTCTTCCACCAGTTCTTCTTCCTCTGGTGTTCGCTCGAAGTTAGCTGGCACATCTTCTCTATAAGTTGGATCTGTAAACCAAGGAATAAACACTGGCACATAACCATTCTCGCCCTTACAAGCCCCCTGCCAAAGGTCATAAAATACACCACTGACGCCATTTGCAGTGCTTTCAACAAAAACTGCTGTGTTAGGCTCATTAGGCACAGCTTGTGTCAAACCATTCCAGATTTCACCTGCTGTTGATTTTGGCCAAAACGCCAATTCTGATGCGTGAAGGTGACTGATTGTCTCGCCTCGTCCTACTGCATCACCACCTGCTGTAGCCACAATGTAGCTACTATCAAGCACATCAAATGATAGTTCTCTTCTGGAACTGTATTTGGTGTGTGGCTTAAGTATTTCTGGGCAGTTGTCGTGATAGCGTTTCCCTAAATCAAAAAGCGATCTTGTGCTATCGGCAGTGTGAGAAATCACCATAGCTTTTCGCGCTTTGTTTTGGCTCACAGAGAAATAAAGGTAGCCGCCCACCATAGTGGACAAACCTTGCTGTCGTGCCTTTAGAATGATGATCCTGATTTTACCTTCTGATGCCATTTGTTTGTCTATGGCGTCCTGAAGGATTTGTTGTGCTGGGTTTAGATTAAGTGGGGCTATTTCGCCCGATTTTGTTCTAATCTTAAGAGCAGATTTAGAGTAGAAGCTAAAATCGTCATAAAGGCGTTTACGAACTGCCTTTAGTTTCTTGTCCATCTTCATCTTCATCTAGCAAACCAGCAAGAAAATCCTCTGCTTTGCTAATGGCCATCTCACTTTTGGTGACTGGACGGCTTTTGGTGAAATCTAGGACGAGACGAGCGGCCGCAACTCTTTCTCTGTTGTCGCCAACTACCTTCATGACTTCAACTGCTGTTTCTAGAGCCGCTTTCGCATACTCGTCCTCGATAGAGTATTCTTTGCTCATAATCTCGACTATCCTCTTCGCTTCTTGTTTAACTTTTGCTCTGATGGGTTCTATCTGCTCTCTTGTATAACCATCAGGCACACCTCTGGGTCGCCCAGCGTTTTTGCGTGGTTTGGTTGACCACTTCCTTCGCAATGCCCTGCCCTCTTCTGTCTTCATCAAATCTGAGAAGTAGTTACGCTTTGGGGCTTTTTGTGGGTGTTTTCCTGACCCTTTTTTGCTTGGGCTTTTCGCTCTGGGCTTCTTTGGTTGTGAACCCATTGATGTAATCCTCATATTTTCTTGCAACAATCAGTCTGGTTTCAATGTTGTGAACACAGTAGGCGGGTTGCGGAAAGGACTTCAAAATGTCCTGTGCTACCAACCGTTTTTCATGGTCACTCCAGTTTGATGCTTGCAAGCGTTCAAGCCTGTCAGCGTAGGCCAACAGGTCGATAGCAGTTACCTGCATCGCTCTCTCCTTAGTTTCTTGTTAGTGGTTTCTTCTGTTGTTGGCGCACTCGCTCAACATAAGGTTTCAGGTACTGAGTAGCCTTTGCTTTGTTGGCTACTCTGCCTTCTGCCTCTGTCAGAATATCTTCTGCCGCTTTCACTGGGTCAGTGCCTAATGGCAGTTCCAGAACGTCCAATGCTCTATTTATGATGCGTTTATCAATTTCAGTAACATCAGGGTCGTCATTCATGTCCTGCCGAAGCTGTGCAATGCGTTGCTTATTGCCCTCAATACCCGTTTGCCGCTTTATGTCGGTCTGCGTCTGCGCTTGTTGTACGTTTTGCGGTACATCATCTGGCAGAGTGCCGCCCATTTTCAGGACTAGCCCCTTCACGGCTTTGATAAGTTCATTCTGGTCTTTGACTTGTGTGGCATTTTCCAGCATCTGTTGATAACTGTCGGCCGCTTCTTTCAGCTTTGGCCTTGTTCTACGAATAATATTGAGCATATCTGAGACACCACGAGCATCCAGCCCAGTGGCAGTTTGCATGATATACTGAGGTGATGGGTTAGGGTCTTTGCTGTCGCCCTTGGGGGGTTCACCTCTTTGCAAGCTATCTAGGTTTATTTCCCTTATTCTTTGCTGTTCTTTCTCTTCAGCAACTTGCTTGCGATCTGCATCAATTCTCTGTTTCTGCGCCTTTAGGAACTTCTGCAAAGCCTTGCCTTGCTGTGCGGCTTCATTCTGATTTGCCACTGAAGGTAGATTGGCTTGTGTTGATATGCCTTGATTACCTGCATTATCTCTAATGAATTTTGCAACCCTGCTTCGTCTTCCTGTAGCCGCATCAATTGCACGACCAGCCCCGACAGCGGCCGCTTGAGGTAATAAGGATGCACCGCCTGTTCCATATGCGGCCGCACCACCTAAACCAGTTGCTAACGCACCGACAAGGTTTCGAGGCGCACTATAACCCTGATTGGCTGTGTCTAATGGGTTGAAGATGTCTGTGAATTGGCTAACACCGCCTTTGAGGCCAGCATTACTTACTCTGGATAGTTCATTCGATTTGCGTAGAAGATTGATTAACCTCTCACCCTCTTGCGACTTACCAACTATCTTGCGTACTGCCGCTATATCTTTCTTGCTGACTAGGTTTTTAGCTTTGTTTCTTCCCTTTTTGAGGGCTGTCTTGGCTATGACTTTATCCAGCCTTTGTGCCTCTGGGTCAGTGTCCTTGTAGCCTAACTGGTTACGCAACAGCCTTGCTAAAGAGTCCATATCTGAAGTGTACTCACCATGCACATCGTCAATTGTTGTTTTCACACCGCCTGTGGCTGTCGGATTAACTTCATTTAGGTCATAACCGCTATCATCTGCCATTTGTTGAAGGTCACGAGCAAAATCAGCGGCCGCTTCTGCATCTTTTGGCGCAGAACCATTGCCTGACACTACGTTAACTGCCGCTCTTGTGACTGTTACTGGTGCTTTTGCAGTAGCAATGCTGGTCTGAACACCACCTGCCGCTGTTCCACCTATTATGCCCTCACCAATAGCCTGTTTTGGGTCAAGCTGAAGGCCAGCATCTGTGCCTAATGACACGCCTGTTTGTTGAGTTACGCTTTGTGCGCCTTCAGTGACGCCTTCTCGCAACATACTATTGAAGATACCAGCACCGCCTTTGACACCAAATGAGTTTAGGACACCTGACAGCCCCGCCGTAGCTGATGCGGCCTTCCAATCGTCTATATTAGGCTCTTCTCTGCCATTATTCTTGGCTCGTTCAAGTGCGTTACCGCCTACTTGCTGAACAAATTCAAACATAGCTGGGGCTACTGCCGCTCCTACGCCTATAGCAATAGGATTGCCGCCTGTCAGACCCCCTGCAAGTAAACCACCCCCTGTTCTAGAAAGTAGTGAGCCAGCAAATTGACCTGCTTGCTCGACAGCCGCTCTTGGCAGATACTCATATCCAAAACCAGCAACTGTTTGATCGCCTTCTTGGGGATTAATGAACCTGTTAGATGCACTTTCATAGTTCACTGGCGCATCTGTTAGACCGCTCAGATTGTCAGCAATCTCATTTTGCCCCAAAACTTTCGCTGTTGTGGCCATATTTTCCAATGGCGCATCAATGCCTGATTTGAAAGCAGAAGAGAAACTTCTATCCACTGGTGTTGTAGCTTGTCTGATTAGTTGAGCAAGGCGATTAGCGTCAGCAGTATTACCTGCCGCATCTGCTTTACGCAAAGCAGACATAAGCTGTTGAACTGTGGCCATGCCATGCTCCTAATTATTGTGGGTATTTATCAAATATTGCCTGATCTTCTGGACTTAGTACGAAGTCACCTTGTGCAGAAGCTGGTGATGTTTGTGCAGTGGTTGCTGGTGTTGTGGCAAACTGACTTGCCTGTTCTTCAGTAGCTGGGTTGTCCACAGTCTCACCATTTGCTAGTCTATTTCTAACTGTTTTCGCTAGTTCTAGCCTTCGTTCAATCCAATTAATCCATGTACTTTCAGCATCGAGTTTTATGTCTGGTGTTGGCGACAAGAACAGTTCCATCTCTTTGTTTGAGATTGCGCCTTTTGTTTGTGAAATCTGGATAAGTGCAGAATCCACCTTCAGTTCTTGCAACAGAAGTCGAGAAGTAGCCTCTGGGTTGCCCCTTACTCTATCCCATAGCGCACCAATTGTGCCGTCTATTAGGCCAGTTAGGCTCATGCCAGAGCGAAGGTCGCCTAATGCCATTTCCATCTTGGTAATGGCTTGGTCATAGTTTGCTATGCCTTGCTGAAGATCAGCATCTTGTTTTGCAGATGTGGATGAGGTTGTGCCTTGTCTAGCTTTTAGCGATGCTTCTCTATATGCCTGAAGGTCGGCTTGCTTTTGCTGGTCAAATTTAGCGTTTCTTTCAGCTTCTTGTTGAGCGATTTGAGCGTTATAATCTTCGAGAACTGCTGACCTATTAACTTCATCTATTACGTCTTTTTGCTGTATCATTCCCCCTAAAGAGGAAAGACCGCCTTCTTGTGCGCCTCGTAAACCTGCGCCTCCTATGCTCATAAGCGCATCGGCCATGCCTATAGACATATCGGGTCTTTCTGGCCGCTTTGGTGTGGCCAGCATCGCATTATCTCGTCTGTTTTCTGGTTGTGCTAATACCCCAGCCGCCCTTTGACGCTCTTCCATAGTGGGTCGGGGCGTTGGTGTTGCTATATCGACCTGACGAGGCTGATTAAAGGCTGTTACATGCCCCATGTCTTTGTATGGAGTAGAGGTGGTATCCATCTGCGTTGGTCGTTGAGGTCTTGGAGCAGGTGAAGCAATGTTTACATAGTTCGGTGGTGTTGCCATCCGCAAAATAGGTTCACTTTCGTAGAAACCATATTCTGGTGCTGGCTGGCGTAATGCGCCACGGGTAAAGTTAGTGTTAAAACCAATGCTATCTAAATAGTTTAGAATAGGAGTGTTTGGATTTGACATATCAATCTCCTATATCTGATTGTTGCCGCCAAAGTTCATGCCTCCAAAATAGCTTCGTTGCTGTTGTGGTGTCATGAAATTGCCGTATGAAGATGATGGTTGGCCACCGCCCATGCCAGAGAAGTAATCGTTAATTTTACCGCCATACTTCTGACCAAAGCCAAACCCAGCCATAGCACCAGAAAGACCGCCCATCATAGGATTAGCCGTTGCAGGTTTTATGTTGTTTACCGAAGTTGGTGTTCGCCCTAAAATGCCAGCGTTATAACCCATCAAGGCGTTCATATCGTAATCTCTATTGCCTTCGAACCTCGCTCTATCATCATCAAGCAATGATTGCTCTCTTGCTTGAAGGATACCGCCTCCCTGCCCTAACATTCGTGCCGCATCTCCAGATTGGCTAAAGCCCATATTATACAGGCCACCAAGGTTTTTGTTTGCCGCTGTCATGTTAGATAATTGTGCTTGTTGCGCCTTCATCGACCTATCTATTAGTCTGTCTTGGATATTAGCGGCCGCATCTGCGCTTCGGTCATCAAAGGCTCTTTGTGCTATAGCATCAGCAATACCTGCACGGGAACTATTTGTGTTCATAGATGCAGATGCTGTTCTGTCAATGTTAGGAAGTGTTTGTTCTGTCAGTTGTCTGTATGGGTCGCGCATAGCATTAGCCAAAAGAGGCTCTGTGTTTGCAGATGCATAACTTAAAGCATTGCCCAACATATCTTGCTGTGCACGATTGTAGATATCACCATAGTTGTTAGCAAAACCACGACCTATAGACATGAAGTTTGTGGCATCACCGCCAGCCGCTGTACCAGCCCCCTGCATCAACCGAATTGCTTGCTGTTGCATTGGGTCTAGGTCTGCAAATGTTTGTCCCTGATAATAACCAGTATTTAGCTGGTTATCTAAAGCACTTTGCCCACGCTGATAAAGGTCAGTCGTATAAGGTTGTGCATCTAGGTAGGGCATCATATTCATGCGATTTGCGGCCATTTGAGCCGCTCTATCTTGCTTTGCCGCCTTATTGCCCATGAAACCGCCCAGAAGCGCACTACCGCCTGTAATCAAAGCAGACGCTGTAATTGGGTCAACCATTATATATTCCTTTTGTTATACATTAGACCAAGCAGAACCGTTGTAGACGACCAAACCTTCTGAGCCGTCCCCAAGAGCATCCCAAGGGCTAACATTGTATTTAACCATGCCTCTAACTGGATTTAGAGGAGGCGCATCTAAGACCTCAACACCGCTTGTTATTAGCGACCTGATTGAGGTTTCTATTCTCTGTAACTCGTCCTGTAGATATTTGCGTAAGTCTTGCTCTAGCTGTGGTGAGTTGTTTCTTTGGTAACTTGCTAGAACTACGTTTGACTTTTCATTGACTGCCATCACTTCGCCCCTGTGGTAGAAATGTCGAAATCCATTCCTGAGAAGCTGAAATCTTTATAATCATTGGCATCTAATGTAATTTTGTAGCTTAGATATCGTCCAGATGCTCTGGAATCTAGCTTATAGTCAGACGCAATGTTGAAGGTTACAGGTGCGCCATATGTTGGTACGTCACTTGGTATATCTGATGCGCCAAACTCAAAGGTTACGTTAGTATTGTCCTGATTGAGTGTAGCAAACTGAGGTAGAACCCGCGTGAGCACTTTATAGCCATCAATACTTTGACCAGTTTCATCTAAATCAATGCCTACTCGCTCTAAAACAGGGGGCTTAGTTGCTTGAGTGTCTATAGCAAAAGCAACAGATGACCCGCTGTCGGATAAATCCAATGCATAAAGTTTGTCAGAGGTAATGCCATTATCAGTATCATTCTGGCCTATCATCAAAGTGTGACGATTGAAGCTATCTTCCTGATCGTGAAATGTACCACCTATTGTTTCATATGTTTCTGTAGCGTCTGCGTATGTGGTGACTGTATCAACATTGGCAGTTGTGCCTGAACTGACATTGGGAAGGTCAATCATGCTCCAAGTGTTATCACGGTAATTTAGAACAGCCGCTCTATTACATCTCGTGGTATTTGGAAAATTGACTGTGCTGTCGCCAGCCTGAAAGCAAAAATAGATTTCACTTAGCACCTTATTATGCTGAACAAAACATCTGTCAGAGTTCTTTACGTTCAAAGATTTGTAGACTGACTGTCGTATGCGCTTATCGGCTACTGATATTTTAGTATTACCGTCTGTTGTGTAAATATCACTGTTGCCAAAGACGAAATGTTTACCATCCGCTTCTACAATACAGTTTTGATTAATAACCCCATCGTCACTGAACAATTTGCGAAATGAAAATAGCAGACTGCCCCCAACAAAATCCATGCTAAATACTTCACTAGAGCTATAAATTAGGAAATTAGACCCCAATTCCAGACCATCTTTTATAGGGGTCTGCATTTGGACTAAATCAACAAATCCCGCTGATTTTGTTGCATCAGTAGCATCCCAACTATCGGGAATAGCATTAGCTTGAACGATGTTTGAAAACCGTATTCTGTTTGGATAGTTAGTGTTGGTTTCTGTGACATTTAAGGCCATCAGAAATTCCCCGAAAGGACGCATTGCCTCGCAACGCCAGTTACTATCCCAGTTCGTTAAGTCAGAAAAGTTTGTGCCACTAGGAAGTCTGTAAACTGGCACTCTGTCTGGCCTGTTTATATATACGACATCAGCAAGTGAGTTAATCGTGTAGGGTTTGGGGCTGGAACTGCCAGTAATACTGCCTGACCTATTGGTTAGGGCATTATTTGCATACTCATTGATAACCCAATTGTCACTGACCACTAGAACTGTATCGAAACCAGTAGGAGGTACGACCCCAAAACAAGCTCTAGGGGTAAACCCCAAGCTATCTTTGACTGTTCTAAATAATACAGACCTTTTTACCTTACCCTCGTCAAACCTGATGTTATCGGCTGTGGTGAACCCGTTGATAGGAAGGTTATATGGGTCAATATCTGTAACTAGCCCAATGCTACCAAGGTCACGCACAGGCAAAGTTGCTGAAGCCATAGCGACACCTCTAAGTTTTGATTAGGTAATTCAGAATGATTGTTGGTTGCACGTTTGGATGTGCACTCCCGCCACCAGTATTTGAGATACTCAAAGTCGGCTGTGAGGCACTCCCGTCATATCTCGCACTTCCAGTTCCAACTGGGGATAGGCTGGATGTTCCAGCTTCCCAGTTAGTGCGGAGGTCAACTGTACCTGAGTGATTGTGTGATGGCATTTCAGCGGTGGTCAAAGTGTGGGTTTCATTGCCCCCTGTAGACCCCAAGCTATCTCCATCAACAGACCCTGTCACACCTAAAAGCCTGTTAGCAGACACGCCCCCCATGTCGTCCTGACCCGCAATTACACGACCACGCAAATCAGGAACGTTAAATGTGGTTGAGCCATCCCCTGCCCCGTAGGTGCTTCCTATTGCAGTAAATAGGCTGGCCTCGATTGTGCGTGAGACATCCTGTCCAAAGCACATTAGCCATCCGCTTGGGGCTGTTGAACCTGCAAAAGGTACAATCATCCCAGAGGAAAACAAAGAACCTGCGGCTAGCTTAGAGCCAGTAATAGTACCGTTTGCAATGTCATCGTTCGTTATAGTGCCATTGGTGATCATGGAACTTGTGACACTTAGGTTTGAGGCTAGGTAAGTAATGAGGTCAGACAGTGCGACTTGCACCATAGTGCCATCGTCATTCATGACCATTCTATCTGCGTTCACGAGGGTTGTAGCTGTTGCCGCTGTACCACCATCTGCCACAGTATTGAGTTCTGTATGTGTCGCATTTACTGCGCCAGCAATATTGGGAAAGGTATTCTTGATTGCAGACTTTATAAGTCTCAAATGATTGTCTGCGTCTTGGATGCCGTCTGTAGAGGCTGGATTATTGATATTCAGCCCATTGATAAAGTTAGCTGTAGTTTCTAAGGGCAATGGTTTTTCCTTTGTTTTCTGGGGTGGCCTCTGCTTGAGAGCGACAGACAACAACAACAGCAACACCCAACAAAGCGTCAGATTTTGAAGTCAATTTGAATCTCAACGCATGGGGGGTGCAAATTCTGGCTGGAGTCCCTGCCAAAGTGTCGCTTGAAATACCTCGGTCATGCTAAGTGACTGAATTTGCTGTAATGTAATGTGATAGTTGCTCACTTGACCTACCCCCACCCCCTATCATCTTAGGGGTTCTGAGACATTAGGCTTGGCTATGTCTGAAATTTATCTGGACAGGGCATTTTCTCTTCTTGCAAAATCGGGAGCGGAACTTGACATTCGTTCCTCTTTTGTTCTACACTAATCATACAATGATTATTAAACGACAAAGACCAAGAGAAGGCTCATCTTTCGCCACTTATGCCCACCAAAGAAGGCAAAGGCCTATCTCACGCTATTTCTTATGGATAGCAGTGGTATTCTCAAGTGTTCTTGGGCTTGCTTGGCTTGCATAAAACGACCAATTAAAACCGCCTTACTTAAGTTCCACTCAATTACGATTTCATTCTAAGTAGTCGTCACATTAGACCACTTAAGTTTATCTATAAGCCCAACCTTTGAGGACGCTATGTTTGTCTATAAGGCCAACCTTTGAACTGATGTGTCTAAATATAGGCAAATATGGGAAAATATGGGTTAACTTGTGTAAATATGTTGTCAGATGTAAACAAAATGCATATATATTGCATATAAAGAACAAACGTCCTACTGACTGGATCTCGCGGCAATCTTTGGTATTGCAGGATAAAGAGCCACTGATGTAGGGCGTTTTTCTTTGCTCCAAAGTACAGACCTGACCCAGAAGATTTGGACATATGAACCTAGAGGATGCGGTTGTTGCTATAGCTATCCACTTTGACGACCCACAGCATAAACAAATTCTGTGGGGTAGAATGAGTGAGACTATGTTGAGGATGTACAAGAAACACCAACCTCAAGAACCTAGAGACATGGTTGTTATTCAGGGTTCTCTGAAAGTCAGAGTCACTGAGTATTGCAGAGAGTTTCTGCCAGATGTATGGGAATCTCTCTCACATGAACAACAGCTAATACAGGAATATCAGTTGGTAGCAGACTACCTTGGCGAACAGTTGTATTTCGCACTCAAGGGCAAACCGCTTTAGGTTTACCCATTCTAAGTAAATAGGCGAAAAAAAGCCCCACTGATTTCTCAGTGAGGCATAGGAATTGCAATTGGGAGATGTGACCTGAGCCACTACCTCCTAAACGTAGTTATGTTGGTTTTGCCATTAACACTATCAACGGCTCAGGCTCACCTTTATTTAAACTCAGGGAACTTCTGACCTGCTGTTCGCTCCTGTATCTCCAACAAGTATTCGAGTGCTTCTTCTCTACTAGCTTTAGTATCTGTAAGCAGACACTCTATAGCCAGTTTGATATGGTCTTCTGCTGTCTGAACAAACCTAAACTCTTCCATAACCATCTCCTTAATTAATAACTGTATTCAGTGTAACCAAAGAAACGGTTATGGCAAGTATAAAACGACATAAATCGTTGTTTTTATTGCTTAAATGTCCGATGGCATAAGCATAATGTCCGATGGCTATGGCACAATCACCAGTAGCTATACCCCACATGAACCACCATGACCTGTGATGTCACAGATATCATGTGTTTCCACCAACTCTTCGATTTCCTCACCCTGTCTGTTGCTGGCTTCAGAGTAAGGCACGGCAGTCAATGGCTGGCCACCCCTACTCCCATCAGCATAGCAGGTAAAGCCACGCAGTCTGTGGGCGTACTTAGCCAACATATGTGCGAAGGGTTCTACAGTATCTTCGTTATTTAGCTTACTTCCCCATGCAGGTAGGTTGATGGTGGATGAGATTGCCATGTCCACATAGTCTTGCACATCTGCTTGGAACTTCATCCTGCGTTCTGGGTCGGCCGCAAGGTCAAGTGCACTCTCTATTTTGTCTGGGTCTGCCCCATATCTTTCGATGAGGTCTTGTGCGGCACTGTCCACAACATACTGGTAGTGCCATCGTGTACCACCCTTAAGATAGCGTCTCTTATAGGCGACAGCAAAGATCGGCTCGACCCCAGTGCTAGTGCCAGCCAAGATGCCAATAGAACCAGTTGGAGCGATAGCCCGATTAGCAACAGGGCGACTAACAGAACACTCGTCTGCAAAAGTTCTAGAGACAGTATCCGACACTGTTTTATAAACGTAGAGCCATTTATGTAACTCAGGGGTAACTTCATATCTTTCTCCTCGCTGGATCAGCCACTCATGTAAACCCATGAGGCCAAGACCCAGCCTTCTATTCTTTTCTCGTGTTTTAGCGATTGCTTCGTAGGGCACATGCCCTCTAATAGTTCCGCAAAGCAGGAACTTGGTAGCCAGATTGACGACATCAGCAAACTCAGAGATGCTCTCAATTCTACTCATGTTAACGCTTCCTAAGTTACATACGTCATCTGCATCTGCGCTTGTCACTTCACAACAGGCGTTGCGAAGGGTTTCTGCGTCCTTCATGTAATTGAAAGAGAGTCCAGGCTCTGAAGTAGACAAAGCTTGCTTTATGTTCTTCATGAACACATCGCCAACCTCACCTGTCTTCCAATAGTTGTCCTGCCATTCTGTGTCGTAGTTCACAGAGATATTGGTCATATCCATTGGTGCTTGGAAGTTGAAGTCGGCCTGTTTCAGTTTGGCTATAGTGGTGTCACCAATAGCCATGTCAGCCCAGTTCTTCATATCTAGGAAGTCTTCCACATCACCATGCTTCCAATGCAGACTGGCGTACATTGCGGAGCGTCTAGAGCCGCCCTGCATCACGTTCCTGCCAATATTATTGACTAGGTTCATCATGGGTAGTGTGCCTGATGCTAGCCCACCAGAACGCTTCAATGGACTGCCCTGTGCGCGATAGACTGAGTAGTCTACGCCCACACCGCCACCTGACATAAGGGCTGATGTAACCTTGTGGGCTAGTGTTGCCCAATCTTCTCTTGTGTCTTCTTCAGCCTTTAATAGGAAGCAATTGTTGTAGTATTTAAGTGGTCGCCCTGCGTACCAAAGATAGCGACCACCAGCTAAGAACTTCATATCCACTACATACTGCACCAACTGTTCTACTTCTGACTTGGGCATCAGCCCATCACAGACCTCATGCACCAGCGTTGACGCTAGTTGCGGCCAAGTCTCACAGCCCTCGTGGCGGTATTTAAGATTGAATATGTCTTCACTGAATTTGTTTCTAAATGTCATCCTGTCCTCAAAGTTCGTTGCCCCAACTGACCCAGCCTGTCGCTGGTTGCCTTGCGAACAGTTCAATGCGTGGTTTATCACCACACAGTTGCACTATGCGGTCACGAACCTCGTCTGGCTTTTGGGAGTGTTTCATTATTCTCGCATCGACCACCTGATGTACTTTGGTCGATGCACGTTTTGGTTTGCCTTTAGTGGCTAACAAGCAAATCTCTGCATTGGCTCTTGACCAATAGCCCATGCCCCAGAACCAGCTATCGCTGACTTTGTTCTTCTTCACCCAAGTGAAGGCGACAGTTTTGTAGGTAAAGCCCCATGCATCTAGGACTTCAAAGGCTTCCCGAAGGTTGGGGTAGGTAGCCCACATGAACAGAACGCAGTCTTCCTCTGCAATGTCCTGAACTGGTAGAGCTTTGATGTCGCTCAAGTCCATCACATCGTAATGAGATGCGGCTGACCTACCCTCACCTTTCTTACCCCAGACACGGTATGTCCAAGGTGGGTCTGCATAGATTATGTTGAATTTGCTTGTTGGGAATGGGATGTGCTGATCATTCAGCATCCAGTTCCTCTATTATCCAATCGAGGTATTTCTTTGCTTTATTGGCATCAGCATAGCCATCATCATGCTTATCCAACATTCGCCAAGTATATTTCATAGCATTGCCTCTGCAAAAGGCTATGAAGCCATCCTTACCTAACGCAGACCTGATGGCTTCGATACACTCCACATCACCTTGCGTATAATGACTAGGCTCATGTATTTGTGTTTGGTCAAAGGGGTCTGCTAACCATTCATCTAGCTTGGTTTCCATAGCTTAACTGTCTCCTTTTCAGCATCCCAATCAGACCAGCGAAGTATTCGCACCAGCCTTGCCTGTTGGATTGCATCATCTCGTGAGAGGCCAGCCTTACGATACGCCTGTTCTACAAGCGACCAGTGTGGGCGTG
>UEXM01001335.1_pt1 | contig 21314 bp, 14 predicted proteins | sample 1796661 | NCBI WGS metagenome assembly UEXM01 (sample SAMEA4772469, study PRJEB27181) | metagenome | reverse complement strand
CGTTGTTTAATGGCTAATTGACATAGCGAAGTAGATGAACTTGTGAATTGACTGAACAATTAGCTGCCTAACGGCAGCTAAATAAAACCCTATTGCCTATTGACGGGAATAAGGCTCATATGTGTTATGTTTCATTTAGACCTAACTTTGCTGCTAAAAAAACTTTCTACTTTTCGGACAGAATCTTTTACCATTAAGCTAAAATCATCTTCATCTGATTCGAAGTAAACTACTTTATTATTTTCAGCTACACGCTCAGGGTTATTATCAACGGTTGCCCCTGGGCCAGCATATGCACCTTTAAGCCAAAAATGAAGCCAAATTCCACCACGTAATTTACCGATTATGGTTTGAATATCTTCAAAGCTATTATGTGCTTCCATTGACCAAATCACTTTAGCTTCCAATCTAATCGTTTGTAATTCCGCCCACTTAGAATATAGATAACTCATACGCTCATCATATATTTTTTGCTCTTCTTCTAAGCGTCGCCCAGCCTCAACCTCTTCTTTATTAAGATGAAGCATTGGATTTCTAACTGATTGAATTGCTTGTTCAACTTCATAAGTTTTTAGAATAGCTTTTTTGGCTAATTCATACTCACTAGTACCCTGAAGTTGACGCTTCCATGTAAATAACCCGATCGAACCAATTGTTAAAGCACCAATAGTTCCAATAATAGAAAACACATCTTTTGTTAATGACCAATTAATGTCGCTGATGGAAACGCAAATACTCAATTAATCCTCCTTGAAACATAACAACTTAATAGGAGGCAACTTGCCTCTTTTACATAGGAAAAGTTTCCGCCTTATTTATTTTACATATTAATAACAAATCCCTGCAGCTAATACCACCTCTTAGCTTCAGATAAACACAAGGTTTTCGCTTTTAGACGAAATGAGGCAACATGCCCCATTTCTTGACTTGGGTGGAAATACAGTTCCTTGACGAGGGCACCCACTTTAAATACCTCCAACGAGTATTTAGAGTGAGTGTCCTCGTAAATTTTTTTGCTGCCAATGAATAAGGTATGACTGTCAGATCATAAGAAATGTCAATAGACTATTTATATTTTCTATTCGAAATGCTATAAATTTCCATGAATTAAACGCAAGCTTTTTTTAGCTATTTATATACTGATCATAAAAAAGGACGAAAATGAAAAATTTAATTTTAGTTATTTCACTACTTCTACCAGTGTCTGTTCAAGCAGGTATTCTTAGTTTTTTGGGTGATGTTTCTAGTATCTCTTCTGCTATGAACAAAGGAGCGTCTCAAGTATCACCTGATGATATGAAAAAAATTAATGATCATGTATGGGCGATGTATAAAAACAATAAATTTGAAGATGGGTATGAGTTTTATGTTGACCTACTAGAAAAATCAAACAATTTAAAATATGTATCGACGGCGGCATTTGCTTATGATGCAAACTCTAATAAAAAGAAAGCGCTCGAACTATATGAAACAAAAATACTTCCTACTGGCAGAGCTATTGCCAAAAAAGTCTACGAAGGGAATTATAGAATTATTGCTGGTCTTAAAAGTGATGAAGAAATTCCGTACAAAGAACTATATCAAAAAGAAAAATTAAAAAGAGAAGAGCTAATAAAAGCAGAAATATTGGCACTTAAGCAAGAAAATGCTCTAAAACTAAACGCATACGAGTCGAGTGCTAAAACCCCAATGGTTGACTTTGCAACTTGGGGAGTACTGGTAATTTTGATTATGATTTTGATTACTAATGTCAAAATACTTAGTAATCAATCTACTAAGGTGAAAAATTAGGGTAGCCAACGTTAGCTTCTGAGATTTCACACTTTAGGCAATATCACTAAGCGGTTTATTGTGGTGTTAATAGGGGCGAGTTACTAATAATCTCAAGGTAAGGTGAATAGAAAGCAGCATGTAGAATTCATTTTTTAGTGTCAGAAGTAAGATAAAAATTATAATTTGACACCCGCTAGCTTGGGCCGTTCAAAACTCTGCTAGCGTTAGCTTTATGACTTAGATAAAAGTGCGGTTTTCGACATTCTTTTTCATAAGTTTTAAGGCTTGATTAGCGCGATTACTATGCTAATTTGGATAATCTTAGCCTTTGTACTAAAAATAAACTCATGTTCACAGTAACAAAAAAGCCTAGCGAGAATGCTAGGCTTTTTTTTTTATCAATAGGTTAATAACTTTAATGCGGGCGTTAACTTGGGTTATTATTACGTTTTTTCTTTATTGGGCCTGTCGGCTTTCTGTCATTAAATTGATTGTCAGAAAAACGTGTTAAGCCTTGTTTAGCTTTATCACCAGGCTTAGCTTTTTTCGCGTTGATTGGCTTTTTACCTGCAATGGGCTTTTTACCGTAGCGTTTTTCTTGTCCTGGCGAGGTTTTATTACCTTGCGCGTTATTTTTGCCTTTGCCATTGTTTTTGTAATGCACTTGCGCTGTTTCATTTCTGGTTTCATGAGGCACTAAGCAACCCGGTTGGCTACCAATTAGCTTTCTTGCTAAGCCCATTTTTTTCAATGCTTCGCGAATAATACCCCAGTTTGCTGGATCGTGATAACGCAATATGGCTTTATGCAAACGACGTTGAATAGTTCCTTTGGGTACTGAAACTGATGCACTATCTTTTTTAACATTACGTAATGAGTCAATTTCAGTGTGATAAAGTGTCGTCGCATTCGCTAACGGCGAAGGGTAGAAGTTTTGTACTTGATCTAGCTTAAAGTCGTGCTCTTTTAACCATAGCGCCAAGTTGACCATATCTAAGTCAGTGGTGCCCGGGTGAGCAGAAATAAAATAAGGGATCAGATACTGTTTCTTTCCAGCAAGTTTAGAGTAATGATCAAACATTTCTTTAAAGCGGTTATAGCTGCCCATACCGGGCTTCATCATTTTATTTAATGGCCCTTCTTCGGTATGTTCTGGTGCTATTTTTAAATAACCACCCACATGATGGGTCGCTAATTCTTGAACATATTCAGGGGATTCAATCGCTAAATCGTACCTTACGCCTGAAGCAATAAGTATTTTTTTAATGCCTTTAACTTTACGAGCACGGCGGTATAAGTTTATGGTCGGGGTATGGTCAGTATCTAAATGGCCACAAATAGTTGGCCAAACACATGACGGTTTACGACAAGTTGCTTCGGCTTTTTCACTTTTACAATTTAACTTATACATGTTGGCAGTTGGTCCGCCAAGATCAGAAATAACGCCGGTAAAACCGGGTACTTTTAGTTTTATATCTTCAATTTCAGCAATGATCGAGTCTTCACTGCGGCTTTGAATGATACGTCCTTCGTGCTCAGTAATAGAGCAGAAGGTACAACCACCAAAACAACCTCGCATAATGTTGATAGACGTTTTGATCATGTCGTAAGCTGGAATTTTAGCATTACCATAACTTGGGTGCGGTACTCGCTGGTACGGTAAGCCAAATACGCCGTCCATTTCTGCTTCTGATAACGGTGTTGCTGGCGGGTTCAACCAAATGATACGGCTACCATGTTTTTGCACTAATGGTTTAGCAGATGTTGGATTAACTTCTTGATGAAAAATACGCGAAGCATGGGCATAAAGAGTTTTGTTGTCTCTAACTTGCTCAAAGGTTGGTAAGTTAATGTACGTTGTTTCCCATGGTTTTTTCTTATCCGACCATGACTTGTTTTTGTGTGCAGCGGCGCGAAACTCACTCAATTGGATTGGTTGTGCGGTTTTAGTGATGTCTTTTTCTGCAGCATTTTTGATCAGATCTTCAGCAGCATTGGCTGCAGCATCGGCTGATGTAGTTGCGCAGTCTGGCGAGGTCATATCTTGGTATGGACTGTAAATAGGGTCTATTTTCCCCGGTTTATCAATACTACGAGAGTCAATGCCTTTCCAACCGGGTAATGCTTGGTTGGTTAAAAATGCACTACCGCGAACATCGGTAATACTTTTAACGTCGTCGCCATTGGCAATACGGTGTGCTATTTCTATTAGCGGGCGTTCGGCATTGCCATAAATCAGTAAATCAGCTTTTGAGTCAAAAAGTACTGATTGGCGCACTTTGTCAGACCAATAATCGTAATGGGCAATACGTCGAAGACTTGCTTCAATACCACCAATAATTATAGGGACACCTTTGTAGGCTTCTTTACACTTTTGCGTGTAAGCCGTTACCGCGCGGTCTGGGCGTTTGCCACCTTCATCATTCGGAGTGTAAGCGTCATCATGACGCATGCGACGTTCGGCGGTGTAGCGATTGATCATCGAATCCATATTGCCAGCCGTTACACCAAAAAATAAATTCGGTTTACCTAGCTGCATGAAAGCGTCTTTAGTTTTCCAATCAGGTTGTGCAATGATGCCAACACGAAAGCCTTGTGATTCAAGCATTCGCCCGATCACTGCCATGCCAAAACTTGGATGATCGACATAGGCATCGCCGGTAACCAGAATAATATCGCAACTATCCCAGCCCAGTACGTCCATTTCTTGGCGAGACATAGGTAAAAATGGCGCCGTTCCATAGCACTCCGCCCAATATTTTGGGTAATCGAATAGTTTTGGAGTTACTTTTTGTGTTGACGCTAAATTCATACAATACCTAAAATTAATTTTTGCAATTGTTGCACTCGTGAAGTGCCCAGTTGTAATGCCATAATGCGTGATTTTTCGACCGGCAAATACTCCGGCATATACTTTGGTGATAAATGTCACATTGAACCGGCGCGCGATTATAGCAGAATTAAAACCTAAGCCCAAACATGCTTGTGGTTATTTAATAAATTTACCTATGCCACTTTAAGCTGAACTTCTGCATTTTGCAGTGGCATGGTTATTTATCGCAGGTTAGTTAGCCAAGTATTATGATATTCATCGTATAAAATTCGTTATTGGTCGTGTTAAATAACGCGGGCATTGAAAACTTATCAATAGCTTAGTATAACTAGAGTTAACTATCGTGTTTAATCACATGATTATTAACATCGCACAGAACAGTTCTCGCTAAGTATCAGTACATTAGTTTGTTTGCTCTAAACGCTGTTAACAATATTTAGCTCATTTAGATAATTAAACAAAAGCCACTCATATAAGTAAAATAAGTAAATAAATTATGAAACTACAATTAATTGCCGCCGCTATTAGTTTGTCTTTAGTTGCCTGCGCATCAACAGAACAAAAGTACGTTGCCTTAGAAAATAACACCCCAGTCACCAGTGAAGTATCAGCTACTAAAGCTGTTGGACAAACAAGCTCTACAATAATTACCTTAGAGAAAATCATGTCTGATCCAGACTGGTTTGGCCGTTCGCCTGAGGCTTGGTACTGGGGCGACGACAGCAGCACAGTTTTTTATCAACAAAAACGAGAAGGTAATCCACTGCGTGATTTAGTACAAAAAAATATCAACACGGCAGGTAATGGCGAGTTAGTGAAGTTGGCACAAATGCATGTTGTTGCAGACCGAGATGCCATACTTAATAGTGCTGGCACGCATGAAGTTTATACTTTTGAAGGTAATGTGTTTGTTAAAGAGCTTGCCAGCCAAAAAGTTCAACAGTTAACGTACACATCAGCTGTTGAGTCTTCTGCGATGTTTTTAACCAATGGTAATGTTGCTTATCGTGTTGATAATATTTTTTACGCACATGATATGAATAGCCAAAAAATTATTGAGTTAGCCAACTTGAAAATGACCGGTGGCGAAGACTCTAGCGCACAAAGCACAAGTTATATTGCTGCTGAACAGCATGATCTGATTGAATATGTTGCATTACAAAAGCGAAATAAAGACTTACGTGCAGAGCAAAAACGCCAATTACGGGTAAAAAACAGTACGGTTACTCAAACGAACTTTTATTTTGGTAAAGACAACCGTGTTGTACATGCGAGCTTGTCACCAGCAGGTGATAAATTAGTGGTAAGTGTGGCCCCTGCAAAGTCGGCACGTCAAGACAGTGACATTATGCCCAATTATATTGCGAATGATGGTCATATAAAGGCTAAAAAGGTACGTGCCCGGGTAGCTGATAATCGCCAATATGCTGAGCAGCTATATCTACTTGATTTAAGCCAAGGTACTAAAACATTATTAAGTTATGACAAGTTACCAGGTTTTGACGACGATGTTTTAGCGAGTGTTCGTAAAGAAAACTATGCTCGAGAAGGTAAAACGTACAAGTCAGAAAAGTCAGCCCGTAATATTCATGTTATGCAAGCTTGGGATCCTATTCAATGGCAAGAAAATGGTCAGCAAGTTGCCATTATGCTTGAAGCATGGGACAACAAAGACCGTTGGATAGCTATCGTTGATTTTGACCAGAAAGCGCTTGTATCACAGCATCGGTTACATGACGATGCCTGGATAAACTACACTTTTAATGAATTAGGTTGGTTGGATAATACCAACAGCTTATATTATCTTTCAGAAGAAAGTGGTTATGCACACTTATACGTTAAACCACTCAATGGTAAGGCAAAAGCGTTAACCTCAGGTAACTTTGAAGTAAATGATCTGACCGTATCTGCCGATGAAAAAAGTATTTATTTTAAGGCAAATAAAAAGCATCCAGGTATTTACGAAATTTATAAAGTTGATGTGGCATCAGCAGAGTTGACAGCATTAACTGATTTAGGTGGCATGAATGACTATGCCTTGAGCCCTGATGAAAGCAAGTTATTGATCCAGCATTCTAAAATTACCATGCCGCCAGAGCTTTATGTGAAAAACATTGGCAGTGATGTTGAGGCTATTCAATTAACGCATACGGTTACAGAAGCGTTTTTAGCGATGCCTTGGTCAGCACCTAATGTTGTTGCTATTGAGTCGTCACATCAAGATCAGCCAATATATTCAAAAGTATATTTGCCGAAAGGGTATGACCAAAACACCAATAAAAATAAAGCCGTGATGTTTAGCCATGGTGCGGGTTATTTACAAAACTCACATTTAGGTTGGTCTGGTTATTTCCGTGAATATATGTTCCACAGCATGTTAGTACAACAAGGCTATGTGGTTATTGATATGGATTACCGTGCATCGAAAGGCTACGGTCGTGATTGGCGCACAGCCATTTATCGTCACATGGGTAAGCCTGAAGTACAAGATATGCGCGATGGCGTAAATTGGTTAGTGCAAAATGCCAATGTTGATGCCAAGCGTGTCGGTACTTACGGTGGCTCTTACGGCGGCTTTTTAACCTTAATGTCAATGTTCACCGACCCTGAACTATTTCAATCAGGCTCTGCATTACGCTTAGTGTCAGATTGGGCTTATTACAACCACGGCTATACGTCTAACATTCTAAATATGCCAGGCGATGATCCGATTGCTTATGAGCGTAGCTCACCTATTTATTTTGCCGAAGGCCTAGAAAAACCATTATTGATAAACGCGCCTATGGTCGATGATAACGTTTTCTTCCAAGATACGGTGCGTTTAGTTCAGCGCCTAATTGAGTTGGAAAAACAAGACTTTGAAACGGCTATTTATCCAGTTGAACCACACGGCTTTGTACAACCTAGCTCTTGGTTAAATGAATACCGCAGAATTTATAAGTTGTTTGAAAACACGCTGTAATTGATGTGATAGAACGATAAACTGCGTTTAAAAGGCCTCAGCTTTACTGTTATAAGTACAGCTAGAGGCCTTTTATATTTCTACCATTTGGTATAAATATTTAGATATTTGGCCGAGTGAGTTTGTCACGCCACTTTTCTATAATAGAGTGATAAGTCCCGTCTTGAAAAACGCTTTGTAGCTTATCTGATAAATGATTAATAATATCGTCGTCTGTTTGCTTGCTGCATGCGAAGTAAAAGTTTAGTGATAGATTCTCAATCTCATAAATAAGTTGTAGCTGTTCTACTTTCGCTCCAGCCAATTCAGTACGAAATTTTATTGTAGTATTATCAGCAACAATCAAATCTATTTCTGGTCGGGTGATCAGTAAGTTAACCAATGATTTAGCATCATCTAAGACATATAAATGTTCACCTTCCTTAAAGCCTCGTTCCATTAATCCTATATGAGCAATGTCATCTCGATTTACTGCAATGGTATATTTTTTGGCGTCCTCTAAGTTGTTGACTTCAATTGAGCGGCCTTTAAGTGCCCACATGGTGGTATTACTGATATGGGATATTGGACCTACCCATTTAAATAGTGCTTCTCTTGACTTCAATCGTGCGACTGAAAATATGCAGTGGTTTTCTTTGACCTGAGCAAGTCTGTATGAGCGAACCCACGGATAACTTTTTAACGAATAGGCGTAACGGCTTCGTGCCATTGTTTCTTTGATGATATCTACGGCAAAGCCAGATAATTCTTCGTGCTTACTTTCAATTTGATATGGTGGTAAATGTTCGGTGACTAAGTGTATAACAGGATTATTTTTTGCCTGGGCAGAAACGGCATTCGCGAATATGATGCTGGCAAGGCATAAGAGCTTTTTTAGTGGAGACACTGCGCTAGGTTGTTGTTGCCTGCTGACGGCGCGAGAACTTTTATCTTGTAGCAATATAAATTCCTTATTTTACGCTAATTTCATTGATGGCGAATAATAGACATTACAGCGTTTATCTGTTTATTTTTTAGTGCACTTAATTATCATATACAACTGATATGATAATGCAAAAAATTAGCAATATAGTCATGTTAACGGTATTTTAAATAACGGCACTGAAATCGCTCTTATTTTGGCAAAAGGTGTTAACAAGGAATTACTAAAAGCATGTTGATCAAGCTTTTATATCATCATAACAATTACGAGGTAAATCATGGATAACATGTATGGCATGCTCGGCTATTTAGAAAAACTTTCAGCACTGTTTATATTGTTGTTAGGGATAGGGGTTTTAGCGATAATTTATATGTATATTGTTGATAAAACACAGAACAAGCATGCAATACGCCGTAATTATCCGGTGATTGGCCGCTTTAGGTATTTATTTGAAAAACAAGGAGAGTTTTTTAGACAATACTTTTTCGCGATGGATCGAGAAGAGTTGCCATTTAACAGGGCTGAGCGGAGTTGGGTTTATCGTGCAGCCAAAAATGTCGAACGCACGGTTGCTTTTGGCTCGACAAGAAACCTAGAGCCAACAGGCACTATCATGTTCATGAATTGTGCATTTCCGACCCTTGAAGAAGATGCTGTGCCACCTAGTACAGTTACTTATGGCCCTCATTGTCGAGAGCCTTATATCAGTGAATCATTATTCAATATCTCAGCGATGAGTTTTGGCGCTTTGTCGGCAACTGCGGTCAAAGCTTTGTCAAATGGTGCTGCTAAAGCCGGTTGTTGGATGAATACGGGTGAGGGCGGTGTGAGTGAATATCATTTAGCGAGTGGCGCAGACATTGTGTTCCAAATTGGTACAGCTAAATATGGTGTTAGAGATGAGCACGGGCAGTTATGCGATAAAATGTTAGCAACTCTCGCCGCCAAGCCGCAAATTAAAATGTTTGAAATTAAGCTGTCTCAAGGTGCAAAACCGGGCAAAGGTGGTATTTTACCGGGCAAAAAAGTGACTGAAGAAATTGCCAGAATACGCGGCATCATGCCAGGCGTTGATTCAATTAGTCCTAATGCTCACCCTGATATTAAGTCAGTACAAGACATATTAACTATGGTCAATCGTGTACGTGAAGTTACAGGTAAGCCGGTTGGTTTTAAAGCGGTTATTGGAGAATCCCTCTGGTTGAGAGCGTTGTTTGAAGAAATTAACCTTCAAGGTACTGAATATGCTCCCGACTTTATTACGATTGATAGTGCTGATGGCGGAACAGGGGCTGCACCACAACCCTTGATGGATTATGTTGGCTTACCGTTAAAAGAAAGTTTGCCGTTAGTGATTAATTTACTGGCTGAATATGGTTTACGTGATCGGATCAAAATCATTTGTTCGGGCAAGTTAATCACACCGTCGAAAGTTGCTTGGGCGCTTGCTATGGGAGCAGATGCGGTAAACTCAGCAAGAGGCTTTATGTTTGCATTAGGTTGTATTCAAGCGATGCAGTGTAATAAAGATACTTGCCCGACAGGTATTACTACGCATAACCCAAAACTACAACGCGGTTTAGATCCGATAGATAAAGCTGAACGTGTTGCAAATTATCATAAATATATTCAATACGGTGTTGGGTTATTAGCACACTCGTGTGGTGTTAAGCACGCAAGAAAGTTAGATCGTCAACATGTTCGTATAATTCAAGATAACGGTTTATCTATCGCGCTTGATAAATTACACCCTTATGATCAAACCGATAATTAGGCGCTTTAAAGGGCAACCTTTGCCGTTTTTTTATGACTAATATGTAAAATTAAGAATGCAAATAAGCCACCTATCGCACCATATAAATGGGCGTCGGTGGCAACACTTGCACCGATCAATAACTCTACATCTGCGCTGGCGCCATAAACTTGTTCATGGGCAATTTTTAAAATAACGCCAATAAATAATAAATACCCGGTATTTTCTTTATGCTTTATATCCATCAGGGCACCCCAAACAAAAAAACCATGCAGAACGCCCGATAAGCCAACATACAAGGCAATGTCTAATGACAGCCAGTGAATTCCCAAGCTACAAATAAGGGCACTGCAGATAAAAATAAAGCCATAGTTTTTGTAGTGATAATATTGGCCATGTAAAGCCCATAATAATGCTACAGCTGCACTATTAAGCATAAAGTGATTACCATTTGAATGAAAAAAATGCCCGGTAATTAAGCGCCAAACTTCACCAGTATTAACTAATTCTCGATTATAAATCAGCGTATTAGAAATTTCAGCATCAAAAAAAAACGCGATAAAAGCGAGTGTTAAAATAACTAATGGGCCAAGACTATGGGTGATCTGTATCGGTAATGGTTTTAATTGCAGCATGTCGTGGTAGGCTTTTTGCCGTGAATATAAATATATGAGATTACTGGGCACTTTAGCAGTTGAGCGCAGCTTTAGAAACCAAAGTTTGAAAGCATATGCTTGAGGGCTTTAACTTGTAAAATTGAACTGAGACCAATTAACTGAGAAAAGTTAAAAAAGAAAAATTAACAAAGAACCGTCAGCTTTAAAAGCCCCTTAGTGCAACAGTAACTAATAAATAATGCCATTGGTTGTTTGGTTAGTAGCAACACACTACAGATAGTTGAATAATGTTCTTTAAGAATATACTTGATTTCTACCGCGCTCTTTTGAGACATAAAGTAAATGGTCGACCCGTTGAAATAAGTCGTTTATTGAATCACCAGGTTGATATTGCGCAACGCCAAAGCTGCAAGTAACGAAAATATCAGGTTCTATTTGATGTTGGTTGATTATGGCTCGAAGTTTATCGCTGGTTAAATGGGCTTGGTGTTGTGATTGTTCAGGAAAAATAATCACAAACTCATCACCACCCCAACGGGCAAGTAAGTCTACATCTCTAATATTGCTTTCGACTAATTGGCAAATATCACAAATGATAGCATCGCCAACTTTGTGACCATATTTATCATTAATATCTTTAAATTTATCAATATCGAATATCGCTAAAGTTAAGGGGTGCTGGTAACGGTCAGCGCGCATGATTTCTTTATTTAATTCTGTTTCGAATAATTTTCGATTAGCTATCTTAGTCAAAGGGTCTGTATTTGACATTGATTCTATCTCAATGATTTTTCTTTCTAATTGCGCGTTTTTTTCAGCTAATTCATGGGTTTTTTGTTCAATAATTTTTTCTAATGACCAGTGATCATCTTGTAGCAGAGCGTTTTGTTTAGCTAGTTCATTTTGGGCAATAACTTGTTCGTGAATATTGTGATGTGCGCCGATCATTCGAGCAGCACTACCGTCTGAGTTTCTCTCGATAATAGCGCCCCGGTCAACAATCCATAAGTAACTTCCGTCTGATTTTTTACAACGATACTCGACTTCATAAAGGTTGATTTCACCGGCTAGATAGGACTCAAATTGATGCATTACCCTTGGGTAATCTTCCGGGTGAATGACATTTTCCCAAGTAAAAACATCATCTTTAAAGACTGCAATATCGTAACCTAACATACGATACCAGCCGGGACTGCGAGTAACACTTCTTGTATTACCATTCCAATCCCAAACGCCTTCTACAATAACATCTAAGATATTATTCAGGGTATTATCCGAATCGTTGACAGTTTGGTGTTGATAGGTTTTATGCACAACTACTCCTAATTAAAACCTTGATTTATGTCCAGATAAATTGTTATTTCAGCCGATACCATTTAAGTACACTTTAACTATTAGTGTTGATTACTTGAATTAGCAACTACAAGGTCTAAAAATCTTAATATAGTAGAGCAACCATCTTAACGCTATTACATCACATTACACGAGATTACAGCGTCAAGAGCAGAGGCTAAATAGAGGAAATATTATCTGATAAATGTGACAAATAGCTTAAATTTGTAAAGAAAATTTCGTAAACTTAACGATTGTAAATTCAATTATTTAAAATCAATGTCTAGAGCGTTATGTCTTCAATGCCAGCGGCCTGAGAAAGCATGTATTTGTGCTTTTGCAGTTAATGTTGCAAATCATATCGATGTCCTTGTTCTTCAACATCCAAGTGAAGTTAAGCAAAGTAAAGGTACGGTGACTTTATTACAACAGTCTTTATCTCGTTGTGAAGTTATTGTTGGTGAAAATTTTCAGAATAATTCAAGATTAAAAGAACGTTTAGCCCATTATGGTGACAACATCGCGCTGCTTTATCCGAGTGAGCAAGCACGAGTGTTAAGTGCAAAATCAGAGTCAGGCGCCGGAGGCAATCTCAGCAGTATTAAATGTATCATCCTGCTCGATGGTACATGGAAAAAAGCTTATCGTATGTTTATGCTAAATTCCTGCTTGCATAAATTACAACATATTGTTTTACCCAAAGGTATTAACAGCCTTTATCAGATCAGAAGTACGAAAAAAGATAACGCGCTATCCTCATTAGAGGCATGTTGTCATGCTTTAGCTTTTTTGGAAGATAAAACCGAAACTTATCAAGTTTTACTCAACAGTTTTATTCGATTTAATCAATTCCAACAATCATTTACTAAGCCTGTTAAGTGATTAATTCGCGTGACAAAAGCCATTTAATTTTTATTTGCATTAGGTCATACTAATGGTGTTTAAGCTTATCTTCAATTCTCAATTAAGGAATATCATGTCAAATTCGGCCATTAAAGGGCTAATATATTTACTGCTTATCTCTAGCAGTGTCTTAGTTGTCGCGCAGCCTGCTGAAAAGCGAGAAGATCGCGAACCAGAAGCGGCTACCGGTGTGGTTAAAAAGCAAACCATTGTTGCAAAACATGCCATGGTAGCCACAGCAAATCCTTATGCGAGTGACGCAGGATATAAAATTCTTAAGCAGGGTGGTAGTGCCGTTGATGCGGCAATTGCTGTGCAGTTGGTATTAACCTTAGTTGAGCCACAATCATCAGGCATTGGTGGTGGCGCCTTTATGCTGCATTGGGATAAGAAGCAACAAACGTTAACCACATTTGACGGCAGAGAAACGGCACCGGCTTTGTCAACGACAGATATGTTTTTAAATGAGAATGGTAAAGCGGTTTCTTGGATAAATGCCGTTGTTGGTGGACGTTCAGTTGGCGTGCCGGGTGTTTTAGCGGGGCTAAAAAAAGCGCATGATAAATATGGCAAGCTGCCATGGCCGCTACTGTTTGCAGATGCCATTACATTGGCTGAAGAAGGCTTTATTGTTTCACCACGACTTGAAAAGCTTGTCGCTATGGAATTTAACCCTGGTATAACTAAATTACCAACGATTAAAAATTATTTCTTTCCTAATGGAGAGCCAGTAAAAGCTGGGCAACTATTGAAAAATAAAAAGCTTGCCGCGGTATATCGTAGTATAGCTGCCCAAGGGGTAGAGGTTTTTTATCAAGGTTGGGTAGCGAAAAAAATTGTTGCTGCAGTGCAAAATTCACCCATTGCGCCAGGGCGTTTAACATTAGCCGATATGAAAAATTATCAAGCTAAAGAACAGCCAGCAATTTGTGGCGCTTATCGACAATATCAAGTCTGTGGTATGGCGCCGCCAAGCTCAGGTGGTTTGGCTATTATTCAGATTCTAGGTCAACTTGAACGCTTTGATATAGCAAAAATGTCGATAGCTGATACTCAGTTTACCCACTTATTTAGCCAAAGCTCACGTTTAGCATTCGCTGACCGTAACCGTTATGTTGCTGATAGCAGTTTTGTTAGTGTACCAACGCAAGGACTGATTGATAAACAGTATTTGGCACAACGTTCAAGGTTAATTGATCTTGATAAAGACATGGGCATAGCGACAGCTGGTATACCTAAAGGGGCAGTAGCGCAAGCAGATGATAACGCTTTAGAACTGCCTTCAACTAGCCATATTTCTATTGTAGACCAAGAAGGTAATGCCGTTTCGATGACCACAAGTGTTGAAATGGGTTTTGGCTCTGCATTGATGGTTGAGGGCTTCATCCTTAATAACCAATTGACTGACTTTTCTCTTGATCCGAAAAGAAACGGGCAATGGGTTGCAAATCGGTTGGAGCCAGGTAAGCGCCCGCGAAGTTCGATGGCACCAATGATGGTATTTAATCAAGACAACTCGCTAAAATTGGTTGTTGGCTCTCCGGGCGGTAGCCGCATTATTAATTATGTCGCACAAGCCATGATTGCAATCTTAGATTGGCAACTTGACCCACAATCAGCCATTAGTTTACCGCATATAACTAATCGTAATAAAGTGACCACTTTAGAAAAAGGTACTGAACTAGTAGAGCTTAAAAGTGCATTAGAAGCAAAAGGGCATAAAGTCATGGTACGAGACTTAAATAGTGGCATTCATGCGATTGAAATATCTAATGGCTATTTAAGAGGCGGCGCAGATCCCCGTCGTGAAGGTAAAGCTATCGGCTATTAAACTATCATTGATTAAACTATCAATGATTAAGCTAAGCAATATCGTTGTTATTTATTGAAATATAGCGATAAGGTGCAACTAAAAACGGCGTCATAATTGACGCCGTTTTTAGTTACCGTATAGATAAATTATCTAAAAAGGATCTTTTAAGATTTTATCGATAACCCATTTATTATCTATTTGAATTAATGATAGTCGTTTTACATCTTTTAAATGATCATCGTGGTAGTAACCATCGAAAAATACGGTAATAACCGCAGAATTTTTAAATTGTTCCCTTACTTTTACACCACTATCATCAGGCTTTATCTCAACCTTGTCGTACGACATATTGAATAAATGCCTTGCAACGGCTTTTGGCGATTTATAATGCAAAATGATACGTGATAATTGCGGACTGCAAACTGAAGCCGCTTTTTGTATATTCTTTTCATTATACAGTGCATTAAAGAATTCAATGGCGACCACCTCAGGGTTGTCTACATTGTTAATTTTATTTTTGTCTTCTTCACCACAAGCCGTTAAGAAAAGCACAAGGCTTAAAGTGATAAATTTTAAATAATTCATATGCTAATAGTTAAGTATGTGAAGTTAATCTCATGTTACCTCAAACGTTATGGGCAATACTAGAGCCTGACTATAATTGAGGGGGGATTTATAATGCTATTTTTGAATACTGACCAAAGTGAGCTGGCTCGAACTTAACTGTTTTATGTGCTTTTTTTGGGTTTTCGAGGTTTTTGGCTGGAGGTAAAACATAAGGGGATGAAGGAGGCGTTAGTGACAAAAAAGGCATAACCCTTGGCGTAAGTCATGCCTTTTATCGTCGAGCTAACATAATTGCTAGCTCAGTATTTATCTTGTTTTGTCAACTATTGTGCAAGTTCTTCATCGGTAAATGAATCAGAAAACAAAGCACTTGAAAGGTAACGCTCTGCAGAGCTAGGAAGAATAACGACAATATTCTTACCGGCATTTTCTGGTCTTTCTGCGATACGTTTAGCGGCAACAACTGCAGCACCTGAAGAAATACCAGCAAGTATGCCTTCTTCTTTCATTAAACGGTGTGCCATAGCCATAGAGTCATCATTTGATACTTGTTCAACAGCATCAACAATAGAAAGGTCTAAGTTACCAGGAATAAAGCCAGCACCAATACCTTGGATTTTATGAGGACCTGGTTTTAATTCTTGACCTGCCATTGCCTGCGTGATCACAGGAGAATCTGTTGGCTCAACGGCAACTGAGGTGATGGTGTGCTCAGCAACACTTTTAAGGTATCGACTAGTACCTGTAATAGTACCACCGGTACCAACACCAGCAACGAAGAAGTCTACATGGCCTTTAGTGTCTCGCCAAATTTCTGGGCCTGTGGTTTTTTCATGAATTTCAGGGTTAGCAGGATTATCGAATTGACCAAGTAATACTACGTTTTCTGGATCTGCATCTTTAATTTCTTGTGCTTTAGCGATTGCACCACCCATGCCTTTCGCGCCATCGGTTAATACTAATTTTGCGCCTAAAGCGATCAATAGTTTTCTGCGCTCTAAACTCATAGTATTTGGCATGGTTAAAGTGATTTCATAGCCACGTGCTGCAGCAACAAATGCCAAAGCAATACCCGTATTACCACTAGTTGGCTCAACAATTGATTTACCCGCAGTTAGTAGACCTTTTTTCTCAGCATCCCAAATCATGTTAGCACCAATACGACACTTAACACTGAAGCTAGGGTTACGTGCTTCTATTTTTGCGTAGATATTAGCTGTGTTTTCACCAGTAACAATACGGTTAAGTTTTACGAGAGGGGTATTACCAATTGCTGTTGAGTTATCTTCGAATATAGTAGACATTTTTTAATCCTGTTTCATCGTATTGAGCGTGAGTGTCATACAGATGTATTAATTATTTACATGCATTAGCCGTTGAGCTTTTGGTTGTACAGTGTACAGACTTATCATTTTATAGCAGAGACTTAAATGAAAGAACAGCACAGCTAAGCTAACACTTTGCAGTTAGATTAACGCTTTATGACGAAAAAAGAAGTGATATTTCGATCTCTTATATGCGAAAAAGGAATAGATGTTGCGTTAATGGTAATAAAATAAAAAGTTTCTGCCCGTAAAAGTTAAATTACCAAGGTATTAAAATCAAGGCACTGAAATACAGGAAACTGCACAAACACACATATTACTTAGTAAACTGATAGATATAAGCAAAAGGTTTGAAGTATTAGCAGATGATTGATATTGTTAGATTTATCAAGATTCTTGATACATTTATATTTGTGATAAAGGAACAACAGTGAGCGATAATGCCAATGCAAATCATAAAAAAGTAGCTGAAATAACAAATAATTCGGACGCTATCACCATAGAAAATAAAGCTCAGGTGTTATCTGCTGAAGAAACTCGTGAAATATTAACCCCGTTTGCATTTAAAATTGATCAATCGCTATTTGGTATTGCACTTGCTGTACCTTGGCGTCGGGGCGCGGCATTACTAATCGATTTATGTTTAGTCGCAATTTTAAGTGGCGCTCCCGGTGAGTTGCTGGCTATTTTGGTTGCTATAACATTATTTCAATTGGGTAGTAAAAAGCGTGCAGCTAAGTTTGGCAAAAAGCCAGGACTGAGAAAAACGCTACTTCGTTTTACTGGGGCTTTTATCGTTTTTGTTGTGTTACTTGAAACCTTACCTAGTATGTTTTCCCAAATGGACGATTTTAATAAGCAAGTTGAACAAGCAGCTCAACAGTCTGGCACGCGTGCAATCGCGTCACTTGACAGAGAAAATAATGATGAGCAAGGGGTTGTAAAAGGCATGTTGTCAGTTGCCGCAACTATTGCCATAGCGCAGAGTGAATGCGATGAATATGCATGTTGGCAAAAATTAACTGCAGATTTATTACTTGCTTATATTGAACAGTCACCGTCAGTTCAGCAAACAGAGCAATTTATTACTTTATTGGTGACAAATATTACTGAGCGAGAAAGCTTAAGTCGCTCGCATATTGAAAAATTAAACACAGCGCTGAGCCAGTTGTACATCAGCACTGAAGCCAAACAAAAAAATCAAACACTTGCAGCAAACACTGAATTTACTACTGCTAGCAATAATAACGTCGCTATTGATCAAAACAGCGAAGATAACCTAGCAGATACAACTACCTTAAGTACTGGTGCAGAAGATGAAACAAGTAAAGCGAATACCAGTGTTGATAACTCAAGCAATGATGCTGTTTATAAGGGCTTTGCTTGGCTGCAAGGTTTGATTGAAGATCTCGGTATTGGCTTTGGTTGGGCCGCTTTCTACTTTACAATGTTTACCGCTATTTGGCACGGTCAAACGCCAGGTAAAAAGCTCTTTCATATTCGTGTCATTCAGTTAGATGGTACACCTTTATCTATTTGGGATAGTTTTGGACGTTATGGTGGCTATGGTGCAGGTATTGCCACTGGATTATTAGGTTTTGCGCAGATTTATTGGGATCCAAACCGACAAGCCATTCATGATAAAATTTCAGCCACAATTGTGGTTAATGACCATGAAGCAAGTTGAGTAATATAGGCGCTAAATAAGCCAGTAACCCCTACAAATTAAACAGCATAGTATTAGTTAAGTGACCGGTAGTAGATTGTGTTTTGTTTTGTTTGGTTGTGTTGGAATCAATAGTTGTTAATTAACTATTGATTCCATCGGCAGAGTTTACAGGCAAGCGTTTGCTATTTTATAGCACTAAATTAGTGCTATAAAACTATTGATTATGGCAACCAAGCATAACTGATTTTACTGTAAACGGTACGTTGGCCACGCTCTAAACTTTTTAATCGATCATCTTGGTAACTATTGTCAGAATAACCTAAGTAAAACACGGTTTGAGGATTGATTTTATAAGCATAAATAAGTTGAGTTGATAAAATATTATTTTTTGCTGAACTGAGCTCTCTATCAATACCTGGGTTATTATCTAAGTTGAAATCTATATCTGTGTAGATAATGTTAAATTTTAAGTAGCTATTAATATTAAATTGATATGAAACACGCAATTCCGTTAAATTTTCGGTAAAAACGTTTGTATTGTCGGTACTTAAATCACTATAGGTATGAGAAAACTCGAACTCTAAATGCTTATTAACGTTATAACTAAGGTAAGAATACAGTTCAATATAATCACCTAGGCGATTATTAACGTAATCAATTTTATCACCTAAAGTTAATTCAACCTCAGTTAATAGTTGCGCTGTAGGTTGTATTGAGCCGTAGATAACCGCTTGATTTTCTTTAAAACGTTGAGTGTTGCCGTCAATGCTATTATCTACGGGTAAGTTTGAGTTTAGCTCGTACTGACGTAAGCCTACCTTGTCAGCAGCAACAACCATAATATCGAATTTTGACAGCATAGGGCCATCAATTGCAAAGCTACTTGAAACAGAACGTTCTAATAGTTCGTTGTTTTCATTATGTAAAATTTGCCATTGACCAGAAAACTGCATTTCTTGCCAAGTGCTTTCAGGTTCACCATACAGTAAACGGTCAACTGAGACATCCGTCTTTTTATAATCAGCTCTAGGCATAAAACCTAAGTCAGCTCGGAACTTTTCACCAATTTCTTGATGCTCAACATCAACTTGCCAATATTCAGAATCATGTTGATACTCAAGCTTAAAGGCCTGATCGGTGAATGTTTCTTCCATGCCACTTAGCGTCATGGTTGCTGCGTCTTGAGTATCAGCAAAAAGTACTTGTGCTTGAAAAGTATTAGAATCATCTAAGCGATATTTTGAGTCAATACCTGAGACAAAGTTATGATAGTTATCAGTTTTACGCATTGTACCTATGGCACCTACAGATAAACTGTCATTAACATCATAACGGTATTTTACTGCGCCTGATTCACTTTGTTCACTTAATGAAATTAGCCCTGAGCCGGTATTGCCTGGCAATATGATATTGGTTTGCGTGTCATTAGTGATAAAGGCACCATAACTATGATCGCCACGCGTACCGGTCAGCTTAGCGCCATATTCAGGATCAGCAATGTTGCGAGTATAAACTAGGTCAAAGTTACTGGAAAAATACTCAGAATTTTCCACGAAAAACTGCCGTTTTTCATCATAAAATAAAGAGAACGTTTTGTTAACACTCAGTTGTCCGGCATCTGATTCAACGTTTGAAAAGTCAGGGTTAACGGTTACATTTAACAATGTATTGGCATTAATTCCCCAACGTAAATCTAAACCCGCGTCAAAGTCGTTTTCACTTTTCCAGTCGGTGACTTTATTTTTTCCTTCACTATCAACATAAAACGCTCTGTTTTCATTTCTATTTGCCACCAATGTAGGGGTTAGCATGATGTTTTTGCTGGCTTTTGCATTTTTAAATCCCGTTATTTCCGGAATTTGACACAACCAGCAGGCGTCATCACGATCTAGCTCTATATGAGAAATACGAAGACGAGTATCACGAGGATATAAACGAATAAGCTCCATGGCCCAGGTTTTAATATCATTATTGTCAGCAAAATTTAAAATATGATAAGGAATAGCAATCTCAACTTGATAGCCTGCATCGGTTATTTTGCCTGCAGATTCCCAAATACCATCCCATGCAGAGTCACTATCTCCTGTCATTTCATTTGCAATACTGTCGTGCTGTACGCCGTGAGGATTGACAAAAAATTCGTAATTTAAGCGACGATTATTGTAGGTATCTAATTTAAAACCCACTAAGTCATCACCCCAACGTGTGTCTCTATCGCCTAGAAATCCCTGAATTAATTCAGGGCTTGGATCTTGTGCGATAAAAGCAACGTAGAGAAACTCGCCATTTTCAACAACTTTTGCCGTGGTTGAAACAGGACTAGGTTTGTTGTTCCATGGACTATTAACAATATTGAGTGGTATATCTAGTGCTTGCTGCCATATTGCATCGTTTAACTCCCCATCAACGTTAAGTGCAAGTTCAACATGGGGGATATTCAATTGAGCAAAATTAATAGAAGTATCTTGGGCAATACTGGGGTTTATGAACAGCATAAGTGCGGTGGCGAGTGCAGGTAAGCCACTATTACTAAACTTCAAATTTACCACTCCAATGTTATTATTTTATTCCGTTTATAACGTAACTTATTCTACGGTAAGGATAATTATTTTTTGCAAATTGTTACAAATTTGATAATAAATGGCAATATATTGTTAACTTTGTAACAAAAAATCATCAATAGTCAGGTTTTCGTACAAGCTATAGGCACTTTATAGTGTGTGGCTAACTGCCATTTATCTGCATTATTAGTAAATATCACTATTAATCACTCGAATGTTAAAATTTTCTATAGCATAATAACTTTATCGTTGTTAATTATGAAAAGACCTAATAAATACTATGC
>UEXM01001333.1_pt1 | contig 21343 bp, 7 predicted proteins | sample 1796661 | NCBI WGS metagenome assembly UEXM01 (sample SAMEA4772469, study PRJEB27181) | metagenome | reverse complement strand
GCAAACAACGAATACAATCAAGATGGTACAAGAAAAGATTTCTTGAAAGGGTTTGTTTCTCTCAAGGACTGGACTGACTTTATAAATTCAATTACAGTCCGAGCGATTCAAGCAAAAGGAAAGCAGAAAGAAGATTTAAATACAATCTACGGAAGCAACCTATACGAGTTCTTCTCGCAAGTAACATTAGGAATAAGAATAAATTATGCACTCGGTCCTGATGATGTTGCTTCTTTTTCTCAAGGATATAGAGCCGTGATCAACGGCACAATAGATCTCCTCCAAGAAGAAGCAGGCGTAATTCCTGACGGCGGCGTTATTTCCTTTAGAAACAAAGAACAGGTATCAGTCCAAGGCGTTAACCAAATAATAGATACCCACACTATACCTCTTGTCGCCGCCGAGCTTCCAATCCAAGAGTTAGCACCAGCAGGAAACAGCTTTTTGATGAAAAGCTTCCTTGGCAGTGTCAATGGAAAGCCCCTTATTGAGCAATTCAATATCAGCAAACACGTCTTAATAGACCGATTAATCAAGACAAACGAGTATTCAGCAACTATGAAATATTTGTTTCCTATTAATAGATATTCAACACTATCCACCTTACACACTATGACTGCCACGAAAGCTACGTTACCATCAAAAGATTTATTCACTACTACAAAATACTTGTTAAAAAGGTCTTATGACTTACACAATGCCGGAAACGATAAGTCCTATGAAGATCCCTGGATGAAGTTAAGTGGCGGATCCGCTGGTTCTTATGATAACGCCCAGCGAGGAGGAGGGGAATTTGATCCGTTCAGAAGCATGATTTTAAAAATTATTGCTCAAACTCCATTTTTGATCTTAAAAGCGTTAGCAGAAGCAGTAGATCCAAATATCCAAGTTACAAAGATGATATACAATGGCATCGACGAAGCAACAAAGCTTGTAAAAGAACAAGTATTTGATGGAATTAAAAACGACTACGAAGAAGCAACAAAAGATTTAAGCTTTTCCGAAAAGCCATCTTTTGAAGATTGGACAAGTCAAAATGGGATTACTATTCCTGATGCATCAATCGGAGTCTCTGCTGCAATAGCTCCTGTGATCTCGTTTTTGATGCTACCCTCTATGGTTCCATACGGCGTCGGATTCCCTCCTCCCTACATGTTTGGACCAGGTACTGGACCACCGATGACCCAGCTAGCTATTCCTTATCTAGCATCAGGGTTAATATCAGATGATATTCTTGAGAGCACATTTGCAAATAATGCTAGCTTTTCACCAGATGGAAATCAAACGCAAAATCCAGATTGTCCTTCTCCATTCCAAGATGCATCTGTGTTATTACCCCCACCAGAAAAAGATTATGATGAAGACTCGGAAACAGAAGAAATAAATGAAGACTAAAAACAACACTAATGATTATTTATTAAACAGGAGAGATTAAAATGCCCGGTTTTTCACCTAAACTACCAATGGCTCTTGATAGCGCAGACGGTTTCGCATTAACACAGAACATACATGAGGTAGCAAAACAAAACTTAAGAATGCTTGTGTTAACAAATCCTGGTGAAAGAGTTATGATTCCTGACTTCGGGGTAGGTATTAGAAATTATTTGTTTGAACCCAATAATGCTAATGTCTATTCTGCAATCAAAGAAAGGATATTACAACAAACCACTAGATATTTACCATATATACAGATTGAAGATTTGAGAGTATTCCCCGATACAGCATCGGCAGCTTACAATCAAAACTTTGATTCATTATCGGTAATTATAAAATACTCTGTTTCAACTCTTGGTATTGTTGATTTTTTAGAGCTTAATTTATCGTCCGTTCAATTGTAGTAATTATTAATATGTTCAACTATTTATCTTGGTAAGAGGTTTAATTCATGGCTATAAAGCGTATCGTCCCAATAGATTATCTTAATAGAGATTTCGAATCGATTAAGAGTGGTCTTGTTGACCATGCGAAAAGATATTTTCCTGACACGTTCAAAGATTTTAATGAGGCGTCCTTCGGCGCACTAATGTTGGATGCCGTCGCCTACATTGGAGATAGTCTTTCTTTCTACCTAGATTACCAAGTAAATGAATCGTTCATTGATTCCGCAATTGAATATTCGAATGTAGCCCGCATCGCTAGGCAGATGGGATATAAAGATACAGGCAGACCGGCGTCTTCAGGCGTAGTTGCCCTTTATATCAAGGTTCCAAAAAACACAAATTCCGATGGTCCGAATACAAAATTAATCCCTCTTTTAAAAGCTGGATCTACTTTCTCAACAGACGGAGGAGTTAACTTTACTTTAACTCAAGACGTAGATTTTAGCGATCCAAACAACGAAGTTGTGGTCGCTACTGTATCCAATAACAAAGTTCAAAGCTATGCGATAAAAGCATATGGAACTGTAATTTCAGGCGACACAGTTACAGAGACAATAACCGTAGGAGCATATCAGCCAAACTTACTTCTTTCGTTAGAGTCCCCTGACGTAACAGAAGTCATTAGCCTGATTGATGATGAAGGTCACGTCTACTATGAAGTAGACAACCTATCCCAAGATACTATTTTTAGAAGAATAAGAAACAGAAGAGATACTTCAACATACGCCCCTGCTTACGTATTAAAACCTATATCAGTCCCGAGAAGGTACACAGTTGAGAGATTTCAAACAATAACTTATGTACAATTTGGAGCAGGCTCGGATTCTGCTTTGAAGAATGTACCTGTACCAAAAGTAAGCGACGTGGCACTAAAGGTCACAGGGAAGAATTATGTCACTACATCTAATTTTGACCCTTCAAGATTGAATGAGAATGATAAATTAGGAATCTCTCCTTCTAACACCACCTTGTATATCACTTACAGAACCAATAGAGCAAGCCAAACAAACGCATCTGCCCGAGCCTTAAACTCTGTCGGCGCAGGCATTTTTGACTTTTTTAATAGTGATGAAGATATTTCGGCACAAGACGAGCAAGTGGTTAGAAGCACGCTTACTGTGTTGAACGAAGAACCTATTATCGGTGACACGTCCTCTTTATCAGTAGAGGAACTCAAAGCACGAGCCTTCGGCGCAATCTCTGCTCAAAGTAGAGCAGTTACCAAGTTAGATTATGAATCGATTGCTTATCGATTACCACCAGGATTCGGATCAATTCACAAATGTAATATTACACAAGATCCCGATTCTAATCGTAGAAATATGAATATGTATATTATTTCAAAGACTGAACCGATTAATGGAAATCTAATAAACACTAACAATGTCATTAAATCAAATTTAAAAACTTGGCTCGAAAGGCACAAGATGATAAGTGATACACTTGATATCAAAGATGCACGAATAATAAATTTTGCTATCAAATATAAGATTACATCAAGCAATTCTTCTAACTCTAATGCTGTATTAACTGCTGTCCAGCAAAACATAATTGACTTTCTGGGAACTAACGATTTCACGATCGGTGAGCCCTTCCCTTGGACGGTTCTGTACCAGGTGATTAATAGGACTCCTGGCGTTCTTGATACCGTCAAGGTTGAGCTAGAGCCGAGATACAGCAGTAACTATAGCGGAACAACTATTAATTTTGCTCGTCACATGTCTAACGATGGAAGAACATTGTTTGTTCCTGAAGATGCTATACTTGAATTAAAATACCCCAACACAGATATCATAGGTACAATTGCATAATGGCTATTAAAAAATACACAGCAACAAAAGATAATACTATCACCAACGCCTTTAAACAGAACTTGATAACTAGAGGTACAGGCTCGAACATGGGAGCTTCTGACGTAACTGAAATTTTTTCAATCTATGGACAGGCTTTGGTACAAGGAACTACTACCGATGCTGGCAAACAAACGCAAGAACTATCAAGAGTACTCTACCAGTTTCCCGTAAGCGGAACAACGGCTGGAGAAATAAAGAATGATAGAACTAATGGCGACATTCCAATCAGTGGAAATGTAAACTTTTATTTAAAACTTTATAATGCAAGGCACGGACAGACGCTACCATTAGATGCTCAATACACAATTCAAGCCGTATCTCAATCTTGGAACGAAGGCACCGGGCTTGATATGGAAGAATACACTAACCAAGGAACCTCTAACTGGCTTTCCAGAAGCTCTGGTGATGGCTGGGGCGAAGCCGGCGGGTCATATTGGTCCGGTTCTTATAACCCAGGAGTTACTTTCCCAACATATAATGTAACCCAGCAGAATGGAACTGAAGAGTTCGAAGTTGATATTACTTCAATGGTCGAAGAATGGATTGCCGGAACAAAGCCGAACTACGGTCTTGGAGTGCGCCTAGCTTCTTCTTTCGAGGCATATTTCTCTGCCTCTAAGGGTGTAGATAACGCTGCTACTGGTGAGCTTCATAACATAGCTGGTGCCCAAAGATCTTACTATACTAAGAAACTCTTCGGTCGTGGAACACAGTACTTTTTCAAGAAGCCCTCTATTGAAGCTCGTTGGGATTCCTCTACTAAAGATAACAGAGGAAATTTCTCTTATAGTAGCTCCTTGGCTGACACAAGTGACAATTTAAACACTTTGTATCTATACAATTATATTGATGGACAGCTAAAGAATATTCCAAATTTAACTAATAATCTAGTATACTTACAGGTATTTTCTGGATCTGCAATCAATGACGCCCCCTTCGGAACAAACTTGAATATTGATACTGGCAGTATGCATAAGACTGAAAAGTTTTATGTAACAGGCGGGCTACATGAAACAGGCATTTACACTGCTTCACTATGTCTAACCGCTTCAGTTTCAAACAAACTAACAAAACTATACGATGTGTGGTCAGGCGGCGCATCATCAAACATACAATATTTTACCGGATCTTTTGAGCCAAAGACAAGAAACTCTTCTGAAACAAACCCAACGCCTGAATTTGTTTCAAAAATTGTTAATTTAAAAGACGCTTATAAAGACAACGAAAATCCAAAATTAAGACTTTTCGTTCGTGATAAAAACTGGTCTCCTAACTTGTATACAAAGGCATCAACAGCGATTCAAACAAAGATAATTGAAGATGCTTACTATAAAGTGTTCAAAGTATCAGACAACACCGAAGTAGTACAATATGGTACTGGTAGTAGTAATCTAGATTTTACAAGGCTGTCCTATGACGTGTCTGGAAATTATTTTAATTTAGACATGTCCCTTCTTAAATCAGACGCTATGTATGGTGTTAAGTTTTCTTATTACATTAACGGTAAATATGTTGAACAACCAGAGATGTTTAAGTTTAGAATAGAGAAGTAAACCATGTCGATTAGTGACTTATTTAACAAACCAGGGAAAAAAGTACAAACACTAGCAAATGCTAGTTTCTCTACTTTCGTATCTGCATCGGAAATTGAATCTGAAAACCAAGTAAGGTCTTTTGCAGAGGAAAGCTCCATTGTTCGTCCTCCTGTGGATTATAACGATCCTAAGATATTCGCTCGTTTTGGTTCTGCAAAGAAGTATTATTCTGATAGTTTCAGGTATATCTATGAAAACTACCCTTATGATGGTTCATCTTACGAAAAAAACAGTTGGCACGTCACCGCATCTAACCTTGATAACTGGATATTTGATAATGTATATCCAAGGACAACTGGCTATGCTATCTTCTCTCCCTCTACTACTGCCATCACTGTTAAATCTAGCGATGGTTATGGTAACCCCTCTACGAAAGAGTACATTACTTTTTATGGCGGACCCAACAAAGATGCAGCCAATACAGATCTTAATAAGATATTCCCAAGCGAGGACGGCACTGCTAACCTATATAATGTTACCCAAAACAGAGCAAGCAATTTAAAGTTCGATTTATCAGATTCAGGTGTGACCGTTGAGTTCTGGATGACAAAGCCCTTTGTATCTGGCTCTGATAAAGAAATCATTTTTGATATGTGGAACCAAGCTACTTCTTCTGTCGCGGGAGCACAGAGGGCAGACTACGGTCGATTAAGAATCGAGATTACAGGAGCCGCAGACTCTACAAGTCCTTTCTTGGTAACGGCGCTTTCAGGCACATCTGGATTTCAAAGGACTCCGATTGGGAGCACCTTGACAGCAGCCAGTGTCGCAGACGATACATGGCGACATTACGCTTTTACATTTAAAAATAACGGATCAAATGTTGACGTTGAGTTATATCAAAACGGAACACTCTTACAAACTGTTACCACTGGTTCTGCTTTAGGAACGGTAACGGGTTCGATGAAAGCTCATCTTGGAGCACTGGTTACTGAAGTATCTGGTACTCATAGCTATCCTGGCGCTCCTGACTTCACAGGCTGGGGTAAGCTTTCTGGCTCCGTTGACGAATTTCGATACTGGAAGACAAAAAGAGATGCAAAGCAAATTGGACTAAATTGGTACACTCACGTCAACGGCGGCACCAATACAGACACCGCCAACACTGACCTTGGAGTATACTATAAATTCAACGAGGGCATCACAACAAATAGTTCACTTGATTCAGTAGTATTGGATTACTCTGGTCGAATCACAAACGGAACTTGGACTGGTTACACCGCACCTTCTAGAAACATAGGTTCAGCGATTGTTGACGCCGGTTACCGAGAGTTTAAAGATCCAATCATTTATAAAGAACATCCCGATGTCGATGCAATAAAAACAAAATATATTAAATCGGGAAGTGTCCACGACGCTAATAATACAGCCCGTATGACAAACATGATTCCTTCTTGGATCTTCGAAGACGAAGATAATAGTGGAAATCCCATTCTCACCGACATCACACAAATCGTATCTTCTTACTTTGATGAGTTGTCTTCGTACATTACTCACATTCCAGAAATTAAAAACCAGTCTTACAACAGCGGCAGTAACAAACCACTCCCGTTCGCTGGAAGGCTCTTGCGAAATTATGGCTTTAAATACGATGAAATATTTACCGCTGCTACAATAATCGAAGATATTTCTCAAAAAAATGAAGACATTCGTCTTTCCAAAAAAGTAAGCGATATCAAGAACTTACTTTACAATAACATCTACAATAACTTAACAGAGATAAACAAGGCAAAAGGAACCTCAACAGCATTCAGGAACCTTTTACATTGTCTAGGTATTGATGAAGACGTGATAAAAGTTAATATCTATGCTGACGATATTACTTATGAAGTAAGAGACAACGTATTAAATACAAGCCAGTATTCTAGATTTGTTGATTTTAATAATGTAAACCGTCATAAATCTGTCGTCTTCCAGATGGCATCCCCAAGTCATGCTGATAGTGTTTCCTTTATTAGTGGATCTGGAACTGCCGTTAATGAAGCAAGCGGCTTAAGCTGGACATTCGAATCTGAAGTAGTCTTCCCTTTAAAACCTGAACTTGGTAAAAGAAACTTTGCGAGTTATGATTATCCCCACCTTTCAGCATCGCTCTTTGGTATGCATACAGCAAAAATGCAAAATGCTAGCGACACTAGCTGGGCAGGAGACGACTACGCAAACTTCCAAGTATACGCAGTCCGCGATAGACACTACTCAAAAGATGTAACTTTTGTATTGACTGGAACCTCCGGTGGTCCCATCCCACACTTAAGCTCTAGCAAGTTTCGAGATGTGTATGACAACTCAAAATGGAACTTCGCAGTCCGCGTGAGTCCAACAAAACGCCCCCTAGCTAAGTTCGCTTTTGGCACTTCTGGCTCGACTAACACTTACGATGTGGAATTTTATGGTGTTAGCACTATAGCAGGACAGGTAAACAATGAGTTTTCTGTATCGTCATCTGTTGCCGAAGGTCTAGTCACTAATTTCTTATCTTCTCCAAAACGAGCATTCGTCGGAGCACACCGAACAAACTTTACTTCATCTGTATTGCAAAATAGTGATGTGCGAATCAAATCCTTTAAAGTATGGACAGATCGTATTACAGATGAAGAAATTCTTGCACACGCCAAAGACACGGAAAATTATGGTAGAACAAGCCCAGGAAAGAACGTCGCTTTATTTAATACCACTTTACAAGGGCTTTCTTACCCACAGAATTCAACACTCGCATTACATTGGAGATTTGATGATGTCACCGGATCCAATTCAAGCGGTCAATTTGAAGTAACTGACTTTTCTTCTGGATCTACCAAACTACAAGAAAGATATGCCTGGGCAGGAAATGTATCACAAGCAAAGCATTCTGGATTAGGCTACAACTTCCCAGTAAGCAACAATAACGCAATTGATGTTGACTGGGTACAGAGACAAAAGAAGCTGCCTTTTGAGAACGTTAACAGTGATGATGATGTTACTATCTTAACTGACGTAGATGACAAGGTGTTTACACGCGATTCTCGCCCAATAAATTATTATTATACTTTAGAAAAAAGTATGTACCAAGCAATCTCCGAAGAGATGCTCGCATTCTTCGCAACGGTTAAAGATTTTAATAATTTAATAGGTGAGCCTGTTAATAGATATCGTCAAGAATACAAAGCAATGGAAAAGCTCCGCGAGCTTTTCTTTGAAAGAGTTGAGAACACTCCAGACCTAGACAAGTTTGTAAATTATTACAAATGGTTTGATGACGCTGTTGGAACAATGTTGTCTAATCTTGTCCCCGCATCAGCCCGGTTTGATACAAACGTCAATACGGTTATTGAAAGTCATTCTCTTGAAAGAAACAAGTACTGGAATAAATTCCCTACAATTGAAGCGAAGGTATCAAATCCTGAATCATCGCTTAAATCGATTAACGAACTTCTTTACAACTGGAAGTTTGGACATGCTCCTTTATCTGGTGACAAAGCAGACAATTGTTTATGGATTAATGATAGAGCAGAAAGAACCTCGCCGGTCCTAACCTCGGGAAATAGCAATGTTGATGCCAACAGGCAAGACATTAATACAGTAGCGACCACAATTATTACTGGTTCTACCTACGTTACTCGCAGGCTATCCACACCTTATCGTTTGGTAGCGGATAGGCTAAACACACTTAACGAACAAAGCAAGAAATACGAAAACAAAAAAGAGCACTTTTACAAAGGCGCTACACATTTCGGCGTTAACAATGTATTAAGAATCCCTGAAAGCAGCTTGAAAGGACTTCTTTCTTGCAACGACGATGACATCCCCGCCGCCCTCAAGAAAAACAAGTTAAGTTTTAAAGCTCAATTTGCTTCAGGTTCCGCTATGCCTTACGAGGGTAAAGGTAATATGCTATCGCCCTTCACGATGTTCTCGTCTTCTGTAAGGTCTGGCTATTCAGTATTGCTTACCCCCTTCAATTCCGGTACAGAAATTAACAACATGCATCAAGATGTATATGAGAATATGGATGCACCGCTACAAGGTCCGTTTACAGAAAAATGGGTTGGAGGATCTCAACATCGCCACATAAAATTAAACTTTTATGACCCAATCAATAAAGTCCTTGGAGTTAATAACCTAGATGGTGAAGCAGACAGACCAGAGGCTTTTAGAATCACCTACGCTCTAAACGATCACTTGCAAGTAGCAGGTCCAGATTACACAAGCAGCGCAGCCCCAAGAGCTAGGTACTTTAGAGATGGACTAGCAAAACGACCAGTTAATATCGCCAATATCAAAATGACCGGCGCTAGTCCTACAGTAATCGGGAACTATACCAAAGATTATCAATACTTCCAAACAAGTGGTAGAGATATTAATAACCTTTGGTTTAGATCTGGGTCAACCGGACTCGGTGGTGTCGCACAACCAACAGCGATGTCACAAGTAGTGTCTGGAACATTAGATTTTCAATTACCGAACCGCTCAATATTAGAAGATGGGTCAAGAAATAAAACAGTATTTGTTGAAAGATTCTCTTCACCAGGCGGACCAGAAGTGAATAGTCGCGGATTCTTAGATACAGAGAGTGAAACCTATTCTATATACAATGCGCTTCCTTTCAGAAACTTAACTGTCCGAGAGCACTTAAACCTTTGGTCGAAACAACATTCTGCCTTCGGTGGCTATGATGCGATATACGCTTCTCCAACTGCTTCTTACCATAAGACATATAGAAATGGAAGATATAGGATTGAACAGTCGAACGGAACGCTTATAACCGCTTCAGTATACGATAACGCTTTTATTCAGCATCCAATTCCGCAATCTGACGCAAATTACTCCTGGATTTCAGCTTCTTTAGCAGAACTTGGTAAAGGCGGACAGGGGTTGTTTGGCTACCTTCCTAATCTAAATAGTGCTTTCTCTTCTTCCGCTGGTTATGTGAATGGACCTGCAAATCTTACTGCAAGTGAGGTTGGTTCTGCTATTGCCCCCGCCGGATCGTCTACTGCGAGAATGGGGCTGTTTAGTGTAGATAGTACAGCCGGAAACTCTAATTCATTCGTACCAACCGATTTTGTTGGTATTAATAGCAATATCTACGAACCTTTAAGCATTGTCCAAAACACAAGAGGATACCCCGCTTCTTTTACAGTCTTTTCATATGTTAACGCGGGACCCCCCGAAAACGATCCTATTAGTAATGATGGAGCCGCACAATCTGGCGGCTTCCTTACCAGGTGGACAGGCTCAAACAGCACCACTGCTTTGGGAGGAATTTATCCCGGCACAGTCGGCACATATTTTAACGCTTTGATCCATCACCGTCAAGGACCATATGGTTGGCCAACTTGGAAGCAAATTAGAGGAGCAGAAAACCCTATTGCAAAAGCCCTCCGAAAAAACAACATGATTAGTGTTACAAGTTTAACTGGAGAGTTTACAATTAATCCAAATGGAAGAACGCAAAAGATTATTTTAAATCAATTCACTGAGTCTGCTGTTACGGTTAATAGACCAATGAGGCACAAGTTAATTGTTAAAGACGAGATAGAGGGTGGAACTAATCAGCTTGATATTTACTCTTCTTATTCGAATCTTCAAGATACCTTTAATAATACAAAGCTGAACGACCTTATAAACATTCCCCCAATTTTAGATCAAAATACCATTTATGATAACTTATTAAATTATTATCAAAACCCTCAAGCACTCGGAATCGACGACGAAACAAATCCGGTTGAATCTTTCCTCCAACTCCAGTATGGAGAAACAATCTATCCAAGAAAGAAGAATATCTATCTTAGCCCTACAAGACAACGTGAAACGTTTACTGTCGAATATTGGCGAGATTTAAGATCAGAAAGAACTAGAGAGGGAATAAGAAATTCTCTAGGTAAGCAAACTACAAAAGATAGTATGTGGATGTTGGACGGCAGAGCAGACTTTGAAAATTCCTATGCGTATATAGAGTCTGGTTCTAACGGCAACAATAGTCTACAAACAGCTTCGATTGGAGAATTACAAAATCCTTATTCAATATTTCATATGGGCAAGGGGTTTGTAAAGGCAGGCGGCGGAATGAATATGGAAACGACTGCCAGCGCACTGTTTTGTAAGCCCATCTTAGAAGAAGTTGTTGGCACCAGCAATGCTGGACGAGGCAGGTATGCCGCCGCAGGAGATGCAAAATGGGAAGCTGGAACCCAAGCCGCTGGTGTAACTAGCGGTCCTTTCTATCAAACTTATGCAGAATATGCAGAAGGAATAAAAGCAATCGGAAAGGGTTACTCTTTAATACCTGAATTTAGAATGTCCGAGCATATGGATTTTTATATCAACACCCAATACGGTGATTTCTTGTCTGACAATAAAAGCTTCCTAACCTTAACAGGATCGGCTGTTTCTTCAAGTGCTGATGAGAGGTTCTTTAAGACATATTCAACAACAGACTTTTTAAAGCATTTTAAAGTTGTTAACGACGACCACGAGGGATTCGCACGCCCAAGCAAAATTAAACTTAAATGTAAAGGCTTGGCAAAGTTCTTGCCATATGAAGGATTCTATCCTGCACAACGATCAATGCAACTTGTTACATTGTTCTCTCAATCATACGGTTCAGCAATCAAATTCTCTGGAAGCCAAGCAAGCATGAGAACAGCGATCGAGCCGCTCTTCGCACCAGGAGTATTATTCAATTCAATCAAATCAGCAATTGCCGTCGATTACCCAATCTATACTGGATCATATACTTTCCTTGATGGCGAATCGAACGCCCTGCGCTCAACTAATAGAGATGATTACCACTTTAGAACGCCTTTTGAATCGCTTGTTGAGCCGGAATTTTATTTAGGTGGTAAAAATATTGTTGATATGAACCCCCAAATATCAGCTTCACTTAATTCTACTGCGTCTCTTCCCGCCGCAGGCAAGCCAACATATAAACTTGCAATGCATAATTTTCTTGCAGAGTGTCCAAAGTTCTTTTTAGAAGACCAAAAATTTACCACTTTTGCTTCAAAAGACGATAGGGTTCCTTTTGTGGTTCCAAACGGAATAAACCCCGAAAACGGAAAAGAGTATGTTCCAGAATACCGTATGAGGATTGTGATGTCTCATGCTCTTTTAAGAAACAAAAAGATCATCCGAGATTTATTCCCAAAAGAGCCCAGTACTGCCAGACATTTTTATTCAACGGCTTCATATGCCTTGAATCCTGGAACCATTGTGATACACAGGAGGTATCCTTCTGATCCATTGCGAAAAGAACAGATGTCCGCCGGATATGGCAGTGATATTCCATTGCAAAATGCTAGATATGGATCTGAATTTGGACCTCCAACTTCGTTAAACGCCGGGGTTTCATTTAGTATTATGACAAGGACAGGAGTATTTGGCACCGGAGTTCAATCCGAGTATACTCCTCATACTCCTCCATACTATGATGGCTATTCAGATGTAGAGATTATTTTTAAACCGGCTCTGTCTGATACCTACGGTATTCTTGATATCTTAAGTGATCTTAAACTCGATTACACCAGGTTCCCAACAGCACCAAGGCAGTTTAGAGCTAATTCGTTCGCAACTTCCGGCGCAATCGCAAACGATTTCGCATTTAAAAACGCGATGCAATTGTCTTCTAGTCTTAATTTTTTGCAGACAGTAGAAGTAAAAAATGCTAAATTTGATGAAAACGGTAACGCAATTGAAATTGCTGATTCTGATGTCACGCCTATTAAATGGGTTATCCAGCCAAAGTGGGAAACACCAGTGTTAGACTTTACCAATGCTTCAGTTACGCTGCCTAAACAAGGCACGGGTTCTGTGCCATTGGGTATTTGGCACCAGTACGGTGAAGTTCCAAGCGATTCCTCCACAACGATTACTGATACAAAAGGAGTAACAACAACGTTACAAGGTGCTGACAGGGGGCTGTTTATTTCTATTCAAGATTTAGACGAGTCAGAAAAAGAAATGCCATCACTAACAGGGTCGCTTGCTGATCTTGTTGGCTTCCCGAAAGAAGAAAGAAAAATGGGACAAGTCGCCCCTGTAAAGACAATAAGCGAAGCCATTGTGGCAGTTCCCTTTATAAGGAAGAATGATGGATCAATGGCTTTCTATAACTTCCCCAAAGGGCAGAGAGATCTTGCTTTGGGTGAACCTAGTGGCTATCCAATCCTTCCAGGGAAATCAATTATTGACCTGGTGACATCAATGCAAAAATACGTTCTACCGCCTAAATTAGACTTTATCACCAATAAATCTATTACACCTTTCAATATGTATTTGTTTGAGTTCCATCACGATTTAGATCGCAAAGACTTAACAGACATATGGCAGAACTTGCCACCACAGAGTTTAATGCAGATTAAAGATCCTCTAGAGACGGAGGTCACAGTTGAACATGAATTGCTTATTAACGAATTGTTTGGACTTCGTTCGGATAGCAAGCCAAATAAAATTAAACCACAAACCCAATGGATGGTGTTTAAGGTGAAACAAAAAGCAGAGAAAAATTATTTTGCTATGACTGCCGATGCATCTGATGATTCTAGATTTAGATTTAAATTTGATATTGGCGACCAAGGCGCTGACAAAGGAGCCGTTCCCGATTACAGCTTCAACTGGCCTTATGATTTCTTCTCAATGGTTGAACTAGTTCAAATGGACGCTGACATTACGTGGAAACCAGGATCTGACTTTGACCAAGAACAAGATGTCCTTGAGGCTGTGGGTATGAATCCTGCAAAAGCAATTCAACCAGGACCAGTAAAGAACAACGCAAAGGTAGAAAAAGAGCCACTTGCTCCCGCCGAAGCCTTTAATAAAAATTTAATGAATGATAAACTTCCTGGTGGCTCTCCTGGCGGCGGCATTCCTGGAGGACCCCCTGGAGGCGGTCCAGGCGGTAATGGAGGGAATCCGATCTAATGGCTAAATTTTTTGACCCGAAACAAGATGTTTTAGATATTCAACTAACACAATATGGCAAGTACCTTCTTTCGCAAGGAAAGATGCGTCCAGACTCTTATTCATTTTACGATAATGACATCATATATGATTCACTATATGCTAACGTATCAGAGTCTCAAAACCAAACACAAGATAGAATTAAAAATAAAACCCCGCGTGTAAGGGCACAGTATGTGTTCCACGGCATTGAAACCGGAATTAAAAAAACCACTCAAGAGGTTTTAAATTCAAAAATAGATTTATATGACTCTTCTTTACAGCCAACAGCAGACAAAGCGTATTCTTTAAATGATGCTCTTGGAACATGTGACCCAAATGCTGAAAACATTGCAGCTTGGGATGTGAAGTTTTTGAAAACACCGATGAGTTCCTCTGCGACATATATGACAGGAAACCATCAAAACATCAACATACCTCAACTAGAAGCAATGTATGAATTGAATATAAAAACAATTTCAGGATCATCGGATGGTTCCGGTGTCCCAAGCAGCAACGAACTTGACCCACAACAACAAGTATTATCTGAAGCTTATTTAGATGATTCTTATTTTGTCGCAGAGCATGAGTATTTATTCCTCGATTTAAAAGAATTAAATACAGTAATGGGAGCCGAAAATTTTGATATTGAAGTGTTTGAAATAGAGAACGAAACAGATGGTAAAACCGGAGCAACCAAAGAAATACTTAAACAACTCCAGTTCTTACCAGAAGAAGGAAATAATCTTGGACTATCAAACGAAGCAATATTGAAAGCACAATTTCCAGCGTTAAATTCTAGTTATGTTGGATACTACTTTAATATTGAAGTGGATGAAGAGATAGATGATCAAATATTCTGCGAAGCTGATTTTAAATATAAAAGCAAGGACTTGTTCGTGGACTCTGAACGAGAATTAAACTGTATTGATCTAGTAACAGGGCTTCCGCCCAGATACGATGATGACATTGATGAAGATAAGGTTTGTGATTAAAGATGGATTTAGATCTTAAAAGTTCGATAGGTAATTTGATTCCCGATGTTTCAATTTCAAGAATCATTTTGGAATCTGCTGCCCAAGAAGTATTTAAAGACAATCCGCATATCGAAGCCGAAGGTGATGTAAAAATCCCTTACAAAACTAAAAACTCAAATCCTTTAAAAGTAACTCTTGACATAATGATGCGGGATATTATTGAAGGCGATTTGATTTCTACTTGGGCAACTAATTTTGATTTTAATCAATATCTTAAAGCGGTAGTAATCCAAGTCCGCGATAAAGATGCCTCTGCTGAATTGCACCAAGCAAGAGCAACAAGCAAGAAGTCTTTCGTATTAAAGGTCTATGAGCTAAAAGTTCAAAATACACTTACACCTCAAGACTATCAGCTTTTTAGTTTAAGGCAAGATGAGTTGGCAGAGGATGCAACAAAGATCTTAAATAAGGCAAAATCAATCAATTCAGATGGTCAAGAGTTTTTTGAATTTGGATTTACAACTACTTTTGCAGGGATTCCAGATGATAACCCACCTTTCTTGGAATATTTCGCTTATACTTACTTGGACCTCGATCAGCTAAGTAATGATTTTGATTTTGACTTGAATAGTTGGGGCGTAGATGTTAATAACATCCCTGATAAGTTCGTTAATGAAAGCACAGGCGAAATAAAATCTGCAATGATTTTCAAAGATGGTGTATCACCAAACGCTGCAAAATACTATACCACATCAAATGGAGATCTGTGGGCAGGCGCAATCTATTTTTTAGATGATGGCACCCCAAGCGGAACCCAACCTCCCAAGAATCCAATTCCACTTACCGAATACACAATACCAAACACAAAAATACAAGACTTTAGAGCAAGAGATACCTTCTTTCAAACACCTATAGATATGTCTTTTGTTGATCAGAAGTTCTTTGCCCCCATGGCAAAGATGAAAACAGCCGGTACAGAAACACTATGGCCTGATATCGCTCCTGCATTTTTTAGTGACCTGTTAGCAGCCAAAGACCACAATGGTAACGCTCGACTATTTTTTAGCGTAGATATGGAAACTGTCTTTAGATACCATTCTAAATTTGGATCTTTTACAAACGCTTATATCGGCAATCCTTTAAAAGAAATGCTAGATTTAAGTGAGATAAAAGGAATTAAAATCTTTAAACGCGAAGTCGAGCCTGGTAACTCCATAGAAGCAACATATGGGGGCAAAACTCACTATGTTTCTAAAGATCCTAATGCTGCCCCTGAACTTGTAGCCTTTGGGTCAAGAAGGGTGAGTACAAACCAAATAGAGTTTATAGATCTAGAAGAATCCAAATTACAAAAAAAGCTTATCTATGTTGGTAAAGAAGAAACTCAATTGTCATTGAAGAATAAAAATGTAAGACACTTCAGCCTTACTGACTTTGCGAAGTACGATAACCCAAACTATGCTAGGACATATCAATATAGTATGGAATTTGAGTTCAACGACGGCGGCTTTGAGTACTTCTCACAGCTATACCAAGACATACTATTTGAATTCAATTTCATCGATCGTTATTCGCTCCGCGCACAGGTGCCTAGAGCATTCGAATATGAAACGAATAAATTCAGCACCAAGTTTAAAAATGAAAACGCCAACATTTATGATGACCATATAACAACGCTGATAGGGCTCTTAATTAAGTTAGCAACAGCAGTAGCTTCTTCAGGACCAGAGAACAACACCTTCGACTATGGCGCATTAGCAACCTTGTTGGCGAATTATACTAGCCCTAACTCGGGTACAATAAGTGGAATTGAAATACTCAAAACAATGACCATTGAGGCGATATTTAATCTTGAAAGAATATTGGATATTAATAGCTCCAAACCCAAGTCGTCAAATCAGAATCAAGAGTCTCCCAAAGGGAAAGCAGCCCAACGTCGCCCCAAGCTGACATATGAGTTTGGAACTTTATTTAAAGACAGTTACAGCAATCTTGGATACGATTTTATATCGTCCACAAAAGAAGATACCGTTCAGGATTCTTCTGCTGGATTGAAAGTAATTGATTTAAATAAATTTGAGACTAGAGCCCTTTTAGAGACAGAAAAGTATTTTAATGATATAGAAAGCCCAATCGAGCTTACTATCATGGGGTCAAAGGCACTAGCCACGACAAGTAAAATGCAATATGCTTACTTCACTCCATCATTAACATTCATAAATAAAGAATCTCCTGAATCCTTTATTGGGCAAGACCCAGCACAGTTTGAGGACAAAATATTCCTAAAGGCTTCAATCGACATAATCTTGAACAACGTTATTAAAGCCCCGAGACTTTTTGAGACGCAAGAAAAATTAGAATTGTTATTCGCCAGCAAAGGCGGAATGGTTATAAATACAGTTGTTAATGAAAACTTAGCAATGAACGGGATGATAAAAGAAGGGTCCCCGCTTCCTAACGATGTTAATAAAGACGCCGACGATGGAACTTCTGATTTAAATGATGCTGTTAACTTTAAGCCTGCCCCAAACGGCGCAGGAATTAATGAAGGCGCTTTGTTTAAAAACGACCCTCCAAAAAATAAGCCCAAGAAACCCAAGAAGAAAGGTATGGGGTTTATGGCTGGACTTCTAATAGAAGACGTATTTGTACCTCCTTTAGGGAATAAACAAAAAGAATCCCCGCTCCCCGGCTTTAACTTTCCAAAAGAAAACTATGAAGTAAAATCCCCAGACAATGCTTTTAATAAAATTGGGCTTTCAAAAGAAGCTGCCAAAGAAAAATTCAAACAATTGCCAAATCAAATCAAAGCGCTATTCGTTGCCAGCGAAGAAAAATTTAAAGGTGGAATATCCCAACTTAAATTTAACCCTTTTTCAAAAGGCAATCCGCTTTATGGTCCAAGCAGAAGTTATATGTTTTTCTTCAATTACCAAAACATCGCCGTCGTAGAAGTATTAGACGGATATGAAACGTCTAACGATGGTAAGAATAGAAACTTTCTTTCGAAACCAAAGTTTAAACTTTTAACAGAAGAGGTATATAATTCTATAAAAGGAAAAGCGGTATTGTGCAGGGTGCGAAGATACATGGATAATAACTTTATTAAACCATTTAACGATTTCTATTTAGAGCTTCCTTTTTATGACGAATACTTTATTCTTAAAGATGCTGGAAAGCCTATTGTGAAAATGGACCCGGCACTTCCCCAGGTTGCCGATATTGTAAGACAAATAGCCAAAGCAGCAAATAACAACATACCTCCAGAGGTGGTTCACGTAGGACCACAAGGCGCAGGAATAAACCGTCCTAAAGAAAGTCCGCCAAACAACCCACCCCCAGCGCCAGACAAGGCACCAAATCCGCCTGGAGCAAAACCAAATAGAGCAGGAGGTGGACGCTAATGGCTGGCTTCGGTAAAAAAGCACTGTACATAACTTCTGGATCATACACTAGTGGACCATTAGGCGCTTCTACTTTCAATGATAGTCTAGACACAGATGCCTTTAGAAAAGATATGTCTCTAACTTGGCGCGACTCAGATCTTCAAAAAGGCGTTTATGGAGTACCTTTCAAAGGGCAAGATCAAAAAAGCGGATTAATAGATTGGTTTTATATCGGAGACGAAGACGCTATCTTGCATGAAGATGGCGGCGAAACAAGGACAGTGTACTTTGCACACAAAGATTATAGCAACAAGATAGTTCCGATCTTAAAGAAAATCGGACAATTAAATGAAAACCCTAACCCAAACGCTGTAAACCTAGTCGCCGCAATGTTTAGACAGCAAATATTAGGCAAAGAGCATTATGAATACGTCGTCGCTGGACAAAACAAAGGTGGAACTTTTGATAAAATCTACGAAGGCTCATTAGGACACAGCTTATCAGATTACCCAGTGATTAAAACAGGAAAGGTTTTTAAAGACTACACTTTCCAGCTTGTAACTCCTTTTGATAAAGAAGAAGTAGAAGCGATGGCTTCGTTTACAAAACCTTATTATGTTGATTATTCTTCAGAATACATCTTTACAGAAACCGAATATGAATCGGTGATTCAAAAATCAACAATCCCTGAATCTTTATTGCCAAATTTCTATTCTTATCTAACAAGTGAGTTTGCAGATGATCCTGCTACTACAACCATAAGTCCAGGAAACCTAGACCCAGATAGCAAGAAACCGTTCTTTGCCAACTATGCAAAAGAGTTGAACACTATCCCCCAACAGCAAAAAGATGTGTTTGAAAAGCAACAAGAAAACATAGGGATTACAGCAAATAATCTTAAGTTTATCACTGATTATAACGACAAGTCTGTATTCTTTCCAATGCACAACCGCATTGAGTTTGATACTCAAAAGACAAATATCCTTGGACCCATCCTGGAGCAAGCGAGCTTATTCCAACCGCTCATGAAGTGGGCGATTGACAGCTTTGCAAATGCTCAAGCGCTTCAAGACTTGCAACAAGGCAATAACGCAAATGGGTTTTTCTTCATAAAAGATCCGTTTATTGTCAGTAGAAACGTAACAGAAGTTTCTCAAGGTGAGCCAGTAGGTCTTGTCAATGATTTAGCAAAAATTGTTATTCCAAATGCAGACGCTGGTAACGCTTTAGACAATTTTGTCGAAAGCACCGACCTATGGTACTCAAAAGAATTTGTCAAACAATACTCAACAATGATTGGTAATATTGAAGACAAGGATTTAGATGCCGACAAACCAATTTCTTTTGCTCAAATCATTCTATCTTTTATTGCAAGAGGAAAGTTAAAGAAACTTATCAAAGATAAGTCTAGGTCTTATAAAGAGATACTAGAAGGCAAGCCTGCCTATTCAGAGATCATAATGTATCGAGTTTCCAAGCACCCTATTGATAGCAATGGTAATCCCACCTCGCTACCAACACAAAACTACTGGGTTTCAAACCCCGAAGATGCAAGCAAGATAGTTTTATATGATACTCAAGTTAAATACGATAAGACATATCGTTACTTTATCTATGCTTACGTCGCTATCGTTGGAACTGAATACGAATATTCAAATCTTAATACAGAGAACGTCCTAACCCCAGATGGTAACACTTATGACGGAAGATGGTATGCAGACGTTAAAGTTCGAACGACACCAAAGTTAAGACTGATGCAGGTGCCATACTATGGATTTTCGAATACTGAAGACAGTGATTTACATATTTTTGACGATCCTCCACCGGCACCGGATGTTTCTTTTATCCCGATCAGAGGAAGCATAAACAAAATAAAAATCTATATGAATGGTAATGTAGATCGTTATGAAATGCTTCCAATCATTATCCAAGACACTGATGTCGAGATTTTTGAAAAAATAAGAAAGTTCCAAAAGAAAAAACCACAAGAAAAAATTAAATTTGAAACAGACGATCAATCCGCCGCATACGAAGTTTTCAGGATTGGACCAGATCCTATATCTGGTATAACACCTGCTCCTACTTCTTATGAAGATTTTAAAGATTTACTTGTTTACAAGGTTAATGATGCTAACTTAAGACCAGCAGGTTCTGTGGTCGATACTCTCCTACCTAATAAAAAATATTATTATTGCTTTAGAACCGTAGATATTCATGATAACATATCAATACCAACTGCGGTTTTTGAAGTTGAGTTACAATCTCAACCAGGAATTTCTCTTGGATATCCAGTAATTAGAGTATATGAATTTGGAGAAAAAGAACCAAAAGTTGCCACAAAGTCTTTAAGAAGATATTTACATTTGAGAGCGACATTGCCTCAAGTATTCATTCCACAAGTTGAAGGTGAAGACAAAACAACAGCAATAGGCAAGAATATTAAAGAAGTTGGCGTCACAGAACAAAAACTTTTCGCTAGTGAAGACAGCGAAGAAAACATCAATAATACAAAAAAATTCAAAATTCGCTTAACATCCAGGCAAACTGGTAGGAAAATAGATGTTAATGTGCGTTTTGTTTATAAACAAACGGAATAATTTAGTTTTTTACCCTAATTATAGAGATGAGGAGTCAAATATAAAATGGCATTTTTAGACAATTCAGGAGATATTATCCTAGATGCAGTACTAACTGACACGGGGAAGTTTAGATTAGCAAAAGACGAAGTAAGTTTTA
>UEXM01001331.1_pt1 | contig 21385 bp, 26 predicted proteins | sample 1796661 | NCBI WGS metagenome assembly UEXM01 (sample SAMEA4772469, study PRJEB27181) | metagenome | reverse complement strand
ATGTCTTTGGTTACGTCTTTACCATCTCTACCAGCATGATGATAACGATCATATTTTGCATCACGCTTTACTTCACGTCCTGCTTTTTCTGCACGATCATCTCTTTCAACATCAGACTCTTTTTCAAACATCTTAGTGTCTTTTTTCTTCTCTGGTAAACCATCTGGACTTTGTTTGTCACTAAATGGTGTGTAAGTACTTTGCTTATTCATTTTGGCTGCATCAGCAGCCGCCTTGTCATCAAACATCTTGTCCTTCTTAGCATCCTTTGGTAGACCAGTTTCATAGTCTTTGTCACCTTTGCCAAATGGCTTGTACATTTGATTCATCTTACTGGCGTCAGCAACAGCTTTGTCATCTGCACGACGACCTGATTTATCTCTCTCCTTGCTGATAAAGTCTTCCAGACCTTTTTTCAACAGTGCATTACTATCCTCTTTGACTATTTCAGGTGCATTTGCTACCTTGTTTAGTTTGGCTAGTGTGTCGTAAATATTGTCCATTGTAGGTTCCTTTATTTGTTTTTACCCGGAGGGCCATTTTTGCGATTCTCCGGAGCCGAACTACCATTAGAGGCCTTTACGACTGGAATCTTGTTTGTACCCATAATAGGACTGTCTACGCCGTTAGGGTAATCTGTAGTAAATTTTGCTGGCGGAGTTTTTCCACCTGCTATTGTGAAATCACTTGAATACTCATTGCCAACTACTTCTCTTTTGTAAGGATCAGCGGCATAGTATGCACTTGCTTTTTTGCTTTCTGAACTTTCAGGTTGTTCACCTTCTTCTGTGCCTAGCACTGGATTAGGTTGGTCTTCGTAACCTTTGCGTTCCTCTTCAACACTGTTAACATACTCTTGTGTTTGTATGATCATGTGATTTGGATTCATTCCAAGTAGCTCTGCCATCTGTGTAATCTGTGGCGGTGTTGCTGGATAGTTAAAAGTAACATCCATGAATGTAACACTATCGTTTTCAGCTTCTGGAAAGTCAGGTAATACTTTTTGTATTGGAGTCTTCTTCGGCTCTGTCATCTTCACGACATCAAACTGCTGAAGTTTTTCTTCCAATGCGTTTATTAGTTCTGCATCTACATCGCCTAATATTTTGATTCTATAATCAAATGTTTGACGTGTTTCTACAAGGTATTGTGCAAATGATTTCATCTTATGTTCCTTCTATGCAGTATTTAGCAGACTAGAGCTCATTTCTCTTCTTTGTCTTTGTTTAATAACCTATCCAAAAGTGCGTTTCTATCCAGTACAACACCAGTTCCTGTTGCAATATCTTCTGTGTTTGCAATTACCTTTTGATCTAAGTTTGCTTTCTTTAGTTGCAAATCAACCATCTTAAGTTTTTTGTTAAGTTTTGCAGTTTTTGCAGTGATAGCATGTCCTAGCATTGTGCTTGCTACGCCAAATATATCACTTGCCCATCTACTGTCTACGTTCATACCCAAGTCCATCATATCATCAAAGCCTTTTGTGGCTTTGTCAGCAAGGTCGTCCATCTCTGTATCGCTTGCTTCTAGACCTCGCACTTGTGGTAGTGCCGCTTGCACTTTGTCAAGTTCACTAAGTGTGTTTTGCATGATTGGATTGTTTTCTGGCTTTGCTTCAGGGACGTTATCAGGAGTTACTTCGTCAGATAATCCATCTTCAGTTGGTAGTTCAAACAGTTCTTCTAGTTTCTTGGTCATGTGCTTCCTTCAAACATTTTGGACATACGCAATCATGTAACTCTGTGCTAATTGGCACCAAAGGTTCTATCATGCACCAACAGGTATAATCTGGATCGCAAGTAAATCTAGTATTACATAGTTCGCAAGTCTTCATGTTACTTATTTACGTTTTCCACCTTGACGGAAAATGTCTTCCTCTGTAATTACTCTGAAGGTTAATCCGCTACGTTGACACCATTTTTGTGCGGCAGCCCATTTTGCGTGATTGATTGCAACAACCATTCTATCTCTATTGTTTGCTTTGCTTTCAAGAATACTCTGCTTCTTTGGTTTGATTTCAATTAGTTCGGTTACAATCTTATTGTGTTTGTTTCTGTATTGTATCAGGAAGTCAGGAATATAACGTGTTTGTTTACCTGTAAGAGGATTGATATAAGGAATAACAACACTTTCGCTTGACCAATTGATAATATGATCATTGCTATCACAAAAACGCATAAATGCTAGTTCCCAACCACTTCGGTATTTAGGAACACCCTTACCAGCATACTTTTGAGGATTCATTACAACATAAGGACCTTGCTGGAACTTGTTAGCCATGAATCACCTATACTAGTATATTGCGGGCAGTATATTGATTTGGAGTTGGAACAGTGGTTATACCAAGTAGAGTTGTATTACTGCGTTGATTATTGAGATAATACGCTAGAGTAGCAGTGATTTGTATTTGATTCTGCTTAGAAAGTTCGCTCAATAATTGCTCAATTGGAGTTCCACTATCTTCATTGATTTGAAATACAGCCAAGGTAAAATTTCCTGCCTGTTCTTTGCTTGCAAAAATTCCTGCAAAAAAACTATAAACATTATCATATTGGTTTTGATCTATAACAAGCTCACGTTGATAAAAATCATCAAATACTCGAACTGTTGGATCTGTTCCTGGGTTTGGATAATTTACAGTTGTCATCTTCTACCCCTATTGTTAGGATTTTTGCCAACTTGACCCGGAACAGTGCTTGGTCCATTTAAGTTAGCAGGATTTTGATTTGTTCCTGTATTAGAAGCCTTTAGAGTTGCTGCCTGTTCATTTACTGGTGTAAATCTTGCTTGCTTTGGAAAAAATCCAGATCCTCTGGCCGCACCTGGTAGATCTTGTTTTACAACGCTTCTAGCCATATTAGTTGATTCTGTTTTGAACATTTCATTGAGATCACGTCCTTTAAAAGTTTCAAAGGCAGTACCACCTTTTTGTATTGCTCCAACTACACCAGCTAAGTTACCAGCACTGAGGTCAGTGATAATACCAGAACCTGCATCAATCAAACCACTTTGTCCAAATATTGTAGCTGTTGCGCCTGGTCTTGCCAATGGCGACTTTGTAGTATCATAGTTTGCATTATTACCAAAACTTGGAATTTGATCATCTGGTGAATCACCGTTTATTGCACCATGATAGTATTTCACTGTTTCATATTCAAAAGTAAAGGTATTTTGCATTATACCATTACCTTCACTATAATTGTAAGTATCGTGCTCAAATGCACTGATGATTGGATTTACTAGCACATAGGCTGCAAATTCATGATCGTTGAATCCAAATATAGTTATGTCTCTAAAGAATGCTGGCTTGCCGCCTCTGGTGTTTGTAGGACCATCCATATAACTTTCGCCAATGTATCCCCAGTCATTTATTTCTCTGTCTTGTGTGTAGATATCTCTAAAACCATAAGGATAAGCGGCTCCTGGATCAACACCGCTGGCATTCTGTCCGAGACTACCATTTGTCACTGCGGCATCAAGGTATTTTTGGCTAGCGTCTTTGTAGTAGTATGAATAATAGTTATACCATAGCTCTCTGGCTAGATCACTGTTATCATCATGCATAACACATGTTATTGGATCATAATCTATTTGTGTTTGAACTTTGCGTTTCCTGTTGTATTGGTTCATAGTTTCAACAGAAAATTTGTATGCAGGAAGTTTAACTTCCTTCACAAGCATGCTCATGTTAGCAACGTCTTGTGCTTGAAAAACTGCTTGTAGTTGGGGTATTAGTTGCGAATTGATGTTAAAAACAACATGAAATAGAAACTTCTTACGTGGAGAAAGGGCCGAGTTATTACTGCGAAACGTTTTACTCGCATGTGTATAATCTCTTAAAAAGTCGTTTCCAAAAAATCCTTTTAGTACATCGTCGCCAAAAGCCATAAGTTACTCCTCTAACTTAATTAGCCAGTTACAACGTCACCCAGTGTTCTTCCTACTGTAGCACCAACACCAGTTCCAAGTGGTGTCTGAACTGCGTTGTCATAACGTAATGAGCATTCAATTGTTACAGGATCGTTTGATGCATAATCTAAGTCACCATAGTTTGCACTTACTAAGAAGCAACCATATAATTCCCAAGTCTCAAGAACGTTTGGTGTGCTTGTTCCGTTACCACCGTCTAATACTTCACAACGTGTAACAAACTTGTAGTCAATACCTGAACTTGCACTTGCTTGTTCTAGTGTATCCATTTGCTTTTGTATTTGCTCACCAACTAGTCTACTAACATTTCCACCAGCATCATCTCTAAATGTTGCTGATACAGCGTCCCATGTTTGACGTCCAGCAAGATAGATTCTACTGTTGTAGATTGGAACTTCAATTTCTTCAAAGTTTATAGTAGGTCTAGTAAAAGTCATTACCTGTTTGGTAAGTTCTGTTCTAGGTGTAGACACTCCCATGTTCTCAAATACCACCCGGTAGCGATATTTTAGTTTTGGCATTAACAGTCCTTGTGTAGGACTGGATTGGTCTGACGCCAATGGTACTGTCATTCTTGTTAGCGATGATACGGCCATTTTCTAATTCTCCTTATTACAAATATTATTTATCAAAAATTTGCCACAAAAAAATGGAGCCGAAGCTCCATTTAAAGTTTTTTCTTGGTCTTAAGTAACCGCAGCCGAACTTGCTACGTTACCAGCGGCAATTTCACCTGTGTTTTTAATTCTAACCGGTATATAGATAAATTCAACTGCTTTAACTGGCTCAATTGCAACATCAACATATAATTCGTTGGCGTCAATTCTAGCCGGTGTATTGTTTGAAGTATCACATACTACCAAATAGTCATATATACCACGTTTTGCAACTAAATCAATCATCAAGCTCTCGATGGCATTTTTAATCTCATCACGTGTTGTAGTATCATTTGGCTCAAAAACAAAGTTCTTACCAATCGTTTCTAGTCTTCCTCTAATAAATGCTACAAGTCTTGCAACGTTTATTCTGTCCAGTGAACTTTGTGTAAAAGTTGTTTTGTTACCATAGTTAAGTATACCTGATCCAGGAATAAATGTAATTGGGTTGATACTGTTTGAATATAATGTATCTCTTAGACCTTGTCTAACCGCAGTTTGCGTAAACTCACCTGTGGTTGCATCTACATATCCAATTTGACTTGCATTGTCAACTGTACCACGTCTTGTACCTGCTGGTGCTAACCAAGGAAACGCAACATCATCTGAACGTATTACCGTTCTTAGCATCATGTGTGTTGCTGGTGCAACCACTGTTGTGCCCGATAAGTCTGTTGTTTGACAACTTGGATAAAACACACCAAAGTATGGATCAGCAGTTGTTAAACCATCACCATTGGCATTGGTTGCCCAATTTGTAATGGCTGTTCCTGTGTCTGCAGTACGCATTGGCATATCACTTAGAACGAAACCTGTGTTGTTTCTTTCGTTATTTAGAGCCACTAAATTATTTGCTAGTTCCTCATAGTTAGGGCAACATAATAAGTTGAATATTTTCTGCTCTTCACGTAGTTCTTGTGTAGCATCAACACTTGCTTTTAGTGCTTCTACAACAAGTGCTCTCACTGCTTTTCTACCAGCATACATTGCGCCATCTGTTTGATTACCACTTGCAGTGACCCATGCATCTGTTACTGTTGGTAATGCACCGTAGGTAGCAAATGGAAAGTCAGTTGCATTAAAGTAATCAACTTGGAAGCTCTTTACATTGAATCCACTACGTCTTGTATTATAAAGTAACATTCCTGATGGATAAAGTGTTGGATCTGGCTTGTCTAGATCCATATAGTTGCTTGTGAGCAAACTCTTGATAGTAGGTATGTCGCCTGTAATTGGATCAGTTGTTCCGTTTCCAGCCCAACGTGCATCAGCAAACAATACGCCATTTTGTCCTGTTTGATCTGTGTTGTCAATTAGTACCCACTGATCCACTGAACTTACACTTTCCCATCTATAAATCAATGGCCAGTTATCTAAGTCGGCAGTTGAAATCCATATGTCACCGTATACCAATGCACTATCATCGCTTTGCTTTGTTGGTGCAGTTGAAGATACAATTGGTCCATCTGGTGATGTAGTGCTTAGATCAAAGCCTCTAGCATCAGTGGTTACATTTTGATAACCTTTCCATGTTCCGCCATCCTGTATCATAATATCAATTTCACTTGTTGTACTGTAATACCAGTATGTTCCATCGGCTGGATCAATACTTGGTGCAGTTGAACTTGCAGTGTAAACTGGAGTTGTACCAAACCCTAATGGAATCCAGTTACTTAGAATTAAATCTGCAGCTGTTGCAGAACCTTCTCTCACTTGTCCAGTTGTGATTGATGAACTAATTCCTGCATCATTTACTGGATCGCCGCTTGTGTCTTTCAAGCGAATTACTCCACCCTCTGTGTGTTCAATTTGTATTGCACCAGTTGATAATACTCTTGCAGTAGTATTTGCTACGTTAGCGGCAGTAAATGCAGTTACAAAGTCTGTAGCACTAGTACCTTTGAGTGTAGCAGTTACCGCAGTAGTAAGTGTATTACTATTTTTTGCACTTGCTTGTATTGTAAATGTTTCTTCAGCAATAAACGTTGGACTTATTATTGTTCCTGTTACAAGTGTTGCACCAGTTGTGTATCTTTCAAATATTTTAGTTGTATATGTATCGTCATCTGATACATCATATTGAGAGTACAAAGATCCCGTTGCAATATTTGTTCCGCCACCGGTAGGATCTAATGCTTTCAATGCACTTTGATCATTTGTGTAAAGTGGGTTATTAATTGTTGTAAAGGTATCAGTTGCTACTGCATATTCTTTGACTACTAAGTTGGCACCAAGATTCACATTGTTTGTCTTGTACCAAATTGATCCTGTTGGATGAGGCTCTGTATCAAAGCTCTGCCATTGCGGGTTGCTATAGTTTGGACCAAAATGTACAACTGGAGCATAATAAGGCTTATCTCCTCTTGATGTACTTGTTGCAATACCTAATTCTGTTAACAATGTTGCACTGTTACCATCATCAATCATTACAATACCGTTTCCGTTGTCAGTTGAACCATCGTTGGCCGCAGTTCCGTCTGCATAAATTTCCAGTTTGTTATCTGAACTTACCAATGCACTTACGCCTGTGATACTGGCACTATTAATATCACTTGCCATAGTTGTTAAAGTTGTTCCACTAGCAGTAACAGTTACATCGTTGATAACCATGCTATTACCAGCAGTCACAGTTGGATTTGTAGCAGTACCAATTACTGTTGGCCATGAATTCTTCCAACCAGCACTTCCTACTAATACCCAACTGTTCGCAGTTACCACAGGATCACTTGAAGCATTTCCTGGTGATTTATAGTAAACAGGATTGCTTGTGTTTGTTGTGTTGATTGCGTAATCACCAATACTACCTATGCTTGCTAATGGTACGCCACTTGCTACACCACCAACTAAGTCTGCTACATTTGTTATTACAGTTGGAATCTTGTTTGTAAAAACATTTGTTGTTGCTGACCATTCAAAAGCACCATATGCACTTACACCTGTGTCAAACCAATAAGTGCCATCTGCTGGATCTCCAGTTGGACGTACAGTTGTAGCAGTAAGCTGACTCAAATCTATATCTGCTCTTTGAACATATGCTCTATTGCTTACTCCCAATGCAGAATAGGCTGCTAGTAAACCATATTCATTAAGTTCATATCCGTTTATACTTGTGCCAGCGGCAGTACTATAAAAGAATGGAGTTCCAAATGTTGCTGATAGATCTCTCTGCGATGTTATTAGATAAGGTTTATTTGCGTTTGCTGCCGTTGTTCCTGCGGCTACGCCAACTCCTGCGCCACTTACTTTGTTTTGTGCAGTTGCAATCAAAACAAACGGTACTGAATTTGTTGCGGCTGGTAGATAATTACTTTCGTCTATTATGGTAACTTCTACGCCTGGTGATGTTAGTGCCATGTTTCACTTCCTCTGTGTTAAAATCTCTTACTGATATTTATAAGAATGTTCCAAATAATGCCGTAAACACTGCCCTTTGCAAAGGTTTATATTACTAAATACCCGTATGAATAGGCCTATTTGCAATGCATGTAACCAACGTTTTGTTGCAGTCAATTATATTAAAGAAAACAAAACACACTATCGCACCAGATGCGACAGTTGTATAAGACGCAAACGAAAACATAAAGCAAACGAACCACGTTGGAGATCAAGTGGTTTTATTAAAAAACTAAAATGCGACCGTTGTAGCTTCCGTGCGAAAAGCGGAGCTCAAATACTAGTATATCACATGGATGGTGATTTAAACAATGTTAGTCTTACCAATCTAAGAAATGTTTGTTTAAATTGTACAGTAGAAATTACAAGGATGGACTTACCTTGGAGAGTTGGGGATCTCATTGAGGACTAATTGCTTAAACTCAACACTTGCGAAAATACATTATCTTCAGAATATTCTAAAACAACAGTGCCATTAAACCCAATATAACTTGTTGTGTGTGTTTCGCCTGATGTTGTTACTATCTGTATTTGTTGATGCATGTATTTTTCACTTAGTGGAAATTTATCCAACCAGATTCCAGCTATTTTAACATACATATCTTCAACAATGTTATTATTCTCATCCACAAGTGTGTCGCCATCATTCTTGCCGCTAAACGCCATCTTTACTTGTGTAGGTAATTCTATATCAGTGCAATAAAAGTTGTCAGTAGGAGTTATTGTTTTTACAGACTTATTATCAAAAACTACTACTGTAAAATATTTGCTATTACAACTTCCAAATTCAAATTTAATTTCTAATTTACATTGGTTAAATTTTGTCATTTATCATCGACTCCAGTATATAGTGATTATCTAGATTGTCTGCAACAGAATAGCCTAAGTTAGTACCTAGCTTGTTAATTTCTTGTGCCCATCTGGCACGTTTTTCTGGAGTACTATCAATTTCACGATTGATCCACCCTTGTGGAGAGTCGCTCGTGCGTTCCAAGCCCAATTTTTTCCAATTACGATCAAGCCAGGTGTTTGGAAATATACCTAAAGTGCCACCAAATTGTAAATGAAGTATATCCTGATACACAGTATGATCACGCAACCATTGTTTAATAAAATTAATATCATCTTCTGTTTCGTTAACATACCCAACAATATTTAATAACTGCAAACGAATATTGTGCTTTTGTGCAAATGCAAGATGCACATCAATTGCTTCATTGCTAAATTTTTTACCAATAGCATATCGGATATGTTGATTTAAGTTTTCAATTCCTACTGCTAACGTTTCGGCGCCGCTTGCCGCAACCATTTCCCATTCATACTCTGTTTTAGAGTTATGTTCACGGAAAATATAATACCCGCTCCAACGAAAACTTTTGTCTGGGTTTGCGGTGTTGTATGCACTAAGCATTTCAGTTAACGTAACAAATTCTTTCATATTGCCATTGGTTAAACTATCTTGGAATTTAAAATACCTAATGCCGTATTTTTGATATTGAACTTGCATCTCGTTGTAAATATCATCAGCATTTCGCCAGTTAAACACTTTCCAGTTAGCAATGTAATCACAAAACGTGCATTTTCGAACACAACCTCTACTACCAGTTAAAGGAAGTACTTTTTTTTGATATGTATCAAAATAATATTCACTATAATCTGGCATAGGCAAACTACGCATTTCATCTTTACTAAGTTCACGCCATTCTAAACTATTAATACCAGCATATTCTCTATTGTCTTTAAGAAACTCATACAATGCATGCTCGCCGTCTCCCCGAATGTGATAGTCAACCAATCCAGCAGAAATCAAATCGTCAGCATATACACTAGGACCAGTAAACGTAGGCAAGCAGCCTGCGCCGCCAAGTATTATAATAACAGTAGGGTCTATTTTTTTAATAAACCAAGCAAGCCATTTTGCACTACTTTGACTTACATAACTAAACAAACTTAATCCTACGATCTTAGGGTTCCAACTAAGAATTTGTTCAGCAACTTCCTTAAAAAGATCAAATAGTTCAACTTTAACGTCATCGACTAAAAATTCATCAAAGAAAAACCGTAACAAATTGTCAACTTTGCTGTGTGTCTTTGTCCAGGAAAATATTTCAGCGTTTAGATCGGTTGCTAAACAACTCATTCCTGCACTTTCGACGATGGGTTTAAGTTGAGCTGGTGCCATTAGAGGAATGCTGCTGTCAGTCCACGGAACTGTAATTATAACAACATCGCGTGTTTCGTTGTTTAAATTAGACAGACAGTTAAACTTCATAGTGTGTATGAATAACCAGTGCTTGTTTAGAAGTATACCCGTTGGCTAAGAAATTGTCTGTATCGTGAAAATATCGGCCTTGCCACCATATGAGACTACCTCGGGTCCATTGATATTGCCCTTGCACAGTAAATTGTTTAACTTCATTTTCTTTGTTATGACTAAGGTGTTTTTTATATATGTGTAATGCACTATTTGGATGATTGGTTTGGTCATCCAACGATTCGATATCATCTATTGAATTTGTATCTCGGCACTGGTCAAATACAATAGTCCTAGACTCTGTTACTAAACTTGGGTTATTATCTACACTTAACGGCATTAAAAAACTTATAGCCGCTTCTCGATTTGGATTATCGTGTACATGATAGCCGTCTGTGTGTATTCCCCAAGGTTTAGTTTCATTTAGATACATACCAAACGTTGGAACAAGGTTTTGATCGTTCATTACATTTTGTATTTTAGAAAAAATTGTATCAATAAACCAGTTGTAGAACATATGGTTTTCATCCACGCCGTGGCAATCGTTATTCATGATTATCATTGCGTTTGTTTTGCTCAGAGCAAAACTCCATTCTACTAAATCTTCTTCAATAGCAAAATCTTGTATCTGTCCGGCTATTTTTTCCATGTAATGATACTCTCTGTTACACAACTATTTGTGCTATGTATTCATATTTATCAGGCCAACTACACGCTCTTTAAGATCTTTGATGGTACTGTTGTTATAGATGGTTGTATTGAACTTGTTGTTCATATCAATCCATTTGTATTCGCTAACATGTACATCATAGGCTTCCATTAGATTACTGCCTGTTGTATTATCTAACATTGCACATCCATACCATTCAGGAACATCGCCGCGTTGCACACGCCAAATTTCTCCGCCTAGATCTCTAATCATATCTTGTTCGTTACGAAAACGCACATCAGGTATCACATAATTTCCTGGGTTGTCTAGTAGGTGTTGTTTGAGTAAACTTACCCATACACCATCATAGTAACCATCTCGCATACAGTCAGTGCCAAATTCTTGCAAAATTATTCTTGGGGTAATTGTTCTACCAGTTTCTTTGGACCAAAAGGCATCTGGTTGTTCGCGCCAAGATCTGCTTTCATCAGTATCGCCTTCTAGCATTGCTCGATCATAACCAAATATAGTTGCTACACCGTCTTTGAGTTTGTCAGCAAAACTTACTTTTTTGTATCCTTGCTTAACAAGTATGTCTCCTACCGAGCCTTTGCCAGAACCTATTAAACCACATATACCAATTATCATTTTAGTCCTGGTACTCTGAGATGTTTTAATGTTTGTTGCAATAGATCAATTTGTCTTCGGCAATCTTCTAGTGCATGGTGACTTGCACGTGGCTTAGGCAAGTCTGGATACAAACTATATACCGTACGTGCATCTCTCACATTCCAAAATTGCCACGGTATAGGCAATCCAAGTTGTTTAAATGCATTCTCAAGTATAACCATATCAAAGGTTGTACCGTTAGCCCAAGTTAGTTTGCAATGAAAACATAACTTGCTCAGTTCCTCAAGTGCTTGCTTTAGAGGTATTCGACCTTCTTCACCAAATGCTTCATCCTGTGCTTCTTTGGGTTGTGTTGCCCACCATTCTACAGTTGAATCATCTACTTCTCTGTCAGGTTGACTGTCTACATCAACACGTGCATAGTAATCTTGTTTTTGGTAACCAACACTAAGTGGGTCAAAGGTTTGGGCTGCTATTGTAAGAATACAAGCGTCAGGGCCAGTACCTACAGTTTCTATATCTATCATAATATCCATAGTATCAGTATAGCAGATAAAGAAACTATGTCAACCTTTTTTATATAATAAAATTGCACGTGGTCCAGGATGATCGTTTGGACTGTTTTTTGATGACGGAATATTATATGTAACTTGATTAATCTTGGTGTAACCATAATAGTTTGCAATTAAGTCAAACCATGAAATTGTTGGAAAACCAACAATTATTTCGTTTTTGCTATCATGCCATCCGCTTCGCAGTTCAAATGTAGGTTCCGTCTTCCACCAAATCAATGGTTGTTCGTCCTCATATATACCCGACTCAATCATTATATTTTTCACATTGTTGCAAAAAATACTATCAATTATGTCAACATGGTCATGGACATGATACATTATGCCGAATAGAAGTGCAGTATCCTTATCCTTGCACAATATTTTGTTTGTTTCATAATCGTGCAAATTACTAAGTACAAAATTTATATCAAGTTGCAGGTCTTGCCTTATTGAACAAGCAATATCTATATTATCTTGCCTTACATCCATACCTAACACGCTGTGTGCTTTGTACAATGAAGCAAGACAACTTACAGCTCCGTCCTTACATGCAAAATCTATTACATTTTTATTTTCAATTACATCAATATGCTTTCGTATAAACTTTACTATAGTATCATTTATAGTGACATGCGTTTGTGTGTGATAGGTTCCAAAATCTCTTTTTACAGATTCATAATATATCTTTGGTGAAAAATTATGTACATCAACACACTCTTGTTTTATAGCATCAGGAAGTTTAGCAAATTTACTATAAGCAGTGCAATCTGGCCAAGTTGGATCTTTTATGACATTATATTTTTCAACAAATTCACTTTCAAGATTATTATAATAAAAGTTAGTGTACTGTTCAAAAATAGGCTCATAAATCTGTGTAAAAAGATTTTTCGTGTGCTCGCTAAGTGGAGTATTAGAAACATTCATACGATTACTTAGTAATTACTTTCTAGTCTTTACAGTTTTCTTTGTCCCGACTGTGCCTTTGAGGCTTGATTTAGGTGGCTTGTATGCTTTTTGAACTTTACCACCTGAACTTACACTGCCTTTACGCAGTTTGTTCAGCATGCCTAATAGTCTACTTGCTGGATTTACTCTTTTGGTCTTCTTTGCTTTTCTTGCGGCAACTTTGCTTTTTGTTTTACGAGTCACTTTCATTTGTGCTCGCTTACGTTGATCGATAGGTGCATCACAGTCTTTGGCATTACCAACAACACGACCTCTTCTTGTACCGCTAGTACAACGCCATTTTGTTTTTAATTTATTTCCTGATCTACTAAACACCATTTCGTGTTCGTTGACAATCTCAGGTTTGGTAACAAACTCTTCAACACGCATTAGCCAATTACCCAAGACAGTGGCTGTGATCCATCTACGTACATTTTAAGCTCTTCAATTTTGGCATCCATAATAGCACTGCCTTCTGCTTTCATCTGTGCACCGTTTAGTGCAGTACCGCCTTGTGGTCCAGCAATAGTAGCAAACTTCTCTCTGGCTTCACCAATAATAAGTTTACAGTTACCAACCATGTAGTCTCTAACCCATTGTGATGTTGAGAAGTCTGTTAATAATTGCACTTCGGGACGTAGATTATAACACCAAAGCAATACAACTTCTCCCGAGCCTTTTATATCTCTCATTATTGTAAGTTGCTTTGTAGCAGTATTATAACTATAATTTAGAAAGCCACCAAACATTTTTGCAGTGAGCTCAACATACTGTGTGTAAAAATCATATGTAGCAAGTCCGCCCATTTGATTTCCGTTAAGCAAATATGTGTTTAATGCGGCTGCACTGAATGGTTCAAAAGCAGTGCCTTCGCCTCCGTTGCTGAAACCAATAGTTCTACGATATACCTGTCGAACCGTTTGTACTTCAGTTGGAAGTGTGTAGATATTTGTATCTTCACGCAGAGTTAAAAAGTTATAACTTTCTTCAAAAGCATTTTCGGCACGTTGTCTATATGTCCCAATTGTTCTTTGGTATGCAGCCTCATAATGACTTGCATCAAGTTCAGTGTCAATTATGCCTTCGCCTAATTGTAACTTTACATAGTCAATTACTTCTTGCTTCTTGGTTTCTAATGTTTGATCGAGTGTTTGTTGTGCTTCTGCCATAATACCATCCTATGACAGTATTTATGCAAATTACCAAGCCTTGAGTATTACTACGTGTTCATTGCCTCGACCGTTATACTTTATTTCCGTGGCTTTGATGCTGGCAAACTGTTTTCTATTGTTGGGTTTTCCGCCCTTCATCAGTTCTTTGATTTGCTCTGCAGGTTTACGCAGTGTTTTTTGTACACTCTTGTTTGGATCAAATCCAATTACACTGTTACTTTTAATACTGTAGGTTTTAATAACCTCATCAGCAATAACATAGATTAGTTTACGTGTTTTGGTATTGTAAAGCCATGCTTCAGTGCCGTTTACCATTTTCTCTGCACTAACACTCACAAGTCCTAGTTCTTCAAATTTCTTAAGATACTTAAACTTTCTTACCAACTGTGCTGGTGTCTTTTGTTTTATTGGACGTGGTTGTCTGTCTGCTTTTTTAACCTGTACATAACTTGCACACTCAGCAACTACACGTTCAAAAAACTTTTGCATTGCACGTATCTGTAACTTGCCTAAGTGACTGTATCCTTCTTCTAGTTGTGCTATCATATCAAGTTCTTGTTCTGACATTTTAGCCTGTTCTTTTTTACTAGGCGGATTCATCAACTCATTTATTTCACTTAGTTGTGCCTTAAGTGGATCAGCAATAATATCTATTGTTTGCGGCGGACATCCTTCATCACGTAACAATTTCATAAGACTGTACTTGTCAGGATCCTTACAGTCGTTTGCCATGAACTGATCAACCAGTTCATGCACTGCACCTTCAATGTCCATTGTTTTATCACGCATGTTTTCTTGTATGCTTTTACGTGCAACCGCTGGCTTTGTGTTATCAACCACTAACTTTGGTGCTGGCATGGTTCTTGCTATTGCTTCTTTGACACTCTTCTTCACATAATCTGTGGTTGGTTGTACATCGCCAACAGTGCCTGCTAATGTTTGCCAGTGTGCATTGTGTTCAGGATGTATGTCCGGCATTCCTTGTCTCAAACATCGTGCATAGATACTTGCATATACCATTCCGTTGTGTCCGTGACGTTTCATTGTGGCTATGTCTTCTTTAGTATACGCATTCTCTTTCATCCATGCTAGTAGATCAGGAAACAGTTCTATAGGTTTACGTTCTTGGTAATACCAATCAACTGAAACCATCTTGTGTTTATGGTAGGCTTGTCCACTCATTTGCAATGCAGTTGACCAATCAGGGTCTAGTGCTTTACTACGTTGTTTTCTTACAACTGGCTTCTTCTTACGAGTGCCTGGCTTTAATAAGTTTTTGCCTTTTGCCATATTCTGCTCCTATATCTAACTGTTACAAAGATTATAACATGTATATAGTATGTGTCAACCAAAAAGTTTCAAGACTTTTGTTATTCTTTTTAAATAAAAAGGTTGACTTATACTCTAACTGTGTTATTATGTATGTACAGTTAGGAAAAAGGAACATTATATGAAGAAGAAAATACAAATTACTGGAATAGTAAAAGAAGATAGTGTTAATGTAGAATATGAAACTGGCAAGCACGATAGTGTTAGTAGTGCAGAAGCTGAATTGCTCACTATGATGGACTACACACAATCAGGTCCTTTTCCAGTTAATAATGTTAAACTAATTAAAACTATCTACAACTTTGTTGAGTGTTATAAGGATGAAATGGAGTTAAAATATGGATCATAAAAAAATGGAACTATACGAAAGACGTATAGACAACTGCTGGCAAGCCGCAGAACATTTTGCTGACGGTACGTGGGGCAAAGACTATTGGACACAGAATGCAATGTATCTTCTGCGTAGAATGAACTGTTTTTTAAACGGAGGAACTGAAAAATGAAATTTATGTTAGTAACAATGATGTTGGCAAATCCAATGACATATGCAGATAAAGCCACATGTGAAATTGCAGCTGATGCACTCAAAAGTGTAGATGTAGAAGCAGTATGTATTCCTGCCGGCATACAAGAGCAAAATGCCGCAGATCAGATGTTAGATCACATGCAAAAAATGATTAAACGACTTGAGAAAATGAAACTTGATTTGAGCGAAACAAAATGAACAAAACATTATTAGGTTTGCAGTTTGATACCAGCAGATATCACAAAGGCATACAACTTGTACTTGATTATAAAAAGTATGAGTTAAGTGTGATACAACATGAAGGCAGTTATGGCGGACCACAAGGCTTATTTGAAATAATGGTAAGTGATAAAAGTGGTCACGGTGTTGAACTTCCAGGAATAACCGCAGAGGGCGATACTGTAAAAGGCTTTTTAACACTAGAAGATGTAAGTGGTATCTGTAAGAAGATGACCTCTATCACAGGTAACGATCCTATAAAGGTTGCCATCTAAGTCCATAAATACAGTAAGAAGGATTACTGTATGCCTAGACTAAGTTTATATCGCCCTAATCGACAAAACGATTACAAATTTATTGACCGCACTGTTATGGAAATGTACCAGGTTGGTGGTGTTGATATGTTTGTTCACAAGTATCTTGGACCCCAACTACACGGAGATGATAGCTCTAGTGTAAGTGGCGGCACTCAGGATGCCACACAACCTGCGTATAGCAGTGAATCACCGTTGTTTATCGAAGATTTATTTCTACTAGAAAATAGAAACAGAAAGTATGATGATGATGTGTATCAGATGCGTGGCGTTTATAACGCACAGGACATTGATTTTGATCTTAGTCAATTTGGACTATTTCTAAACAACGACACATTGTTTATTACATTTCACTATAATTTTATGATAGACACAATTGGTCGTAAACTTATGAGCGGAGATGTCCTTGAACTTCCAAACCTTAAGGATTACAACCCTCTTGACAGTGGTATTGCTCGTGCAATACCAAAATACTATGTGATACAAGATGCTTCTTTTGCAAGTGAAGGATTTTCTCAAACATGGCTTCCTCATTTGTGGCGTGTGAAAGCAACACCGCTTGTCAGTGCTCAAGAGTACAATGATATACTCGATAAGCCGTTTGAAGAAGAAAATATTTGGGATAATGGAAACTATTATCCAAAAGGCAGCATAGTACTAAGTGGAGACACATACTACAAGGCTATAGCCGACGTAGACCCTGGTGTTGAAATCACTGATACTACTAAATGGGAAGAATTTGCTCCACTTAGTGAACGTGATACATTTGGTACTGTGGTTAAAGATACAGAAATAAACGATGCAATCCTTACACAAGCAGAATACGAAGTACCACTAAGTGGATACGATACTGTAAAATTTTATATTGTTCCTACAAATGAAGATGGCACACCTGCAGATCCAAACAGTTACACAGTTGACAACACAGGAATAACAGTTGATACAACTAATGTTGATGTAGACGGGCAGCCACAGTCACCACGAGCAAATGGTTATACGTTAGGATACTTAACAGGAGACGGACTTGCTCCTAACGGGTTACCAGTTACTCCTGGTATTAGTTTTCCAAGCAGTCCTCAGGAAGGCGACTTTGCACTGAGACTTGACTACTATCCAAACAGACTTTTTCGCTATAGTGGCACACGATGGATTAAGTACGAAGACGATGTGAGAACCAACTTGACACCAGGCGATATTACTAAGACAGTTACAGGATACGGAAACGTAACTTCACAGACGCAGAGAAGTAGTTTTGTTAACAATACTAATGAAACTGCTACTGAAGATCGTGGTAACATACCAGAGCGTCAACCACTGAGTAAATTGCTTAAACCGCAGGCTGATAATTAATGGAACAATTTTTTTATGATGAGCAAATACGAAGGTTCTTGCTTCAAGTTACCAGAGTATTCTCAAACTTTCAAGTTGAATACGGATATGAAAAAGACAATCCACAAAAGGCCGCTCTTTATCGTGTACCTGTGAGATACGGAGATGCTACAAGGCAAGCTCAGACAATTATACAACAGAACAGTGCAAACAGTTTACCAAGTACACCATTAATGACTTTTCATGTCACTAACTTAAACTATGCAAGAGATAGAGTACAAGAACCATATTTTGTAGAAAAACAAAACGTTCGGCAACGTGAATGGAATGTTGAAAGTGAATCATATGAAACTACACAAGGTACTGCCTTTACAATAGAAAAACTTATGCCAGTTCCTTATGACCTTGAAATTAATGTTGACATATGGACTTCTAATACAAACCAAAAGTTGCAACTTTTAGAACAGTTGCTTACACTGTTCAATCCAGGCTTGGAAATACAAAGCACTGACAATTTTATTGACTGGACCAGTTTGAGTGTGATGTATCTAGAACAGGTTACTTGGAGTTCAAGAAACATACCACAAGGCACTGATGATCCAATTGATATTGCAACACTGCGTTTTGTTATGCCAATATATATTTCCCCTCCAGCAAAAGTAAAAAAACTAGGTGTAGTTGAAAAGATCGTTGCTAGTGTCTTTGATGGTACTGGTGACTTGAAAGAGGCAATTTTTAACAGTGATTTGCTTATGGGCACAAGACAAAAATTTACTCCATTTAATTATCAAACACTTTTGATAGGAAACAAATTGCAAGTCTTAGAACAAAAAGCAGTAGTTACAAACAATTCAGGTGTGCAGGTTCCGACTGCTCCTCCTAGTAACTTACTGTGGCACACAGTTATAGATCTCTACGGAAGTCTACGAGCAGGAATAAGTCAAGTTAGGCTGGATAATCCGTACGATGATACAATCATCGTTGGCACTGTTTCCTATGATCCTAGTGATGATAGGTTCTTATTGTTTACTGTTGATATCGATACTATACCACAGAACACACTAGATGCCGTAAATGCAATTGTTGATCCACAAGCAAAAGGTCCAGGCACCACTGCCGGACTGCCAGTACCTGCAGAAGGACAAAGATACTTGTTTATAAACGATACTGGTAACAGTAGTACAACAGATCCAGGATTTGCACAGGCTTGGAGAGGCACAGACGGCTCAACTCTTATTGCAAACACAAACGATATAGTAGAATATGACGGAGTACGTTGGAATGTTGTGTTTGATGCCACTAACCAAAGCAGTATACAATATGTGAGCAATCTTACCACAAGCGTCCAGTACAGATGGGCTGACGGTGAATGGCTAAAGAGCTATGAAGGGTTGTACACAGAAGGTAACTGGAGTATAGTACTTTGATAGATGCAGTTGGTGTTTGGTTTTACAGTGTTGCCACAGACAGGTACTTGTACCTACTACGCAACGATCTAAAAAATCCTGGATGTTGGGGTTTACCTGGTGGTAAAGTTGATAATGGAGAGAATCTACAATCTGCTATGAAACGCGAATGTCACGAAGAAATTGGCTTGTGGCCTGAATCTATCAAACTTGTTCCAATTGAAAAGTTTACTAGTATAGACAACAACTTTTCTTATCATACATTTTTTTGCCTAGTTGAAAACGAATTTGTTCCTATACTAAACAACGAACACTATGGATACAGTTGGATAAAATCTGGAGTATGGCCTAAGCCCTTACATCCTGGATTATGGACAACGATAAACTTCGAAGAAATATTAAATAAAATTGAAATTATAAAAAATACTCAAGTTCATATATCGCAATACGAAATAAAGTCTGCGTAACCCATTTGATTGAAGTTTAAATTTTTACGCCAGTCACTATGAGCCTTGGCATTATCAGATATATAATAAAATTGCACAGACGGATAATGAACAAACACTTCGTTAATTGCTTTAACTGTTTTTATATCTGGTTGATCTTGGTCATTGAGAGCGTCAACTCCAAGTAAAAAAACTTCCTTATGTCCATCAAAGCATGCCAGCCATGTTGCAACCGAAATACTTTTACCTCGAACCCCATATGGTACAAGATAGAATTCGCCAGGATCGTCTATACAATTACGTGCATGGGTATATACACTAACACGTTCTTGATAATTTTCTTTCTTAATTTCTTCTAACTTTTCTTTATCAAATTCAACATAAAAATCGCATTGCATCTCTTTCCAACAATCCTGTGACCCGTAAGTTTGCAAACGCTTACGTCCAAGATGCCAACCAGCATGTTGTTCAATTTTATATTTTAAATTAAAGTTTTTTGTCTTGTTGTTTATTCGACTGTTTCCGCCGCCAATTACTGCAGCACGTCCGCTTATATGTTGATTCTCAATCGGATTGTCAATCCATTCACGTTCCTGATACTTTTTACCGCCAGAAATCTTGTGTTCTACAATAACAAACTCACCATCATATTCTTTACGATATCTCTCGAGCATTACATACGCCCTACAAGTACTTCTATAACTCCTGGACCTTCGTCTGTTTTATTTTCTATTGCTTTACCGATTGCACTTCCAGAAGGTGGATTGTGTATGTCTCTATGTGCTTCTGCGTGTCCTGCTGTTGAACTGCTCACTAATATGTCCCCTTTGTTAATAGTTCCTACAACTTTACAAGGTACTCTTCCTAGTAGAGCAATGCTTACACCATTTTCCAGACCACTGTTCATTAGATAGGCCGGGTCAGTTGATACTACGCCAGCAATTGCTACACTTCGATGTCTTTTGGTTTGTGTAACTTCTTCAGTTCCGCCAAGCTCAACCACTGTGCCTGCTTCGTAATCTGCATCAGCAGTATAACGTTCAGCCAAGTCAGCGTATTGTGCTTGGCTTGCTGTTGTAGTAAGAACGTTTGTACTTGGATTATAACTAAGTCCTGTATCTGTTTCAAGACCTTGACTGCCTGTTGCACCATCAACAAATGTTAAGTAAACCGTTTCGTTAGCAGTATTATTTGCAGTTACATTAACGTTTGTTGCGGCACCATTGCTTGCTTCTCCTGTAGCAAGAGCAAATCCGCCAGCAGTAGATCCATCATGAATTCTGACTGTGTTGATATCTGTATCAACACTGAGTTCGCCAGCAGTACCAGTGAAGTTGTTGTTTTGTGTTGTAGTTCCGCGTCTAAATTGAAGTACGGTTGGCATTGTATTCTCCTAACAGTGTATTTATTAACTTAATACACCTAAATCTGTTGGCGATAATGTTGATCCTACAGGATCCATCATAGTATATATTTGTCCAAGATTAACACCAAACGCATCAGTTCCGCCTGATTCAAATGGTGATTCAACACTTCCTGTTTGATCAAATTGTTTTGCTAGATCAAAGTTGCCTTCACTACTCGGTAATGGCGTTACTGTACAGTTTGGAAACGAATCTCCCGAGCCTCCACC
>UEXM01001330.1_pt1 | contig 21407 bp, 19 predicted proteins | sample 1796661 | NCBI WGS metagenome assembly UEXM01 (sample SAMEA4772469, study PRJEB27181) | metagenome | reverse complement strand
GATGCTTTTGCTGATATGTGTAACTTGCGTTGTGCTTCTGACACACAGGTAGAGACACAAAACGTTGCTCTACAGATCAGTCGTAAAATGCGTAAGCTATTCCCCGTATCATGGGAAGCATTAGTGAGGTAGAAAGCAATGACCTATGCAGTAGAGATTGAGATTGAACTAGGTGAGTACACCTTTGTCCGTAGGGAGAACCCTTGGACAGAAGACCATAAGGTATGGGTATTCAACAACAGGTGGGAAGCAGAAGAAGAAGCTAAACGGTGGAACACAGGAAGAGTTGTACCTTATATTTTTTATGGAGATGCTAATGGAAATCGCTCTGATAAGAACATTACTTGACAAGGACTTCTATGAAGATCACAAGGGTATCCGTACCCCGGACAAGTTGTTCACAGCAGAACTACGTAAGATAAAGAACACGTTAGACTACGCTATGCAGCAGTACGATAAGACTATCACACCTGCTGAGCTTGAGGCGTTGTTCTTTACACGCAACGTCCTTACTACATCTAACAAAGATATGTACAAGGATTTGTTTAAGAAGATAGACAGAGAGAAACCTCTATCAAAGGAGATTGCACAAGAGGTACTATCAAAACTATTCCAACAGGTAGTAGGTGAAGAGATTGCTAAGCTAGGTTTCCAGTATGTTAATGGAGCAGAGAAAACACTAGAGCCTATGCGTCAACTGCTATCCACCTATCAGGATGACTTCATGCCTAACCTCAAGATAGATTGGGGTGACATATCTATTGACAGTTTACTTGAGGCTAACGATGTACAGTCTAAGTGGAAGTTTAACATACCGTCCCTACGCAACCGCATAGAGGGTATCAGTGGGGGTCACCTAGTTATCGTAGGGGCAAGGCCAAACACAGGTAAGACCAGCTTCCACGCCTCTCTCATTGCGTCTGACGATGGGTTTGCTAGGCAGGGCGCTAAGTGTATCGTCCTGTGTAACGAAGAGCATTACTCTCGTGTAGGTGCTAGGTATCTGAGTGCTGCTACTGACATGTCTATGGAAGAGGTCAAGGGTAACTACGCCTTAGCTAACACAAGATACAAACCAGTGCATGACAACATCAAGATATACGACAGCACAGGTAAAGACATGTCTTGGGTTGAAGCTGTAGTCAAAGCATACAAGCCTGATGTATTGGTGCTTGATATGGGTGACAAGTTTGCAACACGTAACACAGATAAGTCAGACATCTACTTGAAAGAGGCAGCGATACATGCTAGGAATATTGCGAAGCAGTATGACTGTGCAATCATATGGATGTCTCAGTTGTCTGCTGTAGCTGAAGGTAAGGTGTACGTGGATCAGTCAATGATGGAAGGCAGTAAGACAGGCAAGGCAGCAGAGGCTGACCTTATGATACTTATTGCTAAGAACCCTGTAGTAGAAGGGCAAGATGAGCAGGACACACAGCGACACCTTAACATAGCTAAGAACAAGTTACGTGGTGGATGGCACGGTGTTGTACACTGCGAACTAGATGGAGCAAGAGCGAGGTATATGGCATAATGAAACGAGTACTAGACGTAGAGAACAGTATTACCTTACGTAACGGTAAGATATTTAACGACCCCTTTGAACCTACCAACACGCTGACAGAGGTAGGTGTGCTGTGCTTAGAGACAGACGAAAAGGATTTACTTTGCTTTGATCACTCAGAGCGCAATGACTCAGAGGAAAACAAAGCTAAACTACAGGCATGGCTAGACACAACAACACTACTGATAGGTCACAACTTACAGTATGATCTGTCTTGGTTGTGGGCTAGTGGTTTTAAATATGATGGAGATATATACGACACCATGCTTTCGGAGTATATCTTGCAGCGTGGACAGAAACAACCGCTTAGCTTAGAGCAATGTGCAATACGCAGAAACTTAGATCATCAAAAGGATGATACGCTAAAGCAGTATTACAAGAAAGGATACAATACAAATGAGATACCCTTGGATAAACTCAGTCACTACCTTGAGCTTGACTTGCGTACTACTGGTGAGTTGTACAAGTCTATCGAAGAAGACTATGCCGAACCCACCGCCCACTCCCTCAGAAGTATTCAGGACATTACCTTCCGTACCTGCCGCACCTTGGGACGAATGTACATGTCTGGAATCAGGGTGGATAAACCCGCCCTTGAACACGTCAGAGATGAGTTCCAACGGGAAAAAGCAGATATCGAATCCCGGTTGTCCTCAGAGGTGCGAACCTTAATGGGCGCTACGCCTATAAACTTAAACTCACCAGAGCAACTATCGCAGGTTATCTTTAGTCGTAAGATACACAACAAAAAAGAATGGTCAGACTTGTTTGAGTACGCTGATAAACCAGAGGACTACAAGTCAATCATATCAGCTAACAGTAATCTGATGTTAAAGACTATACCTTTACACTGTAGTACATGTGATGGTAAGGGTACAACCTTCAAGACTAAGAAGGATGGAACACTATTCAAGAAAGGAAACATATGTAAAGACTGTGGTGGCAAGGGCTACCGACTTAAAGAAACTAAACAGATGGCAGGGCTAGGCTTTAACCCACCGCCAAGTAGAAAATGGATAAGCTATAATGGCTTCGCAACAGGAAAGGATAAACTAGATGCGCTTATTGCAACCGCTAGTAACAATGGGATGGATTCAGCAAAGGGATTCTTACAGGATGTTAAAAGGCTTAGTGCTATTAGCAGCTATCTCAGTAGCTTTGTGGACGGTATTTCAACCTACACTAAACAAGACGGATTCTTACACGTCAACCTTACCCAGCACATCACCAGTACAGGTAGATTCTCTGGAAGAAACCCAAACATGCAAAACATGCCTAGAGGTGGAACCTTCCCCGTAAAGCGTGTGTTTATATCTCGCTGGGATGGTGGTCAGATTATGGAGTGTGACTTTGCTCAGCTTGAGTTTCGTGTCGCAGCTTTCCTTGCACAAGACAAGACTGCTATGGATGAGATCGACACAGGCTTTGATGTACACAGCTACACTGCTAAGGTTATCAGTGATGCAGGGCAACCTACGTCACGTCAAGATGCCAAGGCCCATACCTTCGCCCCTCTCTTTGGGGCAACAGGGTATGGCAGAAGTAAGGCAGAGGCTGCGTACTACACACACTTCACTCAGAAGTATAAAGGTATAGCTGAGTGGCACAAGAAGCTAGGCAATGAAGCCGTTAGGTTTAACAAGATCACCAACGTAAGTGGTAGGCAGTACGCCTTCCCTGACGTTACACGTAGGCCTAACGGTACACCATCTCACTTTACTATGATTAAGAACTACCCTGTTCAAGGCTTTGCTACAGGTGATGTAGTCCCGGTTGTTCTTAACGAAATGGATGATAGACTAAATAGTTATCACTCATGCATTGTAAATAGTGTGCATGACTCTATGGTTATAGACGTACATCCAGATGAGAAAGATCAAGTATTACAAATAGTTAGCTACCTCAATGACAACCTTGGTGACTTGATTGAGAGAGCTTACAATGTAAAGATGAATGTACCTATGTTATTAGAAGCTAAGATAGGTAACAATTGGCTTGACACAGTAGACGTTTAATGGTATAACATGGCTTCTAACTTTATGAAAGGACATAGAATGAATAATGTAGTTCCCCTAAGTGTACAGAACATGAACCTAGCAGATGCAATGGGTTTTTCTTCTAGTACTGGTACATCTAAACCAACATCAGACTTGTATCGTGTATCTACAGGAGTGATCCAAGAAGTAGTAGACGGTAAGGTAGCAAACTCACCTGTATTTAAGATTAAGAAGGGTGATGATTTGTTTCTTAGTCGGTCAATAAGTGTTCGCTTTTTTGTTGAGCGTCAGCGCTGGCAGAAGTGGGACAGTGTAGTCAATGCTTTCCAACGTACTGTGATGTCTACTAACTTAAACGCAGACCTAAAGGACACACTAGGTACGTTTAACTTAGGCCGACCATCAGGGTACATCAAAGACTTCAACGCATTACCTAAAGACCAGCAAGACTTTATCCGTAGCGTTAGTCGTGTAAAGGTTCTGATGGGTATGGCTACCTTTGGTGACACCTTCACAGAGGATGGTGAGCCTTCTGTAGAGCACAACGGTGAAGTTCCTGTGGTGTTTGATGTAAAGAACAGAGAAAGCCTACAGTCTCTTAACGATACTATTGGCAAGCTTATGACTAAGCGTGTGTCACCTGTTGAGAACTTGATAGGCCTAACCCCTGAGACACGATCAATGCCTAACGGTAATATGTTTGCTGTTATCAGTGCATCATTAGGTGCTACTGTAGGTTTCTCTGATGGTGACAACGACACGTTAAGTAACTTCATTGATTACGTGGAGCGTAACAACGAGTATATCCTTAGTAAGTGGGAAGAGTTAAACGTAGAGCGTATCTCTGATGAAGAAGAAGATATCGTTTCTAAGATCGTTGACGTGCAGGACTTTGAGTAATGCAGCATGTAGCGGAGTTAGCTATTCATTCATTCCTTAGGGGTGTGCTTGATGGTAAGGCCTCTATGCCTGACGATGTTATTGACAAAGTAGCAGAGGATGTACGTGCGGCTCTTACCAAACAGTTTCAGGATGACGCTAAGAAGCGTGAGTTTAAACTAAGGATGTCCAACATTGGGCGTCCTACCTGTCAGCTTTGGATGCAGAAGAACCACCCCGAACAAGAGGTGTCTAAGCCTGTATCCTTCAAGATCAACATGATGATTGGTGATATTGTAGAGGCTGTGTTCAAAGGTATCCTACGTGCAGCTAAGGTTGACTTCCAAGACAACGACCGGGTTGCATTACAAATAGCTAAAGGTAAGGAGATTAGCGGAGAGTATGACATGGTGCTTGATGGTAAGGTGGATGACGTAAAGTCTGCATCGCCGTGGTCCTATGAGCATAAGTTCCAAGACTTCCACACACTAAATAAAGACGATACCTTTGGCTACGTATCACAACTCGTAGGTTACGCTAAGGCTGCTGACAAAGAAGTAGGTGGCTGGTGGGTAGTCAACAAATCAAATGGTGACTTCAAGTATGTCTCTGCCAGTGAGGTAGATCAAGACAAGACTATGAGTGACATTGAAAGCACGTATGATTACATCAACAGTGATGCGCCCTTTGAGCGTTGCTTTGAGCCTGTGCCTGAGACTTACAGAGGTAAGGCTAGTGGTAACACGAAGCTGTCTAGGACGTGTGGGTGGTGTGACTTCAAGCACAAGTGCTGGCCTAATCTACAGGCTCTACCCTCTAAGGTTTACAAAGGTGGTAAGACACCCCCAACAGTGGAGTATATATCCGTTGCCCAAGCCAAAGAGGAAGCATAACCCAAGAAGGTATCGCAGTGGACTAGAGCGTGAGGTTGCTGCGTACCTCAAAGACAAACAACGTATGGTCAGGTACGAGGTTCTAAAGATAGAGTGGGAAGACCTACGATATAGAACCTACACGCCTGACTTTATGCTAGATAACGGTATCATCATAGAGACTAAGGGTATCTTCGATAGTGAAGACAGACGTAAACATTTAGAGGTACGCAAGCAACACCCCCAGCTAGACATACGCTTCGTGTTTAGTAATTCTATGGCGAGACTATATAAAGGTTCTAAGACTAGGTACTTCCAGTGGTGTGAGAAGAACGACTTTATCTGGGCGCACCGTGTCATACCTGAGGATTGGCTGAAAGAAAAAGGCAGAGTAATAAAGAGTAAGAGGATTATCTTAAAAGAAAAGGTAGATAAATGAAACGTTACATAGAAGATGATGAGGTGGCCTTGATATTAAAACCTGCGAGTTTTGATGAAGATGGCTGGACAGGAGAGTTGAGTACAGGATTGCTAGTAGGTGAGTTAAAAGAGTTACAACTAGAAGACGCAGCTTACCTTGTACATTTAGCTACACTTATGGGTGCGTTCTTACATAAGGCACAGCTTGATGAAGACCTGTATGACGAAGTAGAAAGTTACAGGAATGATAAAATGGGTGTTGACGATCCTTTAGAAAAAAAGTATGAAGAAGTAGAAGGAACAGACGGTAAGGTAGTAAAGCTTACACGTTTCACTAAAACATTTGGGAGTGCTTAAATGTCAGACTACGATCCAGTAAGTAAGCCTATGCATTACGCATTGAGTGGTATAGAATGTATTGACTATATCAAGGAGAGACTAACACCAGAAGAGTTTAAAGGGTACTGCCACGGCAACCTTATTAAGTATCAACACAGGCACAACTACAAGGGCAAGCCTATAGAGGATATGGAGAAGGCACAGTACTATCTAGTGAAGATGCTAGAGTCAATGAGGGAGATGCATAAATGAACAAGAAGTTCAGTGTCACCTTTGTGGTTGAGGTAGAAGAGGATGGAAACATTCTGTCATTAGTTGAGGATGCACACACAGAAGATATATATGACTTGATACACAACACCTTCCATGACATAGATGATATAGAGATAGATAAGCTACAAGTAAAGGAGAGATGGTAATGATTACGCAAGATGATATTGATGCGTTCAAAAGGTTCAACGATGTAGACTACTTACTCAACGAGTATCAAGACATGGCTGCATCTACTGCAATCTACAAAGCAGAACATCAAGTAATCTACCCTGCTTTGGGCTTAGCTGCGGAAGCCGGGGAAGTTGCAAATAAAGTAAAGAAGATTATGCGAGATGGTACGTTTGATCGTGATGGTATTGCAGATGAGGTAGGTGATTGCCTGTGGTACATTGCTGCACTGTGCCGTGATCTAAACGTAGAGATGTCAGTGGTAGCTAAGAACAACATAGCTAAGCTAAAGGCACGAAAAGAAAAAGGGACACTTAAAGGAAGCGGAGACAAACGATAATGGATAACTACTTACCAACAGACTATCAATCATTTATACACAAATCTAGATACGCAAAATACTTTGATGATAAAGGGCGAGAGTCTTGGAGTGATACAGTAGAACGCTACATGGATAATGTAGTACGCACTAAGATTGGTGATGACTCTTACGTAAACAACATACGTGATGCTATACTGAACCTAGATGTCATGCCCTCTATGAGAGCTATGATGACTGCTGGACCTGCATTAGAGCGTGACAACACTGCAGGGTACAACTGTAGTTACCTACCCGTAGATGACCCTAAGTCCTTCGATGAGGCTATGTTTATTCTCTTGTGTGGCACCGGGGTGGGCTTCTCTGTTGAACGGCAGTTCATCTCTAAGCTCCCCGAAATCCCCGACCTCTACGATAGTGAAACCATCATCGTTGTCAGGGACAGTAAGGAAGGTTGGGCTAAGTCTTTCCGTCAATTGCTGGCACTCCTATGGGCTGGTGAGATACCTAAGTGGGACATCTCTCGTGTACGCCCTGCAGGTGCAAGGCTAAAAACTTTTGGCGGTAGAGCCTCAGGCCCAGCGCCTTTGGTTGAACTGTTTAACTTTGCTGTACAGACATTCAAGAATGCACAAGGGCGCAAGCTGTCTAGTATTGAGTGCCATGACCTGATGTGTTTTATTGGTCAGGTTGTAGTGGTTGGCGGTGTACGCCGTAGTGCTATGATCTCTCTGTCTAACTTGAGTGATGATCGTATGCGTCACGCTAAGTCAGGACACTGGTGGGAAACAGCACAGCATCGTAGTCTAGCAAACAACAGTGTGTCTTACACTGAGAAGCCAGACATGGAAACTTTTATGAGAGAGTGGCTTTCTTTAGTTGAGAGTAAGTCAGGTGAGCGAGGAGTATTTAACCGTGAAGCAAGTAAGAAGCAAGCCGCTAAGAATGGTAGGCGTGATCCTGAACACGAGTTTGGAACCAATCCGTGCAGTGAAATCATTCTTCGTCCGTATGAGTTCTGCAATCTTACAGAGGTGGTTGTACGATCCACTGACACGATTGAAGACTTGGAGCGAAAAGTCAGATGCGCCACTATACTTGGGACAATCCAAAGCTCGTACACAAAGTTCCCCTACCTCAGAAAAATCTGGCAACGAAACACAGAAGAAGAACGGCTCTTAGGTGTATCTCTTACAGGTATCATGGACAACCGACTACTAACCACAAAGAACAGAGGGCTAGATAAAACGCTAGAGCATCTAAAAGATGTAGCTGTTATCACAAATGCTGAGTGGTCACATCGTCTAGGCATACCTCAGTCTACAGCTATCAGCTGCGTCAAGCCAAGTGGAACGGTGTCACAACTTGTTGACAGTTCAAGTGGGATACATGCACGTCACAGCCCCTACTACATCCGTACTGTACGTGGAGATAACAAAGACCCACTCACGCAGTTTATGAAAGATGTAGGTATTCCTAACGAACCTGAGAATGGTAAGCCAGAGCAGACAACGGTGTTTAGCTTCCCTGTTAAGTCACCCCAAGGTGCAGTAACACGTAACGACATGACTGCTATTGAGCAACTTGAGCTTTGGTTAATGTATCAGCGTCACTGGTGTGAACATAAACCTAGTGTAACTATCACAGTGCGTGACACTGAGTGGATGTCTGTAGGTGCATTTGTGTATGAACACTTTGACGAGATGTCAGGTGTGTCTTTCTTGCCACACTCTGATCATACTTATCAGCAAGCACCTTATCAAGATTGCACTAAGGAAGAGTATGAAGTAGTATTAAGTTCAATGCCAGATAGAATAGATTGGTCTAAGCTCTCTGAGTATGAACAAGAAGACAACACTGTGGCAATGCAAACAATGGCTTGCTCTGGTGATGTGTGTGAAATAGTAGACCTAACATAAAGGAGATTATTATGGTTGAAGCATTTCAGTTTTTAGTAACAGCAGTTATTGGTTTTGGCATCGTAGATTCCGTTGTAGTACCTGCTGTAACATATGGAGTTGACTTAGTTAAGTCGGTCTTATGAAGTGGATACTAATATTTATTATGTTTAATAATGGTATGCACCACGTACAGAGCCAGCCTATAATGTATGATGAATACGATAAGTGTAGGATGGCTGCTGCAAAAATCAGGAATCTTTTAAACGACACAAAGCCTAATGAAACATTTTACTCCCTAGCATTTTGTGTATCCGTACCTGAAAATGTCTGAGAGCAAGTTAGAACAAGAGGCAAAAAGATTCTTACAGGGAAGAGACAATGACGGTGATGTTGAAAAGCTACGCAAGGAGTTGATCATATTACTTGAAAGGTTTCTACAACAACTAAAAAAATAAGGGGGCTTAGTTGCCCCCTCTTTTCTTTTAATTACCTTTTTTGATATATTGTAGATGGTCTATGTAGGAGTTAAACATATTCAACTCTCGAAAGTTAAAGTCTCGTATGCTTGTTGCGGATACTCCGTTGCGTTGCATGTACTTTAACGCTTCTTCTTGCTGCTCTTTACTGCCTTTAGTAGAAGCTCTGTACCGTAGCCTATCTAAGAAACCGGGATTCTCATAGTAGTCTAACATCTCCCTTGTTTCTTTTCTTGCTTGACTTAGCTCATACTTAACTCTATCTCTACGGTACTGCAGCAAGCTTTTTCCCTCAGGTAGACCCTGCCCCTCAGTAAAACGTTTATCCTTCAACAGCCTAGTCATCTTAGGTTCTAACAAAGGTGCTATAGACTCATTGAATATTCTGTCATACGTGGGTATCTTACCACGCTGATCTGCTGTCCATGTCTGTAGCTCAGCTAATGAGTATGCTTTCTCTGCTGCTGTCTTACCTTGCTTGACGCTTATACCAAGTATACGAGCTAGTGGGTTAGCGTCATATATGTCACCTTCTCGTGTAGCTACTCGTAGCTTTTCACCAGTGATGTTCTCTGTTTCCCCAACCAATACCTCTAGTATATTATCAAAATATTTAGTTGCGCTTTGCGTAAAGACTGCACCACCTCTAGCCTGTCTAACATCTTTAGCTGTATCTGTTTCAGTCAAGAACCCAACCATGCGGTTGACTGCATCAAGAGGCCTAGTAAACCCAGCAGATATATTACCTGTTGTTTTATATAATGCATCAAGTGTTGTGCCTCTGTTACCACCACCCTCGTTAAACATCATATCAAAGATATTGTATAGGTCATTCGAGAACTGTGCATCTCTTGCAACCTGTCCTATAGCAAGCTGGTTTCCTATCTCTTGAATAAGCTCTTTAGGTACAGGCTCACCCTTACGCTTGAGGTTTGCAGCCCTACCCATAGCCAAGAACGCAGACATAGGGAATACATTACGTACATCAACAACAGTACCACCACCTGCGTTAATCTCGTTGAAGGCTAGACCTTGCTTCTCTTGCTTCTCTGAGTAAAGCATAGCTAAACCTAGCCCTGCAGAACCAACCATTGCACGAGACATAGCTTCTACTGATTGGATATCGCCATCCTTAGCTATACGTGCTGCTGCAGGTAGCAAGGAAGCTGGCCCCCACTGGTACGCCGTAGCAACAACGTTATTCATAAATCTACCGAAAGGTATAATAGTTCCTAAGCCCGGTGTGTTGGACGCTTTCTCTACAAACTTTGCTACATCGCCAAGCATCTGATCATTTGTTGTGTAGTCTTTAGAGAACACAGACCTAAGAGTTGTATCAATTGCACCGCCTATAACGTCATCGTCTATTTCTTCTAGCTTACCTTGTTTAAGTACATCGCTTAGGTTTAGTTCTTTGTCTAGCCTTGCACCTTTTAGTCTCAGGTTCTTGTCTAGCTCAGTCATAAACATCTGTGACTTGGTAAACGTGTCTTGCACACGAACACCTGTTATCTCCATAGAGGCGTTTGTTAGTCTCTCTACTGTCTTATATGTAGGGTCATTTGGGTCCATATTAAAACGCTTAGCGCTTCTTTCTACACCACCAGCTACAGTCTCAAACAGTAAGCTCTGTATGTCTGTATTACCTGCCTCATCTTTAATCTCTTTCATCAGCTTCATGTATGAGTCGTGCGTAGTAAAAGGATCAGCAAAGTTTTTCATCTTCTGTGCTTGTATTTGAGCATACACTTTAGCCTGTCTGGTTAGCTCCCTTGCTCCCTTAGCGTCACCTATTGCCAGCTTACTTGCAGCACCTGCCATCATAAGCCCACCAGAGAATATGTCTGCTACGACCTGCCCACTAAAGAACTGACCGTAGCCCATAACGTTTGCAGCCGTGGTTGCAGGGGATGAAACGAGCAAACGCTTCCATACGTTCTGCCCATAAGAGATACGTTTTGCTTTTTTAGCTGTACCTAATAGGCCTTCCTCTTCTAGCGTATCCCTAATCTCTTTACTTTGTAGGGTACTGGCAAGTATCTCGTTACCAGCTACAACACCGTAGTCTATGGTACGTCTAACTTGCGACATGACTGCTAGTTTCTTACCTGCTTTAGATACATCTGCAGCTATAATCTCTCCTATCTCTACGCCAAGATCAGCAGTCTCACCCAACGTCAAACCAACACGATGTCTAAACAGTACAGATATATCCTGCAAGTCTTGTTCAGGCATGAACCTGAGAAGGTTGGTCATAAGGTCAGATACTTTAGTATCTCTGCGTAGCTTTATGCCACGCTCTCTAAAGATGGCTGCAACGCCCCCTCTGTTCTCATTACCTAGCATAATCTCTCTTAGCAACGTTTCAGGTATAGCCGTGTTCTCTTCTAATACAGCTTCACCTGCTTTAACCTTTTCATCCCATCTCTTGATACCATCCTTAATAGCTTTCGTAGCACTCTCCTGATCCTTAACGTCAGGCAGCAGAGGCTTTCCTACTATCTCACGTTTTAGTTTACGCTTCTCTGCTTTGAGTTGGTTTATCTTTCTAGTCTTGGCTGTCTTCTGCCCTTTGGTTGCGGCTGGCATAGCTTCTGCAGCTTCGATGTCTTTGTTTATACTATTTAGTTTGACATTATCAAGTATCTCTGAGGCCACACCTGCACGACTTAATGCTTTAGCTTCAGACACAGCATCACCTAAACCAGACGCACCTTCAAACTTACCAAAGGCGTAATGCAAGCCACCGCCTACACCGCCCAGCGCCAGAGATAAACCTGTCTGTAGCTGACTGTACTCTTCTTGAGCACCTACATCTATGTACATATTCTGGATTGACATATCCTGCAAGCCAGCAATCAAACCATCAATGGCTGTTGTCTGTAGTGCAGCAGCTTTACCAGCTTTTTTTAGTCTGTCCTTAGCCACACCTGATGCTGCAGCTTGTGCTGCCTTGAGGCGCACCTCTGCCTTGGCTACCCTAGCTGCCTTTCTTGCGGCTGCAGCAACCTCTTTACCTGATGCACTCTTAGCAATCATACGCTGAGCCATCAATGTACCTGCTTCAATACCTGCGTTCTCTGCAGCTTCCTTAGTAGCACCACTCTGTGCGGCACGTTTAGCGGCCTGACTTGCGGCTTGCCTTAACGCTTGCTTGCTCCCTTGAGTAACACCCAACGCTGCAGCCTTACCGAAACCACCAGTAAGTACACCCACTAAGTTAGTAGGGTCTGCTACAGCAGCAAACACATAGTCCTTAACACCGTCTATAGCACCATATGCACCATCGTTTACAAAGACATTACCCATACTATCATACAAGTTGTACGCTTCTGCAGCCATAGCCTTCGTGTTATCATCTGCCTTACTGATGAAGCGAACCTCTCCTGCAGTACCTAAAGAGTTAGTGTTGAAGAAACGCATATGGTCAACAAAGTCTTCTACTAAAGCGTCTTTGTCCATGTCCATATAGTCAGCACCTTTGTTAGCTGACATATAGTTTCGTATAGTGTTTACGTTCTCGTACCTAAGAAGGTCTTTCTTTTTAAGCTTCTGTCCCTCAGGGATAGGGCTTTCAAATATCTCTTCATGGTTTTCTAGGGTGATAGGGTTTCTACTGTCTGTAGGTTGCGTAAAACCTTTAGGACCGCTTGGGTCCATGCCCACGCTTTTGTAGAAATCAGATAAAGATTGTGCCATTAATAACCGCCTAGTTTTTTAAGTCTTTTGCCTTTGGCTATACTGCGTACTGTCTTTGCGTAGTTAGGGTCAGTAGCGTAACCTGACCTACCTAGTGCAGCAACCTGTTCTTCTAAAGTAGTGGCAGCAAGGAATGGTTTATAGCGTGGGTTAGCTGTAAGGAAAGCACCATAACCTTTTACGCTATCTGCCAAGTTGTCGTACTGTTTAAATACATCTTTAGTTGCTACCTTTTTACCGTCAACAACTTCGTGTGTAGCAAATTCAATACCCTCACCACCGTGAGCCTTGACACCAAAGAAGCTATTACCTTTTACTTTGCTTCCCCAGCCTGTCTCTACAGCACTCTGTGCGATGATGACACGCTCATCAATGCCTAACTCTGCAGACAACTCTTTAGCAAGAGGCTGTATAGCTTTCACAAACTCTGCCCTAGTTTTAAATGGTCCTGTGTGTACAGGCTTTTCTGGTTTCTCTACAAGAGAGGTTGCTTCTACAGAGTCATTAACCAACCTGCCTGTATTCCAAGAACTTTTTTCTTTAGGTGCATCCGTAACCAACCTGCCTGTATTCCAAGAACTTTTTTCCATATCACTCTTTCTCGTATAATTTTCCATCGGAAGGATCAATAAAGTAAGAGCCAATAGGCAAACTATTAAATATCTTTTGAGCTTCATTAGAACGATAGTCTCCAAAAACAAAAGGGTTATCTTTAGTATACTGTATCTCTTTCTCTGTGTCAACTGTTTCCTGAGGTTTTTTACTTTCTAGGTGCTTCTCAACAGCCTCTGCAACAGTCACTTCAGGGTTGTCTTTCCTTAGTTTTCTGAGGTATGTGTTAAACTCAAGCGGTGTCATGTCAGGGTCTTCATCGTAAAGCCTATCCATAGCTGCTTGATCCCGATCACGATTCTGGTATTCGTTTGTGGGCGCTTTTCTAGAACCATCAGGGTTATGTGTGTCGCCAAACAACTCGTCCCACTCATCTACACGAAGGCCTTGTTCAGGTATTGTTATTTCGCCTCTTCGTATCTTCTCTCGTGTCTCATAGTCTAAGGAAAGCCCTGTAAACCTACTTGTAAAACTATTAGGTCTAGGCGGTACACCTTCCACAACCTTACGATTACTACTGTACGAAATGTTTTCCTCTAACTCTGCAGCTAACTCTTCTGAAGGATCAACTACTGGTTCAGGCTTTGGTGGTGCGGTAGGGTCAGTCATAGATGATGGCTTAAACAGATTTTGTTTAGCTAAGTCTGCGACAGCTCCTGCAATCATATCTTCAGGAACAACCCTTCCATTCATAGTCATACTAGCTACTTCATCTTTTTCATCCATAGTAAATTCATAGATGGCATCGTTAGCATCTTTTATTTGATACGTAACACCTACATCTATTTGCCTATCAGCGAGTACTTTATCTACTATGAATCTTTCTAGGTCTTCTAGAGAAGCATGTCTTGCATACGTAGCCGTGTATAACTCACTACCCAACATCCCTTCTAAGTTTATAGAAGTGTCCTCTAGGAAGCGCCTACCAAACTGTTGAGCGTATGCGTCAATAACACCTGCTTGCTGGCGTTTAATAAGTTCTTTCTTCTTTTCTTTATAATTAGAAGGATAGGTGTCTCGAAGGTTTGCATCCACAGCAGCGTTAATCTCACTCGCATCTGCATAAGCATCTTTAAACGCTGGCCCTACATTTACTGGATTGTATGCCGCCGAAGGTTTAAAGGAGAAGTAGGTGCCGGGAGCCATACTTTCATATGCTTCTTGACGGGCAACCTCATTGATATCCATCATAGAGTAGCCTTCATAGTATGCATCTTTATCTAGCCTAGACCTCACAGAATCTTTAAGACCCATGCCTAGTGCCGACTTTACAAAGCCCTGCTCTTTTGCTTCGTAGCTACCTAGCGATGGTTTAGCAAGACCTATAGACCTAGCGTAGTGTTCTGCTGGGTCCATTGTCTCTGTTGTAAACTCTTCTGGCATTTCAATAAAAGCATCTAACTCGCTTTCACTAAACGTATATGAACCACCTGCGCTGGGCCTCTTCTGTGCTTCTTTCTGTAGCGCCTGAGAGAACTCAAACAAGGCCTTTGGCCCTGCTGCAATGGCTGCATTGATGTGCTTATCTTTAGCGCCCATCTTTTTAAGTAGGTTAATCTCAGTCTTAGCTAGGTTTACAAGCGACCTGCGTTTACCTATAGTGGCTTTATTACGTTCAGCCTTCTCTCGCTGTTCGTCTTCGTAATCCTCTGCGTCTTGTATACGTTTCTGGATAGCCTTAGCTTGATCGCCTAAAAAAGCTGTAGCAAATGCTTTCATACTCATAGTTATACACCTCTCGCCATAAGACCTGCACCCTCAGGCGGCATAGGCTCTTCTGCAGGTTCTGTTACTTGTTGTATTTCTTCTGCCTCAGGCGGTTGTTCTTCAGCCATCTCTTGAGGTGCTTCTTCGTCAGAGATAAGATAGTCAGCCATAGCCTGTAGCATAGTTGTACCTTCGTCTTGCGTATCTGCTTCACGTACAGCAGCTTGCAGAAGCATAGCAATCTTAGCTTCTTCTTTCTGTCGCTTCTCTTTCTTGAAGTCTTTGTTTGACATCTTGTAGTCAATGTCGTAGCTACGTGCTACAGCCGCAAAGTATTCAGACAAGGCAGGTGCAATAAGAATACCTACATCTAAGCTGTGTATACCACGCATAACGTTAGAGAGATACAGAGCCTTAACCATAGGCATGATAGCAACACCTGATTCCACGGCTACCATAAAGTCATCAATGACCTCATCATCTGATAGACGTTGCATGTAATACTTTAGTGCTTCTTCTACAGAAGCTATCTCAGGGGGTCTTTCCCACTGACGTTCACCCGGTTTATGTGATGTTAAAGATGCGCCCGGAATAGGTTTACTATATTCTAATACTGGCATTTTGCTTTCCTATTTAGTGAACCCTGCACCAAAGTACAGGCCTACGATTGCTGATACTATATGTGTGTCTAGTGGTGTGATTACAAAGCCCTGCGCTACCTTCCACTGTATTGCTTCATCAGGTCCAAACAACCAGTTAAGGAAACCACCAGTGGCCTCTGTGTAACCTACGTAAACACCAACCTCAGGATACCACACAGCGACTAGCTTTGGCAAGACAATAATGCTGAACACTGCAGATAATGCTATGATCCTACGTGTCCAAGCAAAGTGCTTGTCGTTCTTTCCTGCATCCCTAGCTGTATTAACTTGGTCTGCTCTGAACTGTGCGTTGGCAAGCATCATCTTATTCTGCTCTTGTTTGTTCTTCATGCTCTGACCCCAGATAGACATGAAGCCACCTAGTAGGGTGGAGAAAAGCATTGTGATTAGTTCTAAGGGTAAGCCAAACATTAATTAACTGGCCCTAAATTAATCTCAAATACCCTTCCTTGGTCTTTCGGGTTATCACCTTTGTAATCTCTAGAGCCTAGTACAAACCCTGCAGCACGTACCATTTCGTAGTTTAAGTCGCCGCTAAAGATGGCCTTTAAAACCTCAGTCTCCGTAAACTTTCCAGCCTCTATAGCTTTATCATACTGATCTGGTGTATATTGCTTACCATCTATAGGGTTTATAAAGGCATTGTAGTTAAACCTGTCTGTAACAATGATGTCATTATTCTCGTCTATTTTAGCGTTAAACTGACCCAGCATTAATTTTAATTCATTAATTGGTTGATCACCACTTGCTAAAGCGTTTATTATCTCCTTTGCACCAGAGCCGCCCCTTTGATTTACACTTATACCACCTTGTTTGTATATATCCTTACTAATAGTGACAGAACCTTTTTCAAGAATACCTTCATCCATAACTATTTTTTTCATAAGGTCTAGCGCAGGTTGTGAGAAAACCTCTGCCCCTGCTTTGTTTTGTCTACTTACAAGACGATCTCCAAAAGGAAGCTGTGCAATAGGATTAAAGTATTGTAACTTACCACCAAACATTATGTCATTCATAAAGTTACGCCCAACAGGAGATAGTACAGCTTTAAAAACATCTGTTGCAAACGCAGCTTCATCTTGCACACTTTCAGGCAACATAGGGATTATACTAGATTTAATCACCTTAATCTCTTGGTCTTCCATATCAACAGACTGCCTACCTGACAGGGCTGCATTCATAGCGGCTGCAGTATTCTCACCCACTATAGCATCAGCTTTAAGGTCTTGATCTTTTTGAAACTGTCGTATAGCGGCTCTAGTCTTAGTACCTATAATACCATCAATAGCACCTACATCGTAGCCTAACTCTAGTAGTGCTTTCTGTACGTCTAGCTTCTCTTCTTTGCTTTTCTTAATGTTGCCCGATACAGTTAGAGCGTCTGGGGGGGTGGTTACATCCTCAGGTAAAAGCTCTGATGCTTTAATATTATATGTTTCTTTATAGGCTTCATATGTTTTAGGTCCGAATGTACCGTCAGCTTTAAGGCCTTTATCTTTCTGAAACTGTTTGATTGCAGCCTGTGTCCTTGGCCCCATAGCGCCGTCTATTTTACCTACGTCATAACCTCTGCTTGACAGCATATTCTGTATATCTCTAGTGTTAAGATCAAAGAGAGAAGACATCTCTGGCCCCCTAGAGGCCTCTATTATTTGATTACTGTCTCGTTCTTTTGGGCTAAGAATAGATGTCTCAACATCGTACAACAGTTGCTGTGTTTCTAGATCAGCAAACTGCATTGGTTTTCTAGTTGCAGGTGAAGCAGACAAAACAGTTTTAATATCAGACATGATACTGTCTAGTTCATCATCTGGCACAACAGACTTAACTCTAACCTTAGACCCTCTAGAGTTTCTATTAAGTCTAGCTAAGTCCGTAGCTGTAGTTTTAAATTTACCATCTAAACTTCTTGCGTCTGTTTTTAGATCAGATAATGGTATCTCAATCCCTTCATCAGGTGAGTCATCATAGCTTGCCATTTCGTTGATGAAGTTAGTGGTTGTTTCAGTAGCGGTAGGCTTAGCAGGTTCTAAGTCCTCTGGCCTAGCTCGTGGTCTAGTCGTGGGCGCACCTAAACCAGATGGCCTAGCTCTAGGACGTACTGTTTTTTCTTGCTGTTCTTCAGCGAAGATACCAGCCAATATATTTCGTATTACTTGATCAAAGCTAGACATTATCTTAGTCAACCCCCTTAGTTATATACGCAGTAATGACACTAGACAAGAAGCTACCTGCAGCAGTACTGTAAGCTGTGTCTTCATCTGCATCTCTCTGTATCTCTGCCTTAACTAACTCGTGGTCACGATCCATTTGTTTCTCAGAGCTAGTCCACGCAAAGTCTAGCAGGTCACGCTCCTGTTGCCACAACTCAGCCAAACCTTGTATGGTCAGATTGTTAGCCGCCATAACCTCTGTCATGTTAGCCTCATTGAGTGCAGCAGTATTAGCTGTAGCAATAGTCTGTCGCCACACGGTGTTGGCTTGTGCAATAACCAGTTCGTTCTGTGCGTTAAACATATCACGCTGATTGTCAAGCTCAGCTTGGAACTTAGTCATGGTGTTCTTTTCACCTGCGTTGAACTGCTCCATAGCGTTAGCCTGTGCATTATTAAATTGCTGCACTTGCGTAGCTATACTTTCATAGAACTGATTAACTTGGTTAATGCTTTCAGCGTTAAACTGTAGTTGTGCATTTTCTGCAGCCTGATCTGAGAATACGCTCTGTACAAGAGACTGCGCCTCAAACATTACAGCTTGTTGTTCATTATCTAAGTTAGCCATGTCCGTCTGTAGGAATGCTTGTGCTTGCTGAGCCTGTGCTTGTTGTCTGTTGTTGAGGTTAGCCATGTCAACGTCTGTGAGTGCAGCACAATCAGCTAATAGTTTAGCTTGCCCATTATTGAGGTTAGCCAAGTCTACGGACATAGCCATCTCAGAGTTACGCAGTGCTCTTGTCTGCGACTCTGTAAAGTTCATGTTAGCAATCTCAGCAATACGCTCAGACTTAATTACAGCAACCTGTTGTTTGTTGGAAAGCTCTTGCCCTTTCATCGCAGCTTCGATCTGGGCGTTAGCTAGAGCAGTAGCTTGACGATTAGAAAGGTCAGCCATATCAACAGTCATCTTGTTAGACATGTTGAAGATAGCTGTCTGTTGCTCGTTGTTAAGTTCTATCTCACGTTCAGACATTTGATTAGAGATATTGAATAGGGCAGTCTGCTGTCTGTTATCTAAGACACGACCTTCCATAGCTGCACGAGATACAGCGTCTTGGATGAACGCTTGCTGTCTGTTTGTAGCGTCCTGCATGTTTGTTTCAAATGCTTGGGTACTCTCAATCACAGCCATCTGCTGATCATTAGTCAACTCTTGGCCCATCATTGCAGCTTTGACTTGTAGGTTAGATAAGGCAGTCTGCTGTGAGTTAGACAGGTTAGCCATCTCTACTTCTAGGTTCTGGCTGGACTTCAAGATAGATGTCTGTTGTCTGTTAGTTAGGTTGATGTCATTTACTGCAGCATATCGTGCAGCATTTGCGATAGCTACGTTAGCACTGATGTCTAGCTCTTGGCCTTGTAGTGATGCCTTAAACTGTGCAGTAGCAAGAACAGCTTCTTGTTCGTTGCTAAGATTGTTTAACTGTAAGTTAGCATTGTTCATGCTGTTCTGTATACGTATAGCCTGTTCGTTGGATAGGTTAGTCAACTCAAAGTTCTGTGCTGCAGAAGCATTAGCAAGAGCAACAGCCTGTGCATTACGAACATTCTCCATATCCATTACAGCAAAGGTAGCAGCATCAGACTGTGCGATAGGGATAGACGCTTCCATAGCGGCCTGTACGATTGCAGCACCTGCCATAGAGCTACCAGCTAGACCACGAGCAGCCATAGCCGCATTAGCTTTACGTAAAGCACCTGCAGCCCACGGTGGCGTACCATCGTCAAACTGCTTCATAAGTTTTTCCATTTGATACGCAACAGTAGAAGAGGCAGACACCTCGCCTTTTACAGCCTTAGCTTCTAGCTGTTGTGTAAACGTAGCAGTTGCAGCCTTTGCAGTAGAGGCTTCGTTAAGAGCTTCCAATGTCTTAGCTGTGACGATAACTTCTTCACCATTAAGGATGTCATTTACATCAGCTATTTCATCAGCACCAACAGATGTTTGTTCTGCTGTTACTTCAGGTACAAACTCAGACTTCTTTTCATCTGCAGTTGCATACTCATCAAAACTTGCAGCATCTTCTACTTTGCTCTTCTCGATTTCTGCAACTTGAGAGGGTGGTAGGTTGTAGTCTACTTTAGCGTCTGCTTCTGGTGTTGTAGTTTCAAACTTAGCAGCCTCTGCTTCAGGTATGTCACCCTTAAACCTTGCAGCCTCTGACTCAGTGTACTCATCAAAGAGTGCAGCAGTAGGTGTTTCACCAGCCTCAAGAGACCTTTTAAGTTCAGGTATTTGACGTATTACATCTAGAGTTTCTGCGTCAAGGTCTAACTGAGCTAAGTCTTCAGGTAGCATAGTTTCAGCAGTCATTAGAGCTTTATCTGAGGGTGTACCTGTAGCTGCAGATAAGTCTTCTAGGGCTGTCTTTACTTTAGTTTGTGATGTTACAGCGTTATAAAGTGCAGGATCAAGTGTGCCTATAGGCTGAACTATGAACTCTTGTCTTAATACACTAAATGCATCGGCTGCTGAGACAATACCATCACCATCTGCATCATAACGAAGGTCCACTTCATCTAAACCTACCACCATACGAAGCGCTTTTTTTGCATGGTCCTCTGGTGTCATAAGTTCAGGTTTACCCAGCACCTCAATTGGTGGAGCAATATCGGCTAACTTTGTTACTAAAGTTTGCTGATCAGCTACCTGACCTGTTGTACTATCAATAAGCTGATTGTCTTTTATTTCTAAGCCATACACGGTAGGCTGTGATAGGATAGCGCTAGGTGTAGATATAGCTTTACCTAAGGCTTCACCAGTAGAAGGTACGTCTGTAGTCTCAAACCTTTTTTGGGCTGTGCTTACAGCAGCTTGCGTTTGTGTAGCTGTTAGGTCAGCATCGTCTACTGCTTTTTGTAAAGCTTCATAAGCGGCCTTGTCTTCGTCAGACGCATCCTCTGCAGGTATAGTTGCACCACTCAGAGCTAGTTGTGCATCTGTTAAAGCACCCATAGAAGTGCTGTAGGCTTTCTGTGCTTCGTCTAAACCTGTAGCTGCCTCAGTAACCTCAGGTGTTTTTGTGCCTTGCTTTAATACGAAGTCAGGCTTTTCAGTTGTCTCTGGTGGCTGTTCCTCTTGTTCTTCTTGTTGTTCCATAGCACCTTCACTACCTTCAGCAAAGCCTGATGGGGCTAGGGGTTCACCTTCTACACGTTGTCTAGCAATATCTGTGTAGCGTCCTATCTTAGCAGCAGCACGAGGGCTAGACGCTAAAAATGCATCCATCTCATCCTTCTGTGCTGGGCCTGTAAAGCCCATCTCTTTAAGGAGAGTATGTGTTTGCTGATTGGTAAAAC